>WNGR01000261.1_pt1 | contig 55693 bp, 71 predicted proteins | sample 5407581 | NCBI WGS metagenome assembly WNGR01 (sample SAMN13153383, study PRJNA577476) | soil metagenome | isolation source: 80 cm soil or saprolite under Garry oak tree replicate 2 | place: USA:California | collected 2016-06-15 | reverse complement strand
ACACTGGAAGCAGCCAGGATCCAGTCACCCTCCACTGTCTAGGACAGAATCAAACTGGTGCCAGTTGTGAAACTGGCATACTGGTGTACTGGCTCCAGTACATCCAGTACATTCCAGGTCATTTAATAAATTGCTGATGGCCTTATCACCAATCTTTCAACCTTTAAGCTTAGTGTAGCAAGGTGTCATACTACTACACAGACCTCTGCATAGCACAATACATTGTACATATGACTATCTGGTCTGGGGATATCTCTTTAGACTTTTTAGTGCTGTGTGTTGATGTAGCATGCTTATGAATGCAAAGGGAGAACCACTCCAGCTCTGTGATAATTTGGTTGTGCAGGTGGTCATGCATGTTTCCACATAGTGCAATCTTTTTTAGGCTTAATTAACTTAGTAAGGGATGTGTTGTGCCTGCATTGCTAAGGGCACACACAAGTGCAGAACATTTGAGAATGTGGGCAATGAGCAGCACAGTCCTAGAATTACATCATATATTTAGATCACATGACTGTACAAAATTTACCCAACACAATTTTGAACATTGTTTCTTTAAACTCAGAAATGCTTAAAAAATTGCTTTTTACAAATTTTTTTTTTTCCCTACTGGGTGACTTTCTACAGGATCTAAAGCCTCTAGATTATTCTCCAGAACCAGCTAAACCCAAAATTTGTAATCAGGAAAATAAATTCTAAAGAGGCCATTTTCCCCATAGATCAGCAGAAAAAAATATAGGGGCTAGAAATGACAAATCATGAACCAGAATGATGGTGTACATCAACAACATCCTTACTAAGCCCAGTCATATTTCCACTGGGGATGGCATCTTGGCATTTCAAGTCTAGAGGATTATAAATATTCTATAGAAGGGTAGAGGATTGGCCTACAGATTAACTGTCTGAAGGATATGGTCAGAGCACAAAGATAATTATGTAAGCAGTGTGCCTTGCCAGCACCTCAGCAATCTGGAAAAAACTCCAGTCTGAAGAGGCTCTAGATCCTACAGAAAGTCACCCACTGTACCATCAATTTTGAGAAATTTAAAAAACCCTCTTTCCAAATGAGAGCCAAGGAAGTCTTCTAAACTTCCATTAGAATAGAATCCCCAAAATTGGTGTTGTGTTGGAGGAGTTGGGCTCTGCCTTGGGCTCTGCAGTGAAGGGTCGAATGGCCTATATAAGGGGTGTGGGTTCCTGATTTCTTCTGCCTTATTACAAGCAAGTTCAATTATAAACCACTCTGGAATTTTGCGACATGGGCTGAAGGAGTATGTAATATAGTCAAGTCCATCTAGCAGCGCCAAATATTAGGCCACAATACATGGGGAGACAGGGAGATGCAGAGTTCGAGCGAGCGATATAGCAACGACACAGATATATACTACGAGACAAGACGGTGGTGGTGGTAACCCATTACCCAAAACCCAAAAAAAAAGGGGGAAACATACAGAAGAGAAGAGGAAGGGAGTGGAGAATCTCGTAAATTGCTGCCCACAGCTCTTCCATCCAGCACGCCCGCTACTGCATGAATGACACCCACGTCTCGCTGAAGCGCGACCCATTCGCCGCGAACCCGAGCTGCGCCAGCTCCGCCGTCACCGCATAGTCGTGCCGCATGTCCGCCAGCTCGTCCGCGTGCAGCCCGTGCGGCGGCGGCTGCCCCATTCCCGGCGCATGCGACGATGGATGGAGGTCGTGTGGCTGGGGGGCGTGCGGGTGAAACAGCTGGTGCGGGTGCGGGTGCGGCGGCGGAGCGTACGACGCGTACGACGCGGTCATGTAGTGTGGTGGCGGCGGGGGCACGGCCTCGAGCGTGTATTGCGACTGTTCGGGCGCGTATCCGTACTGGTGCTGGTGCTGGTGCTGGTCGTGGTACTGGTCGGGCGGCGCGGAAGGCGGGGGCTCGATCGCCGTGACGTAGTGCGGGTCGTAGCCGGTGTACTGCTCCTGGCGCGAGAGCCACTCGCCGAGCATCGACTCGCCAGCTGCACCTTGCGCGGCGTGCTCGTCGTGCGGTGGCGTCAGATCCTGCGGCGTCGGCACGGCTTGCGGCGTGGGGGGCACGCTACTGCCCGGACGGAAAACGCGGCTACGGCCGGCAAAGACCACAAAGTCATCCTCAATTTCTTCCTGCTTGACGATAGGTGCGGCGCCGTCGGGTTGCCGGGGTGGAGGCGTGTTGCGCACGGCCGCCAGGGCCTGGTGCGCCTTCTCCCTCATGCGATCCAGGATGACCTTTTCAGCAACGAGCAATGTCGTTCAGAACTAATTGACCGTGTTGGGATGGGTGATACATACGAGAGCTTTGGTGGCCCGACGATTGGATTTGGAGACCCCCTCTATTAATGAATATGCCCTGTCGAGTTCGATCATCGCATCATTCGCCAGGGGCGAGCGTGGGCTATGTGTTGCGATGAACGCGAAAACCACCTAAAACGTGAAACCATTTCGTTTAAAAAAAAATATGCACTGAGCGTGTCAATGGAGCCATACCGCGGCAGAGAACGTGAACGTCCATATTGTCCAAAAGCGAGAAATAATGACGGGCTGTATGGGAAGCTGTTCCTCGATGGTTCGTAATATGTTCTTGGAGGCCCGGACAGTCGCCAAAAACGAAGGAGCATACTGACCCCTTAGGGGGTTTTCGGGGTCTTCAATGAGGGCCTGGACGAAGAAGTTGCGATGAAGGAACAAGAGGACTTGATGCATCACTCAGCACCGAACGACGTTGTACCGTAGAAGGAGCATTGACTTACGGACGTCCTGAATGTGTGAGAGCATGAACGCTGTCATAGAGGCAGGAATGGGGACGGATCTGGGGTCAACGCCAGGTCCACCACGCATTGCCTGAAGCACCTCGGGTGTGACACGAAACTCGTGAACCTTGCGATCTAACTCCTTGATGGTCGAGTAGCGAGGAGGTGCGGCGGTGAGCGTGCGAGCAACAATCTCTGCAGGACCTTCAAATCCAAAGCGAAACATCCAAGCTCTCACTACGCCCCGCGTTAGCCGAGGGAAGGGGGGAAATGCTCGGACCGGACATACGCGATGAGACGTCACCAGGGTCAAGACTCGTAGGCACGTCTCCTTCCTGCGGAAATTCGCAGTCAATGAATGCACGGTTGAAGGCAGGTGGTCGGCCTGTAGAGAGAGCCTAACAAAGGCGGAGGTGAGCAGAGAGAGGAATGTTCACTGGGAGAAGAAAAGAAAGCTTCGACAAGCTCGACGTACATTCCATGAGTCTGCGAGAAATAAATCCCAGAACACCAATCTGCGCCTTTGTACAATCCTCGGGTCCGTCTCCCATCGGGCAGGGTCGCGGTCTAGAGCTGTAGTGAGCCTTACAGTATATGCACGCTGTGTTTTGAGCTTACGTAGTCCAACCTACATGCGTGCGAATTGAACGGATGATTCGGTACACGTGGAGTTAAAATAACGCACCGTCTGAGCAAGGTGACAAGCCACGGCGACCAGCGACCATGTAGATTCCATGGTTAACTCTCCGCCGCTCACATCGCCTCCAAGCATCGCATTGTAGACGGCCGAAATATGCAGGGTCTGGATGGTTACCACCGACGGCCTTTCGAGCACTGGTTGCTGGCAGAGGGCCGCCAGAGCTAGTTGGTGATAATGCCCGCCTTCAGACTCCGAGGTAGAATTAGGTAAGCTTATGTCCATGACACATCCCAGGGCGAAGACGCTGAATAAAAGCGCCAAATCATGTGGTCCGCTGTAGTCGTCTGCATACGCTGTCTGCTTTCCGTAAATCGTAGGGAGCATCTCATTGACAAGCTGTTGCCGGGTTACGCTACGAAAGACCCATGTAGCATTGGCCAAGTAATATTCGGCCATTGCTAAAGCGCGGTCCCATGGTGGAAGATAGTCCCTAATAGTGTTGATATTTTGCTTGACAGTACCCACCGGCGTGAATGGGAACGAATAAGAGAAACGTTGGAGATGAAGGGGTAGTGACGATCTAGAACTGTCGCTTTCAGTTGTTTGGCTAGGGGACCCTGCCGAGTCGTCATTCTCTAGCTAAGCTATTGTTCAGCGAAAACTCAGGGTAAAAAGAAAAAAAAATGGAAGGAGAGGTAGGAGAGGGGAATTGTAGAGAGCGTAACGTACCAGTAGAAGATCAGATCCACCAGTGAATCCAAAGAAGCGAGAGTGGCCTTGATCATAGACAGACAGCGTGCCAAGTAACCCGGTAACTTCGTCCGCCCCTTCGTCTTCGCTTTCTTGGGGCTGCTCGTCGGCTTTCTCGGTATCTACGAGGACGGAACCCCCACAAAGGATGGGGTGTGGCTCTGGAGAATGGCTCGCTTGGAGCACGGCAAGAGCATCCTCCAGCTCACGAATTCGGTCGCCCATGCGGGAGATTCGATGGTGTAAATGTTCGGTAGCGGCGATAACGAAGCTTTTTTAAAATAAGTCGATTACCAGTCAGATTAAGGATAATATAATTCAAGTATGAGCAGCGAGCGGCCGTACCGAGTTCCTTGCCCCGTGGCAAGACTACCTATATACCAGGGTGGACGGGGCCAGAATCAGCATGGTTAAGAGCGAGATGCAATAGGGATGGGACACAGACCATTCGGACATAAAGAGGCACACCCTCTCCTCTAGAAAAGAGGTGTCAATATGACGGGGGGGTCCTCGGGGAAGAAAGAAGTAGCTGAACACATACCTGACATGACTGGCATGGGATCTGCTTGTCGCACTTAATTTTAAGTCTAGAACAACATGAGAAGGAAGTTCGACAGAGAGCAAAGCAAGGAGAGTGCGAGTAGTGGGGTGGCCGATCACGCACCTCCGACACTCCGCACAGGAGATCTCTCCGCGGTTCCTTTTCATCTCAATTTCCCGTGAATACATGCCATCCTGCCGGAGACCTGCAACATCGCGGTTTACTTTGCGACGGTCTGAATGGGGTTTGGAAAGATCAACAGGCATGTTGCTGGTGGCGAGAAAGGTTCATTGGCGAAGGAACGAACTATTTGAAGAGCTTAATTTGATCGGTAGGGGGAGTGCTGAGCAATGAGCATCGTGCGAAAACTATACCAAATAGGGTTTTCGATCGTACGGCATCCCAAGTGAGGCTGTCAGTCGGAAGACTCCGAGTCATCCCTTTGAAATATAACTTTGAAATATAAGAATACTCTAACTCCCACGAAAAAAATACGATACCGTGACTCAAACCTCTTTGCATCCCCCGTGCTGACCGGATCACCCTTACTCAGCTTGTTGACGCCGTCCTCTCGTTTAAGAGCTAGACCATCAATGCTCAGATGGAGTTAAACAAACTGGGAAATATTCTGAGAACTAGATAGTTGGTTCTTGAGTTGGTTTCTGTTTTGTTGTTACCTGAATAACGTGTACGGGTTACCCTAAACTGTGTTAACCCACTGTTACTTACCAGGTAGTGTACCCACACATTCGGGTATGTAACCCGCACAAAAGTACAGGTTGTGCTGCTGGTACCCGCAGGAATACCCGTGTCGTTGCCTACAGATAACTGGTTATCTTTGTCCTCCACTCGTTCCACTTGCCATCAAAAAATTCTGTCAAGCAGCCCATCAACATGAAAACGGCTGTAAGTTGGTTCAATTATAAACCACTCCGGATTTTTGCGACAATTGGGCCGCAATGGAAAGCAGAACGAGTGAGTAATAATATAGCCAAGTCCACCTAGCAGCGCCAATTATTAAAAAGGTTAGTTTAGTCAAAGATACATGGGAAGACAGAGAGATACAGAGTTCGAGCGGGCGATATAGAGCAACGACACAGATATATACTACAACGAGACAAGGTGGTGGTGGTGGTAACCCATTACCCAAACCCAAGAAAAGGGAAACACACGGAAGGGAAGAGGGTGGAAGCAGGGGACTTCACAAATTGCCGCCCACCGCTGCTCACACACATCCAGCACGCCCGCTACTGCATGAACGACACCCACGTCTCGCTCATGCGCGACCCATTCGCCGCGAACCCGAGCTGCGCAAGCTCCGCCGGCGGCGCCCGCGCCGTCACCGCATAGTCGCGCCGCGTGTCCACCAGCTCGTCCGGGTGCAGCCCGTGCGGCGGCTGCCCCATTCCCGGCGCATGCGACGATGGATGGAAGTTGTGCGGGTGGGGGGCGTGCGGGTGCAGTAGCTGGTGCGGCGGGTGCGGCGGAGGGGCGTATGAGGCGTACGGCGCGGTCATGTAGTGTGGCGGCGGGGGCATGGCCTCGAGCGTGTACTGCGGCTGTTCGGGCGCGTATCCGTACTGTTGGTGTTGGTGCTGGTGCTGATGACGGTCGTGCGACGCGGAAGGCGGCGCCTCGATCGCCGTGACGTAGTGCGGGTCGTAGCCGACGTACTCCTCCTGGCGTGCGAGCCAATCGCCGAGCATCGACTCCCCCGTCGCAGCGTGCGCGGCTTGCTCGTCGTGCGGTTGCGTCGGGTCCTGGGGCGTCGGCACGGCTTGCGGCGCGAGGGGGATGGTGCCGCCCGGACGGAAGACGAGCCTACGACCGGCAAAGACGACAAAGTCATCCTCAATCTCTTCCTGCTTGACATCCAGTTGCGGGTGCGGGGCGTTGTTGTGCACGGTCGCCAGGGCCAGGCGCGCCTTCTCCCTCATGCGATTCAAGATGACCTTTTCAGCAACGAGCAATGTGGTTCAGAACTAATTGACCGTGTTGGGATGGATGATACATACGAGAGCTTTGGTGGCCCGACGATTGGTTTTGGAGGCCACCTCTATTAATGAGTATGCCCTGTCGAGTTCGATCATCGCATCATTCGCCAGGGGCGAGCGTGGGCTATGTGTTGCGATGAACGCGAAAACCACCTATAACGTGAAACCATTTTTCCTTTAAAAAAAGTACTGAGCATGTCAATGGAGCCATACCGCGGCAGAGAACGTGAACGTCCATATTGTCCAAAAGCGAGAAATAATGACGGGCTGTATGGGAAGCTGTTCCTCGACGGTTCGTAAAATGTTCTTGGAGGCTCGGACAGTCGCCAGAAACGAAGGAGCATACTGGCCCCTTATAGGGTTTTCGGGGTCTTCAATGAGGGCCTGAACGAAGAAGTTGCGATGAAGGAACAAGAGGACTTGATGCATCACTCAGCACCGAACGACGTTGTACCGTAGAAGGAACATTTGACTTACTGACGTCCTGAATGTTTGAGAGCATGAACGCTATCATAGAGGCAGGAGCGGGGACGGATTTGGGGTCAACGCCAGGTCCGCCACGTATTGCCTGAAGCACCTCAGGTATGACACGAAACTCGTGAACCTTGCGATCTAGCTCCTTGATGGTCGAATAGCGAGGAGGTGTGGCGGTGAGCGTGCGAGCAATAATCTCTGCCATAGCTTCAAATCCAAAGCGATACATCCAAACGCCCACTACGTCCTGCGTTAGCCGAGGTAAGGGGGGAAATGTTCGGACTGGACATACTCGATGAGATGTCACCAGGGTCAAGAGTCGTGGGCACGTCTCCTTCCTGTGGAAATTTGCAGTCAACGAATGCGCGGTTGAAGACAGGTGGTCTGCCTGTGGAGAGAGCCTAGCGGAGACGGAGGTGAGCGAGGCGAATGTTTACTGCGAGAACAGAAAGCTTCGACAAGCTCGACGTACATGCCATGCGTCCGCGATAAATAAATCCCAGAACACCAATCTGCGCCTTTGAACGATCCTCGGGTCGGTCTCCCATCGGGCAGGGTCGCGGTCTAGAGCTGTAGTGAGTACTTACAGTATGCATGATGTGTTTCGGGCTTACGTAGTCCAATCTGCGTGCGAGCAAATTGAACGGCAGATTCGGTACACTTGGAGTTAAGAAAACGCACCGTCTGAGCAAGGTGACAAGCAACCGCGACCAGCGACCATGTGGATTCCATGGTCGACTCTCCGCCACTTACATCCCCTCCAAGCATCGCATTGTAGACACTCAAAATATGCAGGGTCTGGATTGTTACCACCGACGGCTTTTCGAGCACCGGTTGCTGGCAGAGGGCCGCCAGAGCTAGTTGGTTATAATGCTCGCCTTCGGACTCCGCGGTAGTACTAGGTAAGTTAGCCTCTAGGACGCTTCCCAGGGCGAAGACGCTGAATAAAAGCGCCAAGTCATGTGGTCCGCTGTAGTCGTCTGGGGTACTCGCTGTCCCCAACTTTCCGTAAATCGCAGGGAGCATCTCATTGATGAGCTGTTGCCGGTTTATGTTACGAAAGAGCCATGTAGCATTGTCCAAGTAGGATTCGGCCATTACTAAAGCGCGGTCCCATGGGGGAAGATAGTCCCTAATAGTGTTGAGATTTTGCTTGACAGTACCCATCGGCGTGAATGGGAACGAATAAGAGAAGCGTTGAAGATGAAGGGGTAGTGACGCCCTTGAACTCTCGCTTTCGGTTGTTTGGCTGGGGGACCCTGCTGAGTCGTCATTCTCTAGCTAAGCTATTGTTCAGCGAAAACTTCGGGAAAACTTTTTTTGGAAGGAGGGGGGATTGTAGAAGGCTTAACGTACCAGTAGGAGATCAGATCCACCGGTGAATCCAAAGAAGCGAGAGAGGCCTTGATCAGAGACGGACAGCGTGCCAAGTTGCTTTGTAACTTCGTCCGCCCTTTCGTCTTCGCTTTCTTGGGGCTGCTCGTCGGCTTTATCGGTATCTACGAGGATGGAACCCTCACAAAGGAGGGGGTGCGGCTCCGAAGAATGGCTCGCTTGGAGCACGGCAAGAGCATCCTCCAGCTCACGAATTCGGTCGCCCATGCGGGCGATCCGACGGTGTAAATGTTCGGTAGCGGCGATAACGAAACTTTTTAATAAGTCGGTTACCAGTCAGATTAAGGATAATATGATTCAAGTATGAGCAGAGCCGCCGTACCGAGTTCCTTGTCCTGTGGCAAGACTACCTATATACCAGGGTGGACGGCCAGAATCAGTATGGTTAAGAGCGAGATGCAATACGGTTGGGACACAGACCATTTGGACATAAAGAGGCACATCCTCTCCTCTAGAAAGCAGGCGTCAATACGACGGGGGGATCCTAGGGGAGTAAGGACGTAGTTATGCACATACCTGGCATGACTGGCATGGAATCTGCTTGTCGCACTTAATCTTAAGTCTAGGACAACATGAGAAGAAAGTTCGACAGAGAGCAAAGCAAGGAGAGTGCGAGTAGTGGGGTGGCCGATCACGCACCTCCGACACTCCGCACAGGAGATCTCTCCGCGGTTCCTTTTCATCTCAATTTCCCGAGAATACATGCCGTCCTGCCGGAGACCTGCAGCATCGCGGTTTACTTTGCGACGGTCTGAATGGGGTTTGGAAAGATCAACAGGCATGTTGCTGGTGGCGAGAAGGGTTCATTGGTGAAGGAACGAACTATTTGAAGAGCTTAACTTGAGTCGCTGAGCAACGTGGGAAAACTTATACCAACTAGGGTCTTCGATCGTAACCATTCCAAGTGAGGCAGTCAGTCGGAAGCCCGCCGAGTCCAGGTTGCGCATTACCCGGTTGTCCCTCCCTTTGAATACCCTTTGAATAAAATACTCTAACTCCCACAAAGAAAAAAAAAGACAACACAAACTTCTTTGAATCCCCCCGTGCCTACCGGATCACCCTTACTCTGCTGGTTGACGCTGTCCACTCGTTTAAGAGCTAGACAGCGAAATATCTCAAGGCCCAAAGTATCTCGGCAACACGATAAAACTTCTTCGCAGGGGTCACGGCACTGATACACAGCCCTATGAAACGTCTCAGTCGAGATGAAATGCAATGGACCCCGGGGAAAATGGGTTGCAGGAACCACTTGCCTTACTGTAGTCCTCAGGTACACGAGCAACAATCTGAAATATTTGACGGCGCTTGGCGACCTTCGACTCCTCTTTCCCCTTTTGGCAAATCTACACCTCCTGCTCGGCCTCCATCACAGAAATGTCACATTCTATCACGGCTTTCAAACATGCATCCCTGTCAAAATTCGAATGACATGCATGACATAACTTTCTTCCAACTCAGCAATTGACTCTGACTCCAATTCGCAAATCCTCCCAAAATTATCGACGGACATCATTGCTGAGCTTCTTCTATTACCTCCTGCACCCCATTGCGCACTCGACAGATAACCAGGAAAACTCCGACGGAACAAAAGAGAGCATTAAGAGTCACACTGCATGACTACGGCAGATGGCGGGGATGATATCGGGAAGGAATGGGACAGCACGAGAGCAGACTCGGAGTGGACGAAGATCTCGCGCAGACCGATCTTGTCAAGCCACGCGGATCCTGCTCCTCTTGCACGTACCTTGGACACCCCGTCCCTTTCCGGTTTCGAAGGGGAAAAAAAGAGTAAAAGGAGTAAATTAGCTGATGTTTGATGAGGGATATTGCGGCCCGTGTAAGCGCAAGGACCAGCGCTTGGTTTACTGAAGTTCAGGTGAAGTTTAGGAACTTGATGGATCCACGACGAGCTTGACAGGCTGCTCTGTGATGACACAGTACCTTTGTCGGATAGCAAGAACCACCGACATGCACCGCGTGGACGGCGTCTATTGATTGGGAGTAGAACACGCTTCGCTTTTCCAAAGTACCCAAAGCACACGATGGTCAAACCCAGGAAAGGGTGGGGGTAGCCGGGGACCACCTGGGGTATGGGGGAGGGGATTCTCCTTCTGGGTCGCAGGTACCATTTTAAAACGGGGGTGGGGGCGAATCCGCTACAGCCCGCTACCCGCAGCCCCACTGCCCCATACGATCACGATCCAAAACGTCCGCGGGCCATGGCAATCACAAAGGCTTGCGCTTTCCACACATATTCCTCGGTGTTATCCACTGTCCCGTACCCAACCGCATCTTACCGTGCCCAGTACCAGACTCGTGCTGGATCCATTCTCCAGGACGAGGCAGTGATTCGTTATTGCGCCCCGTGCTTCCTCGCGCCCTGGAGTCTTCCAAACTCGCACGAGTGTGAGAATGGTTTGGCTAGCCAGGTCCTTCGCCCGTGTGTGTACTCCATCACGGCCTTGCTCCAGGGAGTCATAAACGAGGATCCACTCACAACGCGAAACAACATGCAGCGACGAACAAGGGAACGCTTATCATGGGCACTGTATTTACGGGGGTCTCGGTCTTGGTCTCGGTGCTTTACAGGTGCGGGTGCCATAGCACCTTGCGTTCTCAGCCAGAACGAAGATCTAAAACGGCCGGGAGATCCAGAGAAGGGCCGTGTGGGATTGCCTTTTGAGTTTCTCGGGATATTAGGATGCTCATTAGAAGCTACCTTGCTGACCACAAGTTACGAGTTGCTCACTGTACGAACAAGCCCGTGCGAACGACGTTTGGGCAGGTCGACGCCCACCACGTAACCCTCGCTCTGTGTCTCTCACGCTCGGTGGAGTCCCCCCACGCACGGGTGGGACGGTGGTGGAAGGAACTTGAATGGCCAGGAAGTGGCGGATGGACCCTGAACCGTCTGTGCGGTACAAACACCGTGACTTGGGACGCCGTTTTATCGAGCGCCAATGACAAAACCTGTTTTTGGCATGCTCGAAGCTTATTCTGGGCGCTTTCAGATGCTGTACTTTATCGTAATTTGTAATTGGCTTCGTGTACATGTAATCGCGAATGTTCCATGGAACTTACTGACCGCAGTAGTCGCCCATGCGCTTGTCCAGCCTGATGCTGTGAATACTTGTAGTTCGTAGGATGAAATTCACCCGAAGGTGATTGGTTGATTATAACCCTATTTTGGCCAAAACCATCCAAAGAATTTTTGACTTTACTGTTTTTGGGTGATTGTCAGTACATGTGAATTAGAATGATTTCAAGTCACAAGTCCTTGCACAAGTCAGCCACTAATGAGCCAACAGCAGAGTGAATCTCTGATTTATCGTCTCTCTGGATGAAATTCGTCCTAATCTATGTTCGCAGTGAGTACCTTCCTTGAACCGTGAGTTCGGCGGCCATTTCCTTGGCCATTTCTTTTGTCGTTGTTTTGAATTCATTCACATACGCACGGCATGATGCATATATACAGTACAATGCCTCTCAAATTTGTATTGCACCTCTACGGCCGCCTTTTGCACCCAGTCATGGCGACATGTGGCGGTGGAACTGGTCGCCGCGTCCCATTACAGTACAGTAAATAAAGTTGCACGGCAACGCCCACATGTGCACAGAGCAAATATTTATTTATTTATATTTATAGGGCGCCAATTCCGGCGCTTGGTGTAAGGCGCCTAACTTGAGTTACTTCCGACGATGACCTTACATGTAACAGTAATTCAGCACGGAACCAAGAAAGGGAAGAGAGGGGGAGATATGACAAACAGGACCCCTCGAGCTATATGTATTAGAGCTATATGTATTAGAGCGTCTCGTTTGAGGGTGGACAGAAAAAAATAGTTGGAATGGATCAAAAATGATCCGGGCTGTCCCAGGCCATTCAATTTTTTGTGTTGTGCTTTGCTTCAAAAACAAAAAAGCTTGAACGACATTTTTATTGGACTCGATCAATGGGTGGGGTGCCATGTGTGTCAAGATAAGTGCCACGGGTGGTGGGCACAACCAAGGCGCTACCAAGGCGCTAACACTGGAGTCAAAGACTGATAAGGACTTCAGCTAGTGGCGCCCCGGGAAATGCTTGGCAAACAAACTGTATATAACGCACGAGTGCGCAGTCCAAGTTACATACAAAATCTAAGGTACACCCCTATGATAGCGAGGGCAAGGGGGGGTCCCTTACGCATACTCTCACAACTTATCTACGACCGGCCTTTGCCGACGGAATATATGGATTCAGAACAAAAAGAAAAGAACGCGCAGTCCAGTGCGCATGCGGAAGCCAGCCCTTGATAGCCTGATCCGTGGAAAGAGGTCACACAGTCGAGGCTGACCGCAGCAGGGAGACAGGGCAACCGGTGTTCTGTTAGCAAATTGCGGTGCAATAAAATAAACCCGTAGCCCCACCGATGCATCACAGCCTCCTTCCAATGTACTGTTGACAGCAAATTTCCCCATACCGTATCGGATACCGGTACAGTACTATACAATACAGCATTAGAATGATGGATGGATGGATGGATGGAACGAATGGCAAATGTCGAGTTTTGCCGGTTGCCAGCGTGCTCCTCGCTGGGCCCACGTGTGGACTTACGTTACGGTTGCCCTCGGTACCTCGTGGTGAGATCCACTTCGCCAAGGCGCAGCAACCACCGCCACGATCCCAAAGCAGATCTCAGAATTCGGCCTTTGCCTACTAAGCTCACAAACACACACAAGAGACTGGGCGACGTTTTGGAAAAAAAAGCCGAGGAATCCACGTGCACTTGGTAGTAGTAAGTAGTAGTAGGCGCATCGTATCATATGTAGTAGTAATAATAAAATCTTCTAATACATGAATGAAGCACGAAAGAGATAGATCGAGTGAAGCGAGGAAGAGATGAGGAGAGAAAAAAATTGACCGTGTCCGTCGTCAACTCGACCAGGACCGACCAGGGCGTTAGGAAGGGCGAATCCACTGTGCAAGGCGTACTACAAGTCATTTGCCGCCGCTGCGGGGACAGCTGCTGTGTGACCGCGGCGATACACAAAACAAACACATCCACATCCACAAGTGCAAGCAACCCCCGGAGCTACATAGCCGCACACAGTCAGTCCCCTGTTATCTGCTCCGGCCGCCGGGACCGTGCGCGCCTTCTTCGCTTACGCCGCCACCGCCGCCACCGCCACCACCACCACTGCCGAGCGCGTCTCCGCGGGAACGCTTACCCATCCGCGGGCTGCGCGGTGCGTCGGCGGCGCCAGACAAAAAGTCAAGCCAAGACGAGGACGAACTCGAGTCTCCGCCGCCGGTCGTCTGTTGGTGTTGATGCTGGTTGCCGCCGGCACCCCCCGCGTGCGTCGTCGTTGGCGCAAACTGCGGCCAGTCGAACGTCAGCGGCGGCGCTAGGAAGTCGAAGTCCGGATCGAGACCTACCCCGCTTCCGCCCGCGGGTCCAAACACGCTTGCGAAGAGGTCCTCCGTGCTCGGTGCGAAATGAGGCTGCGTGATCCGCGGCGGTGGGTGCCGCGGAGAGGACGCGTACCCCGCCACCGCCGCTGTAGCTGCAGCCGTCTGCAGCAGGTGCAGTGGTGGCCCCCCTCCCCCTCCCCCGCCCCCACCGGTCCCGCCGCTGCTGACGCCGCCCCCCGTGGGTGAAGGGAACGACGCGGGGGTGTGCAGCGCGCTGCCGTGTGGCAGCGTTGGCGAGACGTCGTGGGAAGAGAACCCAGGGAAGAAACCAGATTGGTACGCGTGCGCGTGTTGTTGTTGTTGTTGTTGTTGTTGTTGTTGTTGTTGTTGCGATGTTGGTGGTGGTGGTGGTTGTGCGGGATGCGGGTGTGGGTGTGTCGGGAAGGCGCCAGAGATGGGTGACGGTGCGGTGCTTGAGCGGTCGTCCATCTTGGCGCGCTTGCGTGGATTGGGAGAAGGCGCGGCATACGAGGACGACGAACTCGCGCCGCGATTGCCGGTAGGGTGGGATTGGTGGGTGTGGCGGTCGGCGGAGACAGGAAGAGTCGGGGATGATGTGGGTACGGTTCCTGGGAGGTGGAGATGAGGACGGTAGTCCATCTGGGAGGGGATGGATGAGTCATGCAGAGGTGGGAGAAAGTGAATGTCGGACGCACTTCGGATGTTGTCTTTGGCTTTGCTCCAGAGGGCTTGCCGCTATCGGGAATACTCTTACCCTTTAGGCCATCGTGACGCATATACGAGGCAGTCGGAGAGTCGTCGGCGTCAGCGTCGTCGTCGTCGTCCCCCATATCGTCCAAGCGGGATAGGTTTGCACCTCCGGTGAAGTCATGGGGCGTACGAAGATCACGCTCTCCGTCAAACTAAGGCAGAGCGATGATGAGGGATGTGTGGGAGAGATTTAGAGAGCGCACCCTGATTTGACGCTGAACGAGGGAGTCGATATCGGTTGAACAGTATTGAAAGAGCTTGTCTGGGTGACCGTGTTTGCGCTCTGTGGACACAAAGGAGAGGGATAAAAATAGAAATGTTGAACGACTATTTCACAGAAATAGGAGCGAGGCGCACCAAAGATAATGACGGCGACGTCGACGGAACATAATACACCGAGCTCGTACGCTTTTTTAAAGAGGCCGGTTTTACGCTGAGGTGATGGTAATTTAAGAATGTGAGGAACCTATTTTTGAAAGTAAAGTCTTGGCGGTCGCCACTTGCCTTTAGAAAGGTGACGGACCGGGTTCGGTCGTTCTAGGTTGATGCAGGTTAGACAGGGACAACCAACGACATCAACACCAATACGACAATGTCAGAGCGCGGGCAAGGGCAAAAGAGAACATGAATAGTGAGATTGTTACGAACCGTTATGGGCTGTATGGCTATCTTGCGTCTGCCCATTGATTCGAATCACGGAGGACTGAGATGATGGGATGGCATATGAATCCCTGGCAGTAGGTGAGAGGAAGAGGAGACGAGACAACTGTGTGTGTGGGTGCGAATACGATTGCGAGGGGAAGATGGGACCGAGAAGCTCCTCCGGCTGTAGACTCTTAGGGAGACTCTCTGCCTGAGGCTCGACTCGCAACTCGAACTCGGGCCTCGGTCGCGGCACGTCTGATCCCGCGGCCCAAATCAACAATCGCAAATCGCACCGAATCGAATCGACTAACTTACAACCGAATGAACTCCTCTCCATCTCCGTTCGTTTCGTCGTGCACCCTCCTGCCAAGAGTAATTCCACTCAATGTCCCAGTCTTCGTTCTCAACGTCTGCTCTTACTACTGTTAGTTCGCTCGCTCTTCCCTTATCCCGTTACGTAGATGCGCTGGCGTAATCCCCAAACTCGTCGCTTCCGGCGCGGCGCTGCCCTACGACCTCCGCTTAGCACTTTACCTGACGCGCCCGTTTTCGTTGCGTCCCCGATCAAACACCGAGAAGCTCCTTCCCCTTCTCTCTTTTGTGGCTCCCTATCTAACGCCACCCTTCCCGTTCCCTTAACAATCAAAACAATGAAATTGAGAACATGCGATGGCATGGCTCTATGTACTGCTTCACTTTTTGCGACCTGTGGCTTCGTGTGCACGACCCCGGTCCAGTCTAGTCAAACTTGGCTCCCTCAGACAGTTTAGGGGCACGCAACCCGCGACCTTTTCCCGCGCGGAACGCCGCTCGTCCCACGGGCCCCTTCTCCCCTCCCAGCTCTTCAACTCGCCACGCTATGGGAAACCCCCAACCCCCCCCGCATTAACACGCACACGCTTTTGCTTATCTTCCATGTTGCCGTCGCGCGTTGTATTGTATATTGTGTTCTGAGAGTCGAGATTGAGCAGTTGAGTCCAGCCTCGGTCTCACGCTCTCGCGCTCGGGTGCAATTGGCGTGATTATTGCGCGTTCATCGGTCGTTCTCTCGTTCATTCTTTCGTTCGTTCTTTCGTTCTTTCGTTCGTTCGTTCTCTCGTTCGTGCGTCCATTCGCCCATTAATTTTTTCCCTCTGTAATGAGCGCTCCGATGTGCTCGAGCTCGAATACTCTTCCCACCGATTGTAGATCGTCGCTACCCCGACTCGCCGCCGGTAATGTAGCTATTCGGCTATGTGACTGTATCCCTGTGTACCCTCGCGGTCCCGGCTCGCATTTTGACGAGTCGCCCACTCCGGCAGTTTGGTTTTCTCTGGCGAAACATTCCGTACAACCCTCTTTTTTTTCTTTCTCCATCTGGCTTTGACTTTGACTCGGTTGGTTCGCTTCCTCGAGCCCGGCTTCACATGTCAACGTTTTGCCACCTGCTTCCCCCTTTGGTCCCGTCCTATAATGCGGTCTTTGTGCTATCATATCGCCCTCGTTGCTCTTCTCTCGTGTCTAGGCCAAGGCGACCCGAAATCGATTCTTCCTTGGGCTAGTAGTGCATTGCTCCCTCCTCCCACTTCCCCCCTTTCATTGTGCTTCTCGAGCTGAGATGTTTCGCATTAATTTCATTTCCAACCAACGGTGGTTCTATCACCGTCTCATCAGTTTTTTTTTTGGACGACAGGCCGTCCCGTCGTGGTCTTGCTCGAAGAATCTATAATACTAAAGTTTGCGCCTTATCTGGAAGGTCAAGCCGAAAGAGAAATAAGCTCGCTATCCAACTGGGTCAATCATCAAAAAAAAAAAAGCCGCGGACTCGAGGCTGGACGCGGCGGATGCAGATGGCGGATGTCGATCGCTTGTGATCTTTCCCCGTGTGGGATGCGGCACTGACAAAGTGCGCTAGGGCTGTTGCAACGGCAACGGGCTGGCAACTGCACGACCCTACGTTTAATCTACCCACCTCCATCCGTCTGTCAGTCCGTTCATTTGTTCGTTCGCGACGCTCAGTAGCAGCTCCGAGCGAATACCAGTTCGTATCGCACGACGTGGTCGTTCTTTCGTCGTCGGGGGAAACCTCGCTCGTTCTTGGGTACTCGTCTGCTTCCCGCGCCCCGAGCCCGGAAATATCGTACGAACAAAAAACCCCTTCAAGCTATTGAACTTTTTTTTCTTACGTCTCGTCGACCTCGTGCATGTACACTTATGTTGCAGGTATACGGCGGATCTATGGAGGGGGCATCGAGCTGGGGCTGGGCTGGGGCTGGGGCAGAATTACTCCCCCCCTCCCCCCGCACTGCCCCGGTCTAGAGTTCGATCCGATCCCCTTGTATCCACGTCTACCCTGGCACCATGTGTATGGGTGGGTGGTGGGCGTCGCCCTTCCTCCCCCTTGCAACTTCCCCTTCTCAAGAAAGAATGTCGGTGATTACACGTCGTCGGTTTCTCTCGGACTGAGTCTCGCGGCTCTCGCCGAGTAGCCTAGAGCCGACAAGGTCCATACAGACATGCACACCCCACCCCAGCGCTGTCCGGGCTTTTTTTTTTACTGTGTGCGTAAGTGCGCGAACGTGGTGGGATGTCATATCGTCGCATACGTACGCATGTGCCTATTTCTTGGCGCACTTTTCGTGATTTATTTTTTTTCAAGTGAAATCCTTTTCTTCTTCGGTTCGTAATCATAATTCGTGCTTGGGCACCCACACCACTTTCAGTCGGGGCCGTATCCTTGTAGTTTGTCAAGCAAAAAAAATACGATAAGCGATTCCAAAAAGCACGAAAGGATACAGGCAAGTGACCAATTGTTAGAAAATCCAAAGGAACAAAACGAGCTTCGTGCTGGTACCGTACTACGTATCGTAACCGTAGGAACCAACGCGATCATGCATAATCGGTCGCGTTGTCACCGTGATTCCCGACGCACGATAAATCCAAGGAACACCACCTCAATGAGCATCGTAACATTGTTCTCGTATTCGCTACCATCCAATGTTTCGTCCATCGGGACACCGTGCCGCGGGCGAAGGAGAACCGTGTTACATACAGCAAAGCACTTCGTTCAACTGAAGTTGGCGCAGGAGTATGAATGCACAACGAGCCAAAACGACGTTTTTTGTTTTCAAGAAGCGAACTTCTCCCGGCGATGATCCTGTCAAACTTGCAAAGGGGAGCGGCAGTGCTGTAGATGGTGGATCACGATCGGCGCTTACGGTCCGGCTCGCGTGTCTTACCGACGACGGTTCAGGGAAGGCGTGGAGAAACGTCGGCATTCCCGGGCCCGCGGCGCTCCCCATTGAGAGCACCAAATCGAACTTTTTCACGGGACGACTCGGATGCATGAGCGAGCGAGGCATTGAAACGTCGACTGTGGCATGGAACACAGTACTTGACGTGACAGCACTGGGAACCGCGGTGCTCAGCCGGTGTACTGTACGTGCCTGCTGTGAAGCTGTGAAGACACACACAACTATCTCCGTCTATCCTCCATCGCGCTGATGAAATATGATACCCAGGATCTACCGGCTCCGCGGAATTCTGGATTGGGCGGACCCTCGTTCAATTTTTGACCGATGCTCATCTAGTGGCCCCTCCTAGACCATATATACAAAGACACGCCGTCAGGGCTCGGGTCTCCCGACGGTGAACTTTGTCATATCAGCAGTTGGCTTGTCTGCGTGTTTTCGTGTTTCTTGCTCGATGCGATTTCAGGCCTCTCTTTTTGGTGTCGGGCCGGCGCCTCCGTAGAATGTGTGCTACTGTTTGGGCGTTCTTTTTGGCGAGTGCATTTTTGAAACTTGCCTTTTTGAATGCGCACTTTGCAAGGTGTGTCTATGTCTATGTCTATGTCTATGTGGGGGGCCCGGGGGTTGCATCGCTATACATTACCCAGGAGAGTAAAGTGTCCACTCTGCAACTTTTCTCGGCGACTCGGATACAGCGCCAGTATTTCTCTTCGTCTTCCCTGTTTCTTCATCTCCTTTTCCAGATCACCGTGTCAGGGTCATCGTGCAGATACGGCATCGCGTTCTAGTCGGGTTTCGCTTGTTTGTTTTATAGTACCCCCTTCCAATCTTTCCCGTGCCCTTGGTAATTTGTACTAGTAGCAGCGGGGGGTATCGGCGGACTATCTCTTGCCTTCCACTCTCTATCAAAGTGCTCAGATACGAGGCCGCGATCAAAAACTTAAGGGTGCCGGAATTGGCATGTGGTGACGAATAAAACATGTCCTCGAGGCGCTCAGCCCTGGGCACCGGTGTCGTTTGGTTACCACCGAGTGTGTCGCTTTGCGAATCGATCCAACAGGAAACAGCCCCGAGGCCCGCCGAAAAAAAACAAACCTGGCGTCGACCTCGTCGACCTACGTTCTCAGAGGGGTCCAGGATTTTCTACCAAATATCGGGACCTAGAGTGAGCTTGTAATCTAAGTGTGTATCTAAGTTACACTAGTAGAGCGGGAGCCGTGCCGTCGTTCCCACCTCGACGCCGCAATCTACTGTACCACATGGCCAGCCCTCGTTCCCTACTTCGACGCCTCAATCCAACACAGGTGCATCCGATTACCCGTGGGCGCTTCGCATCGTTTCGTCGCGTTCGACGTAGCGCTCGCTCACCGAAGCTTCGGCGCGCTGTGATGGACTGAAATCGACTCGCTGCCAGTGGGCTATCAAGTATCCCTTCGCCCCCCGGCCATTCCTCGCTTCCGGACTTCTGTGATGTATCTGACACTCACGATGCGGGCAAATCCCGAACTAGGACACGGTGACCTTCGTAGGGGGCAGGCGCCGGGGAAGCCGTCAAAAGTCAGGTGTGGCCTCACTCCGGACACGGCCATACACGGGCACACCCGTGCGCAGTGCATTGCATAGTTCGCTGAACGCCGAACCTCACTGACTGACTTTGTCTGTTATCAGCGATCATCGTAGCGACGCTACAGTACTTCGACACAGGCTGACGATTGGGGGGACTCGGAGAGTGCTAGTGCGTCGCGCGTGCTCGGAGTTCCATTCTTGCATCTCGCATGGCAGTCCCACCCGGAACCCACGGAAGCGGCGAGACGCTCGCACAGTAATAAGGAGCCCTTTGCGCTCCGGGGCCTTACTCGGGTCTCTCCTTGTGTCTTCTAGTACGAGAAATAACGAGGCGTCTTGGAATCAGATGCGCCGGCGGACATTCAGCGGACCACGGGACTAGCTACTGCGGCGCAGCTAATGTTCGTACTAAGAGTTCGAGCGCCGAATGTGCTGCAGAGATCAGAACAAACTAAATTTCAATGGAATCCGTGCATGCCAAAAGCCGTGCAAACGGAGGGCAATAGAGGATCTGCTTGTTAAGTTAAAACGGGGGTATGTATAAGGATAAAGATATGTCAAAAAGATACACAACAATTAGATGCACTCTGCTTCTAGCACTTGATAGATAGAAGCTGTCAGGGAGAAACGATAGTTGCGGTAATAGAGCCACTTACACATACACATGCCTGTGCGGATCGTTGAGAACTGCCAAGGGATATCAGTGTGTCTCTACACGACGACAAGTACAAATGGCACTCGCCTTGAACTGGCGGCCGCTGAGCACAACGATGTCCCCGTGGACCATCGTCACGCGGAGGCACTCTTTCCTCGGTTTGCCGTTCGACTTGACGTTGGGATCTGAGGGGACGGAGAGCAACGCGACATCGGCACCGAGGCAGAGCAAGACGAGGTGCTTGGTGCGCGGACAGAACGTTTGAATGTGCTGCGGGCATCCTCAGCGACTGTCCAAGCGCGACGGCGGCGATGCACGAGCGGGCGTACGCACCTTGCCGTCCGAAATCCACGCGTGCACGCGCAGCGCCCGGACTTTGAGGGGCCCCAGGTCGCGGCAGTACGTGTTCAACGCGCTCTCGACGAACGCCGCTTGCTGGTCCCAGACGCTGCGCCCGTTGCAGCCGAGCGCCGGGTCGTCCCCGGATTCGATCTGTGGAGTGGCGAATGCCGACGCGCCGATGCTGCGCTCGATGCGTACGTCGCGCTGCAGCGTTTCGAAGAGCGCCGAGGCATCCCCTTGCAGCAGCTCCCTGTTTCCGTTGAACACATGGCGCACGGAGTGCGCGTGCGCATGCGCGTCGGCACCAGCACCAGAAGGACGAAGGTTCGAAGGACCCGCAGAGGGGCCAGAGTCGCCGACGGCCAAGTGATAGTGGAACAGACGCGCCCCGTCATCAAAGGCGGTGGCCGGTTCTGCGGTCGTGGGTGCGGCCCACTTGTCGTCTGGGACGACCGTCGCGGAGTTGACCTTTCGATCGCGTGTGGAGAACGCGCTGATTACCCAGCCGGTCTCCCTCTGCGGGTCTGTCCTCGAGTCGCACGTGGCGCCCTCACAGATGCGATGTCGAAGAAAGCGTTGGACGTTGATGCGGCCGCACGCCGTGCAATAATAGCCTGCGGGGAAATTACCGGTCGCGGTAGAGTTCTCTGAGAAGGGCGCGAGGAGAGGGAGCGGCAGCAGCAAGCGAGAATACCTGGGATTTAGTAGCGTTAATATAGTGTCGTGCCGCGATTCTGGTATGGGAGAAGCGGCACCCTGAGAGGGCCCGAACTGGGGATGCTGGTCTGGCTGTTGGGGATGCTCCGGTTCCCACCATGGCCGCATGATACGCGTCGGCCACTCGTGATCCTCGCCCTGCTCGTCGTCCTTGAGCTGGTCCTCGCCCCCGGGTACCCATTCCAGAGAAAAGCGCCAGGTACGTTGCACCATGAGCGCCTCCGAGGTGGTACTTTGCCGCGGGCGTGTTTCCACCTGGCGAAAGACAAGAGACCCGCAATGAACTGAAACCGTTTTTCTGACCGAATGGCAGACATGAAATTCACCTTGACTCCAGATATCCTAAACAACCCTAACCAGAAATATCCGATCTCCGACGGGAGATCCCAGGGAACTAGCGGTGAGTTGCGCGCAAGTACTGGCGACACAACATTGCCGAACGACTGGGTCGTGAGCAGGGCGGCAACCTCGGGGGGAGGTCGTGGAAAGGGGAGGTTTTTGCTTCCGGAGGGGACTGAGACGGCGCAGCTGGGAGTTGCATCAGGATCCAGGGTAGCCCGGCATGGTGAAAGAATTGTGTTGGGATGATCCGACTCCGAGGGGCTGGGACAGACGGGCCCCGCCTGCGGTGAATGGTTGATGGGGTGTTCCCGCGTAGATAACAGAACAGAACAGGAGAGCTCGGCGCCGCGGGCTTCGGAAATGTCACATTCAGTGTCGCAAGTAGAAACACCGCCAGGTGCGGAGCCGGTTGCACGTGAATGAACCAGGGGAATCTGGGTGTCGAGACTCGGAGGACCATCTACGCAGATCGCTTCCGCAGGGGGGCAGTCACTAGGAGGACGGTTATCAGGGATGGCGTCTGCGCCGCAAGGCATCGAAGACGCAGCGGGCTGGACACCAGCGTTAGTGTAGCCGTCGTGATCACATCGAAGCTCTGGCTCAAGAATGGAAGGAGAACGATCCAAACCGCTACTGGGAACGTCCATGGGACAGATAAGCTGGGAGGGGGAAGCGCCCGTGGGGTTTTCTACTGAGGCGCTGGTTTTGGAATTCGGGACCATAGGCGATGCTCCATTATCGTCGAATAGTGGGTTGGAGGGCTTGTCTGGTGGCGGCTGCGTATCCGCAACTGTGTGCCCTCCATCGGGGGTAGAATCCTGAGCATTTGAGACGGAGGGCTGGTCTGGAGGACCGGAGAGAGGAACCTCGGTTTCGCGAGTGCTATCGGAAAGATCCCGGGTGAGAAAAACGCCTCGACAAGAGTAGGGCAAGCAGCGGAAGGGGGGGAGGTGAAGGGACTGCCATGGGGAGAGGACTCACATCGAGAAGACGATCTTGCGGCTCTCCCAAACGTCTTCGTCCCACCAGCCCAGCCCGCGGTCACCTCTCTCCCCAGAGAATATGAGCGTAGGGTATTCGAGACTTTCCCATGCAATACCGTCCTGGTTTTTCGCAAGAGCAGGGAGCGCGGCCAACAACTCGTCTTTGCTCTACCGCGCTGGAGATCAGCAGTGGAACGCGCATCGAGAGGGTGGTTGCGTCTTACACCTGCCCACACCCGCGGACGTGAGCTTGGAGAGGTAAGTCTTTGCGTAGGGCGCGCACGGTTCTTTGGGGGTTCGACGACACGCCAGAGTGATTTTGTGCGCAGACGGTTATTTCGCACAGGGCGCGCTAGGCAGCGTAACGGTGGGACCCACAGTAGAGACAGAGACGGTGAGAGAGCTTACTTTGAGGGACAATGTCGGTATCTGATGTGTTTTCCTCGGACGTGTAGTGACTCTGCACCCTAAGTCTTTTTCGTGGCGATGTGCTTGTGTTCCTTGTGTTTCCCTTAATGTGGGACATGCGCTTGGGTGTCTTAGCTTTAGGACTTTTGCCTTTGCTACTCGAGAGCCGGGCTGTCGCGGCGGCGGCAGTCTGCAGAGGCTCAAATGGGCTGACATCGGTATCTGACATTGGTAACAAAAGATGTCCGTATTGTCCCCAGTCCGAAGATGATGAGACTCACCCGATGAAGTCTCCTTCTCAGAGTCATCCACATACGATGACCCATCTTCGGGTTCAGACGTGCAGGCTTTAGCCTTGCCTTTGCCCTTGCCTTTGCCCTTCTTACTACGCAGGGGTTCTTTTGCAGGTAAAGCCCTCTTCCGTGCGCTGCGCGGGATGGGCACAAGCAAGGCCAAGGGCACGTCAGAGGTGGAGCCGGAGCCGTCGTCTGATATCCACAACCGTCAGATGCAAGTTTGCAGCCACGCAGTACTAAACCCGTGCGTACCCATCAGATCTAAAGGGTCGCCGCCTTGCGGCGTGAGGTCAGAGGGTCCTCTAGAAAAACCAAGCTCTTCTGAGAGCGGCTGGGCTGACGGAGGCGCAGACACCTCAGGCGTCTCCGGTCTCGCGCTTCCGGTCGTCCACTCGACCGAACTCGAAGCTGCCGCCCATTCCATCGGTTGCACGTTCGTCGTGGGTTGTGTTTCATCTGCCGTTTCGTTACTCGAGGCGGGCAGCGTCGTTACCGGTTCCGCATCGGCCCGTGCGGCATCCTGCGGAGGTGCCGCGGTCTCGCCAAGCGGTGCCACTCCGCGTGGCTCGGAGAAGCGAGTAGTACCGTCACGGAGAACTATATGGGGAGCAGCGAAGGTGTCAGACAGAGGTTTGGGTAGCGTCTTCCTGAAGAGGAATGGCCGTTCGCTTCAGGCGGACGGCTTACCTGATGGAACTTCCTGATTGACGACACCTAGGCCAAGCCCGCACAAGTTTGAGTTCGCTGATGCGGCCGTGGCCCTCGGTGTGGGCGTTACGCCACTGGCCGCGGAGGTGGCACAGATGCCCTTGATTCCTGAAACGGAACTCGACGCGGCTGGCAGCTCACCAATCTTCCATTTCCACGTGAGCTGAGGGTCCGTGTCTATCGGGGGCCAGGCAAAATGCCCACCAGTTAATAGTAAGTTATACACAAAACACAGCGCGCGCGCTCGACTCGCGCACACCAACAGAGAGAGAAACACACCGTTGCCCGACGGAGCACCGGGGGTCACCGTCCTCGCGCGCTTAGGATGGCCAGCGTCGCGTGCTTCCCCGCCGGCGACGGTCACACGTCGCCCCTGGTTCTTCACCAGCGCCGCCGCGCGACACTCCTCTGAGTCCCTCATAATCTTCAAGCTCTCATCCGCGCCAATAAACATTGACCCTCCTCTGCCCCTGGCCGTGGCCGCGGCGCGGCGCGGCTCGTCCCTAGGCAGCACCTCCTCTACCGCCTTGCGCTTCCCTGCTCGCTCTGCAGGCGGGAGGGAGGGAGCTAGCGCTGCGGGCGCGGAAACAGATGAGGGCGCATCGTGGAGGGGCGGTTGGGCGGTCTCCGGCGCGCAGGGGCGCGCAGGGTCCGTGCGCGACGTCGGGCGCCTGTTGATGCCCAGGCTGGTGCTGACGGACGACGGGAGTACCGGTCTGTTGGGTATGGGCCGAGCTGGGAGGAGCCAGCTGGGTTTGGGACGTTCCGCGGGCGCTCGTGTCGACTGAGATGGAGCGCGAGCATCATGGTGGATAGGAGGGTCTGTCAGTGGTGGCTCCGGGATCCGAGTGGTGACTCCCTCGTCCTGTACATGTGGCGTGTTCCCTGTTGGGAGTTGGGGTGCAGAAACGGATTCATATGCCTGGCTGGACGCCATCAAGGGCATGCACGACGACTTGAAAACACCCGTCGCGGGTGGCAATAACCGCCCGCTAGACGTCGCGCTATTACGTGTCAAGTAGCCGGGCCGGTCGTGTTGCTCAGTGTCGCACTGTAACAGTTAGACTATGCACAGTTCAACCACAGTTCAACCATAATCCAGCTAGATTCAATAAAACAGAATTAGACACAATATCTGAAGGTGCATGATACGAACCATACAACAGTGCACAACACACACAGACTTCTGGGAGAACATCCCTGGACACCCCAGAAACAGCACTTGACGTTCGACACCACCAAGACAACACCCTTGTCAACTGTAAAGCAACCCTGGTGAGGAGAATATAGAAGAAACATCATGGCTGCACCTACCTGACCAATGGAAATGTTCTCAGCTATGGAAGCCTAGCTATTTCATCATTGCCTGAACAAAACCAAGACCCATCCAGCAAAGAAATTGATACTCAATGGTACAGAAACATCAACCAGAGGCTGACTGAGGACAAAAGCATTGCGACAAGAATTAAAAGAGATGACTCCACAAACATCAACGAAACTCATGACAAAACTGCTTGTGCCAGTGGAACGGACATAAGATACCATCTGAGTCTTCCACAGTGATGTCTTAGTGGGTGGTTGGCACCACGCCGTAGGAAGACCACCAGCACTGAGTCCCACTACCCCGACATCAGGTATGTGCATACTGTAACTGCATATTCCCCTCATCACCTCGTCCAGTGTGTATTATGTCATCAATTTATCTCGACGTTCTCAGGCTCGGTGGTCTGCCAGTGCCAGTGGGTGACCGTCGGGTCCCCGGCTTGACACCCCTGTCATCAGACATTCTACTTTTCTGAATGACGGCAATTGTGGTTGTGTCTACTAGTGGACCGTTCTTTGTAGGGAAGACCTTAGATGTTTTGGAACGAATTGGCGGAACACAATGCGATCACGTGTAGAGCAGACAGAAGTTCACCGCGACCTCGACTGCGGCGTCCTTCCTTCTTCCTTCCCTTCCCTCGACGTGTCCCCAAATGCAAAACCTGCGCAAAGAGCTCTTTCTTTGATTTTCTCGAGCCACAGTATCACCAAGCCGTTTTCCGTCTGAGGAGCTGAGGAGATCCATAATTACCGTTATTGGCCTTGCCACTCTCACACACCTCCCAATTCTAACGCCCCACGCGTCTGCATGGGAGTTCTCCCGTGACACTTCACAGTCACTATGAGAGAAGGGTGTCGCAGTCGCCGGTGCGACCTTCTTCTGTAACTTACTCCGACCCGTTCTGTCTAACACCAATCACCATACCGCACGCCGACCACTCTCTTTCGCACGTCGGTAGCCTGTTCTTCGTACGCAAAATTAGCCGTCGTCGGTATCTTCCTCGCCAACATCCTCCTCGCGTCCATCGCTCTCCGCTCTCCGCCCGCACCATACTCGCCCATCCCCTCGGCCGAAAAAGTGCTCTGGTCGTCCTCGCCCCCGCCGCGCCAAACGGGGTAGCACCTCGCGACGGCGACGACGAATTGGTACAGCCCGGGCAGCAAGTCCTCTAGCGTACGTCTCCCCTCCCCTTCTTTCTTTCCTTCGCGCCAACGCGGAGACGCGAGCAGATAACCCCCCAGCGCCAGCTGCCCATCTCACCTTCACTCCCGTGGCGGCCCCAGCGCGTCGGACCCACAGTCCTACTCGCTCGCATTCACCAACTTCCTCGCCTCGTCGCCCTCGGCCCCGCATGACTGCTCGTTCAGGTCGCTCCCGCCTTCTCCTCGCCATTGTTGCCGGGCGCCCACTGGACTTGCGTCGTTTTTTTTTTAGTTCTCCACTATCCCTTTTTTTTTTTCTAACCGTAATCCCGATGCATGGACAATTATTTTTTTCCGGTAGTCGTGTGGACAGAGCGTTGTTTGCGCGGCTGGCTCAAGGTGATTCGGACTGGGACGCCGACGAGTGATCTATATGCCCTGTCTGTTTGTCTCATGCTGATGGAGGCAGATGGCGGTTGCTGAAATGGCAAATGCGAAAAATAATATTTATGCATGGTGTGCCACAGTCGCATGGCATTGCCACATAATTCCGACCTTTGCTGGCGTCTCGCTGTCACCGCGACCTGAAGAGCTCCCAGTGACTTAGGGCTGGTGGAGTATGATACGAATGTACGTCGTGCTAAGTTTTTGTTTTTTTTGAAAATCTGCGCCGCTGTGCTCTTTCAATGCTTCTTCAATGGCTAAGCTACCGTGCCCGAGATGGCCACGCTTAGATACGTATCCGTATCACCATATTCCGACCGAATAGAATGTACCCATGGCACTAGCACTGACAGTACTGACCCATCGCATTGCGAGGAGTGTAAGTGTCACCGTAAACTGAAGTGTAACTTCAGTAACTTTATGTCTTATCCGAGACTCAATAGTACTCAATCCTTATGCGGTGTCTGCCAGTGAGACTCCTACAAAGGCACTGACTAGAATCGGACCTGCCAGTGCCCACACTTAGATCAGGCGACCTTGGGTGGGGAAGGCACGGAAACTCTTTAGTATACGTGAACTTTGGGTTGTTTGTCAGTCTGTCACTCAAGAATTCCGCACGTCGATGACGACTCTGGATACAGACCACCTACCACACATGCCCATAATGCATGGTAATCTTTATGATTTAGCGCACGGGTCCTCCCTGTCCAGCTGCAGTCCCAGCGGCATCGTGATGGCGACTTTAGCATTACGAGGCCTCACAGGGAGGGGGACCACGGGAAGTAGGGCATCTATTGCAGGAAAATGGACTCCACGGCCTGCAATGACTTAGGCTTGTCACGGCTATGTTGTACTAGGTCCGCACGGCCTACAAGCTGCGGCTCATATGTCAGAACCGTGACACACCTGTAAGCAATCCTCGCCCGCTAAGTTGAACCTCTCTCCCTTACATTTGCGTCATGGTTCAGGTCTCCTCAAGCACTGGCAGCCGAGATAGAACCATCTGCATCTTGCGTAACATCCATGAAAGAGCTCGCGCTCCCGTCAGCGTCTCTGATACCTCCGGCATTCCCCTTAGCGTCTGTGATTTACTTACTGTAGTAGCGTTCCCTCTAGCGTCATCTCCTCCATCCCCGATTCAACCTGTGTAGCCAGGCCTCACAACTAGCATAAGGTATCAGGTAAGGTATCGGGCGTGTTTATGAAGGCGTCGTCAAGGAACAAGGTCGGAGTAAGTAAAGTAAGATATGAACCCATAATAGTGAGTCGGGTGAGGCTAAACGAGGTGGGACCGAGGCCGCAACCGAAACCGAAACCGAAGGTGATGGAAGTCTAGACGAAACATATTGTTAGTATCTTGGTTGGCATCTTGGTGCGTTCTCTCGTGACGTCGGGTTCGGCGCGCTCGCGCTTGTTCTGAGAAGGCACATTGACGACAACGAAGATAAGACGGAATTGACCGAGGCAAAAATCAGACGAGAGAGAGAGAGAGAAACGCGCTGGCATCTCGGAGTGTCGCACGCCGCACTCCGAGTCCTAGACCGAGCCAGTATGCTGGCCCGCGTTTTCCGGTAACGGCGGGATCGACATTCATTCCTGCAGAACCGAGCCGTTCAGAAACGTTGGTATACGATCGCGGCTGTAACGGGAAATTCTACTCACCAGAGACGAATTAGTGGTATCGTCGCCTTTGACCTTATCTAGCTCCACCGTCTGGGCAATGGTTCGGAGCTGGAAATTATCACCTGTTGGTGTTGGGGGCTGTGGCTCAGGTACGGCGAAAAGGGGCGACGATAGTGCAGTGGCGCGAACCCGGTCGGAGACCGTGAGGTAGGCGCTATCGCCATTGACGGGTAGTTGGTGTTCACGGAAGTAGATGCGATTGTTGAGGCTCACTAAGAGGGTGTTGGAGTACCTGACACATTTGTCAGCGCTTTGGCTCGCACATGGTGTGTAATGTGTCGCTCACAGTTTCCCGATAATATCAACGCTTTTTTCACATTAGCTGGAAAGGTGCACAGCGACGAACCAAAAGAACGTACGGGTATGCGTAGTATTGCTCATTCTGTGGACGAGGTGATTGAGTCAAAAGATGGATCGTTGCGGATCCCGGTGCGACTTATGGGGAAAGTGACATAAAGCACAAGAGTCGTGATAGCCACGCTAGCTCAACAAGAAGTTAGATGAACGTCTGTGTGGGGCGTTCCGAGAAGTAGGTACCAGTAAGTGTATTTGTCTCAATAGTGAGTCGTATCACGCGAGTTAATACGAAGTTGGTGAACTTGCCGCTCGCCCTTCTTAGTTGTGTGTGCAAAAGGATCTCGGTCAATGTACGAAGGGATCCAATAGGGTGATACCGTACCAGCAGCGTCATTGCCACCGCGATCAGAATGTCCGCTACGGCACTCGGTATAGACCATAACTAACACGACAAAGTATGAGGTGGTACGGCCACTTCGACCGAAACGAGTGCGCGTACATATACAGCTGTCTTGGAAACCGCATATCCCCCAACAATGAACGACTAAATGCTGTGTAAGATAAGACGTTTCGATAAAAGTGTGTAAAGTACTGACTACGATGCCCAGTCACGTCGCTGCAACTGCTTGAGTCACCGAAGCCTGAATTCAGGAAAAACGTCATGAACCTGAAGAATACGGGGAGGGTCAGGAATACATACGACAGCGATGATCCAACAGATCCACGAAAACCGTCTGTTGATTATCCAAATTCGATAGCAGAAGTATCCCTGCACGATGAGGGAAGTAACTGCAGTCATGGTAGCAACGTCTATGGCGGCAAAATGGGAATTCCCGAGGCTCCACGTCGCCAAATCCAGCAACGAACCAAAAGTAGACATCGGCCCCACTCAGCGCAGTTTGGGTGGTTTCCAACACGAAAACGAAATAAGCTGTTCAGAGTACACCTTGACATGACAGTGCTGCCGAGCAACGTCGAACACCAACCTAGAAATTTCACGGATCGTGAATCTTTTGGAAAATTGTAGCTATATACGTCTGAACGTGGGTGAGTGGAATCAGTTGAGGTTTCGAGGAACAGGTTTCGTACAAATCTGGACGCAGAGAACACCGTAGAGCATCCAGTTGAATAGACGGCCGAAGAGCTACATAGATTGTTGAGGACATCAGTTGCGTGGACAACAAAACGAGAGCCAAGCGTACAATAGGGGCAGCTCTGTGAAAAGATCAGCGGATTATACGGGAAATCGCTACTGCAGTCTCACGGAACTTACGCTCTGATGACGTCTGGGGAAGCGGTTCGTGACCCAGAGAAATCAGCCATTGACATTGTAGGTGTCGAGAAGTGGACGGGGACTGGTGTCTCAGAGCAGTGGGGATAGTCGCGGGTCACAAGAAGAGCTTTATAATCCGATTTTTCGGATTGTGAGTGCAAACGAGACAAACACGCTGTGGCGGAGATGTCATAAAAAACCTGTCACTAGTGCAGAGATCGCTTCCATGCCAATCGCCTTTGTCCATCATGGCGATGAGGCAGGTGCTGTATGGACTAAAAGCGCGATTCTTCCCCGAATCGAAGTCTGTGCAATCGGCGTTGATCAAGCGCAAGGTCGATGACTAGAACGCCGAGAGAAGTGAATGATCCGTGAAACGTAGATACTTGATACAAGGCTCTATGTGGATCGGCACCATAAGTCATACTTTCGTACTATGCAGTTTGTGTGAGACTCGGTACTTCGTTAGCGACGGTACTATGAACCGAATGGGAGGAGTTCGAGAGGCTCGGGCCGCTACTGGCATGCGCCACTAGTGTTGAATGTCACAACAGTGAAATGGCAGTTCTTTTCTTGGTATCGGTCCATCGATCCGGGTGCAGTCAGCGGAACATCTATAGGCCTGCTTGACGTGCTAAAACATTCGAAAATCTGAACAGGACACGCTCTAGTTGACGCATCGAGAGACCGCGACATTCTTTGTGTGAATAGGTTTCTAGGGACCAGAGATATGGGCTTCACGTGCGCTAGGCTGATGATGAATCCCTTGCTATCTGGCAATTCGATACGTATTTACTGAGAGTAAAAGCGCTTTTTGTGCGATTACAACGGCACGGAGGAGCAAACATAACGACACGCAGTGAGCTAGCATAAGTTAGCCACCACCGGTGGTAGCTTTCAATCAACCCGCTCACCACCCCGTCTCCGCCGGCTCTTAACCGCCTCCCGATGCCGACGCTTCCACTCACGCGTCAACTCGCCACGCGCGGCCGCCCACCGCGCACGGATCTGCGCCTCGTCCTCCGTCCGCGCGAACCTGACCCTCCATACCTGGTCCTTCTGCGGGAAGAAAAATGGGAGCGACGAGTCGAATGCCCCGTGCTGCGTCGTGGGCGTGGCGACTGACGCGACGCTACGACTGGATGTGGTCGCAGGCACAGGCGCCGCGGCGTCCGGGAAGGCGGGCTCGTCCAGGTTTAGGTCCATGTCGAGGTCGAGCTCCGAGTCGAGATCGAGGTGGCCGATAAGGGAGAAGCCTGTGGAGGAAACGAGCAGGGCTTGTGAGAGACACGACGTCGTGCATCACCAGCAACTCGCCTTCTTCTTCCCGAGGTGCAAACAGGTCCTTGAGTTTGGTAGACGGTTGCGCGGGACCGGTCATTGTGGGCGTTGGTGTAGTCTCCGCTTGTCTGTCCACGGCCAACCTCTTCTCGTCTCTCTGGGCAGCGCGCGGCTCGTGATCAGCGGGGACGATCTCAAAGTCGGTGGGTTCGAGCGGGCCAGGAGCGGTGTGCGGTATACCAGCACCAGCACCAGCCATCTCCACGTCCGAATCGACGCTCTCAGCACCACCCCAGTCGACGTTCGCCCCACCAAACATCGTGCTGAGAAGGTCCAGCGCGCTCGCCGTCTCCGCCGCCAAGTCTAGCTCGGCACCGGCGCCGGCGTGTGGAGGCGTCCTGTCGTCGCCCGGCGGGGTCTGGTCCGAAACGTCGAGAATATGCTCCACCTCCTCGACCTCCGTGGACTCCCCGTTCGCACCGCCGTCTTTCTCGCTGCGCAACGGCGGGGGCGGGTGCCCGTCGCCGTCCAAAAAGATGCCACTGAGATGCGTGCTGCCCCAGCGCAGCGGATCGATCGTCTGCCTGCGCGCCCGCGTGGGCGGAGCGCGGGCCCGCCTCTTCTTCGCCCTGCTGCTACCTTTTCCCTTTCCTTTTCCTTTGTCGAGATTCTTGGCTCTGAGAGCATGGAGGGGCGGGCCGAGTGGGCGGGCAGGGCGCATGAGCATTGGGCGGATGAGCCGTCCCAGTGGCGTGACGCGCCACTGTGGGCGCTGGTGGATGTTCTCGGGTGTGATGGGGGACATGTCCTGCGCGTGCTGGCCGTGCACGCCGCGAGCGAGTCGTCTGCGTTTCCGCGGTCGTGTTTCGTCTGACCCCTTAGGCGCGTTTTCGAGAATTATCCTGTGCGGGGTATATGATGTGTTGGGGCAGGAGTGGGGGACGCTCCACTCACCGCTCGCGAAAGTCTGGTTTTGCCTCTCCCATACGTAGTTTTGCACCTTTCCATGTCGAACCGCTAAGCGCATTCATGCCTGGAATAAAGAAATGTTAGACGAGAAAAAAGCAGGGAGATACGACGATGCACATCTAGACAGTTGCGGTTTCGTAGTCTTCAGAGTGACATAGGCGAATTTGCGCGGCTGGCCAAGTGCATCCAGTTTTCCCAAGCCGTCCAGAGCCGTGACCGAGCCAAAGGAGCCAAGACGTCGCGAGAGATCATCGAAGGAAATTGCAGGAGTCAACCCTGAGATGTGCAGTCTCTTTGATATGACCTCGCTCTTGTCGGTCATCGTAGCGCAGTTTTACAGTGACATCCGTGAATTGGTAAGCCGGTGTCCGGGTCATCCCCCTCGCGCTCATCGCCATCGCCAGCGTTCTCCTCCACCCCACGATGAGCAACCCGTCGACACAACCTCAATTGACCTCTCGAAATCCATTTCGTGCACCACTTCTGACCCCAAATCCAACCGGGGCGTCAGCAACCTCGAGCGCGCCTTCATATCACTCAGCTTTGCCCTTCTCCCATACCTTGCTCACTCCTACCCCGACTGGAATGTCCACCATATCGAGCGCACCGAGCTATCAGACTGTCGTAGAGCCGGGCGCTCATTCCGATGACGAGGAAGCACCGGAAGCACTCCCCGAACTCACACTGAGGATACCGTCCAGAGGTCCTCCTAATCAACCTCCTTCACCCCTCCCAATCCCCAGCAATAACAGTGGCAGCTTGCAAAGCACCTCACCCTCGAGCGCACCACCGTCTCTGCCTCCGCGTCCGACCTCCCGCGCCGCTCCCCCACCACCATCTAGCCCACCGCCGAATGACTTTCTGTCCGACCCTACGCCCGACCCCATCCCCGAAAGCGCACCACCCGCCTACTCCCTGACGCCCGACATTGGCGGCGGCGAGACAGTCATGGAGCAGGGCCCGCGCAGGCCCTTCCAGCGTGCGCCCGAGCCCTTCGTGCAGCCGCCCCCGCCAAGTGCATACCCACCTCCGGGGCCGCCCGACCCATCCCCCGAGCGCTTGTATGGTCCCCCACCGGGCCCTCCCCCTCCCACGACTCCCTTGCAACAGGAACCCCAGTACGGTCCCCCGCCTGGCCCTCCCCCGCCCGCGGCTCCCGTGCAACAGCAACCTCGGTATGCTCCCCCACCTGGAGCTCCCCCTCCCTCTAGCCACTCTCGCGCCGCGTCTACTTCGAGCGGCGCGGGGTCTACAGCGGTGCCTGCAAGTAATGGGCACCCGACGACCACGCCGACTCCCGGCCGTCCTCTGCTACGCAATGGACGGACGCTTGTCTACCCCGAGACGCACCTCTGCCCTAAATGTACGCCGCGTTTCCCCCTCTTCACTCTCTTTCTCACTTGTTCGTGATACCCTTTCATTTACACGCAGGCAGCAACACGGGCTACAAGAACTCCGACCCGTCGCACCCGTGCCGCAAGTGCTGGGACCGGTTCGGCAAGCCGTTCTCGTCCATACTCGCCTCGAGCCCGTGGGGCAACCAGGGAAGCAGCGCCACGAGCCAGAGCCAACACGGTCGCACGTTCCAGCGGCCGCTGCCCACGTTCAAGCCCCCGCAGGCGGGCACCGCCCCCCCTCATCCACGCCCGCCGCCCCCGCCCGCCGCGTTCCCTTCCCCTCACCAACCACAACCGCGCAACGGCCCCGCGGTGGTCATGCCCTATGGTGCAATTCCTCCGCCAGGCTCCACGGTAGTCATGCCCGGGGACTTACGCATCGGAGGACGGCGGTGCTGGCGGTGTGGCGGGCGCGGCACGACGCCATTCTTGATCTTCGACGAAATGCAGTGCGAGACGTGTGGTGGTGTCGGGAGGCTGTTTAATTAGAGTACTGTCGTTCCTTCTCTTTTATTTTTTGGTTTCGGCTTGCAAGGACGAAGGCGCTTGTATATTTTTTTGATAATTTGAGTGATCCCAACCACATCGAGAATGTTACCACTGACAAGTCCGAAGGTCCTCGCTGAGTGAGCTATACGCCGACTATGTTTGGAAAATGGCATACCAGTCAATGCTCCTTTCTAGCGGCTTTTTGTCTCTGCCGCTCCTCGAGCAGGGCTTTATTTAACTTTTGCAACTGCGCGGTGACGGTTTTGTCACCACCTTTCGAGGGTGGGTTGCGATTCTCGAACTCGTCGAGAAAGGCCTGAAGACGAATTTGGGCGCGCTTGGCCGACAAGACTTTGCTAGTTGTTGCGGTGATGCGAGGCGGTGGATCTGAGGCGTTGATTGAGTCCATGGCAAGGTACGAACGGGATTTGCCGAGTGCATCTCTCGGTTTCCTTGTCAAGGTGACGGTCGATCTCAGGCGAATCCTTGACAACTACTAAGAACACAAACCCAGAACAACGCAAAAGTAAAACGGGACATGTCTCGCTTTGTCCGTGCATCGAAATATCGGTAGTCTGCCTCTTTATCTTCTCAAGATCGCTTCTGATGGGCCCTTATTGTTGCACAGACATGTCTTTGGGCAGCCAGCCAAGAAGGAGCACTGGATCGACAACCTCAAGGTAACCAGCAGTGCATGGGATACAAACGTCGTCTCTGCATCTGGTGTACGTGTCCCTCCGATATTGCGACCGAGTCCGTGTTCACCCCACCCAGACATACATTAGCGTCAACTGGAACTCTTCCGGCGGCGGTGCGTTCGCCATCCTCCCCGCGCCGTCTCCCTTCTCCGGCGTGCCAGGGATCCCCTCGAAGCTGCCCGACATCGTCCCACTGGCACGGAGCCACACAGCGCCAGTGCTCGACACGGACTGGTCGCCGCACTCGGACTCGATCGTCGCGTCCGGGGGCGAGGACGGCAACGTGATGGTCTGGCAGGTAGACGGGTCCGCGTTCGAGGACTGGAACGCGGAGGGCTGGGTGCCGCGCGACTTTGCGCCCGTGCTGCGCATCGACGCGTCCCCGCGCAAGGTCGGCCAGGTCCTCTGGCACCCCGCAGCCCAGCACGTCCTCGCGAGCGCCGTCGGCGACCACACCGTCAAGCTTTGGGATCTCGGCTCCCCAGAGTCCCCCCGCGCCGTCCTCCAAGGCCACGGGGACACCATCCAGAGCATCGCGTTCAGCCCCACAGGCCAGCTCCTCGCAACTACGTCGCGCGACCGCAAACTCCGCCTGTTCGACCCGCGCGCTGGCGGCGACGCCGTACGCGTCGGAGAGGGCCACACCGGCATCAAGGGTGCACGCGTCGTGTGGTTGGGCGACTACGATCGCATCGCGACGACCGGGTTCAGCCGCATGAGCGATCGCCAGCTCTCCGTGTGGGAGACTGGAGCGCTCAAGAACGTCAAGACGCTCGCGCTCGACCAGTCCGCGGGCGTCGTGATGCCATTCTGGAGCGACAACAACATCCTCTTCCTCGGTCGGTTTCCTTTGCTTTCCGATCGATTCGCCGCGCCGCGCCACTAATGATACTTTGGCTTTGGCAGCTGGGAAGGGCGACGGCAATATCCGATACTATGAGTACGAGAACGACAACTTGTACGCGCTGGACGAGCACAAGTCGAGCGACCCACAGCGCGGGATGTGCTTCGTCCCGCGGCGCGCGCTCAGCACCTCCGATTGCGAGATCGCGCGCGCGTACAAGCTCACCATCGGCGCGGTCGAGCCCATCGCATTTATCGTCCCGCGCAAGGTACCCCCCCCCTTCTCATATACAACGGTTCACTCACTCACGCACGCACACCAGTCCGGGTCCGATTCATTCCAGTCCGACATCTTCCCGCCCGCGCCATCGATCGAGCCCTCCCTCACCGCCGGCGAGTTCTTCACCGGCAAGCCCATCTCGCTCAAGCTCGTCTCCCTCGAGACAGGCGCCGTGTCCACCACAGCAGCTTCCGTCCCCCTCCCAACGCGCACCGCGAGCGCCCCCTCCCCAGCGCCAGCATCGGCACCGGTATCGGCGCCTGCGCTCTCTCCGCCACTCGCGCCGCCCATCACGAAAGTCGCGAGCGAGCCAACTCCCCTCTCTGCGTCGGCACTGACGCCGCCCGCGGACCCGCAGCCGTTCTCACCGCAGCTGCCGCCGTCGCGCTCGGCGTCCTCCACTTACGTTCTAGATGTGCGTGTGCGCGCCCGTTCTCATTTCTCTTTTCAAACGGGAAACTTTTTATTTTTTGATGATAGGACGGCAAGGCTGCTGCTGCTGCTGCTGTGCAGCAGGACAACGACCGGCTGAACGCGGAGCTCCGCGAGGCGCGCGCACAGATCCGCAACCTTGAGCTGCAGGTGGAGGGTCTTAAGGCGAACGCGCGCAAGGCGACCGCAGCGCTGCTAGACAACTAGATTTTTTGAACGGTGATGATATGGAGGGTGGAGGGCTGCATATGGAGATTGGGCGATTGGCGAAGTGTGGATGAAGTGTATTAATTAGAAGAAAAAACAGTGTTAATTTCGATTTTTGATCTCCCTCATATTTCAATACTCTGGACTTGAAGTGGATGTGACGGAAGAGAGGAACCTGAAATTGATTGTCCGTGACCCAACGAAAATCCAAGCCTGTAACTGGAATCCCGGAGCGCACCACTTTACATATGGATGTAGGGGGTGCACGAGACTTCCCTAGTTGCCTCCGCGCCTTTGGTTTCCCTTGACTGTCACTCTGCGCTTAGGGTTTTTCGTCAAGGGACCGAGAACGTATCCATTACTTATGCTACAGACAACAAGTACCGCTTAAATTACAGAAGCATGAGGGGAAAAAAACAAGACTGGGTAAAGCATGCGTATATACTCGGGGATATCCAAATGTTGATTGATGGTGCGAAGATTGACGGTCGTCTACTCATAGCTCTTTACTTATTTCCTCTTCGCCCGCGGCTTGACCAGCGCGGTCTTCGTCGCTTTCGTTTTCGTCGTTTTCGCCTTCTTGAGCGCCGACGGGCTCTCGATAACCTCGATATCCGAATCAGGGTTATTGATCGTCGACGCCTTGCGTTTGCCCGACTGCTGCTGCTGCCTGCTGCCGGCCGAGGACCGCTCCACGTCGGGCAGCCCGTCGGATCTCGACGCGGCCGATGCGCGTGTGTACGACTGCTGCGCCGGGCTCTGCAGGCGCGACGACGTCGCGGACTGGCGGGACCACGCGGGAGACGCAGGTGACATGCCCCTGCGCGCGGCGAACGCGCTGGGCAAGACACCACCGGGCGGCACCACGTCCTCGTCCTCGCGCCGTGCTGGGTTCTCATCCGCGAGCGGTATACGCGTCTCGGCCCAGTCCCGCGCGAACACGCTCTCACCCCCTAGCGCGTCGTGGAAGCCCCGCGGCGTCTTTTCGGACCGCACGGTATCGCCCGTCGCGCGCGCTGCGAAACGTTCTAGGGATAGCGATGCGTTGTTGCTTATGGCGCGCTCGGCCGGCGTGTCGCCGACGGCGTTGTCGCCCAGGTTCTCCACCCAGTCCCATGGCTGGTTCATGACTGGAGGTCCGGGAAGGGTCTGTCCCGAGGCGTCTACCGAGGCGTACACCAAGTCGGCTACTCCTTCATGAGGGGGTGGGTAGGGGAGAAGACAGCGCAGCTGCTGTCGGTACTCAGCTGGCATGTCGGCCGGAAGTTCAGCGAAGGGTATCTGTGGGTAGTTGCGGAAGATATCTGCGGTGTTGGCCTTAGCGTCTGTGGCAAGCTCTGTGACAAGGTGGTTATCAAGAAGCTTGGCATAAGGCTCTGAAAACTAAGCTCACCATCGATGAGGTACATGAAAGTATCAAGAAACAATGGGAATGCGGCGGGGTTAAGATGGTCGCCAGCGCCGTGGGCCTATTCATTGTTGAGACGTGATGCCCTTGCACGACGTCGTAGGTAGGAACTTACCAGAGCGAGGTTGAAGGTGTATTTGCACAGGCCCTCACCGAGGGATCGCGCCTTCGGGGTCCAGACACCGCGGAAAGCCATGTTGAACTGAAGTAGGCGAGCCATCAAAACGGCACCCTGTGTCGCCTGGGCTGAGGGAACGTCGGATGTTGGCGTGGGCTGAGCAAGAAGAGTTTCGAACGCCCAAATCTTGCTCGCGAGTGCGTCGATGAAACTGTCCTGCGCCAGCGAGTCGACCACTGGTAGCGCGGTTTGGTCGTCTCTCGCAAGCTCGACAACATGGGCGAGTAGGCGAAGTTGTTCACTCGCCACGTCGAGAATCTCCTGTACTCCGTGACTCGTTAGCGGTGTTTGCACCCCCTTGAGGATGTTGGCTATGCAAGTGAATCCGGTGTTCACGAACTGCTCATAAGGTTAGCTCCGAGTCCGCTATAAATGTAAAAAATGCGAGTACTACCTTGCAAGCGATCGTTGGCCCAACTCCGCGAGCCATCTCAGCGACCAGGTCAGCCTCTTCCGTGGACATGTGATGATGCATGAATTTGGCGATCAGCCGGTCGACCTTAGTGTTTCTGTTCGGTGTGCCTAGGGCCAGGCGTTCGCCCATTTGCTTCAGCGAGAATTGCACCTCGATCGTCGTTGCCGCCAACTTCCAGGGGCTTAGCAACGCGGACGTGTCCAACCACTCCGAGGATCCTATAGACGCTGTATCTGTCGCATTTTTCGTCAGTTGGGTGACCCGAAGTTCGTTTGTAACAGAGCCCGTACCTGTGCGCGCGACGTTGAGAATGAGACGCAAGGCGTCCATCAACGGCTCGACGAGGCTCTCGTCCAGCGCATCGTACTGTAGTGACTTGTCAAAAGCGTCCCGCACGGCGTTCAGATCTCGATATATCCCCTGGCGGAACTCGACGGAGCCGCATACCGCATCGCGAAGTGCGGCGGCACGGGGCCGCAAATCGGCCGGGACATGCTGCGCATGCTCAAGAAAAACAAGCGTCGGGATAGCACCCACGAGCAAGGAGAGATGTGGCGCGCAGAAGACGTCCTGGCGCCGCGCACGCACGCGTTGCAGCTCCACCATGTCGCTGCCCCAGTCTTCCCCAGATAGTACGAGGCGCGTAAAGATGTCATGGGCGGCGCGGAGATATACCTCGCAGTCGGCCGTTCCCGAGGCGAGAGCGTGGCTCCACAGAGGATAAACCAAGCCCTTCAGGATTGTAGTAGTCGCCAGCACACCTTGCACGACGAGGTGGAGGAGGGTATGCGTGAGGCTCGTCCAGGCAACACTGTCGATCGATATAAGCTCCGCCTTTCCGGTCTCTTGGAACCACCGAGCCACATGTTCGTCGAGTCCACCGGGGAGATGTTGATCGACATGAAGTAGAAAGTTAGCGTAGCGCGCGTCACGCGCCTCGGCGTTGACCTGGACCCGCAGAGCGGCAAACGTGTTGTCCCAAATGCTCCAGGCCCAATTCGGCGATTTATGATAGTGAAACCAGAGGCTGTTGGCAAGCATATAAGCCGCGTCGGGCCGTGGGTCATTTGAAAGTAGGAGTATCTCGGGCAGTTTCTTAGGACAGGGTTCTGCTTCGCCTCCCGAAGGACGCAGAGCCTGGGGAGGTGTCAACGAATATGACTGTAAGAAGGATGGCCATCGCATACCTGGGCAAAGTTAGTAATTTCCACCTCGACATTCTTCCGAGCTTGGCCATCAAGATAACGACCGGCGTCCATTTCCAGCAAAAGCTCTAACAAAGCCTGGCAGTGGGTCCCTCGGGTCTTGCATGACTGGGATGCGGCATTGAGTGCAAAGGTAATCACCCTCAGCATACCCATGCCTGCCCAGATGGGAGAAAACCGGCGCAGCATCTCTAAAACGATCGTCAGGGATTCCGATCTGCAGGGACGCTCCAAGACGCCAAGGCTCAGCTACGAAAGTGTCACTACAGATCAGAAGGGAGATTGCGGGGGTAGGACTTCGCTCACCTCCAGTATGGCGCGATAGCACTTGACTTGCGTCATCATGTCAATGGCGACACAATACACCTTTACGAAGACATTGTGCGTGAGTGGACTATCCAGAAAGCTAGAATGTCTACTAAGCATCCGTCATACACCAAGATGAAGAATTGCTATACTTTGGAAGTTGTTTCAGGAGCAATGGGAGGAACCATTGCTTAACCGTCCTGACCTGCTGATACCGCGGTGCATCCAGGAGCGTGGTACAGTAAGACGGAAGTGGTGGAGGTACGTTCTCCATCCCTTTACGACCCGGATAGTCGGTCAGCAGAGAAAATGCGGGAGAAAGAATAGTGACGTACCTGGGTTGAATATCTCAGGGAACACGAGTCGTACTTGTCTACGCATCTCCCGCTCGTTGTTCTCCTCGGGCGTGTCACGTGCCCGGACACCGTACAATGTTACACGACGCTGGTTGACGATCGCAGGCGTCGAATTATGCAGTGGGATCCATCGCAGAAATTCGCGATGCCGGGACCCGTTCTCCTATAACCCTTCGATCAACAGTTGCGCTAGCATCGATGATCCCGAGCTTATGCCTACCTCTGAGTACAGAAGCCCTGGCTCGCCTCGTGCAATCAATCGCTGCACGTATGACGCGTACGAGAAGAGCTCGCTTCTGACGAGTTCCCCGAATAAGAGCGCCACTGAGGCCACGTCAATGCACGTTTCGTCCCGATCGAGCCATTCGAATAACAGATCCTGGAGCTTCCCATCCGGAGCGGCGGAGTCCCGCCTCGCCGCCCGCGCTCCCCATTGCGCTCGCGCGCGGCGGAGAATCGTAGCTGCCACGTATGGGCGATGGTCCCCAAATTGGAGGGGCGTGACGGACCAAGTGAGGAGACGATCAAGCTTGGCAGCAAAGAGCTGCTCGTTCTCTATGCCGCCATCGAAGAAGGCGAAGGCTTCGAGGTCAGTCGTGGGTCCGATGGAATTCAGTTTCTGCGTGTGCAGAGTTAGAGAGGAATATTGGGGTAAGAGTACTACGACGAGCTTACAGTGACATCCGAAACTGCTTCGGTTAGGCGCGCGAGCACGCGTGGAGGAAGATTACGAAACCACATTGCGTCATTGCGTTTCTGAATATCGGCGAAATTGTCGGCGAGCATTGTGTAGATGGTATCCGAGGGACGGGTAGCGTGATTAGACCTGGAGTCGCCATTTAGGATTTGCTGTAAGAGAGCTGCGTGTGTTATCCACATTCGTGGTGAGATGAAGGCGTCGGGTATGACAAGACATGCGCGCTAAGGTATTTCCTTAGTATATGCGTCTCGGGCATACGAGATGATACGCACTTGCAAGAAAACTTTCAAAGAATTCTCCACCGACGGAAGGTATTCTCTAGCGGAAGAGCTCCGAATCTGATGCGGATCAGCCAGGCAGGTGGCTGAAGTCACTGCAAGACGCACCTCGGAAATCTTGGAGAGGCAAGCGTCTACGAAGGGTCTTGAAAGCGCGCGGCAGGCAAGAATCCCATCGAGGTACTCGTCTGCAAGCCGAGCGACGAAACCTGCCTGCGCCAGATTACAAGCACACATCTGAAGCACCAACCAAGTCAAGAACGTCCGATTGTCTACTAGGCCTTCTGAATAGAAGCTACGCAGGAGGTCGAGGCTAGATAGAGAGTAGAGTAAGTGCTGATCATGAATTTCAGGACTATGATCACAGGAGAGTATTTACCTGTATGTGAACTTGGATGTCCACCTAGCCCTCGTCTCGCTATCTGCCAATACGCTCCGAAACATGCTCTTGATGTTAAGGGTTGGACGAGGTGCGCTGGGCAGGATGATGTCGCCCAACTGTTTCTTCAAGTGGCTCGTCACAACATTCGCCCACTCAACGCTGTATTGCGTCGGATCGTATGTAGGCTTATGGCGAAGACCGGTCACCTCATTTGCGCCAAAGACACGGAGGAACCAGACTGCCCGCGGGATCGCGACGGCGTTGGCATGGAGCAAGTCGAGCAAGTCCTGACCCTTCGCGCCGTGCGGAACGCTCTTCCCGAGCTTGTGTAGTGGAACTGAGGGGTTAGCAAGGTCGGCGAACCAGGCTTGCCTCTTGGCATCGTTGGGGGTGACCCGCTGGGGCATGCGGAAGGAGGATGGTCTGCCGGGATCGCATACATGTAGCAGGAGTTCTCGAAGGAAAAACAAGCAGACGTACGGTATGACGACAGCCCCTGCACGGCGAGCAAAAACCTGGTTCATAAGGTCCTCGAGCTCCGCGACTGTATCGATCTCCGAGCGTCGCCGAAACGTTTCCGACGCCCCCCATGTTTCGGCCTGACCGACGACGTGAATCTCAGAGGAAGTCTCAGGAAAAAGGGTAATAGACGCACTGCAACTGGAGTAGGTAAATGCAGGCCATCCTTGACATTCGCCTCCGTCAAGATGTCTTCTTCTTGTTTGGGATGCGGAAAGTGATATCCAAAACGACCTACACAACAAACGCATCAGCGCTGCCACGATGCACTACGAAAAGCTCCTCGCAGTGCCCATAAATCCCCAAAATAAATAGTGCAACAACACGAACCTAAATCCGCAGAAGTGTGCGCCTCGGGCAGCCAGTCTGGTGGGTGTGCCACCTGGAGCTGAAGTGGTGGCTTGACCTGTCTTGCCTCGCGCATGTTCTCATATATGTCGATACAGGGGGAATAGATGAGTCTAGTGGTGCCACGGAACCAAGAACATTATGCCGCAGCGTCCTCGAACCCGGGGTTGACACTCGGCCGCATCACTGGCAAGCGCCGCAGCCATCGGACTTGGGGTTCCGGTCAACGGGCCGGCGCAACCAGAGCTGCCAGCAAGCGAGGCTGCAGGGTTGTCTCACTGTGCCCGGAATTAGGTCTTTTCAAGATAAACACCTATTAGAACGTAAAATATTTAACATGGTGGCAAGAACTAAAGGCCTGAAGTCCTGAAGTCCCCGCCATCGTCCTCCGAGTGTGAGAAAGACTCAAAGTCATTCTCCCCACAACAGAATATTTTACATCTGATAAGGGTTATTTATCAGTCTGTCAGTAAAAAGGCTGTTCCAAAGCCTCCCATGATTTGAAGAATTGTTCTCATAGAGCAGGATCTCCGCCAGACCACGATCACCGCGATATGGAGTCCGCAAGGTGGCAGAGATATATTAGTTGGTAAGAGTGTATACAAACCAACAAGACGACAACCATGCGACTCTTACTGAGGCCTTCTCTCAATTCCTACTAAGTTAGCAGATGTCATGTTCCTAGGTATGTATAAGAACAGATATAAAGCACGGGATATCGTCACGATCCACTATTAATTACACCGTCACCACACCCCCGACCGTAGCAAGCAGCATCACATCGACACTGTCGCGCGTCTCGCGCGCGAGCCAGCCATCCACGCTCTCGAAAAGTGTCATCATCGCATGTCCTCCCTGTGCCTCAGTAGCGGCCTTCTTTCCAGGCCACATCGCCGCTTCGTCGATGCCCAGGAAATTGATCTTCAGCGGCGCAGTGCCCTCCAGGACGAGATCGATAGACCAGAGGTCGACGTCGTAGAAAGAGGCTCCTTTGATGTGGTGGCGCGTGTACTCGTTTGGCGGCGCGTCGTCGAGCGTCCATTGAAGCACGTGCGCGTCGAACGCGAGGACTGAGGAAGTGTTTAGATTAGAGCAGATGACTACATAGCGATTCACTTGCCTGTCCAGATGAGTCCGGGGTGGGTAATCTGTAGGGTAAGGCTGCGCGTCCCCGCCGCTAGGTTAAGGGTATCGTTGATGGCCTCGACTTTGAACGCACGTTCGCCAACGGCGAACGGAGACACGAATCCGGGTTCTATGGGAAGCGGCAGCTTGTATGCGGACACAAACTGACACAGGAGAGATCAGTACGGTAAGATACAGGTCAGAAAGGATTGCTGCTCACGGCGGAAAACGGGTATAAGATATCCCAATCTCCATTCCAGTCATGCATATCCTCTTGAACGGCTTGTGTGCCGACGACGCCGAAGTTTGCAGCGATGTCGTGGACGAGCTGCTCAAAGCCTGGGGCGCCATCCGCGGCGCTGACGTGAAGGTATCGTTCATGAGAAGTAATCTGCCCAACGCGCAGGAGCGTCAGTCTGAGCGTCCATGAGAAGCTGCAAGATGACCTCACGTTATCAGAACCAAGTAAGAACACCCGACGTTGGTGTGTCGCGTCGAAGGGCGAACGGAGAGCGAATACCGCGACCGCTGCAACCGTGACAATGTTCAGCACCATAACTGCGTTCATCCGGACGTTCTCCGAAAACCGGTGAGAGAACGGCGTAACAAGTGGCAAGGTCATTGATAGCATGACTGCCGCGATCGACGCGATAACATGCTCGGCCTGTGCTTCTGCCCCGATCCGCCCGGTCTAAAATGGGATGAGGTTTAAAAAGACGGAGCTCGGGGATCAAGATGAGCACGAACGAGGGGAACAAATACGTCGAGAACGACACAAGTCATCTGCATACCCGTCAGGAGCGGGACGACCAAGCTGAACGCGTACGTCCACAGGCTGACGACGAGACCATGATTCAGCAGCGCGTCAAGTGACAGCGCGACAAATAATGGTAGCGCGGCGAGGAACAAAAGATACGCAGAGCCGAGGCCGAGCAGCTGGAGCAGCAGCGCGCCGCCAGATTGCATCAACAACAGAGCGCTGAGGACGCTGCGCTCCGCTACCTCAGGAAAGACCATCTGCGATGTGAGCATACCTACAAGACCCACGTAAAAAAAGGGGGAAATTGGAAGAATACAACGTGGACGACGAACCGCCGAATGTTGCAGGGCCATACAAGAGCAGTGCGGAGTGCTCGGACGCAAACCAGCTCATGTTGCGGCCGAGTACGCGATGCATTATGGCCGCAAGTCCGTTTGCACCGATCAATGCCCCACCAAACGCGACGAGTAGCGCGCGCGCACCCTCCCACTGTCCCGTCAGGAAGCCCGAAGAGGATGAACCAGGCGCTCTCTTCCGGTGGGCGAACCGTGCCAGGGTGAGTGAGAGAGCGAATAGCGTGCCGTACATGAGGCGCGCAGTTGAGAATTGATATTGGAAGAAGCGACCAAACTGTGTGAAAAACACAGTTGCAGGACGCGAAAAGCCAGTTGCAAGGGAAGGCAACGGCGACGCGTCAGAAGAGAGGTATTGCAGCATTGCGAGGGTGTTCTCGGCCATGCGCTGTGACAAATCAGTAAGGTACGTATATGCAGCCTGACAGACCAACCTGAGCCACCCCGGGCTGAATGTTATCGACTGAATCCTATTGGACGTTCTTGGTAAGAATGGGGTCGTAAGAAATACTATGACCATACCTGGCGCGTGTGATACACGTAACTGTTACCAACAACGGCCACCTAAACCATATTTGTACGTCAGGTCAGTAGTGTAAGACGCGGTTACGAGAAAACGACGTACGTCGAGCCCAGTGACATTGAGATATTGCTCGAACTGACGGAAGTCAGTGCTGTCAAACATCATAAACGTCAGGAAAGAAAGGTTAACCCAAATATCAATTACATACTCGGAGAGCAAGACGCCAGAGCTGAAGATCTCGCTTGCGATGACGGTGCCGAACGGTCTACAAGGCATCAGCTGCGTAGTAGGGTTTTCCGTCAATCCGAGCCTACCTTATAACATTGGAATACGCGCGAATCATCTCTTCAGAATTTACTTGAAAGAGCAACTCGGCTCCCTTGTTGCCGGCAGCTGATCGGGGAGTTAGAACAGATATTTACTATTAGTGCGGCCCCTACCTTCTAAGTTGATAAAAGCTCTAATACTGAAGAATGGTTTGTAGGGGAATCGAAGACAGGAAGAGATGAACTTACGTGTGGGCTACAGGATGCTGTGTGGAAAATAAATGAGACGCGTCCTGGAGCGATTCTTCTCCATGATTGAACACTGCAATAGCTTAGCCGGGAAAGGCACCTAGATGCGTCGTTCGGACGACTTACGAAATATAATAGCATAGGCGGGTGTCCAATCAGGTGTATGCGTGAGCACGCGAATACATTCGAGCATGACGCCGACCGACAGCGCATCGTCTGCTGCACCGGGAGAGGGCAAGGTACTGTCGAGATGTGCGTTCACAAGTACAGCATGTTCTTTTCCCGCAGGAGTGCCGTTAGATACCCGGATGACGATGTTCGTGAGGTCCGTATAGGTCTTGTACAATCTCTTGCCCATCATATCGAACCTGCGTGGTTGTATTTTATAAGTATTCAGACCGGGATGATAAAATCGGATACATACCTATGGGCTCCACTGCCACGTTGATGCCACACCTCGCACTCCAGCTTGCGCTCCGGGTCCGCCTCCACTATTCGCTGGCACTCTCTCTGAACCTCGTAAGCCGTGTCGACCATCCATTTATCCGCGAGAGCATGTTCAGCCGTTCCAACTGTGCGAAATCCGATGTCTTCAGAAAGGTGCCGTACGTATCCAAGAATCTGCGTCTCCGAAATCTGAGGAAGACCGGTATCCGGGTTGACGCTGAACGCGCTTGTCAGGAAGACCTATGAAGCAACTAACGTAAGGAACACCCACAGGTCAGTGATAGGCTCTGGAAGATCTGAGAAGAAGGTAAGTGGGTGGAGAAAGACGGAGAAAAGGGTGGGGTACCGTAGAGTTCGTGGAGAGCGAGCCATGGAATGACGAAGAATAATGGAGATAGGCAGAGCAGGGAGCGGATAGGCCCCCATCTAGCAGGATTATGCGGCGGCGCCATTGCTGTCGTCGTCGCGTAGTGAACTGTGTTGGAGGTGAAATAGTGCGGTTGTTGTCCAACACGCGGGAGGTGTGATGTTGGTGAAAGACGGACGCTTCCCAATTGGTCCGTTACTTGGCCGGCGCCGCATCAGAAATTTTACCGAGAAAAAACGCGGGATATATGTGGGACATGATCGGATTGTCGATTATGATGGCAGAGCCAAAAATCCTCTGTCATCTTATTTGGGGCCGCGGGGGGCAGCCGCTTGTCTCGAGACGTTCAGGAGAGGATGCTCGGAAGGGATGATCGGTACGTGTCGGCGATAAGCGATACTGGGAAAGGAAATCCGGTCTCTTTCCTCACATGAACGTCTACACGAGCTATAACTAACATATTTAGTTAGCGAGGAATCAGGGCACGAACTCCAACCACTGGAGTGCCCAAACGCTTTCCCCCGACGATTTGCCTCGAGTCTGTGCTTGTTGCTCCGTCTCACCCACCGTGCGGGTAGCTTCCTTACACTGTCCGTGTGAACAACCGATAGGTGGTTTGCGTCAGTAAAAGTGCCAGTGGAGTTATTGCCCAAGGCGCAGTTGCTCGACATGCCCCTGGGCCATCGACTGGCCATCAAACTTCTCATGCGCAATATACGCGCACCAGGCTGCCAACTTTCCGTTTTCATACTCGCAGTTGGCCGTCAGTTTCGTATTGTTCACGAGCAGTGTGGGTCCCCTTGTAGAGCCCACGGTCTGTTGGTGTCGGAAACTCTCAAGAGCTCCGTGACAGCCTCCGTCCATGGCAGGCGGGAACAAGACACAGCTGTCTTATCCTCGTGCTTCGAATGACTAGAGGACTACTATGCGCGTGACATACATTGTGGATCGCAGCGTCGAGCACCTTGTATACTTCCGTCCTCCAACACCACTACGCATTTGGCACTCGCAACAGCGTTTCTGTAAGCGTGGTGCGATGCAATGTATCACGGCGGCTGAATCAACCTTGGAACAACGATGACGTCGCAATACTCAGGCAGATATAGTCGCAATAACATCTCGCGACGAGATTTTCGTGCGCATCACGGAAGGTGACTAGTGACTGGTGACTAGGCGGTTTGGTTGAAAAGGTTCGTTGAGAGTTCAGTATATGCGATTGCAACAGACAGCACTCCAACAGGTGCTCACGTACTCAATCGCATACGGGTCATTGTCATACCATATGTGGTTTTGAAATAAGAAAATAGCCAAGGCGCCTAGTGATCGAGGCTGTGCCTCAGGAATTCCCACGTCTTTGCCCTATCGATACGACCACCAAGTGTCGTTGAGTATGCAGTCAAAGCACTTTTCCTTCAGACAAATAGTCCGTGGTCTCTTTCCTACGTCTTCTGGCAATCCTGTTCCAATTCGTAAGTCTCCCACTACTAGTAGGATACCACTTACTGATTGGTTTTGTCAAGTTGGTGCCGATATCGTCTCGGTCTCATCCTCGTCTGGGCTTGTCTGGGCAGATCGGCGCGCCCAATGTCCTTGCGATGAGTGCGATTCAAACTCTCTAGCAGCCTTTAAGGAGGGAAGTGCTTTAGCAACCAATATCCTATATATCGCCCTCGTCGCTGGTTCCAAGCTCTCACCATGCGGTATGCAAGTCCTACGTATATTTCCTCAACAATCACCCATTCTGATAGTTGTGTCACCAGGAAATGAAGCAGTGTAAGGAAGAGTGTGAAATTGTGATGTGGAAGCTTACCAGAATCGCAAACATCGTTGTCAAAGTCGGCAAGTCCTGTGAGAAGTATAACCTGAACGAGCGAGATCTCCCAGATGGTCTGCGCACCATTCTGGGTTCACTTCAAGGGTTCGTGAATTCTATGGTTGTATTTTTCTATGACTCCTATGGTGTAATGAACGACCAGAGAGCTGGGTGGGGTCGAACGCGTACTGAAGAAGTGTGCGAAGGTCAAAGGCATCAAAGGATTCCTTCTACGTAATGACCTACTCACGAAGATCAAGCAATGCGATGGCGAGTTTTCTAACATGCTCCAGACTTTCCAGGTTCGCGTTTTATTTTCTCTAGCTTCCTCATTTGTCTGACATATCTCCCTGTAGGCTGAGTTGTCGTTGGACATTCGCTTCACCCAGATCGCCGAAGGCAGAGAGGTAAGGAGCACTCCGATAGTGGTTAAAATGCGCTTGGTTCACACCCTTACCAGGTTTTCGCCCATTCAGGCCCAATTGAAGATATCACGTGGGCGCTTCTCTGTTGTGTTAGCCGCATATCCCGTGCTGACCTCACTCCTCCCAGGACCATTCCTCGCGAGCCGAATGCCCCACAGATATTTTCGGACGAGACGCCGAGCTTACTCGGATTATCCACATGGTCTTTTCAGACATTGCGTCTCGCCCAGCACGCATTGCCATCCTTGGTCCCAGCGGATATGGTAAAACAACACTCGCGAACGCTGTGCTCACTCATCGACGCATCCGGGAGCAATTCGGTGACGCGCGTCACTTTGTCACTTGTGAACCCATTTTTTCGTCCGAGGCTCTCTTAATTGAGCTCGGAAAGATGCTCGACGTCCTCGGTGGTGCCCCGAGTGCTCTTTGGCTCTGTATATGTACTACATTGAGTGCCAGGGAGTCGATTCTCTGTCTGGACAATTTTGAGTCCCCCTGGGACCAGTCCGTTGAAATCAAACACTCCGTTGAGGAGTTCCTGTAGAGGATCACTGCGCTCCATCATGTTACTATCCTTATCACCATGCGAGGAGCAGAGCGGCCACGCGGCGTGCCCGCGTCAGAAGTGGCATAAGCAGGCCCAACGCTAAGTCCGTAGACTGACGACGAGACCAAGATTCAGTGGTGCGTCAAGCGACAGTGCGACAAATAGCAGCACCGCCTCGAGGAAGAGGAATAATGAGAGGTACGCAGAGTCGAGGCAGAGTAGTTGGAGCAGCAACACGCCGCCACACTGCATCAACAATAGGACGCTGGGGGCCGCTGCGCTGGGCCACCTCTAGAAAGACCACCTGCGATGCAAGCATGCCTACTAGAACTCAGTCAGAACCAGGAGAGGCTGGTGGGAGGACAACCTGGATGATGAAGACTCCACGCTGTGTAACAGCAGCACGGAATGCTCTGGACGCAAACCAGTAGCAGCGAAGGTTGCAGCCAATTATACGATACATCATAGTGGCAGTTCGCACCAACTAATGTTCCGTCACAGGCGACGAGCTGCGCGCATGCACTTTCCCGCTATGCTGGGCAAAAAGCCGCAGACGATGAAAATGGCGCTGGTAGGTGAACCGTAACAGGGCAAGAGTGACTGAATTGTCTGGCCATACACGAGGCGGGCAGCTGCGAATTGAAATTGGAAGAAGCGACCAAACTGCGTGAAAAGTAAGGTCGTAGGAGGCACGTAGCTTGTTGTTTAGACCAACGTAATTCACCCCGCGTTGAATGTTATCGACCGGTCCACTGGAATGTTCTCAGCAAGAGTGAGGTCTTAAGTGATATCATGACCGTACCTAGTAAGGGGGTACGCAGAATGTTTGGCGCCCATATGAACTGAGGGTCCGAAGGAGGCTTTACAGAAGCAAATTTTTGCACCCCGGCGCCTTCTGAGCATCTATTGAGCAGGCTGCTGCCCGCTGGTCGGGTGTGCCACGTTCCGCGCGTCGATTCCGCGCGTCGAACGTCGTCAAACCCCCGCGGCTTGCACGGTCACACATCACGCGTGACGCGTGACTACCCTGGACGATGCCTCATCGCCCTCATCGTCTCTATCCTTGTCGCTCTTTCGTCTCACTCTTACGCACGACCGCTCTGCCTCGCTGATGGATGCCCTCGACTCCCCATACCCTCACTAGCACCTGTTGCGGGCAGCCGGCACCATTTGCCTTATGCCGACTCCGTTCTGCCCTCAGTCGACACGCGGTCCTCATTTTCCCTTGTCCACTTCCTACCCATCATCATCACGACCTCCCCACCCCTTTTTCCAACTCAAAAGTCTTTCCACTACGCCCCATCGCCCAATCGCCGAAGACCCGACGTTCTTTTCTAAGTGGAGGTGCAGTCTATATATCTCTTGAGTGCTTCTATTTCTGACACTTTGTGTCTTGGTGCCTTCTCGTTCCATTCCCGATCCCGGTTTCGTTGTAAGATCTTCTTGGTCCCCGCTCTCTGTCCATTTGAGTCACCTGACTCGCTTGCCTTTCGCCACTGTGTGTCCAAGGAGATACACGCCGAGTCAATCCGCCAAGTGCAACTCTGGTGGGGACAGCTAGCTTCGTCAGGACAACATTACGCACGCTGGCAACTGCATGTCTGGGGTACCCCTTCCTCCTTTGTTGGGGGTGTTGCACCTTCCTTTCAACTACTCGCACGCTATCCTCACTACGCCTCCCTGCTGAACTAGTCTACGCTGGCCTCCCACCTGACTCTGGCCGTCAACCCTGTCGAGGGCATGCCCTTTCCCTTCGAACACAGCTCCACCTCACTCCCGAGTGCGTGCAGCGCATGGAAGAACGCCTTTCCCTGCACGTTAATGATGCGGCAGTCCTCGGTGCCGAGGAGGAGCAGGGTGGGCACGCACACGTGCGCAATCAGCGAGGATCGGTAGAGGCGCGCGTGGAGCGTGAGGGGCATCCATGTAGAAACTACACCTTCGGAGCACATGGTACGATCTCGGCGGGCGGAAAACTTTGTGCTTCCGCGATGATCTCAAACAGGTTTCAAGAACGGAAGTGGTTGGAATGACCTGCTATTGTCTCCAAAGCATGCGGTCGAAGAGACTGAAACCCTGCATGGGCGGTCACGTACCGGAGATAACAGGTAAGATACCAGAAGCCGTATCAGTCCAAAGAGCTTCCGAAATCAAAGAGTGGCGATTAGTAGGACCGACAGGATCGCCAACAAAGGCAAGGTGATAGCCGACTTCCCCTATATAGGGACTACCATGACGCCATTTAGAATGCCTCGTCTACGACGATCAGTTTACCCAGAGTCGCGTGGTGCATAAGAAAGTGCTATTTCGGGAGCGTGGAGCCATGCCGTGCAGTCGTTCTGCTGGAAATGCACGAGAGAAAACGAGAAACAGAACTGCAAATGGGTTACGCCGATATCGTACCGATTCGTACGTATCTCCGCAAAGTGAATGACCGTCTGGCAGACGCAGACGTGGAGAAGCTGCTCCACGAAGAAGGAGAATGCACATTCAGTCTCGCTAGCATCAATGAGGCCGAGTCCCAAGGCGATCACGCACATCAGAGCAGTCGGGATCCCATCTGTAAAACGGAGGTAAAACCCATCAACCTAAAGGAAACCTAAACCGACATCCGGCATTCGACCCCGGGGTCAATGTTGCCTCGGCAGGCTCTCGCTCTCACGCATGCTCTCCCATCGACTGGTGCTGACCGACGTTGTCGACCTGGAAATGGTTTATTGGTATTGAAGTCCTGAACGATGGTCCGCCCGCGTATCGAGCGCGTCGGGCGGCTAAGCCAGTGAACAAATATTTATTCCATTCTGAAGGCAACTTGTCAGATTGTTGTAATTGGCAGGTGGTTTATTCCAAGAAGACAGAATATTTGACTCTTCTTTTTCTCCACGTCCATGTGCACAAAAGCTGCCGAGACGAGCATTTTGTGATAGGACCATGACGTCGCCGAGATACTTGAGGAGATAATGAGGCGTTTGGAAAGTACTCGGCTGTGATCAATAAAAGGGGTATTGGAGTGCGTCTGTTCTAATTGGTCCAGGTTGCGAGCCCGCTGGTAGGGCATGGCGAGGAAAGACCGATTACAAATATGAACGTTTGAACTACCGTGGTAATTGCGAAATATGCGCGGGTATTGGAATGATGATGCTGTTCCGAGTCTGCTTACTGTACAGTCTGTACAGTACGGCACGCTCTAAGCATCAGTTTGTGCTTCTCTCTTCTCGGTGGCTATTCTTCCTCTTTTTTCCATGTGTGACTCGACTTCGCGTACTGTAGTGGTCACTGACTCTTTTGATCCGTGGTACTATCCAAGGCACTATCCATATTACAGAAACGGCAGCAGCTCTAGAGATACTCAGAAGCTCTCCCAGATCGCCACCATCCATGCCTAGCATTAGCCTCTACCCATATCGTGGCACTCTTTCTCTTGCTTGACGCCCTTTTTTCAGATCAAACCCCGAGTGCCACTCGGTCCATTACTGTAATTATTCCGATTATTACTCGTCATTAAAGAAAACTCCGCATTTCTGCTCACAGGATTTCTTCTTTTTTTTCTTTGGAACCGACAGGATTTCTTACCGGAGCGCGCAAAGCGCATCCAAGAGTCCCACATCTATCAAGTGTCGTAAGCTTCGGGACGTGTTATGACCAACCTGTAGAGGTTTGGGATAGCTTCTCCTGGACAGACGAGCCATGGGGCGTTGGCCAGCATGTTTCGTTCTTCTCGTGCTCCCCATTTTCCCGGATTCAAAAAACGTTTAAAATCTCGCCGCATCCCAGTCAAGTCCCGCCAGTATCTTCGCCTTTACATGATGGGCGTGATACGTTCTACGTCCATCCTCTTTCGACTCGTGGCTTTGTTCGCCATTGTGCCAGTACGCATCTACCCATACTGCGCTTTCGTGGGCACTGATTGATGACTTGTTCACGATATGGCAGTTCACTTGCGCGATCCCCTCTCGGTTTCATCGCAAGATCATTAACTTTCGACTCCAACAACACGATGTCCTCCCTCCAGGATGGACCGCGCTCGGATGTTACTCGTGGGTTCCTCTCCTCTGACCTTCTACGATAGGGTCCACTCTCTGACGCTTAGTTCACATTAGGTTGTAAGTTTTCATGCTCACAACTCAAGAAGGTTTCCTAAGACATGAAACGATACAGGGATAACGCGCATCGACATGTCCTCCACACAGAGCTTGCAGATAACCAAAACGTGACGGTTGAGAGCTGTATCACATCGTGCGCCTCCCAGAACTTCGCGGTCGCCAGACTAGAACACGGCGTGCAATGTTGTACGTTTTATCGTTGATCTGTCGTCGCATCACGGTTTAAACGACACTTCCTCATTCATAGTATGCAGCAACAAACCTGTAGCACCCGATGGCGCCTCTACAGTCTCTGATTCTGACTGCAAATTAGACCGGAATGATTACAAGATGTAGGCCGTCCGGTTTACTTCTGTATCTCATGTAGACTGGGCAGCTGAGATAAACTCCAGCAAAGCACGTGGTGGACCGAATCGGGTCTCTGTTTACGCCTCCAGGGCTAATACAACCGTATTGGCCTCACCTACCGTGCAAACGACAGGTCTTCCTGGGCAGTGGCAATATTCTCGATGCCTGGTGTGCGTTTATATCCGCATATATTCAATGCCGCTGCTCACGATTTATTCGACTATCAGTGAACCTAGGCCCAATAATGTGTTTCCATACCGTCTCATCCTCGCAGCCAATAACTCGGCTCAAAACTGCCTTTCTCAATGCTCAGCCTTTGGATACCCCGCCGCGGGTATGGAATTTGGTCAAGAGTGCTGTGTGTAATCCACTGCCCTGTGGTAGAGCGTTAAGCCTTTGCTTACAGAAACCCACACTTCATCTAGGGTGTGGCGATGTGGCGGATATCACTAACAATGGCGGAAAGACCGCTGCGGAGAGCGACTGCGCAACGGCGTGCACTGGTGATTCTCTTCATCTTTGCGGCGGTTTCTGGAGGCTGCAGCTCTATCTTTGGAACGGCGCCCTTAACACTTGGAACACACCCGCGAACATTGGTCGCTATGAGGTATTCACATTTTCCTTACCTGTATGTACATGTGGTACTGAAGGGCCATCAACGTACTAGTACCTGGTGCCCGGCCTTGTACCTCCCCTGCTCGCTACCGTCGGTATCAACGGCAAAGTCTCTTTCCTCGAAAAGGGAAGCGAGTCCAACTACAAAGAGTTCAAAAACGCCTCTAGCGCATACGAGCTCGACTTGAGCCTCGTCCATGACTTTTCTCATGCCTGGCGTGAGATGCATGTCAAAACGGACGTGTTCTGCTCGGCTGCAATTATCCTTCCAGATAAGGCCGCACGAATCC
>WNGR01000573.1_pt1 | contig 55747 bp, 42 predicted proteins | sample 5407581 | NCBI WGS metagenome assembly WNGR01 (sample SAMN13153383, study PRJNA577476) | soil metagenome | isolation source: 80 cm soil or saprolite under Garry oak tree replicate 2 | place: USA:California | collected 2016-06-15 | reverse complement strand
GGCCATGTGGGTACAGGTGGCGGCGCATCCATCTCGATTTCCATCTGTAAAAAGTAGCGGAGTAAGGTGAAGCCTTCTTGCTCCACCAGATGTGGCGCCATTTGATTGCCACCATCGACCCAGGTATAGAGTGCCACGCGAGCATCAGACGGCGCATTCGTCATCAGTTCGCGCGCGCGAACTTCACCCTGGCGGAGCAAATAGCTTCCGATGCCCAAGCCGCAATAATCGGGGTGAACTCGCGGAGATGCGACCAGTTCGGTAAGGTCATTTTCAGGATGCCATATCGTGACATAGCCAGCACAGCAGTCGCCGGGCGCGATTACAACAAAAGAATCTTTCTCCAGCGTGAAGCCTGGGCACTGCCACACAGAGAGGATCCAGGCTGCTGTAGATTCTAGCGTAGATTCTGACTCCCCGTAATCGGCGCGTTCACAGGCAATGAGCAGTTCGGCAACGGCATTCAGGTCGTCCATAGTCGCGGGACGGATATGAAAGCCTTGTGGAAGGGTGAATCCAACAATGACGAAGGGCCTTCAGGGCACAAAAAAGCCGTGGGCAATGACGCATTGTCACCCACGGCCTGTGTGCTTACGGTTCGCGCTCTAAGCTCTGTTTAGTTCAGGAACCTCCTGAAAAAGGACATAATACAGCCTTGGGCGACAGGGTTATAGGGTTCATGTGCCCATCCACGTGTGCGAAAGCTCCACCTGCTGGTGGGCTTGATCGTCACTGCGGCCATACTATCGGACCTTCATTCCTTCGCTCGTCAAGCGAAAAAATTCTTCCTGGGTGACCGCAAGGGTCGCCCCTACAATTGGGCTAGTTGAAAAACCCTGTGGGAGTCACTGTGATGATCGTTTGTGAGGCCCTGATGACCGAGTTGGAAACCAGTTCGAGCGTGCGCCGGATGGATGATGCATCGGCGTCCGCTTCAAGGACGTTGGGGAAGCCGATATCCTGGGCTACCTGGTTGGCAAAACTGCCGCCAAAACCAACGAGGGCAAAGGTGTACATCTCCATGGCCAGCAGGTCCTCGACTACCCTGCGCACCCTACTTGCACTGTTTCTGGAGGCGTTGTCGTGACCATCGGTAAAGACCACGAGGGTGATCCTGGTGCGAGCGCCCTGGTTGCGCAATGCCTGTCCATAGGCAACGAGGCCAGTGATGGCATCCAACACTGCATCATACAAGGCGGTCTGATCGTCGGGCTTATAGGTGTATTCATCCAGCAGCGGCACGAACTCCAACGGTGTATAGCCATGCAGCAGGTAGGATTGAACGTTAAACGTCCATGATGACATCAGGATCGAGTCGGCCTGCTTGCTCCCCTTCAAGGCTGCCAGCATGTTGTTGTAGGCTTCGATGACATCCTGGCGGAAGTGGCTCATACTGCCAGTCATATCAAGCACTGGGACGAAGAGAAACGCCTTATCACCGCCCAGTGTTTCATAGCTCGCTCCTTGAGTACCGGCAAGCGTTGCCGGGGTCAGGTTCTGTACGAGGATCTCGGTGGCAGCCTGGCTTAAACCTTTCTGGCCAGGAGCAGCCTGTGCACTCTGGAACAAACTCTGTATACTGGTGCGAGAAGGTGGCTGTGAGTTCGAGTTAGACATGTATGGCTCCTTTTCGGTTTCAATCGTACGACACTATTACTACTTCATTAGTTTTCAATTTGTGTCGCCTGCGGCGACACAAATTGAAAGAAAAAAGAATGGTGCGAGGACACCTCGCGCTCCGGCAGGGGCTCTGCCCCTGCACCCCGTGAAAAACTAACAAAGTAGCATTAGAGGACGGGGTCGGTGCTCATGACCATCTGAATACCCTGGCGTTCCATATCTGCAAGCTCAGCTTCGGCCAACGCATCGAAGTCGATGGTTGGATGCTTTACGGAGCTTGTGCAGTCTCTGAGGAAGTGTAATCTGCGCATGAGGTCCGGCTGGTGCCCAAAGCGGCCGACGACCTGTCGCTCGGTTTCCAGCACACAGTGGGATTTTGCCTCCCCGGCGATGTACACCTTATCGTGTTTCATGACGGCATCAAGCAAGGTAACATTCAGACTGCTCTCCGGGTCGTCAGGATCAGGTACCTCAGCGCCGAAGATGCCGTAGTATTCGGTGCGGGTCGTCCGTCCCTTGACGACGTAGGTCGGCTGGGTATGCCTGGCCGCGCTATGCCAGGCAATGGCTTCGCTAATGGGCGCAGCCAGCATATGTCCAAGCGTGCCCTCCATAGTGTGGTAGGGCCAGATCATCAGATCTTTCTTCGCTTTTTGTCTCAACAGGTGGACATAGCGCATGGACCAGTTTGACTGGATAAGCGGGACCCACTTCATGCTGGTGACGTCTTCTACGGTGATGAGAGTAAATGGCTGCGGATGTTCTCCTGTTTTGGGGTTTATCCACCAGGAACTGAAGAAAATTTGAAAGGGGAGGTGTGTATCCAGGGACGCATACACGGATGTGATTTTGTGGGCATTGGAGTAGAACCAGGCGAGAAAGCGCGCTATGTCATGCTGCGAACCAGGCACATTGAGAGTACCGCTAGGATCAACGAAGTCGTGCTGGTAGTCAACGAGGACTACGGCAATTTTTTCGCGGTCCTCGTGCGCCGGGGTGAAACCGGCATGTTGTCCGGCCTCCGTGAATTCCTGAATACGAGCGGCGTAGGGACCCTTAAAAGCATCCTGGACACTGAAGAGTGCAGGTGCAGCGGATGGATTGACCATGAGAGAGCCTCCTTTTTCTCTAGAAAGTGGGTAGTACTACTTCGTTAGTTTTCAATTTGTGCCGCCGCTGGCGGCACAAATTGAAAGAAAGAAATTTTGCGAGGACACCTCGCGCTCCGGCAGGGACTCTGCCCCTGCACCCCGTGAGAAACTAACAAAGTAGCAATAGTTATTTGCTTTGTTCTTATCAAGGTGATGCCACTTAGTGTCATAGATACGCTAAAGTTAGTGTATCTATGACACTAATATACCCGAAGAGTAGAAGGTTGTCAAGGGGGTAAAGGCATATGACAGATCCTGCCCGTTTTGTAAACAAAAGTACCAGGTGAGTATTACTGTTGTTTTCCTTGGAAGATAAAAAGAGTTCTAAGGAATAGAAGAACGAAAAACTAAGCCAGGGAAAGTTCGTTAGAGATAGAGCCGGAAGGGATTTAGAGTTTATCGTGAGGGGAACAACATGGCTAGGAGAAAAAAAGCAAAGACGACAGCGACAACATCGCTCATCCCACAGAACGCCCTGGCTGCATCCCCGGTCGCTCTCCTCATCGATGGAGAGAATGTCATCGCTCCAGATATGATCGCCCACATTTTAGTTGAAGCAGGAAAAATGGGAGGAGTCGTGATCCGCCAGGTCTACGGCAACTGGGCAGCCTCTTCAATGAATCCATGGAAAGAAATGATGAATCACTATGAATTAGAACAAATGGGTAATGTACCGGCAAACGCAGGTCGCAACGCCACCGATATTGCACTGGTGATCGGGGCCATGGATTTGTTGTATCGTGGGGTCAGACACTTTTGCCTTGTTGCAGGAGATAGTGATTATCTTCCCCTTGTGTTCCGCCTGCGTCAAGATGAATGTATTGTCCTTGGGATTGGAATGCCAAATGCTTCGCACGCCTTGAAGGAAGCCTGTAACAGGTTTCTCACCACAGAGCAACTGACGCCACATACAGCACCACCCAAATCGAAGATCCCTTCTCCCACTACTCTCCCAACAACACACTCTATGGAGGAACTCTCGACCCTGCTCATCGATGCCTATCTCCAGGTTAAGAAGAAGAGTGGAAATGAATGGATCCTTCTTTCGACTTTAGGGAAAGCACTGAGGGACCGCAACCCCCATTTCCAAGATACCCATGGGAAGAAGAAGCTATCCGCATTGATCGAACAGTACGCGGACATCTTTGAGGTTCGCCCACGCAAAGTAGGAAAGGGTCAAACTGACGAGGTGCGGCTACGAGAACAGAATCATAGGTCTTGACCATGACGTAACGTCATAGTGTACAATCCTCGTGAGGCAATACGCCTTTTTCCACATTCCTGTCATGACCGAGGCATATTTGCCTGGCCTTGACTACGCAACACGGCTGGAGATCGTCGATAAGGCTTATCAAGAGTTTGTGGCAGCGCACAGGGAAATCACTGCCTGGCGATACGAGTGGAGGTATTACATTCGTCAGAGACCCCATGCGTAAACGCAGGGGCTTGTGTCTAGCCTCGACCGCAACTCAGACACTCTTGCGGATGCTGCTTTGGCTTCATCGACCGACACATCAGGGCGTTCTGACAAGCCACCCGTGCTCACTCAGCATGCCGAATGAGCAGCGTTGTTCGACCGTGAACATTTTACCCGAAAGCGGGTTCTCTTTCAGAACCTCCTCTGTTCAGTTGGGAAGGTGCGCCTGTACGCGAACCGTCTCTCTTCCGCGAACGGAAGTGCCTGAGCGTACACACCAATGATAGCACGAGTGTTCAAAAGATGCAAGAGGGAAAAGAACGATGCAAGAACAGCATGCGCCTGCGGGCGGTGGCACTTCCTCCCCGTGGCTCAATCCAGGGGACTCCTTGCCACGCCTAGTTGAAAAGAACAAAATGTAGTCAAGTTTCTGCCTCAACTAACGGTTTTATGGCAACTGGCACTTATGGTATACGTCCAGCATGCTAATCGGTTTTAAAGATAGATCCTAAACAGGAATAAACAGGCTGCTGACGGATTCGCCAATGTGAATACGCCGGATTGCTTCTGCCATTAAAGGCGCAATGGACAGTATGTGCATGTTGGGCAGGCGTTTTTCGGGCGGCAAAGGCACCGTGTTCGTGGTGACAATTTCTGTGATTTCGAGCTGCTCGCGCAGTCGTTCGATGGCCGAACCAGTGAAGAGGCCATGCGTGCAGGCTATGGCAACGCGACCCGCCTGGCGCTCTCGTAAATGATGCAATATCTCAATGATGGTACCACCATTGGCAATCTCGTCATCAAGGATAATCACGTTTTTCCCTTCGACATCGCCCACAATAGCATCGACTACAACTTCCTCATCGCTGATGCGCTTTTTGCTGCCCGCTGCCACAGGCAGTTTCAACAAACGCGCGAATTGAGAGGCTTCTTTGGCGCGGCCAAGGTCGGGCGAGACTACGACCGTATTGCTCAGGTCGCGGTCGCGGAAGTGGCGTGCCAGTATGTTGAGGGCATTCAGGTGGTCCGTCGGTACACTGAAGAAACCATGTACTTGCGGCGAATGCAAGGTCATCGTCAACACGCGGTTGGCGCCGGCAGCTACCAGCAGATCGGCTACCAGGCGACCTGCAATTGAGATGCGCGGGGCATCCTTTTTATCCGAGCGAGCATACGAAAAGTAGGGGATGACCGCGGTGGTACGAGCCGCAGAGGCGCCACGCGCTGCATCGAGCATGAATAGCAACTCCATCAGACGCTCCTGAACCGGCGGCACGAGGGGTTGGATCAGGAAGACATCGGCTTCACGACAGTTTGCATTTAGCTGCACGTACAGGCAATCGTTGCTGAAGCGGCGCATGGTAGTAGGGCTGAGCTGCACGCCCAGATATGCACATACCTCGGCCACCAATTCTGGATGGGCGTTACCACTAAAAATCGTTATCTCTCGCATCTCGTCTTCCTCATTATGCACAACGGGGGCGATATGTATGACTATACGAACGGCAAGTCGATTTGAAAGGGCTCGATAAATCGGCCTTTACAACGGCCAGGGATGGCCTGCGGAACGATAGATCGCCTCGATTGTTGCCATATTCTCCAGCGTTTCTTCCAGGCGTAGAGCAGGTTGATTGCCAGAACGTATACAGGAGGCAAAGTGCTCGACCTGGAGCTGGTATTGATCGACAGGTGCGAAGCGCTGCTCGGTTGCTTGATCATCCACAGTGACTATGACCAATGCTTCGGTCTTACCCGGCGTGAATGGGACAGGGATGGTGATCGTTCCAGCTTCACCGATGATCTCCACAACCTGGCGTGTTGGTAGTTCAAAGCTCGAATCGATCAGGCCATAGCATCCTTCGCCGAAATCGAGGACCGCATTTGTGGCAAGATCGACCTCTCCTACGGCGCGAGCATAAACACGAGCTGCCGCAGCAATGGGAGCATGCCCATATACGGCTCGGCAGAGATTGACGGGATAGCAACCCACGTCCATCAATGAGCCGCCAGCCAGATCGGCCTGGAGCCGGATATTGTTGGGTCGCCCATGACGAATATCGAAGGCAAACGAGGAGCGCACAAGCCTGACAGGACCAATGAGGCCTGCCGCAACTTGCTCCAAAGCCCATACTGTCTGCGGGTGGAAGCGATACATAAAGGCTTCCATCAGGAGCACGCCATTGGCACGCGCGACCTGTGCCATGGTTGCGCCTTCCTCGGCTGTAACTGAGAGAGGCTTTTCACACAGCACATGCTTTCCCGCTTCCATAGCCTTAATACTCCACTCCGCATGCAGACCATTGGGTAATGGATTGTAGATGGCTTCAATCTCGGAGTCCTGTATCAAGCTCTCGTAATCCCCACCAACACGCACATCAGGAGCAAATGTATATAGCCCCTTTACGAGTTGCGGGTTGCGGCTGCCGACCGCGACCAGCCGACCATTTGAGGATGCAACGATGGCGGGGGCTACAAACTTGACACCGATGTTAGCGGTGCTGAGCACACCCCAACGTACCGGGGTATTAGCAGCGGAAGTATCTTGAGTATTTTCGTTTGCCTGCATATGACCTTTACTTTCTCAAAACTATACGTAAATATGTATCAGGCTCCACATCGAACCTACTTTAATTCTGCCACCATATTAGATACATAGCAACCATTTTCATGTCTCCTGAGAAATGTATCTCATCTTTTTGGTATCTGCCCAAAAAGGTCGATGCGTGTTATAGTGTGGAACAAAACTGTACAAATAGGTAAACTTTGAAAAGCAAGCAGAGGTGACAAAGTATGCCAGAAGAAATCACACCGGCCTCTGTCGGGGCGGAGGCGATACCACAGACACCGGCATACCCACAACACCACACCAGGGTGTTGTTTCATAACGAACCTCATCAGCACCAGCCGCGCAATGTCAATCTAGTTCATGAAGCAGAGAAAGCGGCGTCTGGCTTTAACCAAAAATTAGCCATCGGACTGACCAAAGCAGTAGGCACGATGATATGCGCCTATATCTTTGCTGTCCTGGCAATCATCGGCTATCCAGGCTTCCATGCTACAGCAACCCAGTGGGTTCAATGGATCAGCCAGACATTTATTCAATTGGTCATGCTGAGCGTCATCATGGTTGGCCAGGGCATCCTGGGACGCCAACAAGAACTCCAGGCTGACGAGCAGTTTCGTACCACGATGAGCACCTATCATGACATTGAGCAAATCATGCAACATCTCTCGGCTCAGGATGCAGAACTGCTGCGCCATGCTCACATGCTGATGCACCTGCTCGAGAAAAGCGGCATCTCGCTGCAACAATTGGAGGCTGAAGGCGCTACCACCAGCCACCTGGATTCCTTCATTCAGCCCCCAGCTGCCACCGCTACCCCTGTAACGTCCACGCCAAGCGAGACGAGAAGCAGAACGGATAAATAAAAAGAGGATTGCTTATCTTGACTTTTGGGCATACCGGTTGGTAAAGTACCAGTGTGAACAGTCCATCCCAATGGGGGATAGTAGATTGTGAACACGAAAGATGTGTACTTCATGACACATCTCCAGAACAATCCATCATATCAAGAAGAAAGAGAAGAAGTCCGTATGGACGTCGGAAGTAGCCAACCTCCTAGTACGTGGAGGGGATCTACATTTTTCGATAGCAAAGCGATCCCGAGCTGATAGCCCTTCCTGTTTGATTTCCGCTTTCACCTCACTGTTCGCTTTTCTATGGAGCTAGACACATGAAAAGCGAGCGGTGTGAGGTGGTTCCTCGTCTTGCCAGCATCTCACTGGCACAGATTGTATCCTCCTCTCACTCCTTGCGTCACCGCCTTCTATGTAGCTAGCGAAACTCTGTGCGCCTCGACGCGACGAGAGGAGACACCTGATGGAGCGGATCACATCAGCTACGAAGAAGCCTGGAGGTCAGCTTGAGAGGAAAACGCGGCGACGTCCTCGTCTGATGAGGCGTGTGCTTTTTTATCTTGGCATTTTTGGTCCTGGTCTCATAGCAGCGAATGCAGGGAACGATCCCGGTGGAATTGCCACCTACAGCACCATGGGATCCCAGTTCGGCTACCAGATGCTGTGGGTCATGGTCGTTCTCACCGTAGGCATGGCCGTGGTCCAGGAGATGTGTACCCGCATGGGAGCCGTGACCGGCAAGGGGCTGTCCGATCTGATCCGCGAAAACTTTCCGCTGCGCCTGACCGTCTTTATCATGTTCATCTTTCTGCTTGCCAATGGAGGCGTAATTGTCTCTGAATTCATCGGCATTGCCGCCGCACTCAATCTCTTTGGCGTTCCCTCCTGGATTGGAGCGCCTTGCGGGGGCCTGCTCATCTGGTGGCTGGTCGCGCGTGGGTCCTATCGACGTGTCGAGAAGGTATTTCTGGCCGTGACATTCGTCTTCTTGGCCTACATATTCTCTGCGTTTCTCGCCAAACCCGATTGGGGACAAGTGTTTGCCGGAACGGTGATTCCAACGGTCCAACTGCGTGGCACCTATATCTGACTCTGGTAGCTGCCGTTGGCACCACCATCAGCCCTTATATGCAGCTCTACGTGCAAAGCGCCGTCGCCGAGCGAGGCGTGCGCATGAGTGACTACAGGTACGAACGCCTGGAAGTCTATGTAGGAGCCATCTTCTCCAACGCCATCGCCTTTTTATTATCGTGTCCACTGCTGCCACTCTCTTTGTGCATAGTGGAGGAAAAGGCGTTCCTAATTGGCTCAGCTGCCCAGGCACTTACCCCGTTTCTGGGCATCTTTGCCAGCCGTGCCTTTGCCGTAGGGCTCCTAGGGGCGGCGCTGCTAGCGGCAGGCGTCCTGCCGCTTTCGACGAGTTATTCCCTCGCTGAAGCATTTGGTTTTGAGCGAGGTGTTGGCCGGGGCTTTCAGGAGGCGCCCTTTTTCTGGGGATTGTTCACGCTTTTAATTGTCATTGGCGTGGTAGTGGCGATGCTGCCGAATCTGCCGGTGATTCAAATTCTGCTTAACCTCTACCTGCTCAACGGGCTGCTACTCCCCATCATCTTGTTTGCCATTTTATATCTCGTCAATAAAAACCAACTCATGGGACGCTATACCAATGGCCTTATCTATAACTTGGTCTCCTATGCGCTAGCGGTGGTGGTAAGCGGTCTAGCCGTGATCTATCTCGTGACACAAGTCCTTGGATTCTTTGGCATTCAGATCTTTGGGTGAGGAGAATGGGTAAGTTGAGGCAGGAATGGAAGCCTAGGAGTCTGCTCGTCTTCGAGCACAGGGGCTCGCGGACGTTCCCCGCAAGCAGGTTTTTCTTCTCGATCATCCGCTCATGAAAGGAAGACGCATCATGACAAACCAGTTGCGCACGTCTGAGAAAGCTGATAGGATAAACACATCAACTTTGAAATAGGAGACACGGCTCATGAAAAACGTCGATTCGCCACGCCCTCGCCTCGACCCCAAGTACCGCTTCCTGGAGCGGCGCAAGACGCTCGTCGCTCGCCCGGATGTCGAGCAGCTCGCCAAGGACATTCGTCAACACCTCGCCACAGCCAAAATCGATCAGTTGCGCACCCTCCTTCACGCTGAGTATCCCGCTGACCTCGCCGATGCGATGTTTTTTCTGAATGACGCGGAGGACAAGACGATCTTCGATCTGCTTGACGCGGCAGAAGCGGCTGAGGTTCTCGATGAATTAGATGCTCAGACGACGACCCGCCTCGTCGCAGGCTCGTCACCTGAGCGGTTGGCGAGCATCCTGCGCGAACTCATGCCCGACGAGGCGACGGACATTGTGGGCACCTTTGACGGTGAGACGCGGGAGCGCGTATTGGCACTCCTGCCCGCCGAAGAGGCCGATGCCATCCGCACCTTGCTTGCATACCCAAAGGAAAGCGCAGGCGGCATCATGACCTCAGGGTTCGTCGCCGTCCCCGAAACCGCCACGCAAGCCGAAGCCGTCGGGGCATTCGTGAACGATCCCAACGCCGAGCACCAGTTCTACATCTATGCGCTCGACGAGCAAGGCGCACTCTGTGGGGTGCTCGACCTGCGGCAACTGTTACGCGCGAGTCCCACGACACGCATTGGTGACATTATGATCGGCGATGTGCTGCACGTGCCGCCCGACATGGATCAGGAGCACGTGGCGCTCCTCTTCTCGCGCTATGATCTGTTGGCGCTGCCAGTCGTCGAGCCAGGCACCAACAAGTTGCTGGGGGTGATTACGGCCGACGACGTGATTGATGTCATCGAATACGAAGGCACCGAAGATGTCATGCGCACCGCAGGGTCGGACGCCCAAGAGTTAGAGCGCCGCTCTCCGACCCGCATCGCCCTGCTGCGCTTGCCGTGGATCATGGCGACGATGTTTATCGAATTGTTGGCGGGAGTCGTGATCCACTTTTTTGATAGCACCCTGACGAATGTCATTTTGTTGGCGAGTTTCATGCCGATCATCTCAGCCATCAGCGGCAATACGGGATTACAATCAGCGACGATTATCGTACGTGGGCTTTCCACCGGTCAGGTACGCCTCACGCACTGGCAATCTGCTGTGCTACGGCAAGTGAAGACGACGCTCATTCTGGGAGCCGCAGCAGGATGTGTGCTCGGCGTGATTGGAGGTATCTGGTACGGCAAGCTGGCGTTTGGCCTGATCATCTTCGTCGGGATGTTTATGGCGGTCAACATTGCAGGCATCGTTGGCACGATCGTGCCTCTCATCTCCAAGTCCTTGGGCTTTGATCCCGCGCTGACCTCAGGTCCATTTGAAACGGCTTTCCAGGATGTGGTGGGCATCAGCATCTTCTTGAGCTTAGCAACTGCTTTGATCAAATTTCTGCTCTAGTGATTGCCATCCAGCGCCAGTGCATTATCAGCTTTTCGGCGCTGCTTGGCCAACTCTCTTCATGAGTTTCCGGCGGCATCTCTATTACCTGCTTCTTCTTCAATGATTTCCTTGAACTGATTGCCTTGCCCGATGCCAAAAGCGGTCATTATCGTTTTGACCATGAGGGAATCAACAATCTTGAAGAGTATCTTGCTGTATTTCTTGGATATGTCACCTCACCTTTAGTCACGATATTGCCTTAAGTTCAATAGACAGGGGGAACGGGCGATGGTATCACAGATTACAACGCAACCTCTGGTACAGATTACAGAGTACAGGCTTTATCATCGGTATCCTGAGTCGAGGATAGTGAAATACGGCCAGGTATCTGGGCGAGATACCCTGGTACCCTTGGGATAGGTAGCGAATATGCGAAATGATGAGATGAACAAATGGTGTCCACAATGCCAAAAATACCTACCATGCGATGAGTTCTATCGCAATGCAGCACAGTCTGATGGGCTTGCACCTTATTGCAAGCCGTGCTGGCGGGAATTTTGCCGGGTACGGCATGCTCGACTGCGCGAGGGGATGCAAGATAAACGCCGTGGGCAGCAAAGGGAAGAGACAAAACGATGCACACGATGCTAGGAAGTCAAACCCGTTTCAGATTTTTACAAAAGCGACCAATGGATCGACGGCCTCCATCTTTACTGTAAAAAGTGTGTTCTAGCCTATCAAAGGGCCGCACGCGAGTCCAAGCTAGCACAGTTCCCCCGGTAAGTATCGGTGGAAGCGTGATCTGATACGCCACGATTACTTTGCGCAAATCGATAGCCCCATAAAAGCTTATGTCCTAGGCGTGCTGGCAGCCGATGGCAACGTCTTGCCAAAACTTCACCGTATCACACTAGAGCTATCAGCCAAAGATGCAGATTTGCTAGAAACAATTCGTGACGAATTAGTTCCCGGTGGAGTTATCACGGCTCGCCATCGTAACGGTTACGACTATCAGGTGCTCGCATTCGTATCACGCAATATGGTAAATGACCTGGAAGCGCTTGGAGTCACTGCTGCCAAAAGCCGCACCATTACATAGCCTGAAAGACTCCCTTCGTCCTTTGCAAGCGAGTTCATTCTTGGCTACTTCGATGGGGATGGATTTATCACATATCATGAGCGACCTAACAGGCGATATCCGTATATCGGTATCACATCTGGATCATTCAACCTTCTTGTCAGTATTGCTGATGTTATCGAGCAACATACTGGCATCCGGCCTGGTGGCCCATGGCGCAACGGCAGTATTAGCAGAGCGTACAATATACGTGTTTCTGGCAACAGTGCCTTCATCATTGATGAGTGGCTGCACGGAAGCGGACTAGGACTAAAGAGAAAACGCCTTTCATTGAAGATGCCAACAACTTGATTGCTCATATAGAATCGCCACACATCCGGATATGAGCAATCAATCCTCGAAACGCAGTGCGGTGCTTTTCAGTAATTAGCTGCAACAAGGTATCCCAGGGTTAGTCGGCAAGAGAATACAACACTATTCATGAGTTCCCGGTGACATCCCCATCACTAACTTCCTCCTGGATAATTTCTTTGCTGACTTCCTGGATGTCAGTTCCCAGCCTTCGTGCCATCTCAGGATCGAGCCTGGCGAGGTGTTCTAAGACCTCTTTGTGCTGCACATCCATACGCTGGAGAATCTGCAGGATGACGGTATCCTGGTGATCGAGGTGCTCCATGATGTAACGGGTTTCTTCTTCGCCTTTGACGTTACAGTGGTAGTCGCTCTCCGCCATCAGGCGATCTTTCTCGGCCTGGCGGTTCTGAGATATCATTATAAATGGCGCCGCGAAAGCGGCTTGAAATGATAGTGCCAGATTCAAGAGTATGTAAGGATAGGGATCGAACGCCCTGAAGAATAACTGTATAGTATTAATCACAATCCATGCTGCCAGTAAAGAGCCCTGGATGATAATGAAGTTCCAACTACCCATGGTAGCAGCCACCTTATCAGCGACCCTTTGTCCAACGGTCATCTGTTGGTCGGCTACTTTATTCACATTTATGACATCGGGATGATCGTGTTTGAACTTGGGGAACTGGATATGCACTCCTTCTATCCAGTGCTGAAATCCCTCCATATGGGTATGAGCGTGACTTTGGGTTGTCGTCCCCGGGTTGATCGAGGTATCCATCTTTGCACTCCTTTGCGTTGTCGTACAGACATGATGAATCAGGCCTCTCTACGGCGTGATAAATCAAGCCCCTACTAGCACCCGAGGTGTTTCGCAATCACCATGCGCTGCACCTCGCTAGTGCCTTCACCGATTTCATTGACCTTCACGCTACGCCAGTAGCGCGAGACAGGATATTCATCCATAAATCCGTAGCCGCCGTGAATCTGCACTGCTTGATCTGCTGCGCGCTTTGCGGTCTCGGAGGCAAAGAGTTTAGCTATCGAGGCTTCACGCGAATATGGTTGGCCCTGCATATGCAGCCAGGCGGCCTTATAATACATTAAACGAGCAACTTCTATCTCTGTATCCATATCAGCGAGTTTGAACTGAATTGCCTGGAAATTACTGATGGGTTGACCGAACTGCCTGCGCTGTTTTGCATAGCTCAGGGCCTCGTCCAGGCAGGCCTGTGCTAAGCCGACGGAGAGGGCAGCGATAGCGATACGGCCTGCATCGAGTATCTGCATGAACTGCTTAAAGCCGTCGCCGCGTTGACCCAGGATATCTTCTTCAGGTACAACACAATCTTCAAAAGTGAGGGGACGGGTATCCGAGGCTTTCCACCCCATTTTTTTATAGGGCTTGCCGATGATATAGCCGGGGGTTTCCCTGGGCACGATAATGTTCGTGATTTCCTTGTGACCATCACTGCGCCTGCCGGTGACGGCAGTAATAGTGACACCGCCTGTCATGCCGGTGCCAGCGTTGGTAATGAAACACTTGGAGCCGTTGATGTGCCATTGCCCCTCGCGCAGCACGGCGCGCGTCTGCGTCCCTCCTGAGTCTGAGCCAGCTTCCGGTTCGGTCAGGCCAAAAGCCCACAATTGCTCACCACGCGACAGCGGCGGTAAAAAGCGCTCTTTCTGCTCTTTGCTGCCAAAGAGATAAAATGGATTGCTTCCTAGAGAGGTATGAGCCTCCATGGTGATACCAACCGAGACATCTCCACGCGAGATTTCTTCGATGGCAATGCAGTAGGAGAGGAAATCGGCGCCAGCCCCGCCATATTCTTCTGGGAATGGCAGCCCCAAGAGCCCCAGCTCACCCATCTTCCGGATTAACGCATAAGGGAACTCTCCCGTGCGGTCCATTTCCTCTGCAAGCGGTTTGATTTCTTGCTCTGCGAACTCCCGACATGTATCACGAATCGCCAATTGCTCCTCATTGAGCGTAAAGTCCATACCGATCTGCTCTCTTTCCCTGATAGGGTCGATTTTGTACTGCTTATCCAGGACAGTATAATATACGAGAATTATACGCGATTTTTGCAAATAGAAAGTAGGGAACGTTCAAATGAACGTGAGAGTTCCTCCTCAACAGACAGGTTCAGCCCTGTTATGCTTCGCTGCGCTCAGCATCTGTCTGCCGATCGCGACAGACCCTTCGCTTCGCTCAGGGTGACATGCTGTGACTGTTCAAACGGTTAAGGACTCTTCTTCACACCTGAACCTTGCCTTAGATTATAAGACAAGTGGAAGTTATCCGCAGCATTATCTATAGCGGGGATATTTTGTGCTATGATCTATTCTGTAAAGAACCATCGAGGAGTATAAACCAGGCGTTTTGGGTAGGAGAGCCTGGCAACATTTGGCGGTAACAACTGGCCTGGCATTTATTCCAGGTTATTGACAAGGTGATATTGTGGCGACGCGAATTTTATTGGTAGATGACGATCCCAACATTATCTCACTCCTACGCCGGGGCCTCGCATACGAAGGGTTCGAGGTCTATACTGCCATGGACGGTGAATCTGGCCTGGTCGCGGTGGAAAAGTGCCTCCCACATATTGTGCTGGTCGATATCACTATGCCTGGGCTTGATGGCTTCGAGCTGTGTCGCCGTTTGCAGTTTCATGACAACATTGCCATCATCATGCTCACTGCGCGCGATGCTGTGGCGAACAAAGTGAATGCCTTGAATCTGGGAGCCGATGACTTTGTACCCAAACCTTTCGCCTTCGATGAGCTTGTGGCTCGTATCCGGGCGGTGCTGCACTGACATGATGCCGGAGGCGAACCGCTGGCCTATGCCGAACTTTGGCAGGCTGAGGAGAGATTATCTCCTCAGCTGTAACTCAGTCAATTTCCGATATCTCTTTAGAGGTAGCAGGTTTGGCAGCGCTTTCCACGCTGGCACGAACGCCCTTACGCAGCATGGGAACCTTGTCAAGGACCTCCCAAGGGGCGTCGATATCGGTGCGGCCGAAGTGACCGAAGGCGGCGGTGGGCTGGAAGATGGGGCGACGCAGATTCAAGGATTGGATGATGGCAGCCGGGCGCAAGTCAAAGTGTTCGTTGATCAGGCGTATGATTTCCTCGTCTGAGACTTTACCGGTACCAAATGTTTCAACGAAGAGTGATAGCGGTCGGGCCACGCCAATGGCATAGGCAACCTGCAATTCGAGGCGGTCAGCCAGGCCGGCTGCGACGATGTTTTTGGCGATGTGCCGCGCCGCGTAAGCCGCCGAACGGTCGACCTTGGTGGGGTCTTTGCCACTGAAGGCGCCGCCACCGTGGCGGGCCATACCACCGTAGGTATCGACGATGATCTTACGGCCGGTCAGGCCAGCATCACCCATGGGACCACCTGTGACAAAGCGACCGGTGGGGTTCACAAAAATTTTCGTGGCGCTATCTAATAGACGTGCCGGAATAACGGGTTTAATGATGTGTTCAATTACGTCCTGGCGAATCTGTTCTTGATCGACGTAGGCAGCGTGCTGAGTGGAGACGACTATGGTATCGGCTCGTACCGGCTTCCCGTACTCGTACTGTATTGTAACCTGGCTTTTGCCATCAGGGCGCAGGTAAGCCATCGGACCGGTGCCACTCCAGGAGGCACGACGCACCAGCGAGAGCTGGCGCACCAGTTTATGAGCCAGGCTGATGGTCATAGGCATATATTCAGGAGTTTCGTTACAGGCGAAGCCGATCATCATGCCCTGGTCACCGGCTCCAATGCGCTCCAGCTCATCATCGCTCAAATGGGTCGCGCTGCCTTTTGTCTCCAGCGAATGACTGACGCCCATGTCAATGTCAGGCGACTGTTTACCGATAGAGGTGACCACGCCACAGGTGCGATAGTCAAAGCCGTAATCTGCACTGATATAACCTACTTGCTCAATCGTCTTGCGTACCACTGCTGCCATGTCGATCCATGCTGAAGTAGAAATTTCGCCGGCAACGAGGACCAGGCCGGTTGTGGTGGCTGTCTCACAGGCAACGCGTGCTATAGGGTCCTGGGCTAAAATCGCATCCAGCACGCCATCGGAAATTTGATCGCATAATTTATCTGGATGTCCTTCTGTCACTGACTCACTGGTGAAAAACGCCTTCGGAATTTTCATAAAATTGCTCATTTGGAAGTTCTCCTTTTTCTTTGGTGAGGATTTGTTATGTGCCCGATTCCCAGGAATTCAGGTATTTATCCTGCTCAGGAGTGAGAGTATCGATACGCACTCCCATTGCCTTCAGTTTGAGACGCGCGATCTCCTTATCAAGTTCTACGGGCAAGGTATAGACGCGAGGTTGCAATTCCTGCGCATGAGCAAGCATATATTCGGAGCCAAGAGCCTGGTTTGCAAAACTCATGTCCATTACACTGGCGGGATGCCCTTCCGCCGCAGAGAGATTAACGAGACGTCCCTCAGCCAGGAGGTGGATATGGCGGCCATCGGCGTAGGTGTACTCGTCAACGAAGTCACGCACACGCCGCCTGGTGGTTGCGAGTTTCTCAAGCTCTGGAATGTTGATCTCATCGTTGAAATGGCCTGCATTTGCGATGATTGCACCATCCTTCATGCGCTCAAGATGTTGGCGATCAATGACATTGACATTGCCTGTGACGGTGACGAAGATATCGCCCAGGGCGGCAGCTTCTATGCCAGGCATGACCCGGTAGCCATCCATGATAGCTTCCAGGGCATGAGTGGGATCAACCTCGGTGATGATGACGTTCGCGCCCATGCCGTGAGCACGCGATGCCAGGCCACGACCACACCAACCATAGCCGCTCACGACTATTGTGCGGCCAGCCAGCAGGATGTTGGTCGCGCGCAAAATGGCATCAATGACACTTTGTCCGGTCCCATAGCGGTTATCAAACATGTGCTTAGTATCAGACTCGTTGACTGCGAGCACAGGAAACTTCAGGACGCCATCCCGCTCCATACTGCGCAGCCGAATCACACCGGTCGTGGTTTCTTCCATGCCGCCGATTATGGCAGGGATGAGTTCGGTACGCACCGTATGGATGGTCGAAACAAGGTCGCAGCCATCGTCCATCGTCATGTTGGGCTTGTGGTCAAGCACTGTATTGATGTGACGATAGTACGTTTCTTTGTCCTCCCCCTTTATAGCGAAAGTGGGGACGCCATACTCATGCACCAGTGCAGCGGCTACATCGTCCTGGGTTGAGAGTGGATTAGAGGCACAGAGCACCAGATCGGCGCCACCTGCCTTCAAGGTAATTGCCAGGTTTGCAGTCTCGGTTGTAATATGCAGGCAGCCTGACATACGAACGCCCTTTAACGGCATATCTTTAGCGAAGCGTTCGCGAATAATGCGCAGGACCGGCATGTCCTTTGCAGCCCACTCGATGCGGTCTTTACCGCGAGGGGCGAGCATGATGTCAAAGACATCCCCGTGAGTCGAAGTCGTCATAAAAAAATTATTCCTCCTAATTGCTTACTTTTATGGGCCACCAGTTGGGATCAAAGTGTGAACAAGCAACGATGGCCCGGTAGCGTTCTGCAATATCATCCAATGTCAGAGTACGTAAACGACCGATGCTGAAGTCTTCACATACGAATGAGCCCAGGATATTCCCATGCACGACACCACGTTTGAGATCATCAATGGAATAGCAACCATCGGGACCGGGTTCAACTGTGGAAAGGTAGCCGAGCAATCCGCCTGCAAACGCATCACCCGCACCGGTGGGATCAACGACCTCTTCAAGTGGATGGGATGGCGCACTAAAATACATGCCATCGGCCCCGAAGAGAAGCGCTCCATAGCTGCCCTGCTTTACTACTACAAATTTTAATCCCATATTCAAGAGATGGCGCACACCTCTAACGATACTTGCCTGGTTTGTGTACTGCCGTACCTCTTCTTCGCTCATCAAGAGCATATCGACGTGTTTGATTACCTCTGTCAACTGCGGGCGCGCAGTCATGATCCAAAGTTCCATAGTATCGAGTACGGACAAGCGAGGTTTATCTACCTGCTCCAATACTTCCAATTGCAGTTCCGGCTGGATATTCGCCAGGAAAAGTAGGGGACTGCGACGATACTCAGCAGGAATAACGGGATGAAAACCTGCATACACACCCAGCCGCGTATCCAGCGTATCACGACTATTCATATCCATATGATAGCGTGCGACCCAGCGGAAGGTCTTCCCGTCTTGTTTTTGAAGGCCAGCCAGATTGACCGGGCGGCTGTGCCAGAAATCAAGGTGTTCCTGTGGAAAGTCACTGCCTATCACAGCCACCAGGTTTACTTGATTGTAGAGCGAGGCAGCTGTTGAGAAATAGGATGCAGCCCCGCCAAGGACTTCATCTGCCCCAGAAAATGGTGTCTCAACCGTATCCAGCGCGATAGAGCCAACAACCAGAATGGACAAGCTTCCACCCTCCATCAGAAATAGTGTGTACAATTATCAATTAAACAGGCGTTGCATCAGTGAGATGTTCGATAACCCCATCGAGAAAAGCCAGTGTGTATCCAAATTTTGTTTTTGCCATCTCGCGAGCGGGAGTAGTATTTAGCGATTGGTAGAGTTCAACAAAACGCTCCTCGATATGTCGAAGAACAGCAGCGAGCACTTCTCCAGTTACTGGCCGGTTAGGATAACGAGAGCCAAGTTCAATTAAAGATGTAATGATCGCAAGACCACTGAGTCTGCCGAGTTTATCGGCATCGTACAGGATAAGGGCCTCCAACGATATCGATTCCCTCTGCTCGGCGGGAAGCTGGTTAGCATGTATGAGAATTGCCTGTTCGACTTTACTTATAAGCCCGGCAGGAACATCCAGCTCCTGCAGGAATTCCACGGCCATCTCAGCAGATTTGATATGATGGTCTTGAAAGCCATGCGCCGCTGTTGAGATATCATGTAAATAGCCAGCGAGAATAAGGGCGTTTAAATCGATGTTGCTCTTCTTCTCGCTTTGCCCTTCGATTTCCGCTGCCAACATTTTACAGTTAGCTACCACGGCACTGACATGGCGGAATCCGTCTTTACTCAGTACCTCCTCTGCATACTGAGAAACGGCTGACACAACTCCCATATCTATCATAAAGTATATACTTTCCGGAACTGGGGTAGTCCCAGAAGCAGGAGCCGCTATTCACAGCACTCCTGCTTGCTTATCGACTGTTAAGCGGTTCTTTCCGAACAAAGGGAACGTCGTAATGCTACCTCATACGGTGGCCTGGCTATCCCCATCTCAGTAATAATAGCAGTAACATAGCGATGAGGAGTGACATCAAAAGCAGGATTGGCCACATGCACACCAGGAGGAGCTATCACTACCCCGTGTATGTTTGTCACCTCTTCTGGATTACGCTGTTCAATAGGGATCTGTTCGCCCGATGAGAGCTTCAAGTCAACGCTAGAACGTGGCGCTACGACATAGAAAGGTATATGATGCACATACGCCAGCACTGCAAGGCTAAACGTGCCAATTTTGTTAGCCACGTCGCCATTAGCCGCGATACGGTCGGCACCCACGAAGACGGCACTGATCTCACCACGATGCATGAAGTGACCAGCCATGTTATCTGTTATCAGCGTTAGCGGTATTCCTGCTTGTTGCAACTCCCAGGCAGTCAAACGCGCACCCTGAAGTACAGGGCGGGTCTCATCGACAAAAACATGTATCTTTTTGCCCGCGCTGTGTGCCACGTAGATAGAAGCCAGGGCTGTTCCCCAACCTGCGGTTGCTAAAGCCCCGGCATTGCAATGGGTGAGTAGAGTATCGCCATCTGAGATCAGTTCTGCGCCGTACATGCCCATTTGCATGCAAGCAGCGAAATCTTCCTGAGCAATAGCCTGGGCTTCTTCGCGCAATTGATGCACCAGGTACTGAAGGGAACAGTGCAAATGTATGGCATGCCGGGCACACTGTTGCATACGCTCAATGGCCCAAAAGAGATTAACCGCCGTCGGGCGGGTGCTGCGAAACAACTCACTCACGCTATTCAGATGCTCCTGCGCCTCAGAGAGAGTTAGAGCCTCCTCTTGCCCTTGCCACAGACGATGAATGGCCAATGCTATACCGAAAGCGGTGGTCACACCAATAGCGGGCGCACCTCGCACCTTGAGGGATGTGATCGCTGCGGCAATTTCTTGCTCGTGCCTGAGCTTGAGATAGCTAACTTGCTGTGGGAGGAGCGACTGGTCAAGCAAACATACTGCCACGTTTTGTCCATCTTCTTCCCACCATACCGTTCGTACGGATAGCATTGCCTTCTGGTCAGTCATAGAAAATCCGTTCTGGGTACTCATCTCCGTTGATGGGATGAGAGGAAAGAACGCCGCCCGTAGGCGGGGCATTTTGAGACTTATGATATGAAGCTCCAAACAGATTTGCGCTGCTTATTGAGTATGGTATCATACTCCTACTTTGTTCAGCAACAGGTTGGAACTATGCCTGGGCTTTCGAAAAGTTCGCCTCCCGGCTTTTGCCCCATTAGTACTAAGCTAATAGTCTATAAATTCAGCGAATACTCCAAATTATGCTACCATGGTAGACAGTGTAGCATGCGAATCAGGGGAGAGTATAGCTACTTCGGCATGTTACTGAGGCGTTGGTTGTCCGTTCCACTACACAGAAGGATGAAAGCCTTTCCGCACCCGCAAGGCAGGCATATTTACTTGCGCGGTCTGGCGATGAGCTACTATCACTTGAATGGAACGGACAAGATGATATCTGTAGCCATCGAAGGGATGTAGCGCATGGCGAGGGCGGAAACTAAGGAGAATACCTGGTCCTTTGATCAGATCTACGACGAGTATAAAACACCGATCTATAATTATGTATACCACCTGGTAGGAGATCGCGAACAAGCTGATGATCTCACGCAAGATACTTTTTTGAAGGCGTTTCGAGCACTACCAAAAATGGATGCGAGCCTGAAATTATCTGCGTGGTTATATCGCATCGCTACAAATACTGCGTACGATGCGCTCCGTCGGCGGAAGTTGATTGCATGGTTGCCCTGGCAAGATCTCGACCACGAGCCGGCTGATGTGGAAGGCGCAGACCCTCAAGAAATCTACAGTACAACAGAGCTTGTGCGGGCTGCCCTCCGTCGCATGCCCCCGCAGTATAGATTTGCACTGTTACTATACACTCAGGAAGGGTTTTCTTACAGTGAAATTTCCCAAACCCTGAATATTGCAGAGAGCGGCGTTAAGATGTACCTATCCCGCGCACGCCAGTCTTTTCGAGAACACTACCGAGCGCTGGAACAGGGAGGAGGCATAAAATGAACTGCGAGCAAGTCGAGGAACGGCTTAGTGCTTACCTTGACGATGCGCTCGCCCCGGAAGAACGAGTAGATGTTGCGGCGCACTTGCAGGAATGTAGCCAGTGCAGCAGCATTCTCGTTGATTTTCGCCGTTTTGATGCTTTACTCAAGCAGCTGCCGCGTGTCAGCCCCAATGCGGCTCTCCGTGAGAGAATTTTTTCCTCCCCAGAATATCTCGAACTCACAGGTACATTTGGTGCTAGTAGCGAGACTACCAGAGAATACACCCAACCAACTCTTCCAGTTCAGGGTCGCGCCAGGCGCGATACTCCTGGTCGGCCGCAACTGGTGGCGATGCCGGGAGGCCGCAGCACATCACCGAGACAGCAATCACGATCACCAGTTCAGAGAAGACGACCGTTTGCGATGCCCCTAACCAGGCGAAGGCGTATCTCCTGGGGATTGCGTGCGATGCAAGCAGCCATAGCTGTAACAATTTTACTTACCCTTGCTATTGGCGGCCTGGTTGGTCGCAACCTCTGGTTGCGACCAACCAGGCCAACAACTGTTAAGGGAGCTATTACTCCACCCACAGGTCTCCAACAACAGGGGCCGCCATTCCGGGTAGGCACGCGCTATGTGTATCTAAGTAACGGAGCTTTATGGAGTGCGCCTGCAGACGGCAGTACGAAGGCAGCACGCTTTACTCCCACCACCGTAACAGTAGCGTCAGATTGGGCAGTAAGTCCAGCACTTCCAGGGCGTTCTGCTGGCGACATGGTTGCCTATATTGACCTGCAGCATGCAATGATACATACCATACGCAGTGATGGGCAGGGCGATACAGTTGTGCAGCAGCCCTTGCTCAAAAGCGGGGTGGCCCCCACATCGGTGTGGGATACCAATACAGGGGCTGCTATTTTGAGCAGCCTCACATGGTCGAAGAATGGAGATATGCTGGCATTTGTCGCTGATCCTGATGGCACGAATCTTACTAAGCTTTATGTCCTCTCAATGGAGACAAATTCGGTGCAGGTGGTACCACTTCCTATCAAAGGCAGTGCTACCCGTCCTGCCTGGTCACCCGATGGTATACGCCTGGCATTTGAACTGGCGCATGACAATATTGTAAGCATACTCGACTACAATACCCAGAATAACGGTTTGTTGACGATCACCGATGATACAAGCCATCCAAGTGATCGTAGCGACACGGTTCTGACCCTTGATTGGTTTCCAGATGTTGACGTGCCAGCCATTACCTGGAGTGTAGGGGTGATAGGACACGTTCACAGTCTCTGGGTACGACGTGTTGGAACCGGAGGGACGGCAAAACCCCAACTACTGACAACAGGCGACTATGTACAGGCAATTTACAGTCGCGCTGGTCATAACGGCATGGGGAGCTGGCTGCTTGTAACTTCAATTGCAGGGCGGGCAGGGGATCTATGGTATATCGATGCTGTTTCTGGCGCGGTGTTAACGCCGCTGAGTTCGGGTAAGCAAGTGGGCCTGGCCTGGTGGTCGCCCGACGGTACAGAAGCTGATTACCTTGACAGCATCTCTTCTGGGGTGGGTTCGCTCCACGTAGTCAACCTGACAGCAGGTATCGATGCCCCGATAGCTGATGGTGTCGCAGACGAACCTGCACCCGCATGGTCGGTAAATAGTCAGGAACTTGTCTATAGTACAGGGACACAAACCATTGTCTTTAATCTACACTCAAGCAAGAAGGCATTTCCCCTCAAGCTGCACGGGCCCGCCTCGACATTTGTGTGGTCTGATAACTCACCAGATCGACTGGTTGCTGCCCTCAACGACGGCCAGCAGGGTATCTACCTGGTAGACACACGGCATAATACTTCACGGCAGATGGACAGTCTGGGGATCAATGGTCCTATCTTGTGGACTGAAGTGCCGTGATCTGAACCCGTAGGACATGAAAAAATTACATCCTGGATTATTTGGAGGAACAAGTACACTGTAAGGTAGTCCTTCTATGAGGGGTTATAGGTGTTGGATGCATGTGTTTTTGGAGGGAGTACTTATGACGGTTGCACAGATAACCTTTACCCAGCACGTGACACACGTCCTGCGAAATATAGCACACAGCCGGCGGACAGGTCTGTTGCGCATAGAACATGTAGGAGTGCAAAAAGCTGAGAAGGGTGAGGTTTTTTTCGAGGGTGGGCATGTCGTTTATACTCGTGCTGGACGGCAGGCAGGGGAAACGGCCCTGTTATCTATCGTAGGTTGGAACCAGGCTTACTATTCATTCTTCGAAGGTACGCAATCGCCAAGGCGAAATGGAAGATCATCCAGCCGGTCTTTGCCAAGCGTAAAATTGCTTCCGGCGGCACAGAGAGAAGAACGCCACATACTGCCCCTGGGATTACCTGCGATTGTGCAAGCTGATAGCTCTGCGAGACAGTCAGCTTATAATACAGCAACATCGCCTCATTTTCTGGACGCATCGTTCTCTTCAATAGAAGAGGCAGTTAACCAGGGCGTTTATGCTGTTTTTCACGTGCGACCCGCGGCGGCGACGAAGCAGGTGATGAGTCAGATGGAGAGGCAAGATCGCATCATTTTCATGCTATTAGATGGCAAACGTACCGTACGTGACCTGGCACAACTGATACATCGCAGCGAACTGGCTGTAGCGCGTGTTCTGGCACGCTTGCTCAAAAATGGGTATATCGAGTGCGCCAGGTCGAACAGCCATTGATGGAAAGATAGGCGAGTTTAAAGTGTATGGAAAAAATGCCTGCAAAAGTGATAACAATTCACGCAGTTGTACGTTATAATACATAGGCCTGGGATGGAAAGCGGGATGCTCGCGAGACAAGCAGATCCACCTCGACGAGCGGCTTGCAGCGTGCATCTGGTTTCTGTACAACCTTTTCCCCATGAGGTTAGTACGCGCACCTCCTGGAGTCTCGCGTTGCTTTTTGCAACAGCGTGGTAAGGGGAGGACGAGCTGGCACCCCGTCCTCCCCTTACTTTTTAACAGAGTGAAAGGATTTCATGAAACTGACTGTGAGGTCACTGGGGGGAAAACTGATATTGAGCGCGGCAGCCACGCTCCTGCTTTGTTTGCTCTTTTTCTCAATCATCTCCTGGAGTCTACTGAAGTACCTCTCCGAGCGTCAAGCGAAGAGTGATGCTACGACACACCTCACACTTATCAAGCAGGCATACCAGGCCGAAAGCGCTGCGTTGATCCATTCCTTGACTGTAGTAGCTAGTGATACAAATATCAATTCCAAAATCCCCCGGCACTACACGCTTTCTTCTTACAACCACCTGGCAGATACATTCAACCCCTACCTGGCACGCTATCGACTGTCGGAGCTGGCCATAATTTCTGCAAACCGGCAACTACTGGCTTATTTTGGAGACGCGCAGAGCCTCATTGACCTGGGCGACCTGATCAAACCAGGTTTGCTTCCAGTTGTTGATTCTGGATTGCAGGGACAAGTAGCTACAACGCTACGCAAGATCTCCTTATCACTCGCAGGGGCTTCCTCTAGTAATCAACAGTGGGCTTTAAGCCTGGCTATACCTATTCGAAATAATAGCAATGAACTGATAGCGGTGCTGATGGCGTCACAGGCTATTGATGATTATTTCGCGCGAGACCTGGTACAATCAAGCGGGCTCAATGTGGTACTATGCGAATCGATGTCCATTGTGGGGACGACTGTGGATGATCCTCACCTCAGTCGACTCCTGCTGGAGCGTACACTCTGTAACATTGATGCATCGCGCCAGATTGATAGCCTGCATTCCTATCTTACGCTAGCCACTCCTGTCCAGGCCAGAGACCAGATAGCCAGCTCACCTTCGCTCACAGTTGTGGATGTGGAGCCTCTCTACAGCAGTAACTCATATGGTGGGAAAGCTTTGCCGCTCTTGATTGCACTGGGCATATTTATGCTGGCCCTGGGGGTCACAGAATTTACACTGATTGCGCGAGCGCTCTTCATTCTGCCGGTGCGTCGACTGCAAGCACACGTGACAGCGCTTCTTGCAGACAGTGCTGGAATACAGAAAGCGCCACCATCTTCTAACGAGTTGAGCACACTGGCAAGCTCGTTCAATCAACTTGCCAAGTCGCTACATTTGCAAGGGCAGGAGAGCCAGATCATGACGGAGCAGATGAGCGAGTTGCTCAATATGAGCGATATGCTGATCTCTACGGTCAACCTGGATCATTTGCTCGGCGAATTTGTGTCCCGCCTGGGCGGTATGATGCAAGTAAAGCACGTGTCACTCCTACTTTATGGACGCGAGATGGACTCCCCATGGGCGGTGGCACAGTGGACAGAGCAACCATTAGGCACGGCTCGATCTGCGGTGGCCTCACCGCAGCGCCCAACGGTAACGGTACATACGGACCCCGATGGTGATGTCACCCTTGTAATGACTACCAAGCTCGCTGCTATACCCAATTTCGGCATGCGTGCTAGCTCTCCAAGTGGGAAACGATCTATTATCCGCCCGCCCGAACCCGCGCTGCGAGAAGCTCCCTTTGGTCGTCGTCGCCCGCGTATCCCAGAGACAGCACTACGAGAACTCGATATGGTGCTTGCACGGTTAGCTATGCAAAAACAGAAGATCGTCTGCGGTGAGGATGTTGCCGTCATCAACCAAAAACACGGCGAGCCCTGGGCACGTATGGCATTAGAAGCAGGATACCGGTCCGTAATCGCAGTTCCTTTACTGCTGCAGGAACAGGCTATCGGCTCCTTTATGCTCTACAGAGATACACCCTACCAAATGAGCAGCCAGGATACATTCCCATTGAGCACTGCGGCAATCCAGGCAGCTATGGCTATTCAAAACGCACTGCTATTTGCTGAAGTGAAAGAAAAGAATGCAGCCCTGGAGCGCGTCAATCGTTTGAAATCAGAATTCCTTGCAACTGTGACACACGAGCTACGCACTCCGCTGCATAGTATTATCAGCTATGGTGCGTTTATATTAGATGGATTTGATGGGCAGTTGTCTGGCGAGCAGACGGGACATATCCAGATCATGGTGCGCAGCGCTGAGGACCTCTCTCACCTGGTTGGCGATATGCTCGATCTTTCCAAGATTGAAGCCGACCGTTTAGAGGTCAAGATTGAACAGTTGTCACTGGAGCAATGCCTCACAGAAGTAGTTGACCAGCTCAAACCATTTGCGAGTAATAAAAGCCTGTACCTTATTCTGGATCTGGAGGAAGCGCTCCCCATGGTACTGGCCGATAGTATTCGCTTACGCCAGGTAGTGATCAACATGGTCTCAAACGCTTTGAAGTTTACAGAAAACGGCGGGGTGACTATTCAGAGCAGGATGCTGTTTGGCTATGATATGCTGCGCGTCTCTGTGATCGATACGGGCATAGGCATCTCACCGGCGGCACTAGAATATATCTTCGAAGCATTCCGCCAGGCCGATGGCAGCACAACACGCCGCTTTGGTGGCACGGGGCTGGGCTTGACTATAGCAAGGAAATTGATTGAGTTACAAGGTGGAGAGGTCGCAGTGGAGAGTACATTAGGACAGGGCTCGGTCTTTTCATTTACATTGCCTACTGTATCAACTACCAAAATGCGCTTATAGCAGCTGGAGATGCATGAGACACATCACCTGCCTGATGGCAGTAACCATAGAAGAACAGTAGAGGGTAATCTAAAGAGAAGGGCATGCAGACATATGGACGCACCAGCACCTGGCATTCGCCAACCAACCATTCTCATCGTCGAAAACGAAGTTTCGAATCGCATCCTGATCGAAAGAGTTCTATCCACACGCGGTTATCGCTGTATCTCAGCATCGAACGGGCGAGAAGCCTTGAACATCCTGGACTACGAACAAGTAGACCTGATACTGACCGACCTCTCTATGCCGGTTCTTGATGGTTACCGCACCACGCAGTTGATACGCGCACGTCCGGGATTGACGAATGTGCCCATCGTCGCTGTCACTGCCTATGCTTTGAATGAAGAGAGCGAAGCGGCAATGCAAATTGGCTGTACGGAATACCTGACGAAGCCATTCAAACCCAAGCAATTGTTGGAAGTGGTAGACCGCTTGTTACCACAGGGCTAGGAATTGAGTAAAGATGTAGCGCAGCGCGGAAAAATTTGTTATTATACAGTATATCGCAGAGCGATCATCTGACCGGCTCAACTATGGCCGGTCAGAGTCTTTTTTGCACCACAAATTCATGTAGAAAGTTGATACAATGCTTATGGAAATTCAAATCACGCATCAAGCAGAGACGAAAGTTGCATGTGATGCGCTGGTCGTTGCAGTGGCAGCGGAGAAAAAGGCCGGACAGAAAGCGAAAAGTGTCGTGCTATCAGAGGTGGCTAAAACATTGGACGAGGCGCTGGGCGGAGTGATCAGCGAAATGTGCGCAAATGGAGAGATCAAAGCCAGCCTGGGTGAGCTAAACACGATACACACACTGGGAAAGCTAGCGGCAAAACGTGTTGTGATTGTGGGACTTGGGCCACGACAAGCATTGAGCACCGAAGCTTTGCGCCGAGCCAGCGCAATTGCAACTCGACACTTACAACACACAGGCGCGCATGAAATAGCTTTCGCATTGAACTGGCCCGGCTCTGGTGTCGATGAGATAGCAGGGGCGCAGGCACAAGTAGAAGGAGCTTTGCTGGGACTGTATAGTTTCAGAAAATATCAACAGGCTGATACTAATAGTAATGGGCGCGGAGTCACAGGGATTAAACTCCTGTCAGAGGATGCTGACGAAGTCGCTCTCAACCAGGCAATCGAACGAGGAAGTGTATTCGCCGAGGCAACCAACTTTGCCCGTGACCTGGTCAACGAACCACCTAACGTATTGACTCCGACGGAACTGGCACATCGCGCCAGCACCATGGCAAAGCAATTTGGCATGGAATGCGAAGTGTTGGATCGACCTCAAATGCAGGAACTGGGTATGGGCGGGCTATTGGGGGTTGCTCAAGGCAGCGCCGAGCCACCCAAGTTTATTATTTTGCGCTATCGCGGTGCTCCCAACAGTATAGACAAAGGCATGGCTCTGGTTGGTAAAGGCATTACGTTCGATACAGGCGGCATCTCTATCAAGCCCGCCGAGCGCATGCACGAAATGAAAGGCGACATGTCCGGAGCAGCTGCTGTTATTGGCGCCATGCAGATTATTGGTGCGCTGAAACCCAGTATAAATGTGACCGCATTGGTATCAGCGACCGAAAACATGCCCAGTGGTACAGCCTACCGTCCCGGGGACATCTTGCGTATTATGAATGGCAAAACGATCGAAATCATCAATACTGACGCTGAAGGTCGACTTGTGTTAGCCGATGCGCTCTCCTACGCTGTCAAGGCTGGATTGTCGCCCATCATAGACGTGGCAACGCTGACTGGCGGTATAGTCGTAGCGCTCGGCCCGGTTATGTCCGGCATGTTCTGCAACGATGAACAGCTTAGCCAGGAAATCATTGTTGCTGGTAAGGCAAGCGGCGAAAAGTTCTGGCCTATGCCCCTGGACGAGGAATACGCCGAGCTGATTCAAAGCGATATTGCGGATGTCAAGCAGACGGGTGGACGAGGAGCATCAGCGGTGACGGCAGCAAAGATTCTGGAAAACTTCGTAGGCGATGCCCAATGGGCGCACCTGGATATTGCCGGCACGAACTACATAGATAGTAAGAAGCCATACCAGGAGAAGGGGGCAACGGGCTTCGCAGTGCGCACACTGGCCGAACTGGCGCTACGAAGAGCTGAATAGAGGTGTGTATACTCGTGAGCCATCATACTGATGATGAACAATTCGAACTGCTCAGCCAATTGTTTTGCCAGGAGCCACCGTTGCAAGATACTAGCGTGAATAGGCAAGAGGACGAGCAGCAGGACATGTTATACAGCTCCAGTGTTATCGAAATTCGTGCTGATCCTGGACGAGAGCAGCGCAAGGGAGTTCCAGAAGTCATTTTTGGCGAGACCAAGGAAACTGCGCAAATTATCACAATGGCACGGGGTCTCCTGGCAGGGTCCGGACGCGCAATTATCAGTCGTGTGCGTCCCGAGGTCATCGAAGCGCTTCGTGCGGCGTTACCAGAATACACGCTGCGTACTCGCGATGCAGCCAGGGCGGTGGTAATCTACGAGCATGGGTATGCCCGCCATAGAACGGGTGGACGGGTTGGTATTATCAGCGCTGGCACATCCGATATTCCAGTGGCAGAAGAGGCGGCACTCATAGCAGAAGAGATGGGCTGCGATGTCACCTGTATATACGATGTAGGGGTGGCGGGATTACATCGCTTGATCGAGCCGCTGCGGAACCTTCTCGCCACTGGGGTAGATGCAATCGTCGTGGCTGCTGGCATGGATGGAGCGTTACCTTCGGTAGTGGCAGGGCTGGTGCCTGTCCCTGTGATTGGCCTGCCAACGTCTATTGGCTACGGTATGGGCGGCAAAGGTGTCGCCGCGCTACTCTCGATGCTGCAAACATGTGCTCCGGGTCTCTCTGTAGTTAACATCGATAACGGGGTTGGCGCAGGCAGCACAGCAGCGCTGATTGCTAATCGAGTGGCGCTAGCACATGGAAGCGATCACAGCAAATAAAATAACGAAGTAGTGTGGTATACTTTTGCTATGAAGATACGTATGCGCTACTTTGCTTCGTTGCGAGAGATTGTTGGGCTGAACGAGGAGCTACTGACCCTACCGGAGGGGGCTAGCGTCAGCGATGCGCGTTCGATGCTCCTTTCACGCTATCCACGCCTGCAACCCATCATGGAGCGTTCCGCCTGCTCGGTCAACCATGGGTATGTATCCAGCGAGACAATACTGCAAGAAGGCGACGAAATTGTGTTCATTCCTCCGGTGGGTGGAGGAAGCTCAGGAGGTCCTGCCGCATGGAACCACTGATTTCTATTACAGGTGAACCGCTCGATCGCAACGAGCTGGTTGGCGCCGTAAGTCACCCGAGTGTAGGTGGTATTGCGGTCTTTGAGGGCGTGGTGCGCGATCATGCACGGGGCAAAGAGGTGGGCTACCTTGAGTATGATGTCTACCCCGAGATGGCAATTAAGCAGATCCGCACGATTATAGACGAGGCGCAACGACGCTGGGGAGCTGAGCGTGTTGCCGTTGCGCACCGCATTGGTCGATTGGAGATTGGCGAGACCAGCGTCATCGTCGTGGTGGCAACTCCACACCGGGCCGAAGCTTTTGAGGCATGTCGCTACATAATCGACACGCTCAAAACGACTGTTCCCATCTGGAAGAAAGAGGTAGCCACCAGCGGCGAGGAATGGGTCGAAAGTTGAGCAATATAGCTTGTTTATGGTATAGTTGTGACAAGTAGTCAATGTTTTCCGGAGAAAAGCTCTTTGTTAACTCTACTTGACGGGTTTTCTCCTGGAGGTCGCTGATGAACTTATTCGAAAAACAATCCAGGCTCAACCAGCTCTTCACTCAAAGCCCCGTTAATACTGCTTACCTGGCTGGCACCCTTTCAAGCCGTACTGCCTTTGGACATCTTACAGATGTAGACATTGCTATACTGTTGATGGAGCAGATTAAATCAGACCAGTTCTTAGATTATCAACTCTACTTTTTTAGCGAGCTGGCAAAGCGGCTGGAATCGGACAACATCGACGTGGTAATTTTGAATCAGGCCTCCTTGCTGCTCAAATTGCAGGTGATCAAATATGGCCAGATTCTCTTCAGCCGCGATGAGAAGCAGCGCATCTCGTTCGAGACAAAAGCTGTGATGGATTACCTGGATTTCAAGAAGTTCGACGAAATTCAAAACCAGGCCTTGAGCCGCCGTCTCTATGGGCAGGCATTGCCGGTCGACAAAGAATTAATGCAGCGGCATCTCAAGCAACTGCGTGAATCGCTCGCCATCCTACATAGTTTAGGTCAGAGCGAACGTGAGGAATTCACCTCTGATTACCGCATTTATGGATTAGCGGAGCGCTACCTGCAGCTGGCGATCGAGGCATGCCTGCAAACCTGTAGCATATTAATTGCGTCACTTGGCCTGCGTCGTCCAGAAGGCTATCACGAGCTGCTCAGCATTGTGGCAGCGCAGCAAATTATTCCACAATCCATGGCATATCGTTTAGAGATTCTCACAAACTTACGCGATGCCCTGGTGCATGACCCCAGCGCGCTTAATCGAGATATCCTCTATGACTACATCCAGCACCGTCTCGGCGATCTGGAAGCCTTTGCGGCTACTGTAGAGGAGAAGCAAAGGCAGTAATTAATATTACTCCCTGGCAGAACGCAAGGCTTCCGCCTGTTGCATAGCGGCGGCGGCATCTTCTGAACGCCCCATCTTCGCCAGTATTTGTGAGAGAGTCTCGTAAGCCAGTATCATTGAAGGATTGAGCGCGATAGCCTGCTGCACATTTTCAAGCGCCTCATCATAACGCCCCACCTCGCACAGCGTATCGGCTAGATCGTTATAGTAGTCAGCATTGAGAGGGTCGCTATCAATAGCATTCTGATAGTTCTCAATAGCTTCTTCGTGACGACCGAGTTCATCGTAGGCGGTGGCAAGCTGGTAGTATCCCTCGGGGTCATCTTCAAACTCGCTTAGCAGAGTCTGGCTGGTTGAAATGGCATCCTCATAACGTTCCATGGCATTGTAGGTGTCGGCCAGACCTGCATAGGCAGCCGCCAGATCCTCCGGCAACAATTGATCGCGTGCGTTGATCAGGCCCTGGTAAATGCCTCTGGCCTCGTCGAAACGCTCAGCCTCCAGGTATACCTCGGCCAGGCTAAAATGTGCTGTGTAGCGACCTGGATCGAGTTCGACCGCGCGTTCATAAGCGCGGATCGCCTCCGCGCTCTGTCCCTGAAGTGAGCGCCAGGTACCGAGATGTTCCCAAGCCTCGGCATCATCAGGGGACATCTCCACGATATGGGCATATGTATTGGCCGCTTGATCTCGCTCACCCATCTCTTCATATACTGAAGCCAGCATATCATAGCCGGTGCGATCATCGGGATCAAGTGCAAGTATCTGGTTCGCAACCGAAAGGGCTTCGTCATAGCGGCGCATATCGAGGTAAAGGCTGACCAACTCAGAGTAACGCATCGTATCCAGGGGGTCTTCGTCTATACGGCGCTCCTGGTCCATCACACGGCGCAACTGGTCATTGACACGCTCACGCACATCGCGCAGGTTATCGGCAGCCAGCGTATTGTCGGGGTTCAGGATGAGGGCCTGGCGATAAGCCTGGATGGCATCCTGGTAGAGGTTCTGGGAACGATAGGTATCTCCGAGGCTGAGATAGAGTTCATCATCCTCGTTATCCAATTCCATGGCCTGCTGGAATGTCTCCAGCGACTCCTCTTGCATCCCTATTTCCCCGTAGAGATTGCCCAGGTTAATGTATGCTTCGATCAGCTCAGGATCAAGGTCGATGGCGCGACGATAGCCAGCAATCGCGAGTTCGGAGTCGCCTTCCTGGCCACGATACTGGAAAGCCAGCGCCAGGTTATAGCGGGCCCGAGCATCAGTCGGATTAGCATCCACAGCCTGCTCAAAGGCTTCGACTGCGGCCTCGTAGTCCTCTTCTCGAACGGCAGCATTGCCCTTGTCTGTCCAGGCCTGTTCCTCCGGATTCTGCGCCTGGGCCGACTTACCATTGGGACTGGCACTGCTACCATCTTCTACGTTTTGCATCTCATCCATATGAACTGCCGCAGGGGACCCCCGACTTGAGGCGGGGGAGAAATGCGGCCTCTCCTTTCTCATGCTTTCCCTTGCGGGAGGGCATTTTGAAACGGAATGCCCAAACCGTAAGGCACCCTTGCGGGTGTACAAGCGTTCCCCTCGACAAAGATAGCAGGCGGGATATTCGCTCCTCACTGTGGCTACCCTCACCACTGGTTAAAAGAGCGATTCCAGAGCCAGGAACTGGAGCAGCATTCCCGGGTGGGTGCTTGACCGCTTCCTGCTATCGTAGTACTCTCAATGCACGGAAAGACGCACGCTTGCTCGGCTTACCGTGCTCAAGCACTGAGTCTGGTCAAGTAAGGCGTGTGAGAGACGGGCAGAAGCCACCCCACTCACACGCCTCCGCCGATCACGGCGGGGGTCCTTGACTGTATCTATCGGTTCCCCTCTATAGAGCAGTTTTTGAAGTTCCCTGGTAGTATAGCACTCTTTATCTCCCCCCGCAATCTGACAGGCGGTGGGTTGTTTGCGCTTTTTCTTAACTTCCCTCGCAAAAAAGCGAGCTAGCAAACGTTGGTAGATTACTGAGACCAATTTAAAAACCCTTCCTTATCTATCAAGGATATGCTATAGTTCATCACATAACATTCTCTTAATAGAGGGATATATCACACACTGCAACTGTGAATAAGTAGACAGCATTCACGCCCTGAAACAGTTATAGTCAGGGTAACGACAGCAACGATGACATATTCTTTATTCATTCCAGTTACTTTCTGAGGAGCGAGTGTATGCAAATCTGTCTCATCATGGATAACCCGGAAACGCCCCATCATCCAGTTATTGCCGTGGCGCTGCAACGATTAAGCACAAAGCATACAGTGCGATTGCTTGATGTACGAACGTTGACAGGTAGTGAGGCTATCGCACAGGAGGAGATACAGCCCCAAGCTGACCTTTACCTGTTGAAGTCACACGCGCCACAGGCCTTAGAAGTTGCTCATTACCTGGAACAGCACGGTGCATTTGTAGTTAATAGCTGGGAGTCATCACTGGCATGCCAGGATCGTGTACTGATGGCACAGCGCATGCGCGAAGCCAGTCTGCCCTGGCCCTATACCTGGAGTTTTCCCACATTAGAAAACCTGTTAACGCGTCATGATTTGCTCCCGACTTTACCATTTCCGCTCATCATTAAAAGCTACTATAGTCATCGCGGCGACCTGGTAGGCAAGGTAGATAACATCGAGGGAATACAGGCGCTAGCTGCTCAATGGAGCCAGGAACCGGTGGTGCTACAGGAGTTCGCAGCCGGGGATGGTTGGGATATTAAGTTGTGGGTCATTGGTCAGCAGATATTCGCCGCGCGCCGCCGCACGCCATTGGAACCAAACGCGGCGAAAGAAGATTACCCCATCGCGCCAGAAGAACTCCCGCCCGACTGGGCACATATAACACGAGAAATAGGGCGGGTTTTCAACCTGCGTCTCTATGGTGTTGACCTGCTGATGACCGGGAAAGGGCCTATCATCGTAGATGTGAACTCATTCCCGGGCTTTCGCGGGGTACCCGGTGCCGATAGCGCACTGGTGAGCCTGGTAGAGCGCATTGGCCAGGAAAGGCAGACCATCGCATGAGCCAGAACACTTCAAATACATATGTATCGATCCTGGAACTCCCCAGCATGGTCAGGCTCATCTTCGAGCGAGCACAGCGGTCACTGCTGCCAGAAACCAGCGGACCAGTTGGTCTTTTTGTACGCTACCTGCGTCGCAAGCCACAGCGCGGACTGGCGGTCATCTACCACGTGGATGAACTTCGATCCAGCAGAGGCGCACCTGCATTACAGCACACAAGCAATCCAAACCGGTCAGTAAGCCTGACACTCGACGAAGAAGCGCTGGATGGTCCGCAAATTCGCTTCAGCGGCGCTCAAGTGCGGCAGTCAGCAGTTAAGGTAGAGCCATCTGGGGTCTTACGTGTTCCAGAGCTGGGTATCACAGTACAGGCGTTTCCCGCTGATGCAAGCTTACCTGCGCTTGCTGCGAGTTGTGATACGTCAGAGCATGGCCCGGTGTTTCAAGCACTGCAGGCAGCGGCCCGCGTACTATTGCACAGCACTAGCTGGAGACTCGTCTCCGCGAGTGCGGAGCCTGTGCGCTACAAACCTGCCAATCGCTGTGTCATCCGCTATCGCCTTGTACTGGAACGCGAGGGTGATGATGGCCCAGTTCGCAGAAACTTCACGCTTTTCGGCAAAGTGTATGGCGATCCTGAGCAAGCCGAGAGCGTTCAGGCGATGCAGCAGCAGCTCTATGATGAGCAAGTGGATACTCTGGGGAGCACAATAGCAGGGCAGGTGCTGCATACGCCCCTGCTGCCGCAGCCGCTTGGCACGATCAAAACACTCGGGTTGACCTTAAACGAAGCGGTACAACCAGCCACCTCCCAGGAGCCAATGCTCACAGGGGTGAGGGCCTTGCAGCCGCAGGTGCTGCGGGAGCGGGGAGGAGAAATCAGCGATGTTGTCATACCAGGCGAGGAACTGCGCCTGACAGCTGTAGCCCTGGCAGGCCTGCATACCAGTGGAGTACGACCGGGCGAAGGTGCTCCCCGGACGGGGGCAAAGGAAGCAAAACGTGCCCGCGAACGCGCTGTGCTTATTGCAGCACATAATCCGGGGCAAGCAGCAGAGGTACAACGCCTCGCACAGCAGCTCGCCACTCGCCTGGAGGCATTACAACCAGACTCCCTCGATGAATCGGGGAGCTACTACCGGCCAGCGCACGGCGGCTTCAAGGCCAGCCAGTTACTCTTCCACAGCCACCAGGTTTTTGTGGTAGATTTTGATGGTTTCTGCCTCGCAGACTCCGCGCTCGACGTTGGTTACTTTCTCGCCTACCTGCGCCCGAGCGGACTGTGGTACCAGCGTCCAGGCATGCGCCAGTGGTTTGAGGCAGCAAAGGAAGTCTTCGTCACGACGTATCGTCAAGCCATGGTCGAGCATGGCATAGCATCATCCATTGTCGACGGTATCTTAGAGCGTTCACGACTATACGAAGGCGCACTGATATTCAAAATTGCTACTCGCCGCGCCAACCGACTCAATAGTTCGCGGCCCAAAGAATTATCTGCCATGCTTAGCGAGATTGCTGGATGCTTGTAAGGTAGGGAGGAAAAAATGTTTATCAGATTTCTGCTCCGCAACCTGAAGGGATATCGTTTCCTGGTTGTGATTGCAGTAGTCATGGCTCTCCTGCAGGTGTTCTCCAACATCATGCAGAGTCTGCCAGCCAAGTTTATCGGTGATGCACTCCAGCAAAAGATAGATCCGCGGGCAACCATCATTCCTGGCTTGATCCAGAACGCTTTTTTCAGCCTTTTCGATACCATTGGGAAGTCACCCCCGACAGGTCACAACCAGACACATACTATACTCGGCGTCATCCTGGCTTCAGTTGTCATTCTAATTATCTTCTCTATACTGAGCGCACTCCTGGCCTACATTCAGCTTTATCTCGCTGCATTTCTAGCACAGAATCTGAGTGCGAGACTGCGCAAGCAGCTCTTTGTACACCTGGAACGCCTGTCGCTAGATTGGCACGGCAAACAGAAGAAGGGGGACATCGTTCAGCGTGTGACGGGCAATATTGCCGATATTGAGAAATTCATGACGGACGCGCTGGTGGATTCGCTTTCAGGCATTCTGACCATTGTGGGCGTTGTTCTTGTGATGCTCGCTACGAGTGTAGGATTCACATTGCTCTCGTTCACCATCATCCCTGCCCTCGCACTGACTGTCTTTGGCTACCAAAGGTCGATCAAGGCAGCAGCAAAAAAGACCTCCAAGTCTGTCGGGGAAGTGGCCGATATTGCGGTAGAGGATGTGGGAGCCATCACCGTCCTCAAGGCCTTCTCGCTTGAGCAGCGCGAGGCCGACCGCTTCGGCAGATACGTCAAGAAGACTCGTGATGCTGGACTGCGCGCAGGTGGCTTGCAAGCACAATTCAACCCCGTAGTGACCGTTCTGGTCGCGCTCGGCAGCGCCTCCATCCTGGGTGTGGGCTCATATGTTGCAGCTGGCAACAACTTCACATTATTGTTCATCAACATTCCAGCAAGCAGCTTGAGCCTGGGTACCGTGTTCCAATTCATAACTTTGCTTGGCATGCTCTTCCAGCCCTTCAAGGATCTCTCAAAGACAACAGTCGTCCTCAACAGTGCAGCCGCTGGGGCCGAACGTATACAGGAGGTGCTCGATCAAGCCCCAGAAGTCGTTGAGAGTAAAACACCTTACACTGGTCCAACAAGGTTTAGAGGTAATATCACTTTTAAGAACGTTGCCTTCGGCTATACACCAGAAAAGCTTATTCTAAAGGGCGTCAATCTATATATTGCTTCTGGAAAGAAGGTTGCGCTCGTTGGACTTTCGGGTGGTGGCAAGACGACGCTGGTGAAGCTTATCCCCCGCTTCTATGAAGTCACGCAAGGAAGTGTTGAAATAGACGGCGTTGATAACCGGCAGTACCCGTTGTCAGTCCTGCGCCAGAATGTCGGTATGGTTTTGCAAGATTCTGTGCTTTTCGAGGGGACTGTGCTCGAAAACCTGAAGATCGGGCGACCAGACGCCAGCATAGAAGAGGTGATCGAGGCGGCTAAGCAAGCACATATCCATGATACCATCATGAGCTGGTCTGAAGGTTACGGCACACTGGTACGCAACCAGGGAAAGAATTTCTCGGGCGGGCAACGGCAACGCCTGGCCATTGCGCGCGCCATTCTAAGCAAGGCATCTATCCTGATACTGGATGAACCCACTGCAGCTCTGGATGTCGAGGCCGAAGCAGAGGTCATGCGCGCACTCGATAAGCTAGTGGTCGGACGCACGGTGCTGATGATCTCCCATCGCCTGAGTACGCTGGGAAAAGTCGATGAAATCATCGTTCTCAAGGATGGAGGCATCGCTGAGCAAGGGAACTACCAGGATTTGAAACGTAAGGGCGGCGTCTTTGCTGCCCTCCTCAAGGAACAGAACCGTTACAATGTTGATCACGTTGGCGAATCGATTGTGGCGTCTAAATTCGCGAACGTGCCAGAAGGCCGGGGTATGCGCCAGGTTCCACCAGCGCCAATGCGGGCGCCAACGGCACAGCCAGTTCCTGTGGGAAACGTTCCTCTGCCACCAGGCTACACACAGAATGGCGGCCAGCAGAAGCGGGCCTACATGGGAAATATTCCGCAACCACAAGCGCCTTCATCGAGGAAAGCATATGTGCTGATCGAAATAAATAGTAAGATTGTCAGTGATAGGCAGCTTGATAAACCAATCTTGACTGTAGGACGCATTTCTGGCAACGATATTCAGGTGCTGGCAGATCGTGTATCACGCCTGCACGCGAGGATTCGTTGGGAAAACGGCTCCTGGTTAATTGAGGATGCGGACAGCCTGAACGGGATTAGCTATCATGGTAGTCGCATCGACAGGCACATATTGATGAACGGAGACAGGATCATGTTAGGCCCAAAGGCAGCACTCCACTACAAGACTACGTAATACGTTGCTCGAGCATATATCCTGGACTTCACTTCAGGATAGCGAGTATACTAGCGCTTAAAGGTATAAGAAGGGTTTGATCAAGTCCGGGAGAATACCACAGTATCAGGCAAGGAGGCAATAATGTTCATATTTAATTTTCTCTATCGTAATCTGAAAGGGTATCGTTTGCTGATCGTGCTAGCAATAGTAGTGGCGGTCGCGCAGGTCAGCTCCGATATCATCGCGATCCAGCCGCTCAAGTGGATTCCCAGCAAGGTCCAGAATCCGGGTAACGACCCGGCCTGTAACCTCTCGTTTCTTGGGCTCAATGATAATCCCGGGCTGCTTGATTTCTTCGATACCCCTGCCCTGGACCCATCGCTCAACCCTCCAGCGGGAGGCCACCAGGTCCTGCCACCGCCTACGTCACCTTGCCCGGCTAATCCGGCAATTCCAAGGACCTTCATTACCCCGGACACTACTCATCATAGCGTCATTGGCGTGATCGTTTTTTCGGTGATCGTGCTGGTCGTTTTTGCTACATTGAGCGCCCTGCTGGTCTACCTTGACCTCTACCTCGCCGCGTATATTGCGCAGAATCTGGGTGCGAGGTTACGCAAGCAGCTCTTTGAACACCTGCAGCGCATCTCGCTGGACTGGCATGGCAAGCAGAAGAAGGGTGACCTGGTCCAGCGCATCACGGGCAACATTGCCGACATCGAGAAATTCGTCACGGATGGCCTGGTTGACTTGCTGGTTGGCGTCCTGACCATCGTCGGTGTCGCCGCGATCATGCTGTTCTACAGCGTATCATACACAATTCTCTCCCTCGCTCTGGCCCCTGCCCTCTTCGTGATCGTCATTTACTATACACGGAACATCAAGGCAGCGGCAAAAAGGCAGGCAAAGGCAGCTGGGCAGGTGGCGGACGTTGCCACCGAGGACATCAATGCCCTCACCGTAATCAAAGTTTTCACGCGCGAGGAACGCGAGGATATGCGTTTTGGAGGCCGCGTCAGCGAGAGCCGGGCGGCAGGATTGCGTGCCGGAGGCCTGGGAGCGCAATTCACGCCACTCGTCGCCCTCCTCGTCGCGCTCGGCACTGCTACGATCGTCGGTGTGGGAGGATATGTCGCGGCAGGCAACCCCTTCGTCGTTGGCCCCTTGCAACTTCTTCCCGGCCTCATCGATGCTGGCTTAATCATCTCTTTCCTCTTCTACTTCAAGTTGCTCTATCAGCCCTTCCGTGACCTCGCGAAGCTGACCACCCTTGCGAATGCTGCCTCAGCAGGAGCTGAGCGCATCCAGGAAGTGCTGGACCAGGCACCTGAAGTAGTTGAGAACACGGCACCTTATCGCGGCCCCACGAAGTTCCGGGGTGATATCGCCTTTGAGAACGTTGTTTTCGGCTACACACCAGAACGGCCTGTGCTCAAGGGTATCAACCTGCAGATTCCAGCCGGTAAAAAAGTGGCCCTGGTTGGCCTCTCCGGTGGTGGCAAAACAACGCTGGTCAAGCTGATCCCACGCTTCTATGAGATACAGCAAGGTAGCGTGAAAGTAGACGGTGTCGATAACCGCATATACCCCCTCAATGTCTTGCGCCAGAACGTTAGTATGGTGTTACAGGATTCGGTGCTCTTCGAAGGCACCATCCGTGAAAACATCGAGATCGGGCGTCCAGGAGCCAGCGATGCAGACATTATTGATGCAGCCAGGAAAGCGCAGATGCACGAGACGATCATGGGCCTGCCGGACGGGTATAATACGCTGGTGCGCGAACAGGGCAAGAACTTCTCCGGAGGCCAGCGGCAGCGACTGGCAATAGCGCGCGCTATCCTGCGCGATGCGCCTATCCTGATGCTGGACGAACCCACAGCTGCCCTGGACGTTGAGGCTGAGGCCGAGGTGATGCGCGCACTGGATACCTTGATAGTCAATCGCACTGTACTCGTCATTTCCCATCGCCTGAGCACGCTGGGCAACGTGGATGAGATCATTGTCCTGAGCGATGGGCGTATCATCGAGAAGGGTAGCTACAGGGAATTGAAGCGGCAGGGCGGGGTGTTTGCCGGCCTGGTTGAAGAGCAGAACCGCTACAGCGCCGAGCGTGCTGGTGACAAGTCGAATGGTAACGATGGCAGGCAAATACCTCGATCCCAGCAGGCTCGCGTGCGCATCGAGGTGGATGGGAAGATCATCGGCGAGCGCCGGCTCGATAAGCCGATCATGACCGTTGGACGCCTCTCGGGCAATGATATACAGGTACCTTCACAACGTGTTTCACGCATGCATGCCAGAATTCGCTGGGAGAACGGAGCCTGGCTGATTGAGGATGCAGAAAGTCTGAATGGGCTGCTCTATCAAGGGCAACGGGTCGAAAGACATACACTCTCCAATGGAGACCGTATCCAGGTCGCTCCAGCGGTGATACTGCATTACGAGTCAGTGTAATTCAGCAAACAATAAAGCAGCGCATAGCTAGAGAAATGAAGGAACAGGGGACTACTCCCCTGTTCCCCTTGTTTACCTTAGACCTTTCACCGTTTGAGCAAAAGATCGGATTCCAGCGCATTTTCTGCGATCAGTTCCCTCACACACCATTCGCAATGTAGCGTATGATGCGCAGGATGGGTCTATCACCTACAAACGGCTGCGGCAGATAAATCAACTGCGTTGCCTCGTCGATGGCAATGGTGTGGTGACTGCCACCTCCTAAGAAGTAACTTCCTAGCGACTTCAGTCCCCGACTGCTTTCATCGAATACCGAGATGCCTCCGGCACACCCAACAAAGAGCAGGTGCAAAGGATGATCTAACCGGACGATATCGGGATTGAACGCCACTGGCAAGGGAGGGCCAGGGAAGGACCGCATGGTCTGCAAATCGACGCGCACCAGGTTCTGGGAGTCGACGCAGGCAACGAAAGCTTCACGCTGCTGCACGTCTATGACCACGCCATGCGGGACGAGGCATGTATCCGGCAGCCGTATATTCGATTCGATCCTAAGGGTGATGGGATTGACGACGGCAAGAAACGAGGGCGGCGTCTGCGGGATATTGAGGTTCTGGTCAATCAGTGGCAATGTAACGACAAAAATGCGATGGGAAACTGGATCGAATTGGATGTGACCGACGTCATCACCGAATGGGGGGTGGAGGCCGAAAGGAATCCTCGTGATGAGCCTGTTGGTTATGGCGTCGATCACGGCCACGTTCTGGTTTTTCAGAACGATGTTCGCATTATCAGGGCTAATTGCATTTCCTGGGTCGCCGACAAAGATCCTGTGATCGACCGGGTCATATTCTATAGCGTCAGGGCCGTCATTCGGATCGAGCTGGACCTTGGCAATGATGTTAAATGGACTATGCTCATTAGCGACGTAGATGGTGCCACTCTCTACATCACCTATAAAAACTTTGCCAACATTTTGAGCGACTATAACGCCAGCAGCCTGCGGAACGTTGATGAGACCGACAACCTTGTTCAGTTGGGTATTGAAGACAACAATATTCCCATCGGTCGCGACATCGAAATTGGGGTTGTGTAAGATGGCGGCCTCTTTATCCGGGTTAGGCCCGGTATGGACAATGAACAGCAGGTGAGTACCGGGGTCGTACGACTGGAAATCAAAGTGATCAAAACGCTGTGCCTGGCCAGCCGCGAATGGATTTTGACTTGTTCGATGAGGATCCGGTAGCGCGTCCGGTAGCGGGATATCCTGCATGATCTGCAGCCGGTGTAGTTGAGCAGGCGTAGAGAATCGAATCACTTCCGATAGAATCAAGAACGCAAGTAATCCGAAGCTAACCACTACCAAAACCCACCAGCCAATACGGCCCACCCTAGTTCTCTGGGGTGGCGCTGGAGCCATAGTTTGTTGAGCCATCAGTCTCTCTTCTCCTTGTACCTTCAGGATCGTTCGATGGATACTATTCAGTTATTTTCTCGAGCATAGAGTAGCAGGAGGTAATTACTATGCTGCACTTCACATAAACGAAGTAGTGCGAACATATACCTTATATTAGGATGATCTCGTTGAACTCAGCCCATTATAGCAAAATGCCTTATATTATCCAATATATCTGTTCCAGGATTCCCCAGCGCGGGCCACACCGTCCCCTGGCACGGGCGGCCACAAGGGCCCCCACCCCTACAGGTAAGGACGTAGGCCTACTCCAGAGAATGCTCTGCTATTAACGCGTCGAGCTTATCCTGTAGATGTTTGCGAGCGGGATGTTCCTGGCGCTGATCGAGCGCAAGCGCCTGTTCCCAAAAATCTAGAGTTTCATGGTACTGACCCTGCTGGTGGCGCAACTCTCCCTGGCGACGTAGTGTTGCGCAGCGTTCAGCCGGAGTGTCTAACTGCGTAGCAATCTCATAAGCATCTTGATAATAGCGACCGGCGTCATCAAAACGATGCATGACGCGTGCTACATCACCCAACCCTCGCAACGCTCGACCTTCAATCTGGCGAGTGCTTTGTTCATGCGCAATTGCCAGGGCATGCTCATAGTCTTCTTTTGCAAGCATATAATTACCCTCTTCGAAAGTGATGGCTCCCAGCGCGTTCAAGGCCCGCGCCTGGTCCACGCGGTCGCCAAGTCCCGCAAAAATAGAGAGCGCCTCCTCAAAGTAGGAACGTGCAGCATTCAACTGATGCCGCTCCCGGGCAATATCACCCAAAGCGCATAACGCCCAGCCTTCGCCACGCCGGATGCCCTGCTCGCGAAAAGTGGCGATGGCTTCGCTACACACCTGTTCTGCCAGGTCGAGCTTGCCCTGATCGGTGTAGACCACACTTTGTCCAGCAAGCACCCAGGCCTGCCCTGAGCGTATTCCCAGCGCGTTGAAGAGGCGTAATGCTTCTTCATACTCGGCCAGGGCCTTACCATAGCGCCCCAGGGCCTCGTTCACGGTACCCTGGTCGCGCAACGTCCAGGCGCAGCCTTCATCATTGTGTAGATTGCGAAAGCTGGCAAGAGCAAGATCGAAGTGACCCAGGGCTTCATAATAGCTGCCATAACCACGGCTCACCTCGCCAAGCATCATTTGCATCCATGCTTCCCCCTTGGCATATCCAACCGTGCGGAAGAGATTCTGCGCCTGCTGGGCATACATCCCGGCTTGCTGGAACTGGCCTTCTTCGCGGTAGAGCATTGCCAACTCGTAGAGCGCCCAGCCCTCCTCACTCGGTTCATGCTGTTCACGATGAAGCGCCAGGCTGCGTGTGAGGCAGCCTACTGCTTCGGCATTTTTCCCCAGCAGGCGGAGGATGGCGCCAATACAGCACTGGATCTTGCCTTCACCTGTTTTATCAGCGAGCCGGAGCGCATGAGCTTCAGCGCGACGCAACATGGCCAGCAACGCATGTGCATAGCCGCGCCCCTCGAGCGCCCACGAGGCATCCACGGCCAGGCGCACTGCATGCTGGAGGTCCTGTGGCTCACCTGCCCCCTCCAGGTGTTCAAAGGCAGCAAACCATTCGTCTGGGCTGGGTTGAGCAAGACTGCAATAGTAGGCCGCTGCTACACGATGTACGCGTCGGCGCTCGCCAAGGGGAAGATACGAAAGCGCAAAATTGCGGACCTGGAGATGGATGCGGTAGACACGGCCATCGAACTGGATAAATGAGGCAGTGACGAGTTCATCGCGTGCGGCACGCCAATTTTCTGCCAGTACTGCAGGGGCAACATCTTCCCCCGAGTGCAGCATGTCTGGTTTGTCAGCCGGAACATCATGCACCGGATGTTCCCGTTCCAGGCGCACGGCTTCATGAGGCGCGTCATGTGTCTCAGGGGCGATCAGCATGATAATTTGCTCGCGGCTGAATGGCAATTTGAAGGCGGCGAGGTAGGAAAGCAGCAGGCGCGCAGGCGGCGCCAGGCGTTGATATGCGACCTCCAACACGGCCCAGATACCAGGGAGTAGGGTATTGCGCAGCTCATCCCGCACTTCTTCCAGGGAACGTGTCGCTGCTTCCGGTGTATACACTTTACCTTTGATAGAACTGGCCGTCCCGAAGATCAATTGTGCTCCTAAAGGATAGCCGTCCAGCAAGGTGCAGATCTCACGCAATATTGCCTTCTGCGCAGGATCATCCAGGTGGATGCGCTGATCCAGGCCACTCTCTGCCGCCAGCTCGCTGAAGAGCCTGAGCAAATCTGCATCGGGCATTTTGCCGACCTGGTACTCATACCAGTGGCACGGCATCCCCTCGATTATGGCAGCGCTTCCTGGGTTCGAGCGCGACGTGACGAGGATAACAACTTCCTGTGGCAACGAGCAGAGGAAACGATACCAGAGTTCTAATTCAGCATGTTCTTTGACTTCCTCAAAGCCATCAAGCAAAAGGAGACAGTGAAATTCCCTGTCCGCCAACGAACGGTATTTACCCAGTACCAAACGCTCGCGATGGCTGAGGTCGGTGGCATGCATGTTTTGGGGAGAGATACGCAAATGGTGCCCAATGTCGATGAGTGCATCACTGAACGATCTCCCCCCCTGGAGTGAAATACTGATCACGCCTCCCACAAACTTCTGGCGATTCCTGCGCACTGCCTCGAAGGCGATGGCGCTTTTTCCTATACCCGGGGGGCCAGTTAAGGCGATGTGGTGCGTTCCCGGTCGTAATTTGAACTGACCTCTCGCATCGTCCCTCTGTTCTTCCTTACGGGCATCTATGCCCACGAATCCTGCACGCCCACGAACAGCACCAGTGAGCAATACGTCGATCTCAAGAAGCTCTTGCTCACGTCCCACAAAGGTGCTGATCGCTTCCAGCTGTCCTGTGAGATGCTCATGTTCATCGGGTGTATCCTGATCGGCCAGGAGTGCAACCGGCTCCTCTTTTCCTTCGACCACATGCCGGTAAAGCACCGGTATAAACCAGCTATGTTGCTTGGGCAACATAGCATGGCGCGCACGTGAAAGGGCTTCTTCCAGCGTACGCCCTTGCGCGAGAGCACTATAGAAGTGTTTCATAAAGGTCGGGTTAAGGTCATCCTGGATAGAGAAAGGCATGGCTACCACGGCAGGTACCTGCGCTGTGACCAACGCAGTGGCAAGTGTGGCATCGACAGCAGCGCGCCGCCGCTGGTGACGCGAGTGCTCCTCCAACAGTGTAGCGGTTTCACAAGCAGCAAAGACTGCCAGGCGTACATCACTGCTCAGAAATAGGTCACGCAACGACTGGGTACCGATGAAGCACTTACCACCCTCTTCTGTACAGAAGCAGAGATATGTTTGCGCTTTGACGCGGCCGAGCGGTTCTCCGCACCTGGTACACTTGCGAGCATCGGCATCATTCATCTGCTCGCAGTCTTCGTTTGGGCAGAGGCGACCATAGGCACCATGCCCATCGAAGTGAATCACAAAGCAGGGGATTGAGGTTTCGGTCTCATCAAAGACACCAGCCCCGCCACGTGAGCTGAAATACTCGACGAGATTATCGAAAGTGGGTGGCTCCAGGCGATCCAGGGATAATTGATTGTTCTCTATCAGGGCTGCTACTGCATCTTGTAGAGCTTCAAAGCTGCGCTCCGTTTCTAATGTGGCCAAGCCTTGCGGAGTCGCGCTAATGTAGAGTAAGCGAAAAGGTGGATGTACGGGTAATTCACACCCTACAGGTTCATCCGGGCGCAATAATGCCCGCGTGAGCGTGAATATGCCTGAAGCGAGGAGGAAGTGCTCGCCATTATGCAACAACTCCCAGGGATAACTCACAAATTCATCACAGCCCTGGTCAAAGCTAAAGGTCAGGGCAACCGTACCACGCCGTCCTAGGGTACGTTGAATAACGCTGCGCAGTATTGCCTGAACCGATTGTTCCGCATGGTCCCGGCGATTCGTGCCAGGAGTCTCCGAGCCACACAAAGCTAGAAAGAGACGATGTCCAACCTCCCGTAATTCCTCCATGCTGCGCTCTACGTTATTGAGCCTCTTTTGCAGGGCTTTAAGTTGCTTGCTGGTGTAAAGGGGAACGAAGCTGCCGGTGACGACGCGCCCAGACCAGCTTTCGCGCACCTGCAACTCGACCGAATCATCGTCACGACGCTTAAATAGCAGATTTAGTGTCTCTCCCATACAAAATACGGCGTGGGGACCCGTCTCCCTTTAGAGGACGGGAGGAAATGCCGCCTCTCCTTTCTGCGTATACCCGTATCCATCTGCTTTTTGGAGGACCTGGCAATACTTTTTGCCAATATCGGTCACTTTGCCTTTGTTAGTGGAGATGGTAAAAGCTCCTTTTGCCCTGACTGCCACCCTGCCTATGTGGACTCCAGGATGCTTGAGATGCGTGGGAACGACCGCTTTGACGATATCACCCGTATGAAATGGGTGCGAGAAGTGCTTTGCTTTGGGTTTGGTGCGAGGAAAGCCGAACTCATTCATTAAGCACATCTGGCGAGAGCCATGCCCGTTGGCTGTGATGAGCAGTGGCTTGATCTGATTGACCTGGAGCACCAGTGGCGTACTGGCACCCACGCACGCGGCATCTAACCAGTGCGTTTTGGGCAAGTTTCGAAGCGCGCGGTTGTACTTCGTCATCCCGCCGCTGCCACACTCCATGGGGAGCCCTATCTCCTTCAGTTGCTCGAAGAGTGCCCATCTCGTGGAGTTGACTGCAGTGGCATCTTTGAGTGGAGCTTTGGCCTGGGCTTGGATCTTCTTGAGGAGATCGGGTTTCTTTGCCAGGAATACGGCAATATCCTGGGTACCCTTGGCTGTGTTGCAGGGTTCACAGGCCAGGCAGAGATTACTAATGCGGTCAGTACCTCCGTTGGCACGGGCCACAATATGCTCAATCCCCAGGGGAACGTTCTGCTTGCCACAGTACGAGCATGCTCTGCCCCACTTTGCTAAGAGATACTCACGACACTCATAGCCTGCAAGTGTTCCCTGCTGGTATTGGATGCCGCTTATTTCTGGGTTCTGCATGAGTTGCAGATCGAAGTGAACGAGTTCCATACTGATCGCCCTGATGGGGCAAAGGTTGCGCAGGCGCTTGACCCAGGTCACGATGTTGAACACTCTGCTCTTTAAGGAAGGGGCAAGCCAGCCTTGTGGCCTGATGCGATTCTGAAACCTGGGCTTGCGGTATCTGGTATGGAGTGCCCTTCTCCTACGGCGTACCGCTCGGCGCTCGACGAGCGCCTTCTTGATCTCCTGGCTGCGATGCGCAAGCTCTGCGGCAAAAAGCACCTGACCACTTTCATCGTCCACAATGGCGATCCCGGTGGTCCGGCTCCCAGGATCGAGTTTGATGCGCAGAGGCTGTACCTGCGGTTGCTCAATGGCGGCCTTGAGTATGAGTGTAAACGGGTAACGTTTCAGCACGGCAGCTTTTCCGGCCTTGAGCAAGATGCGTGCTCGGCCTGGATGCACCGGGGAGAGTGGCTGCCTATTGGTATCGACGAGGAAAACGAAGCTCGACTTCATGGTTCCTTTGCTCTTGACAGAGCCTCCGGATGACCCGGGTAATGTGTGCCTTGACAATGTTCAAAACGGTTTCACGTGCAGATCACTGGCTTAACCCTTGTAGACTTGTTTAAACCTGCACCGTAGAGCCTGCGGCTGGCAACGCACCACAGGGTACCTAAATTCGCTCTGAACGTAGCTAGTAAGCTAGCTAAGTCTGGACAGGTGAGCTTGCCGAAACAAGCCCATCCCCTTTTAGGGGATTGGGTTCCTGACGTATGTGGCATTTCTCGCAATCCGTGATAGGCAGCGACATGGGGACTTAAATGCACGATATACGTTTTCCTCTATATGAGTATAACACAATTCTTGTGTTATAGCTTGCCCGTCTCGCGATTTGCGCCCTCAAAAACGTTCATTCGCCCCAGTACAACTCGACCTTGCCGAAACGCACTGTATCGCCGACTTTGACGCCCGCTTCTTCCAGAGCCTTCGTTACTCCCATTTTGGACAACGTGACCTGTAGACGGTCCATACTTTCTTCGCTGCCCTGGTTAGTCATGCTCACGGTGCGCACAACGCGCTTGCCATGTACGACAAAGATTCCCTCCTCTTTCGTAATGCTGAAGGCATCATCCGGCTGCGGGCGCAGTACCGGCCCTGCCATATCTGACACAATCTGTGACACGGCTTGTTCTGCTTCTTCCTGCTGGATCTCTTGTAAGCGGCGGGCAGTATATTGCATAAGTTCAGCAGTGCCCTGGTGTGCAGCAGCGGAGATGGCAAAGACTGGATAGCCGGCAGCTTCAGCCCTGGCCTTGAGTTCGGGCCAGCGCCGCCGGGCCTCAGGCAGGTCCATTTTATTCAATATGATAATTTGCGGACGCTGCGCCAGGCGTTCATCGTACTCGCGCAGTTCCTTATTGATGTTCTTAAAATCTTGCCAGGGATCACGCTCAAGTGACGCGCCATCCAACATGTGTATCAATAAACGAGTGCGCTGTATATGACGCAGAAACTCGTGGCCTAAACCGATACCCTGCGCGGCTCCTTCAATGAGACCAGGGATATCGGCCAACACAAAACTAGACTCGTCGCCACTCCCGGGCTGACCAATAGCCACAACGCCGAGATTAGGCGAGATGGTGGTAAAGGGGTAGTCGGCGATCCTGGGCTGGGCAGCAGTAACTACCGAGAGGAGCGTTGATTTGCCAGCGTTGGGATAGCCAACAATGCCAACATCGGCAATCAAACGCAGCTCAAGGAGAAGCCAGCGTTCTTCACCAGGTTCTCCATTTTGTGCTTCGCGCGGGGCCTGATTCGTCGAGGTAGCGAAATGTACATTACCCAGGCCTCCACGCCCGCCGCGAGCGACCATTACACGTTGACCATCCTCCAACAGGTCTGCAATAATCTCTTTGGAATCGGCATCGCGCACGATAGTACCACGGGGGACTGTGAGCACAATATCTTTCCCTTTGGCTCCATGCATTTTCTGGCGGGCACCCGCGCCTCCTGCTCCGGCCTTGAAATGCTGGTGGTAGCGATAATCGATCAAGGTATTCAGGCTGGCAGTCGCCTCTATATACACACTGCCACCCCTGCCGCCATCTCCGCCATCCGGTCCACCGAAAGGCGCAAATTTTTCGCGGCGGAAGTGGATAGAGCCATTGCCGCCGTCACCAGCTTTTACATAGATTTTTGTGTGATCGTAGAACATGTTGTGTTCCTAAAAATGGGATGGGTGAAGAGCAGAATCAGTATCATGTAAATGTGCAGTATAGCATATAGGGGTAGGTGCTTGCCAGAGCTGAGTTAAGCAGTGACTGTTGAGGTGCTGGTGTAGCATTCCAGGTACCATAGCCACCGGCAAGCTGGTTACAATGCCCTACTTGATCGAGGCTGCAATAGTTTCCCCTGAGGCTGCCATTGGATTGCACTATACCGTAAAAATGGAGTGAGGCGTTTCCGAAAACACCGGGGACCGTGAACTGGATATGTCTTGTAGCATCGACGGTTCCTGTAAAGGGGCCATCTCCTATCAACCCGGGACCTAAGGTAAGGCGACCGGTAATGTTTTTGCCAAGCTGCTTGATATTCGAGAGGGACATCGTTGAATTCACGTCGGCAGGGGTATTGTGAATAGCACCCTTATACGACCCGGCAATAGCTGGAACGACCGGGACAGGAGTAGCAGGGGTCACAGTAGGACCGAAGGTGGGTGTAATGCTGGTAGGGATCACGACGGGGGTTGGAGTTGCCGCTTTCCTGGTAGCGCCAGTGGTAGAGTAAGACCACAGAGCTGCCCCAATACTCAAGCCAATCACCAGCAGCAGTAAAGCAAGGACAAGTATGCCACGTTTGCTGGGGCGAGCAGTGCTTCGTCCTTGTTCTTGCAAGAGCGTTGTTTGATGCTCAATGACCATCTGTGGGGACGGGTCTATTGGAGGAACACTGGCAGGAGGCATTTCGCGCCACTTCGGATCGGCATTCAAAGCCTGCCAGAACTCCTCAACCGTAGAGAAGCGATCGTCGATGCGTATAGACATAGCGCGGGAAATAGCATCAGCCACAGGTTCAGGGATGGTTGACGCTGCCTGCCGCACGGGCTCCAGCGGATCCGTCCCTTTGCTTGCTATTTGTGTCATCCTGAGGAAAGAATCAACGGGAACGACGCCAGTCAGTAGAGCATAGAATGTAGCACCCAATTCATAGATATCAGTACGAAAATCGGTTCCCACGCCGTAGAGCTCAGGGGCGGCATAACATGGTGAAGCACGGCGAATGGCAGTCGTGGTCGTATCGGAAGTATGTTCCTTGGCAATGCCAAAATCGACAAGTACGGCTTCATCTCCTGCTGTTGGTACTACAATGTTAGCAGGTTTGATGTCGCGGTGGATGATAGAAGGGTGTTGACTATGCAGATAACTAATGGCGTCGATGATGGGCTCCATAATAGTAAGAATCTGGGGTAACAAAAAGCGCTTCTCCGGCTGCTTTTGCCGCAGCATTTCCAGGTTTGGGCCTTCAATGTAATCCATGAGCATGTAGGCACGCCCTCTTTTGTTATCTTCAAATACGCGGTAGACGCGAGGGAGCGCAGGATGGTCGAGGCGTCTTAATAGTTCACCCTCACGGGTAAAGCGATCTCTTTCTTGCTTATTTGAATCGATTAACTCTTTGAGGGCAAAAAGATTATGCTTGACGCGGTGATCTCTCACCAGGTAAACAGCGCCAAAGCCGCCCTGGCCGAGGTGACCTTCCACGATATAACGACCCTGCACAACAGTCCCAACGGGGAGTGTATCTTGCGTCAATTGCATCTTGCACCTCTAAGAGCTTGATACCAGGGATCATTCGTTATATGAATGCGTGACAGTTCCCCGCTCTTACTGGGAACTCAGCCCCCGTACCTGGCGCCGTATTGACGACCAGTATTGATTACCTGGAGATCATTACTCGGGACAGAGGAGGAAGGAGTTGATGCAGGACCAGCATTCCAAAAGCCAGCGCCACCTACATTGGGATTACAGTGGTTTGTCGAGTCCAGGCTACAATAGTTTCCCTGCATGCTGCCATCTGCTTGCACTGTACCCCAAAAGTAGAGCGGAGCCGGCACCTGGTTGCTATGGACTATGAATTGGATACGACCCGTAGTAGTAACGTTGCCCTTGAAAGGACCACTCCCCTGAAGTGGAGAAGCTACCTTGAAGTTGCCTCTGATAGCACCCTTATTCTGCTGAATAGTGAGAGACATAGTAGCGGTGAGTCCTCCAGTCGTGTTGTGAATGGTGCCATTATGCACCCCAGCGACACCGGGCACAGTAGTAGGAGTAGAGGCTATCGTTGGCTGTTGAGTCGGAGTAGCTTTAGGATGGTGGGTAGGCTTTGGCGTAGGATGAGCAGGCGTTGAGGTTGGCGTATTCGCGGCGCTATGACTGGATGTATAGGCGAAGAAACCCGCCGCGACGCCTGCACCGATGAGCAGGGCAGCCAGGAGCAAGAGAACGAGGACAGGTTTACCAGAACGGCGCGGCTGTTCTTGCTGGAATGCAGAATAAGTAGTATCTCTAGCACTCACTGGTGCTGGAGCCGGTGCGGGCGAGACAATTACGGGCGCCATTTGTCGCCGATCTGCCAGGAAGGCATTGCTAGGAAATGCATTCAAGGCCTGCCAGAACTCCTCAACCGTAGAGAACCGGTCTTCACTACGTATGGCCAAAGCCCAAGAAATAGCATCAGACACGGGTTGAGGAATGGACGGTACCAGGCGGTTGACTGGCTCAAGGGGATCAATGCCTGTGCTCCCCATTTGAGCCATGCGATGGAAGGCGTCGGCAGGAATAAGACCTGTGAGCAAGGCATAGATGGTTGCGCCCAGTCCATAGATATCGGTACGTGTATTGGTTCCACGGGTATATTGCTCGGGGGCCCCAAAGCCAGGTGAAGCTCGACGAATCGCGGTGGTGGTTGAGTCAGGGTCATACTCCTTGGCGATGCCAAAATCGACTAACACCGTTCCATCGCCCGCTTTCGGTACAATAATGTTGGACGGCTTAATGTCTCGATGAACAATAGGAGGATGTTGTTGATGCAGGTAAGTGACGGCATCGATAACAGGTGCTACTAGAAATAACACTCGGGCTAACGAATAACGCTTCTCAGGCTGCTGCTGGCGCAGCGCTTCCAGGTTCGCGCCTTCAATATAGTCCATGAGGATATATGCCCGGCCGCTTTTATCATCGTCGAAGACACGATAAATGCGAGGCAGCGCCGGGTGATCAGCGCGTTTGAGTATCTCTCCTTCGAAGGTGAAGTGCTCTCGCTCTAGCTTGCTAGAGTCAATCAGCTCCTTAAGGGCAAATAGATTCTGTCTGACGCGCAGGTCCCGCACGAGATAGACAGCGCCAAATCCACCTTTGCCAAGCAATTCCTCCACGACATAACGATCTCGCAGAATAGTGCCTATGGGAAGCGTCATCTGGGTATCTTGCACATTGCACCTCAGCAATTTAAAACGGGCTTTGTTTAGACATTATAAGCAAAACTAAGCCCGTCAAGCAAGCCCAGGCGCTAGGGGATTTCTGGCTTCTCCTGGAAGGTGATCAAGCGGGTACCGCGCTGGAAGGTAAAATAGGCCCACGTCCACTGGAAAAAGACCAGGAAGCGATTGCGAAAGCCGATCAGGTAGAAGATATGGATGGTCAGCCACATGGCCCAGGCAACAAAGCCAGTGAGGCGAATTTTACCTATTTCCAAAACGGCGAAGGAGCGACCTACTGTGGCGAGATTTCCTTTGTTGTGATAACGGAATGGAGGAGCAGCCTGTTTCTTCCCGGCAACGCGTTGAGCGATTATAGAAGCCACGTAGCGACCTGCCTGCATGGCTACAGGAGCAACCCCAGGGAGAGGCTTCCCATCTTGTGTAGCACTGGCAGTATCACCAATGACAAAAATGTTCGAGTGTCCGGGCAGAGAAAGATCCTCCAATACTTTAACCCGACCGCCGCGATCTACTCCGGCCTTCAACCATTGACCGGCCGCCGAGGCTTTGACACCTGCGCTCCAGATCACGGTTTTCGCTGCGATATGCGAACCTGCAGCCTTGACGCCGTCCTCATCGATGGCTTCGACGGGAGTCCCTGTTCGAACCTCAACGCCTAAATGCTGCAATGCCCGCTGCGCCTTTTGCGCTAGAGCTTCGGGAAACGTGGGCAAGATTCTTGGCCCGGCCTCGACGAGGATAATACGCGCTGTTCTCGGATCGATATGGCGGAAATCCGAAGCTATGGCTTTGTGCGCCAGTTCTGCAATGGCGCCTGCCATCTCGACACCCGTTGGTCCAGCACCAACCAACACGAATGTCAACAGGGCTCTGACCTTTTCTGGATCGGTCTCCATTTCAGCGGCTTCAAATGCCAGCAATATATTGCGCCGGAGTTTCGTCGCGTCCACTACTGACTTCAAGCCGGGCGCGAAGTGCTCCCAATCATCGTGTCCGAAGTAGTTATCACTGGCACCAGTTGCAACGACCAGGTAGTCGTACCCTATTGAGCGATCGCCCATGAGTACTCGCTGTTCCTGCAGGTCTATACCGGTTACCTCGGCCAGCAGCACTTCCGTGTTTTTTTGTTTCCGGAGGGTAAAGCGGATTGGGACGCAGATGTCAGCAGGCGATAAGCCGGCCGTGGCAACTTGATACAACAATGGCTGGAACAGGTGATGATTATTGCGATCGATCACCGTGAGTTCGACCGGAGCTTTGCGCAGAGCATGAGCTGCCTGCAATCCGCCAAATCCCGCTCCAATTATCACCACGCGTGGCACTCTAGCTAGAGCTTTATTTTGCTGATCCTTTATTTCTTGCTGTGTGCTCATCTGTATATTCTTGAAAACTTCCGCCTGTGAATACCCGCTGTCTTATGGAGATGAACAAATTACTGCGGGTTTTGCCCCACCCCCCCGGCGCGATGAATCGCGCAACTACGCCCACCCAGATGCCCTGGTATTTTGTTAAACCGCATAAATGCGGGGTGCTTGACTTATATACCTCTTTATGTAATAGCTTACCTCACCATTACTTATATAAGACCTGGATTGTCCGGTCGCTGCCAGCGGAAGCAAGACGTTGTCCATCGGGTGACCAGGCCACGGCGAACACCTCGCTGTCATGGTTAAGGTAGGTGAAGATGCGCCGTCCAGTGGCGGCATTCCACACCCGGGCTGTTGCATCATCGCCTGCAGAGGCAATGTTTTGCCCATCGGGCGACCACGCCACGGCACGAATTACATTTGCATGGCCACGACATGTAGAGAAAATGAATCCACGAGCCGGTGTGACATGACCTCGTATGGGAGAAACAGGCGCAAGATGGGCTACGCCAGGTGACAATGTAGCGGCAGGGTGCTGCAGCACTGCTCCAGATTGCTGTGCTGGCAAAGTTCCGGACTGGAGACTATCGCCCTGCTGGACAGCGATACGTTGGAGTTCTCTTTTAACGACTGACACACCGGCTTGTCTGCTGGTCTCATCGATCTCCAGCATCTGCATGATCAACAAGTCGAGCCCGGCGGGCATGGCCTGGCCAGGCCATTGAAGAGGCGCAAATTGAAAAGGGGTTTGAGCCGGATCTATTCCGGTCGACACCTGGTAGAGTGTCACGCCGAGGCTGTAGATGTCCGATTGGGGAGTCGTCTGCGCACTACCATATTGCTCAGGGGCTGCATAGCCCGGCGAGCCAAAGGGGATGGTATCTCTGGCCTTGCCCAGCTTAAAGCGCCTGGCAACGCCGAAATCGATGAGGTAAAGCGAACTAGAGGGTGTCAACATGATATTGGCAGGTTTGAGGTCACGGAAGATGACGGGCGGCAGTT
>WNGR01000260.1_pt1 | contig 55758 bp, 56 predicted proteins | sample 5407581 | NCBI WGS metagenome assembly WNGR01 (sample SAMN13153383, study PRJNA577476) | soil metagenome | isolation source: 80 cm soil or saprolite under Garry oak tree replicate 2 | place: USA:California | collected 2016-06-15 | reverse complement strand
TGGATCGCACCCAGGAGGTCAGGGGTTCGAGCCCCCTCAGCTCCATATCAGTGCCCCTTGGTGTAATTGGCAACACGCCTGACTCTGGATCAGGAGAGTCCTGGTTCGATCCCAGGAGGGGCAACTCGAAGCGCGATGCTGCCATACGCGGTGTCGCGCTTCTCGTGTTTTTGGGCCATGCAAGCGTTTTACAAGCGTTCACGCCGCTGCCCCCCTGCATCACTTGCTGCTGACTTTCCTGTCCCGAAGCTTCACAGGCGTGCTCATCACCTCGAGCATGCCGTCCGTCGTCGCCAACTGGTAGCAGCTGTGCAACGTCTGCGCGTCGCGCCACCCGCCGGCCGCCATCACGTCCACGAGCGACATGTTCTTTCGCTCGGTGGCCCACTTTCTCCTGAACGGGTGGAAGCGACCGCCCTTCAGATGCGACAGACCTGCATGCCGCTCCACTCGGTCGTACAGCTCGCCGAAGATCTCCCGCGGCCAGTGATCGTCCTTGTCGGCGCACGGGAACAGCCACCCGTCACCAACCGCCGCGAACTTCACCTTGAATCCGCGCAGCTCTTCGGCCAGCGCTTCGGGAATCGGAACCACTCTATCACGGCCCCGCTTGTCGAACTCCGCCCTGAACTTGATTTCGGGCGGATCGAAACTGATGTCCGACCAACGGAGACCGCTGATCGCCCCGATGCGCGCTCCGGTAGCTTCCGCCAGCACGAGCGCCAATTCCCAGCGCTTCCAACGTTCGCGCCCGCGCTTCTGCAGCGCCGTCGCCGCCATTTGTTGGGCGGCCGTCCTGAGTTTCAGGAACCGGTCATACGTCGCGACCGGCCGGCGCGGGTCCTCTTCCTTCGGCAACTTCACACCACGCAGCGGGTTGTTCTCGAGCAACCAGGAACCGTCAGGTAGCCGCTCGTTCATGGCCCAGTAGATCATCTGGCGCAGCTGCTTGATCTCGCCTTGGATCGTCCGGGCTCGCACCGGCGGGGTCTCGCGACCATCCGGCCATCCATGACCAGACCGACGCATCGCGACGTACCGCTCCACGTCGTTCTTGGTCAGGTGCTCCACTCGCTTCGTGGCACCGAGGCCGGCGATCAGTAGCCGGACATCGGTCTGCTTCTGCTTCCGCGTCCGTTCGAGGTTTCCGCGGTAGCTCGGCGCCTCCTGCTGGTAACGGTCCCACAGTTTCTCGAGCGTCAGCGGCTCGGCCAGGTTGATCTTCTTGCCCTTCTCGATCTCGCGAATGAACTCGATCGCGAGCCGGCGCGCTTCCTGGCGATCGGTCGTGCCGAGCGACGCATACGAGACGCGCCGGCCTACCCGAAACACCCGTTGAAACGTGCCGCCTGGCTTGTGCTGCTGGACTCGAACTTTCAGCCCCCTGACGCCGAGCGAGAGGGACCAGCGGCCGCTCTTGCTCTTGTGCCAGGGGCGTTCCGGAATTGGGAGTCGCCGTTCAGACATTCGAACCTCCTGATGAGGTCCGGGTGGCGACCCGCCGAGCATCGGCAATGGGATCGTACGCCCGGACGGGCCGGGCGTCAACGACGGTCGGTTTTTTGGGCAGATCTCCTGCCCGGAAGAAGAGCCGCCGGCCGTCTCGGCGAGCCGGGAGCTTGCCAAGGCGATGCAGGCGACGAAGATGGTCGCTGGAGTATCCGGAGCGGGCGGCGGCGTCGTGCAGGCCCAAGAGGGCCTCGTCTTCACTATTAAGGAGGGCGTCCACGTCCGCGAGCACCTCATCGCAGAGCTTCGCGCCGTCCACCTGGGCGCCTAGGCGGGCAAGCTCGTCGCGGCGGGCGCGCCACCTCGCGATGAAATCGAGGCGCGTCACGGCCAGATGGCCACAGAAACCGGCAATACGGCGGTGGGAGTGCTCATAGAATCTCGTCTACGAGGCTGCGAATCTCGGGAATCTGGTCCAGGTTTCCCAGATTCTAGGGCGAGATTCACCAGCTTTCGTCTCCCTCCTCCTCGTCCTCCTCGTACTCGTCGTCACTCTCCTCGTCGTCGTCCTCGTCGAGAATATCGTCCACCAGGTCGGTGACGTTGGCTTCCGACCAATCGACCTTCACTTCGTCCTTTAAGGCTCTCTCGACGTCTCGCAGCATGCGTTCCCGCTCCTCGCGGTCCCAGCCGGTCATGGTCTCCCAACGTGCGTGACTGAGTCCGTGGGCGATCAAGGCCTTGAGTCGACGCTCATCCTCCTCCCGCTTGCGGCGTTGCTCCTCCGCTTCACGCTCCTTCTGACGCCGCTCCTCGTCGATTCGCTGGCGCTCCTCGTCACCCCTGCGGCGTTCCGCCGCGGCATCGCGCTCCTTCTGCTGCTGCTCGCGCAGGTGCTCCCCGTGCTGCCTGACGAAGGAGTTCACTTGGGCCTGCACGATCAACTCTGCTTCCGATTTCGAGAGTGTCGGCGGAATGCGCTTCGTCGTCACGAAGTCCTCGAGACTCTCGATGATTTTCACGCGCCACTCCGTGGGGAGGCTCGCGTACCTGGCCAGTTCGCGGCCGTGCCTCTTCCAGCCCTCGAGGCGCTCCTGTTCGGCCTCCGAGCGCTGCCGGGCGGCGTACCGGGTCTCCTCGGCCTCGAGTTCCTCGAGGGTGGGATGATCCTCTTCGAGCTCGGGCTCGCCGAGGTCTTGGAAGGTGGGCCGCTGTCGCGTCGTCGCGGGTTCGACCTGCCGGGTGTGAGCGGCGGCCCGATCTCTCGTGCGGTACCGTTCCACATCCTCGGGTTTGTAGCGGCGGTGGCGGCCGCCGGTGCGTGCAGCCTTGAGCTGGCCGCTCTCCGTCAAAGACCGGACCACGTCCACCGAGACCCGGAGCCGACGAGCGACGTCGCCCACCGACAGCAGCTTGTCGGGGCCATTCCGCTGATCTTTCTCGTGCGCTCTCATCGCCCTATCCTCCGTAGGTACAAAAGCAAAACGCGCCGCAACCAAGGGCGGGCACACTTCCCGCTCTTTTGTTGCGGCGCGTCTTACGTTGTCTTGGCGCGCTATGTCGTCCGGCTGAGGGCAGTGTAAGCGCCCCGTCTCTGAACAGTCAAGAGGATGTTTACACGCTCAAAATCGTGCTGGCGTCTGAATCATCGGTCTTGGGGCTGGCCCTCATGCCTTTGAAGGCCGCCCGAACGGGGTGTCGGCGAAGTTTGCGCCGCCGTGATTGGGCCGGCGGCGGCGGTCAGACCTAACTGTGGCCGGCCATCACCGTATACGGTATAGCACGATTGACTCATGTGTGTTTACAAATAAGTATACACGCCATCATGGAGGTGGTCGTGGTTGATACAGATATCCGAGGGCGGCTGAGGCAAGCGGTCAAAGCGTCAGGGATGAGTGCGTCTGAGCTCGCGTCCGCACTAGGAGTCTCGCGAGCACTCGTCTCACACTGGATGACGGGGAAGCGGGAATGCCCTCCGAAGTACCTGGACCAGATAGCCGACGCGCTCAGGGTTGATCGGGGTTGGCTTCTAGGAAAGCGGTCGAAACCGGCGAATGAGGAGCCTCAGACTATGGCACACGCATCGCAGTCGAAGGAAGTCGGTCTGGTTCAGTACCTCCAGCAAGCCCTCTGGTGCTTTAGACCGTCGGCCGACAAGGGACGGGACTACGGCAACCCCAACGTCTGGGCTACCCCTGCGGACATCGCGACTCTTGTTCGCGAGACGGGGCAGAACACCAACGATGCCTCCGCTGGGCGTGGCGAGGTGCACATGCGCTTCAGCCTAATCCGGCTCAACAAGGGGAAGCCCGAGTACGCCCAGTTTCTGGAAGCGCTTCGATTCGATGATCTGAAGGGGCACCTCGAGTCAGCGGCGAAAACCAAGTCCCGCCTGTCCACGAAGCTCAGAGCCGGACTGAGTCGCCTTGAGGAAGAGAAGAGTCTCTACCTTCTGCGCATCGACGACTACGGTACCACGGGGCTGTACGGAGACGAGTTCACTTCGGATGACGAGGGGACAGAGCCGAATCCCTTCGCCGCGCTCGTCCGGAACAACCTTGATAGTTCGAAGGCGACTGCAACTGCCGGCGGCTCTTTCGGGTTGGGGAAGGCAGTGCTGTGGCGGTGTTCGGAGATCTCCGCGGTCGTGATTGCGTCCGATGTTGAAAGGAACGCGGACGGAGGGACTCGGCTTGTCGCGAAGACCGAGCTGACGTGGCACAAGTCGGGGGAGAACCGCAGTGCTGGCCCTGGATGGTTGGGAAGGGCGGAGCACGGCGAGTCCGTTTCGGTCGGGCACGAAGTTCTTCGCGCCCTCCAGATCGACAGACGGCGCAAGCCGGACGGGGTCGACCAGCTTCGTGGCTTCGGGACGAGCCTGCTGATCGTGGCATTCCGTGACCCTGACTCGGAGGAGGGGATCGAGCCGGCCGTCGTTCTCGAAAAGATCGCCAAGGCCGCAGCGACCAACTTCTGGTACTTGATGGTGCTCAATCGATTCAAGGTCAGCGTGGAGTACATAGTCGACGGGCAGCTGCAGGGGAACCCCACCGTGGTCGACCCGGAGCAACACGTACCGCAACTCTGCGAGGCCCTGAAGAAACACGACAATGCCGAAGTGGTGGGCCAGGCGGTCGAGCCAGGGGACGTCGTAAGGGTGTCGATCCCCCTCACAGCGCCTGCTACGAAGCCGGGAATCGAAGACATTCACCCATTCCCAGAAATCTCGGAATCACGTTGCACCCTTCTCGTGAGGCTCGCTCGAGACAGTGAGTTGAACGCGGCTCAGCTCAACAAGGTCGCGCTGGTCCGTGGCAGGGGGATGGTCACCCAGTACCTCGGACGAGAGAACATTGTCGTGGGCGCGCGGCCCTTCCACGCGGTGCTCCTGGCGGGCGAGGCTGCGGGTCCCGGGCCGAATCAAATCGCGGCGGAGCAGTTCCTCCGTCTAGCGGAGCCGCCGGCACACAACAAGTGGGAGTACAACGAGGACCTCGGGGAGAAGTACCGCCGCCCGGTTCGTAAGCGGCTGGAGGAACTCTGGAAAGGAATCACAGAGGCCCTCCGGGAAGTGATCAAACCCGCCATCACCTTGGAGGAAGAGGGGCCCGAGGAGCTTCAGCGCCTGCTTCAGTTGGTCGAGCCTGACGACGAGGCACCGGCTGCGACACTTCGCAAGGTCAAGGCGAAGGTAGTGAATGGGGAATGGGTGATCGACGGCGAAATTCACGTGAACGATCGTCAGAAGGGCTGGCTTGTTACTCCACGGGTGTGGATCGATGTCGAGAGCGGGTCCGCGATTCGCGTGCCGGTTCGGAGTATGGTTGTGCCTGACGGATCCGCTGTGGTGACGGACGGGGTAATCTCGATCGAACCAAAAACCTCTCGGGTCTCCTTCCAAGCCACATCGGTTGCGAAGGCGGATGGCGTGATCGCGGCCAAGTGTAGAGCCAAGATCGACCTCCACATTGACCCTCGTGAGAACGGTGGGAGCTCAAATGCCTAGTACTGTGCGGGTAGCACCCTACGCAGTCTCAGAAGCGCTCGAACTCATCCCGTCGGACCCTTACGATCCCACCGACGAAGAACTCGACCTGAGCTGGTTGGTGACCGAGACCGAGGGGGAGGGCGACCATCGGGGAATCACACTCGAGCTTCGCAAGACGACTGTGCCATGGCGTGCGTTGCGGGTTGAGCTGACCGCGCAATTGTCGGAGGCCGAGCTCAAGGCAATTCTGCCGTCCACGTCGAACCTCACTGAGGATGCGATCCTGGTCGTTTCGGTCAGGTGTCCTTCAACAAAGCTTCGGCGAGCCGTCGTTCTGAAGCCGGTCGGTGCAGGGAAATGGGTGGGCGAAGTCACCGTGTATCGGCGCGAGGTGCGATCCGCAGTCCGGCTCGAGCCACGGCTCGTACGCAGGACCGCGTTGCCAGCCGTCGATACCTCGGCAGAGGAAGTGGCCCGCGATCGAGGGGCTCTGCTCGCAGAAGGGCGACCTGTGATTCTCGCCGTCGACGAGAGCGCGAGGCGAGTCCCAGGTGCAATCAGAATGGGTTGGGAGGATTTCAGGGCTTCTGACCACCCGTGGAGAAAGGCGCACCACAGCAACCTCTTCTTTCTTGAGGTCGACGACGAGCCGCTCCTCTGGCTCAACTCCATTTACTCACAATTGAAGGCCGTTCTATACAGCAAGACCGATCGTGGGACGGACGCCGTCATGCGGAAGATGGCGAACGCCTTGTTGGCGCAATCGGTTTGGCTCAAGCTGTTCAGCGTAGCGCTGAACAGCCTCACCGTCGACGAAGAGACGGGAGAAGTCGACCCGCCAGAAGGATGGAGGGCGGTCGTTCTCACGACCTTCCTCCGTCGCATCTTCCCCGGCGTCGGCAAGGACGAGCAGATCCGCCGGCTGATGTCCATGCGTGGTCCAGACCAGATTGGCACGCTAATGTCGCTGGCAGGATCGGTAGTTCAAGAAATCATCGGCACCCACGTGTTGGTTACGAAGGCGATTCGGGCAGCCGAGCACATTCGAGGCGAGGGTGAGGACCAGTGAAACCCATCTTCCGATTCAAGCCACAGGTGGCGAACGCTCTGACTCCTGAGTTCCTTGCGGGTGGTTCGTTGCCCAACCTCGATCGGTACCGTGAACAGATTGAGGAGCCGGTGCTCCGCGAGGAAGCCATGACCGGGGTTGACGTTGACCTTGTCACTGAACTACTGGGGCAAGCGGCGCAACAGGAACTCGAGGAGGGGGAGCTGGACGCTTGGCTGGCCCACCGCCTGCACTTCGCGATTCGAGTGCCTAGACGGATCGCCGGCGACCGCTGGTTCTGGGCCTGGCTGGCTCTGACCGCCGGTCGCGATTTTGTTCGTCATCGCTTCAAAGACAAGAAGGGAGACGTGACCGAGTGGCGCTACACCGGCGTCCTTACCCGGAACGCCCTGTCACGGTTGTGGTGGGGAGCGGAGATGGTGCGCAATGGGCCGGACTACGCGCACGTACCGATTGTGTTCAGGCGCGTTCGAACAGCCCAATGGGCACTGGAGCTGAAGTATTCATGGTATCGGCCCGCTCCCATTGCATTTGCCCGGGTGGCCGAAACCGGACCGAAGCCCTTGAGCGACGACGCCATGAAGGCCTTGAGCAAGAGGATCAACGCCTACCTTTCGCTCTCCGTCCTGGAGGGAATGGGCTTGGACGACGGTCAGACCGACGCGTTCGACAAGGACTGGCGGAAACGGCAGCCCACGTTGAAAGAGGCGCTTGGCGAAGGCCTCGAAGGCCCGTGTGATGGCTATGCCTCAAAGGAGTCGATCGACGGGCTCGAAGGATGGTTCCGCAGCCTGGCTGAAGTCTCGTAGCTATCTCGTGGCATCACCTAAGGAGAGCGCCCCGCGACATCTTCACGGGGCGCTTCGCTGCGGCTGCATCCAGGCTTCCGTAAACGTCGAGGTGAGCGTTACCGGAGGAGCTCAAGGGCGACGACGTAGCTCAGCTTGGGGGGTACGGCGTTTCCGATGAGTTCCGTCAGGTGGCCACGCTTCGGCACCGTGGAGAAGTCAACGAAGTCCGGTATGCATTGCACTCGAGCAGCCTCGTGTGGGGTGAGTGTCCTTGGGCGCGTTGGATGCACAAAACGCCCCCGCCCCATGGTGTCGAACCCTCCAGTTATTGTCGGCGCGACCCGATCCGGATGCATCCGGCCGTACACTGCCTGGTACGAGTGATCCTTGTACCTGTGGCAGTCAGGCCGCATGCGGTCGGGCAAGTTGTACAGGTCATGGTCAAATAGGTATTTCATCCGCTTCTGCGTGACCTTTTTGGGCACGGTCGGCCGATCCAGCTCCGTCGCAGGAGGCGCGTCCTCGAGGTCGGAGATCGCCCACCAAACCGGTCGCGCAGCGACCGAGTACTTCGCAACGATCTCCTTCAGCTCAGGCAGTGGCTTCCTCGATGCAACCAAGAGGTGACGCTTGCGAGACTGTGGGACGCCCAGCTCCCATGTGTTCACGAAGCCGCTTCGAACAAAATACCCGAGGTTGGTCAGCGCGTCCTCGGTTCGGTGCACGACCTTCCTCTTGTCCGCCAGCACCGTCGGCACGTTCTCAATGATGATGTGTTCGGGCCCGGCGATCTTCGCGAACCGCGCAAGGCGGAAGTAGAGCTCGTTCTTGGGATCGTCGCGCCGGGTGACGTTATTGAGATTCGAGTGGCCCTGGCATGGTGGGCCGGCGACGACGACGTCGACTTCTCCCAGGGCCTTCAGGAACGGCCGTTCCGCCTTTGTCTGGCTGCGATTGAGCTGATTGGAGAGAACCACGCCCAGGTCAACAGGCATCGGCGTGGGCAGGCAGAAGGTGCGTCCGTACACCTCGAGAGCAACCTGGTTGATGTCGAAAGCACCGGCTGATTCGAAAGTAAGGTTCAGGGCCCGGCAAGCTTCAGCGACACCGAGCGACATCGCTCCGCATCCGGAAAAGAGGTCGGCGACTCTCACAAGGGGGCCGGATAAGGGATTCGGAGGGGGCGCGCTCAGATGTAAGTAGACCCAGTCTGCCGCTGCCTTAAGGTCGCTTGGAGGGGATGTCGCCGGCCAAACTCCGATCGTGGAAGTGCTCACTGAGCGACCGTCAGATCGAATTATATCCCGGGAAATTCTCTGGGTGTCTTGATCGAATTGCACGCGCTCCGGTCCCAATGAATCGAGGACTGCGCGAATCTCAAGCTGCTGGGGAACCGCTTGGCCAGAAACACGGGACCGCTGATGCGATCGCGTCTGTGGGCTTAGGATTTCCGCACCTGCTGCGCCAGGGGTCATTTCCCGTCCGGGCTCCTAGCTGCTCCGCGTTGTCGAGCGCGGTTTGTTGGGGCGGCGCGATTCCTTCAGGAACGCCTCAAGGCGCTTTCGCAGCACCTCGGGCTGTTCTGCTTGGCATTCCCACACGATCAAGACGTCGTAACCAAGCTTCCGCAAGTCGGCCGTCCGCCGCCGATCTCTTCGCCTATTTGCTTCGAACTTGTCAACCCAGAACCACCTGTTTTTCTTAGGGGTCGTCGCTCGTCTACACCCAGGGTGTCGGTGCCAGAAACAACCGTTCACGAAAACGGCGAACCTGCGTCGGCGGTTCGCCAAGTCCGGGCGGCCCGGAAGACTGGTGACGTTGGCGCTATAGTGAATCCCGAGTCGCCGGAGTCCCTGTCTAACGAGCAATTCGGCGTCGGTTCCCTTCTGTCGAACCGCACGCATTATGCGAGAACGCTCAGGTGTCGTGCGGAGCTTTCGAGCGCGACCCTTCGCGATGCTTCTGACGGAATCGTAGACCGAGCTCATCAACCGCGGTTCAAAGGCCTTTGGAATCGTCTGACTCGCGCCAGCGCAGAATGTCGCCTGGCTGAACGGAAAGAGCTTTGCACACCGCGTCCAACGTCGTCCAATCGACGCCCTGGGTGTTGCCCTTTACAAAGTCGAACACTGTCTGATATCGCAGGCCGGCGATCTGCGCGAGCTTCTTGATCGTGAGGTTTCGCTTAGCGAGTAGCTCGTCAACGCACACGCTTATCACCGAGCGCCTCCGTAACCTATACGGTATAGCGTATACGGGCAAGGTTTCGCGAGACGTGGTGAACGAAACTATAGAACGTTGGTGGCGCCGCCAAGAGTTGAATGAGCGGCAGATAACTGGCGAGCCCGAGGGGGACGCTTCGATGCCGAAAAGTGACAAGGGGCCGCCTCTGTATGCCAACTGGCAGGCGGCGCTTCATGGGAAGAAAGTGATTGTTGAGTACGAAGTCCCGCTCTTCAGCGATGCAGATATCATGGGAGCAGTGGAAGGTGCCTGGGGGCCGTACGACGTCCTGAACCCATCGAGTACACGGCGCCCGGCGCAACGGTTGGCGCCGGTGCTCATCCTGCGCTTCGCGGATCACATCGCGGACAGTATGGAGGACTATGTCCCGATGGATCGGACTGACGACACCCTGTATCACGGTGGCACCCTCCTCGACGAGATGACCGCGCTCCTTTCGCTCTGCCTCGGCGTCCGTTTCAAACCTGGTGGCGTGACGCGTGTGTTCAGGCCGGAGTGGCGCGATCCAAAGGGACACCCTGCAGGCTGGGAGACCTACGAGGACCCGATACTGCCGCCGCTCGTTACGAGGCCCGTCATCCCGCGGGCTCTCGGCCGCCGCTCGATCGGTAGAGATCTGCCCGTGGCAAGCCTCCCTCTTCTTTCCGCCGATGGGGCGACTGCCCTGTTGCGAAGCGCCCGCGCGTATCAGGACGGGCTCTGGTTAGCTGAGTCTCACCCCGAAATGAGTTGGATTCTGTTCGTCGCAGCCATTGAGAGCGCAGCTGGCTATTGGCGATCTGAGGTGGAAGCGCCCGTCGACCGCCTGCGGACGAGCCGGCCCGACGTGGCGGCAATCCTCATCGATGCTGGAGGGGAGAAGCTGGAAGGCGACGTCGCAGAACTGATGGCTGTGTATATGGGAGCTACCAGAAAGTTTATCGACTTTCTTCAGGAGTTCCTTCCTCCTCCTCCAGCTGTTCGTCCACCCCTGACATCACAGATCCCTTGGGGGGGCAAAGAACTGGAGGACATCTTCAAGATGGTCTACCAGTATCGTTCTCGAGCTCTTCACGGGGGCAGACCGTTCCCCGCGCCCATGTGCCATCCACCTGAGGTCGTTGCCGAATCCGAGGCATGTGCGGAGAGGCCGACTGGGCTGGCGATCGGGGCATTGGGCGGAACGTGGATGACAAAGGATCTGCCGCTCTTCCTCAGCACGTTCGAGTACATGGTGAGAGGGACACTGCTCAGGTGGTGGCGCTCAATGGCTGACGCGTTGCCGACAGACTTGCGTTCTTAATGTGGCGCGCCCTCCGAGCGCGTTGGTGAATACCGGTATTCCGTCCACAATCGATTTGCTTTGCGGGCGGAGACATCGCGCCAGACTTACATGTGCACCGGCTCAGGCCAATGATCGGGAGGCGTTATGAGAGCTTCAGCCGCTCCTTGGTCTGCCCACCCGTGCGCACGACGGCAAGCGCAGTCAAGGCGCGGATCGACATCCCCGTCAGCAACGTCGAGGAACCGTCCAACGAGATTCAACTGGACACGCCCAAAGGGCGGGTCGAACCTGCCAGTGAGCCAGCCGATAGCATAGCCGGCTGCAATCGCGCCTGCCGTGGTGGTCAGGTAGCCGACCGTGTTGAGCTGAGGCATCCCTCTCCAATACGGGTCGGGATCGTCACCTCGCGCTGCCGCCTCCGCCGCTGCCACTTGGCGCTGTTGGCGCTCCTCCTCCGACATGAGCTCCTGCGCGAGGCGGCGCGGGTCTGTCATGTCGCGGCACAGCGCGCATGGATCCGCTGCTAGAAACCGCACAAGCTGCACCACCTGTCCCGTGACCTGCCCGGCAGTTCCCTCGATGACAACTCCGCAATCGATTGCAGGGACCAGGTATCTGGCAGCAAGGTCGCTGAGGGCAAGGCGGCTATGTTGTTGGTCCGTGCAACCCAAGGCAACGTCCGCTTGAACAACCGCGTCCACCGCAAGCCCCTGCGGTAACGCGCCGCGTATAGCCGTGACCTTGCAAGTAGGGTCGATGCGATGAACGTGGTCGCGCGCGACGGCTACCTTCGGTATCTGCTGGGAAGCGTGAGTCGGCTCACTTCCGTGGACGCGCTCTAGGTTAGAGTCAGCGAGAGAGTCCGGATCTACGACAATCAATCGACCGACGCCAGCGCGCGCGAGCACCTCGATGGCTGCTGATCCTGTGCCCCCGGCGCCGATGACCGCGACTGTCGCCCGACGGAGGCGCGCCTCCGCTTCGTCCCCGAAGGCGGCGGCGAGGCGCTCAGTGCGGGAGCGAGCCGCCGCGTCCGCCGCGGGGCGGGCGCCGCCTACCCACGTGTGGAGAGGCACGCGTTCGATCGCGAACCGCGTTACCACGAGCCAGTCTCCGCGCCAGTGGACCCGGCCCGCCACCGCGAACTCTCCATCAATTTGAGCGGCAATAAGGCTTACGTACGGTCTCGCGGGGGCAAAACCGACGAAGTAGTCAGCAAAGTATCGATCCATGTCATCGTCGATCATGCTTGGGCGAGGAGGACAATCTTGAGGGTGTGAATGGCACACGCCGAGGGCAAGCGGATGATGCTCCGCTCGCAGGGCAGTCCGAAGAGTGTAGGGCTCTTGGAACGCCACATTAGGGACGGTCGGATCCAGGTCCCCTTCTACCTGAGGCTCAAGGCCGGCTAGTGTGAGGATCAAACCGTCCGGAACCTCACGCCAGCCAAAACGCGCGAAGGTCGCCCACTCTTTCGAGGGGTATCGGCGAAACAGGATCGCCCGCAGGTCATCGGATTCGGGAGCGGCGATTCGGACGATCACCTCACCCTTGCGGACGGCACCTAGTTGAGGCAATCGAGCCACGCGATCAGTTCGTCCAGGTATGTGTGGAAGCCGAATCTGTTCTGATCCCAAGGGGGCCCGCCGCCGTTGGTATGAGGGTGGTAACTCGCCAACTGCCATTGGCGGCCGGCGGCATTGATCACGCCCTGATTGCTCTGGCCCCCTTTGACGCGGCCGAGGAACGGCGATCCGACCGTCAAGCCTGCCAGATCAATTAGATTCGCCGGATATCCAGAAGGCACCGGCACGATCACGTCCGTCACCATGGGCAGGCCCACCCTGGCTCCGCCGGTTGGCACGTCAAGGTAGAGTACAACCAGACGGTCACCGACTGCGAGTTCTGCTCGCTGACCGCCCTCTCGTAGGACGGTGAGTTCTCGTTCAATGCGCTCGTTCGACATGGCCGCCCTCCACTACCTTGCGCGTCACGAGAAAATGGTCGCCGTTCTTGACCTCGATTCTTTCGTCCACCCCGATGGGGTTCTGGTCCGGTCCGCTGTCCTTCCGCACAACCGCGTTGTCTTTCGGAACGCCTACGAGCGCCGCGATTTCAGCTCCGGTCATCTCAGGACGAACTCCATCACCCTCCTCAAACTTCCGGCGATTCACGAAGATGTGGAGCCCCGTCACGGTGTTGGCTGCGGTCATGTTCCTGCTCCTTGCGCCCTAAGAGCGCGTCGACTAACATATAGTATATAATACTACTGCAGCGTAGTCACAATCTATACGAGGTGGCATATATGTCAACTCCCCGTTCCTCAGCCGACGTCAGTAGTCGCCTGGCCGAGAACGTCAGATCACTCCGAGAATTGCGGAGACTCACTCAAGCGGAGCTAGGAGCCCGTGCGGGAATCGCCGCGGCCTCGATTTCTCACTTCGAAACGGGGCAGCGAACCCCATCGCTGGACTCCGTTGTGAAGCTGGCAGACGCCCTAGGCGTTTCGATCGACGTGCTTGTGGGCCGCGCTCCTGCAGAGTCGACTGCTCATTTGGATCCAGTCTTCCTCCAGGCATCCCGGGCAGACGCACACACTCTCGACGCGGTCCGGCGAGTTACAGCAGCCCTGTTAGAAGGTCGCGAGAAGCCGTAGTGCGACGGACGACACTCCCTGACCAGGAGGCGTGATGACCGGAGGAAGCAAGGACGCTCGTGCAGCGAAGACAAAGGAGGATGTGTTGACGGTGCTCGATGAAGGGCAGCTCCTGGCTTTGCTAGAACAGGCGCGTCAAAACGTGAAGGAGATCGCCAAGCGCGCACTCGAAGGCGAGGTGATTACGGGGGACCTGCTCAATATGCGCCTGAGGTCGTTCAGGTGACCCTCGCTCGGCGGGGACACGAGTATCCTGAGCAACACGTGCGGGTCTACCCGTGCCCTGCCGACATCTCGAAGCTATATCACAAGCCCTCTGGACCAATCGAAGACGTATGGCCGTCGACTCAGCTTACCTATCTCGGCACGTACTTGCAGCAGCTTGGATGCAAGACAGTAATTATTGAAGAGCACTACATTGACCGCGATTACATCTACGACGTTACGCTTTACTATGCTCGCAGTCTGAGAGCATATCCCAACTACTGCCAGCGCATCCACTTCTTTTCTGAGGCATTCGACGATGCTGCTTGGCGTCGGATCCTCACCGAAGCTGCCGCCGGCGGTGAAGGCCTGCGGGCGGCAACCGCGACACTTCAGCATGGATACCTCGGTTTCACCGTCGTCCGCCCGCTAGCCGGGTTTCCAATTGGTCGGACCGTTCTGAAGACGGTCGGCGCGACTACCAAGGAAACATGGCGTCGAGAATTCACATGCGTCCGAGACTACACGGTCCACTTGGCCGGGTATGAGTTGCACGTGAGCGGACTCGCGTTTCAGCAACAGGATCGAGGCGTGAGCGCTTGCGCAACCACTGCCCTGTGGAGCGCACTCCATCACGTTTCACCGATCGAACGCCTGCCAGCCGTCACGCCTGCCGAGATCACTGAGGCAGCTTCCCGATACTCGCTGAACGCAAACGGGCGGTCGTTGCCGTCGGAAGGGCTTAACATCCAGCAGGTCTGCGAAGCGATCCGCGCGGCCGGCCTCGCACCCCTAGTCATTCAACGCAGCGATCCTGTGGAGGACAAGGCGCAGCTTCTGGGGTACTCTAGGTCCGGGTTCGCCTCGGTGCTTGCTGTTGGCCCTGTGAGCGGTGCGACACATGCTGTCTGCACGGTAGGACTGAAGGTCGGCTCGGTGCAACCTGCGACGAACCCACCCATGCATTTCCTAGACGCTGCGACCGCAGTTCGAGGTCTGTACATTCACGACGATCGCCTCGGGCCCTATGCCAGCGTTGAACTCTTCGACAAGACAGTCGCCATAGAAGGTGCGAAACCTCCGCAGCCGACCTTCCGTTTGCGCACAGGCATGAAGATCCGCTGGCCAGATGGGACCTATGAGGCTGACGAGTGGATGCTACACGCGGTGATCGTTCCAGTGCCGGTGAAGCTCCGGCTCACGATCGCCCGAATCAGAAGCCTTGGGTATGGCATCGCAGAGGCAACCGGACTGGCGTTTGCAGGAGTGATGCCGCCCGTCCAGCTTGACTGCCGGTATCGGTTGGCGACCGACTATCGCGCTTCCGCTTTCGGTTTCCGCCTCTCGGACGCCGGCCTATACCAATTGACTTGCGAGACCGTCTTGTCTCGCTATGTCGGTGCAGTCGAGATCAGTTCAGGGGGAGCGGCCCTGTTTGATGTCCTTCTAGATACCACTGAGAACGTTGCCCATCGCGCCCTGCTTGCTTGCGTGCGTCGCGAAGGACTGCCGGACACGGCGATCCCGGTCATGAGGACGTTCGCCAAAGGGCTAGAGACCGTTGCCATCGTGTGACATGTCGTGCAGACACCGCCGCCCTGCGGGATCAGTTCTTCGCAGCCCGGAGCACTAGAGGTTTGTCGCGGCGCACAGCGTGTCGAACCCTGACGACCGATCTTATCTTCGTCTGTGCCATCAACACTTCACCTGATATCTTCATGTGTTCGAATCGCCTCCACGATTCACGAACAGAGTGAGGGACCCGCTCTCCCAATGCGTGAAGAGACTCCGGTACTTCGACTCTCGAGCAAGCTTGGGACAGACTGGCCTGCTATTCGCGCTGCCGCAGAGGCGACGGTTGCGAGACGCGAAGCGTTGAACCAGGTACTGACGAAACACACATCCGAGGACACAAGCATCGCGGTGGTCGGGTCGTTTGGAAGAGCTGAGGTGACCGCAGGCAGCGATTTCGACTGGGTCTTGCTAGTCGATGGTATTGCAAATCCTGAGCATCTGGATGCCTGCTCGGCGATTGCCGACCACCTCAAGTCAGAGGGCATCAAGGGCCCAGGGGCTGAGGCGATCTTTGGTGAGCTCGTATTCAGCCATGATCTTATTCACTACATTGGCGGAGACGAGGACACGAACGCGAACCTGACTCGTCGAATGCTCCTACTGCTTGAGTCGGCGCCGCTTGGAAGAGAGGACGCATACGCTCGTACTACCAATAACATTCTGAGCAGGTACATTCTTGAAGACTTCGGATGGATGCACGCTCGTAATCCAATGAACGTGCCGCGCTTCCTTCAGAACGATATTGCTCGATACTGGCGCACGATGGCCGTGGATTTCGCGTACAAACGGCGTCGCCGTGCGGGTCGGGGTTGGGCACTCCGAACTTCGAAACTCCGCCTTCCTAGAAAGTTGACGTACGCAGCTGGGCTGCTGATGTGCTACAGCTGCGCTTTGGATCCTGAAATTAGCACGATCGTGCCGAGCGAGGCGGGGCGGGGGGCAGCTGCGAAGATAGTGGCCCACCTGGCGACCTACGTTCGCAAGACTCCTCTGGAGATCTTTGCAGAGTTGTTTCTCACGGAGGACTCACTAACGCCAACGGCCAGGAAGCTGTTCGCTACCTACGACGAGTTCCTGGCCCTCTTGAACGACGATGCAAAACGCGAGCGCCTGGAGACTCTCCCGCATGATGAGGTGGCCGAGGATCCAGTGTACCAAGCGGTACGTGATTTGGGGCACCAGTTTCAGGAGGCCTTGGACGAAGTGTTTCTTGACCCCACCACACCAAAGCTGTATCAGCTAACGAAGACGTACGGGGTGTTCTAGTGCGGAGATACGGCTTTTCTACTGGTGCGCTGGCTCATGGCGACTTCCGAAGGGCTCTAGCGCTCCTGAAGCATGTCCATGTTGATGCAGTTGAGCTATCCGCCTTGCGACCCGCCGAGCTTCTTCCGCTTGTTCGGTTCGTCAAGAAGGCTGATCTCTCAGGGTTTTTGTTCATCTCGGTTCATGCTCCTGCGGGTTTCTCGGCGTCGGATGAAGCGGAGGTCATCAGGCACCTCCAGGGTTTCTCTGAGCGAGGGTGGCCAATTGTGGTACACCCCGATGCCATTCACCGGTTCACGCTTTGGGCCGCATTGGCGGACAATCTTCTTGTAGAGAACATGGATAAGCGTAAGCCGGTCGGGCGAACAGCGCGTGAACTGACGCAGATCTTCTGCGACCTGCCAGAGGCAGGGATGTGTTTCGACATCGCACATGCTCGCCAGTTCGATACCTCGATGACGGAAGCCTATAAGATTCTCAGAGACCATGGTGATAGAATCCGGCAGGTCCACATAAGCGAGGTAAACACCAGCAGCAAGCATGATCGGATGTCGCCAACGGCAGTTCGAGCATACCAGGATGTCTCAGGCTTGATCCCGCCGGACGCGCCGATCATCCTTGAAACGCCCGCCGAGGGTGACCAAATCGAGGAACAGCTCGATCTCGCTGCTGCCGCGTTCAACGCATCACGAGTCAGGCGCCGGAAGATGGGGAGGGTTTCCTAAGATCGCTCGCGGCTCACAAGCACCTACCTGCCAGGTAGCTCGCCTTGATCCTTGTGCTCGTTCTTCCACGCCTCGAAATCTGCCAGAACCAGGTCAACGACCGCATCCCAGCTGTCCGCACGGGGGCCTGGAAGATGCAAGTTCGTCGAGTTGGAAAACACGATGGTCGGGTGCTTGTCGGCCCTGAGCTGCTCGACGTTGGATGGAGAGTCCTCGATGTACAGGTCCGCACCAACAGCGCCCTTGTCAGACATAAAGCAGAGATCCCAATAGGGGATGTCGTGCGAGTCTAACCATTCAATCGTCTGTCTGACTGCAACCTGATGGAAGTACTTAATGAATAGCCTATGTGTGATCACGCGAATTCGGATCCCCTTGGACGACAGCTTTCGAAGCGCCAAGGGGGCCCCCAGCATCGGCTTCAGCGATCTGAAAAGTTCCTTCTGAGTTACTGCGAACCTGTGAAGCTTTTCATAACCACCCGGCGCCCTATCGATCCCCCATTCTGGTAGACCCCACGAAACCTTTTCGGGAAGGCTTGCGATAGGGACGCCGAGCCACTCTGCAGCGATTGGCCGAAGGCCGCCATAGAAATCTGCGCACGTTCCGTCCAGATCAACGCCAAGTACGAATGCTCGCTCGCTCATAGATTGGCTTCACCCGTGTGACAAGGTGGCTCCTCATTCCACTCTCTCGCCGGCGACTCTCAAGCCGCGCCAGAATGCCCTTAAGCAGCAGAACCTGGCTCATACGCGTGGTTGGTGGCAAGTAAGACTATCTGGTTGGTGTAACGTAGGTTCCCGTCAAGAAGGCAGGTAGCGTATCCGAGCGCGCGGTGCGAACCATCCTGCAAGTACCAGCGGCCGAACTGTAGCTCGCTGCCTCGAGCGTCCCGAAGGAGCAGAGCAGGCAATCGGAGATGCGGTAAACCGGCGCGGGCCGCTTCCGTCCAACCCCTGATTTCGTGGAGATCCCAATTAGGACCAAGACGAGGATATCCAAACGCTCTCGCTGCCTCGGCGATCATTCGGAGTCGGCGATCGTGGTTCGCGTGGGTCAGCCGAGCTGTCGTAGCGGTTTCGAGAAACACGAGCTGCCAGAAATCCGCCTCGGCTAGATCGGCTCGGTACAGACGTTCGTGAGCACGGATCTGCCGCATGTTGTCAGTGTGGTTGCCGCCGCCGAGATCGAGCAAGTGCCGCTCAGCTTCGTCAACGGTTGCGGAAGCAGTAATGAGCATTCTTGGCGCCCGCCGGTCGGTTCGATCACCCAAACGTGTAGGTGTCCACCGGCGCTGCGAAGCCCTTGAGTGGCTTGGGTACCGGGCCCGTGATCTTCAAGACGACAGAGAACTGTTCCTGGTTGCCGGTCTGGGAATACGCCGTGCGCACCCTATCGACAAAGGGTCCGTTCATGACCAGTTCACGAGGTCTGGCCTGGGCTAGAAGCCTTGCGGCCAGATCGATATCCTTGCCATAAACGTCTGGCATTGCGGGTGTAAAGGTCAGCTCGAACGCTTCGGAGGTGCAGAAGACAGCGGCCGCTTTGGTGTTCTTAGTCAACGGATCAGTATCCTGAACGATTTGTGCCAGGCCGTCGAATAGGTGCAGCGCATTGTGACCGGAGGCCGCGAGTTTCCCTTCCGGCAGGAAGAACATTAGAGCGTCGCCGAGACATTTCAGAGGGACCATTCCGGGAGGGAGAAAGACGACGGTGTTGACGAACGTGTTGTGAATGTAAGGCGCCCACTTCATTATGCCCTGGTCCTTCAGCGGCGTAGAGTCCACAATATCGACGAAGACGCAATAGCCGGGCGTTGGGGAAAGATCCGCGAGCTTCTGTTTCAGCTGCCTGTCATTGGGATCGAAATAGAATGCCACAGCAACCCCGCGCAGATAACTCTCCGTAATGGCCACGACGAGTGTAACCCCTTGGCACACGCTTGCGAACGTCGGAGAAACGCTTGCAAAACGCTTGTACCGAAGATCAGTCGATACACTCCCTAGTTGCAGCCCCGAGAAGTCCTTTGCAAGCGTTTTACAAGCGTTTCTCCGGACCAATCCGGGCATTACCTTCCAAGCTTGCGGGCGCCGATGCTTGGCGGGCAACCACTTACGGACATGGTGTCCTCCAAACAAACCCGCACGGCTCGGCTCTGGATCAGGAGAGTCCTGGTTCGATCCCAGGAGGGGCAATTCGAACGGCCGCAGCGCTTCGCTCGCGGCCGTTTTTCGTTGCCCTGTCGCCCGTGGGTACGCTCAAAGCGGCATAGCCCGGTCCCTTGCGGCTCGGCAGGTTCAAGGCTCGATGATACGATCGCTGGAGTCTCGCGCGTCCACGCTTGCGCTCGTGAGTGCGGTGGTATTCGCCTCGAGCTGCAAGCCTGGTGGAGAAGCGCCGCCTCGAGGCCACGCAACGGCTGCGGACACGTCGAAGACCGTCTCGATCGACAACGGCGCGCCGGATACCGCGAAGACCGCCGCGCCGCGGCACCGCCATCGCTCGCGCAAGGCGGCGCGCCGGCGTGATGGCGGGCCCCCCGTCGGCGCCGTCGACGCCGCGTTGGCTCGGCTCGCTCCGGGCGAGGTGAGGTACATCGGCCCCGACACGATGGTCGTCGGCCAAACGGTCCCGGTATTCGTCAAGCTCGTGAAGGGAACCAGATTCCCGCAGACACCGCTGCCGCACAAACAGGTGATTACGGGAGAGACGAAGATGGGTGACAGCGCCAGGGTCTGCCTGAGCGCCAACGTCGACGATTTCACGATCAGTTCCCCGGATGGGAGCTGCTCGAAGCAAGCGGTCTCAGACAGCGATGAGAACAGCTGGTCGTGGCTCGTCACACCGCACCGACCTGGCAGCGGCTTACTACAGGTCCAAGTGACCGCACTGCTCGCAGGTATGCCGGGCAAGTCTGTCTACGACAGCTCATATGCTGTGGTCGTCAGCGTGGCGCCGCGCTCATTCTTGGCGCGCATGACTGACCTCCTGAAGACTTGGGAGGGCATCCTTACGAGCATCGCGGCTTGTGTCACGGCGATCGCAGTAATAGTCAGGCGGGGCAGGGCCGGCAAGAAAGACAGTGTGAGCTGATGACGAGTCCGGCCCCGCGCCTGTCCGTCCCTCAGCTGTTCCAGCGCATCGATTGGCTGATCGTGCTCCTCGTCTCCTGGCTCCTGCCACTCGGCCTGGTACGCGGATTGAAGGTCACCTACTTCAATAGTCTGCTGTTCTGGTTGGTGCCCATCGTGTGTCTCCTGCCGCGGTTTCTGCGCCTCACTCATCCGGGATCGCGGCGTCGACGGGCACTAGCCTGGGCCACCGTCCAGATCGTCGTCCTCGGCGTGCTCCTCGATTTCGTATTCGGTCACAGGATTCTGCAGTTTGCGTCACCCGCGTCCGGCACCTACATCGGCTACTTGCCCGCGATCGGCATGCAGATCCCGATCGAGGAGGTCCTGTTCTACCTGCTCTCGCCCGCGGCGATCCTGCTCGTCTACTTCTGGTGCGACGAGTATTTCCTGTCTCTGTACAACAAGCAGGCGCGGCGGCTGGCGATGGATCCCGGGCGCCCGCTGATTCGCGTGTCCGGACGCGTGCTCGTGGCCGCGGTGGCAGGGCTCGCCCTCGGCATCTTCCTGAAAACCCAGTGGAGCACGACCGGAGGCTGGCTGCCGTTTTACTTCACGTTCCTGGTGATCGTCGCGCTCGTGCCGGCAGTGCTGCTATACGACTCCGTCAAGGATCTCATCAATTGGCAAGCCCTCACTCTGACGATCCTCTACATCGTCGCGACGTCGATCATCTGGGAGGTGACGCTCGCGATTCCTCGCAGGTGGTGGGGCTACCGGCCTGAGGCGATGCTCGGGAAGATGGTCGAGCCGTGGACCGCCGATCCCACGTGGCCGTTCCCGATCGAAGCGGCATTGGTGTGGATTTCGGCGCCGTTCGCCTGCGTCTTTACGTACGAAGCGGTGAAGGCGTACCGTTACCACCCGGCGGCAACGAGGCTCAAGCGGTTACTGTCGGTCTAGTCCCGCCGTTTCAAGGCTTCCCGCTCAAAAGGGCACCATTCCGATCCCGAAATCCTTGGCCAGATCGTACGCGCGGTTGTGCACCGTCCCCGTCCCCTGCGCGATCGTCAGCTTGCGCCGCAGAACGTCGTCGCGGAAGTCGGCCCTGGCCACGGCCGCGCGCCGCCGCGCGATGATCTCCATCCGTGCCACCTCCTTGTCCTGCGCGGCCAAACCTGGATCGATCTGATCGAAATCGCTGCGAATCAACGGCCCCGAGCCGTTGCGATCGACGCTGCCGTTCTGCACCCGAATGTCGAACATCAGGGCCGCTCCGCGCTCCGAGGTGAGCTGATAGTCGCGGCAGAACCCCAGCGCCACCTGGTAGAACGCGTCCGCCTGTTTCACTTCGATCGCGATCATCTCCTTCGTGGTACCGAGCGTCTGCAGCGCGTTCGTCCAACCGTCGGCGATACGCCAGGTGTTGACCCGGTTGGGCACTTGCGACTGGATATTGAGTGCCCAACTCATCTGCTCGACCCGGGGCCGATCGAGCATGCGGCAGAACGCATCGTACAGGCCGCCCAGCGCCGCCTTGAGCTCGGCGGGGTGATTGTCCCGCATCTCCACCCACAACGGCTGCAGCGAACCGATGCCGATGTTCCACTGCAGCGCGCCGAAGCTGAGCCCTTGGCCGTCGAAGTTGCCCGCCAGGGTCCCGAAGCACCCCGGGTACGCGCGCGCCGTCTCGAACGCGGCCGTCATCGTCAGCACGCGCGTGGCGAGCGGCATCGCGGCCAGGTTCGGCGCCGCGGCGGCGGGCGCGGCAGCAGCGCCACCGATGGCGGCTACGACATTCGCGAACCGGCCTTTCGACGCGCCCTCAGGCAGCAGGTTCTCGATGGCCTGAAGGATCGACGGGGACGAGGATGCCGGCGCCGGAGCCTGAGCGGGGGCGGAGGGGGAGGCAGACTCCTCGCTCGTAGCCGGCGCGCTCTCCAGGGCGGCGGTTTGGGCGCCCCCCCGCTGGCTTTTGGCCTGTAGCACCTCGACGGCGCGCGAGCCGAAGTAAAACGCGAGCACCATTTCGAACGCGGTGATGAGACCGTCGAATTGCCCTTCCAGACTGGCGGGGGAGTACAGGTTCACGCCCTCCACCACCACGAACATTAACAGGGCCGTGAGCGCGAGGATCCCGCGGATCGTCCCGGGCGGGAGCCCGAACGAGTCCCCCTCGTACGGATTCTTAGGCGGTTCGTCGAACGGTTTGGTAATGGCCGCCGCCGGCGCGATCGCCAAGGCATCCTGGCCCGATTGCTGACGCCGGCGATCGATGAGCTCTTGGCTCCGCTCCTTATACGTCTTGGACTTGGTGATCCGGCCTAGCAAGCGGTCGAACCACGTCTCAAAGACTTCGGGATAGAGGATCTTCCACTCCCGATTGGACAGACCCCAGTTGTACACGTAGCGGTGCACGGCCCAGACCAGGTAGAACAGGACCAGCGCGAACCACCACATCAGCAACCCCTTCCCGAGCGTCGTCGCGGTCTCGAACCGCGCGCGCGAAGCGGAGTCGAGGGGCACTTTGAACCGCAGCGTCCCGACGACCTCGCGCAGCGAATCCACCGAGTGACGCAGGATGCGCATCTCGGACGAGTCGGCCGCGGTGGGCCGCGCGGGATTCTGGGCGATGAGCCTCGCCGCGTTGCCCAGGAGCAGCAAACAGAGTGGAATGGTGACGTGGCGCCTCATACCGATGCTCCTTCGGGTCAACGCGCGAGCTTCATGAACACGAGATTCGTCAGCACCCCGACGACCGCTCCCAAGCCGGCCCCCGACCAATGGAAGCCGCCTTGACCGCCGGGCTTGATCCCGAACCCACCGATCACCCCCCCCGCGAACGCGCTCGACAGGTAGCTCAGGGCCTTCACCTTCCTGATGTAGCCCAGCGCGCGATCGGTGTTTTTCGTCGACGCCCGCGCCACGCTGTCCGTGGTGCGGAACAACCCGCGCAGCGAGTCGTACGCCAGCGACTGGACTCTCGTTAGCTCGCGGAACTCCTGGATCATCGCGGCTTGCCTGGAGGTGATCGAATCTTGCACCGCGACGATCTGCATCAGCCGCGCCGTCAGCGAGTCGCTGTGCGCCTTCAGCGCGGCATTCGCCCGGTCGACACTCTCGCTCAGGTGAAACGCCGGCTGGTTGTATACGAAAACCGAATCGCAGTCGACGCGAACCGACTGTCCGCGAGTGGCAGCCTTGATCCTGGGTTGGACACACTCACTGATGACGATCTGGGCGGGCAAGAGCGAGGCGCCGAGGATCGTGACACCGCACAACGTGATCACGCAGGCTTTCATGAGGACCTCACTCGGGGGTGTGGATCGCGCGGCGGACTTCGTCCAATTGGCGCTGCAGCCGGTCCCGCTCCTCGGCCAGCGCGGCTTGGTCGGCCACCATGCCGGGCACCCCGGCGGCCAGGTCCGCGGCGCGGCCTTGCATTGCGGCGACCGTTCCCTGCAGCTCGTCGATCCGCCGCAGCCGCGGCTCGATTTCGCCGCGCCGCCAGGCATCGAGGCGCTGCACGCTCTGCTCGACCTCATCGAGCTTCGCCTTGAGCTGCTCGTTTGTGTCGCGGATGCTGCGCTCGGTCGACCCGGCGCCGAACAGCACGTTCAGGAACCGGCCCAGGCGGTTGAAGAAGAACAGGATCGGCGCCGCCAGCCCCACGATCCAGATGGGCAGCTTGCTCTGTTTCGCGAGATCGCCGGCGAACGACTTGATGGCGGGAGTGACGAAGGTGATGAGCAGCATCGCCGCGAGGATCAGCACGATGAGCGCGATCGCCTTCGTGGTACGCGACATGGACTCAGTTATCCCGGAACTCTTGCGGCGCGTCCGGCAGCTTTTGGAGATTCAGCTCGAGGCGCGTCTTCCCGTCGTCGGCGACCGCTCCGACCGTGAACGCGCCCCACGCCCGGAGCGTCAGCCGAGCCTCTCCTGACGGTCCGACCGTGACGACGGGCCGGTCGTTGCTGAACGTCGGGTGGAGGAAGAACTGCACGTTACCGCGAAGCGGGTAAGACCGCGGATCGGTCGAGCGCACGCGCAGATCGACGAGATAGGGGGTGCCGGAGTCGTCGCTCTTGGTGACGGTCGCGTCGAGACGGCGGTGGTTCGCATCCGCCTCCTTGCCAAACTGACCCGCCCAGGGATCGTCGGGGTCGGGACCCGGGGCGAAGGACCTCGTAGCAGCTTCGCGCGTCGTCTTTGGCTTGCCCGTGCCGAGCGCGTTGGCTTGGGCGTCCTCGGCCGTTACCCGCGCCGCGACGGCGATGCGGCGGGTGCGGTCGAGCTCGACCTTGAAGTCGCCCCACGCGAAGGTCTTCAAGTCGCGCGCCAGAATCAGCGCGGCCGCGACACCGAGATACAGCAGGGTCGTGTCGTCGAGACGGGCCGCGATCCCAGAGTCGCCATGCCATACGCGCAGCGCGCCGCCGATCGCGATGAGGAGACCGAGCGTGGGCAGGAGGTAGGTCCGGATCCAGTCGGGGGCAACCGGGGCATCGGGGGCGGGGTCGCGTTTCATCCAATCTGGAACATGGCCGCCGCCCCGGGACCGGGCTGTGACATTTTGAGCACCCCGGATCCTTCGCGTCGCGCGCCTGTCGTCCTGAGCGCCGAAGCCGCGAAGGACCTGCCTTATGGATTACATTCCCGCCATGCGATCGCCGAAGCAACGCCTCCCCGCCACTGGGCCGCTGCCGCGGCCCGAGAACCCGCGCGAGGCCCGCGAGGTCCTCAAGTCCGAAGCTTTCCCCGCACCCAATACCCAGCTCGTGACGCTGACGGGCACCGAGTTCACGTCGATCTGTCCCAAGACTGGCCAGCCCGATTTCGGGACGGTGACCATCGAGTATGAGCCGCGCGAGCTGTGCATCGAGTCGAAGGCGCTCAAGTACTATCTCTGGTCTTACCGCAACGCGGGGGCGTTTTGCGAGGCGCTCGCGGCGCAGATCGCCGACGACGTCGTCTACGCCGTCAAGCCGAAATCCCTGGCGGTGCGGGTCACGCAGAACGTGCGGGGCGGGATCGCGCTCGTCGCCGAGGCGCGGCGCTAGTCGGGCAGGGCAGGGCCGCGGTATTCGCAGGTCGTGGTGCAGGTCTCGTGCACGATCACGGCGGTCAAATTGTGCAGCTCCGGCTTCAATCGGTCCCAAATCCAAAGGGCGAGGTGCTCGCTCGTGGGATTCTCGAGTCCCGCGATGTCGTTCAAGTAGTTGTGGTCGAGCTGGTCGTAGATCGGCTGGAACGCCTCTTTGATGTCGCCGTAGTCCATGATCCAACCTTTGACCGGATCGATCGGACCGCCGGCGGCGATCTCAATATTGAAAGAATGCCCGTGCAGCCGGGCGCATTTGTGCCCGGGCGGGAGGTTGGGGAGCCGGTGCGCGGCTTCGATCGTGAACGACTTCCGGATCTCCATCATCGCATTCCCAGGAGTTTGTGTGTCTGCCGACTGAGCCGCCAGCGCGGGTGCTCGAGGCAATAGCGCGCGGCCCGCTCGGTGTTCGCGTCGACGTCGGGTCCGTCCATGGGCTGCACGAAGAAATGCTGGAAGTCCAGGCTCTCGAGGTTCTCGAGGACCATTCCTTGCTGCGGGTAGACGACCTTCAGCTCGTCGCCGCGCGTCTGGACGAGCGGCGCATTGGCCTTGGGGCTCACGCAGATCCAGTCGAGTCCCGCGGGCGCCTCGATCGTGCCGTTCGTTTCGACGGCGATCTCGAACCCCAACGCGTGCAGGCGGTCGATGAGGGGTCGATCGAGCTGCAAGAGCGGCTCGCCGCCCGTGCAGACGACGAAGCGCCGCTCAGCCGAGCCCAGCCACTCGGCGGAGACCGCCGCTGCGAGCAGGTCGGGGCTCGCAAACTTGCTGCCGCCCACGAAATCCGTGTCACAGAACTGGCACACGGCGCTGGAGCGATCTTCCTCTCGGCCAGACCACAGATTGCAGCCCGCGAAACGCAAAAAGACGGCCGGCCGGCCCGTGTTCGCGCCCTCGCCCTGGAGCGTGTAGAAGATCTCCTTCACGGCGTAGCTCACGCGAGGGCTTCCGCAAATCCTTTGGCGCGCAGCTGGCACGCATCGCAGCGGCCGCACGCGGCGCCGTGCTCGTCGGGGTCATAGCAGCTCAGCGTCATGTCGAAGTCGACGCCCAGCTCGAGCCCCTTCCTGATTATTTCAGCCTTCGTCATCTGAATCAGCGGCGTATGAATCGTCAGGCGTTGAGAGCCTTCCACGCCGGCCTTGGTGGCGAGGTCGGCCATGCGCTGAAAGGCGGCGATGTATTCGGGGCGGCAATCGGGGTAGCCCGAGTAGTCGAGCGCATTCGCGCCGATGAAAACAGCGTGGGCACCGAGCACCTCTGCCCAGGCGATCGCAAACGCCAAGAAGATCGTATTCCGGGCTGGGACGTACGTAACGGGGATCGTGTCGTCGAGCGGGCGGTCCTTCGGAACGGGAATATCGCTCGTGAGCGCCGAGCCGCCGAATTGCCGCAGGTCGATGTCGAGGATGACGTGGTCGGTGGCGCCGAGGTGGCTCGCGACGCGCCGCGCGGCCTCGAGCTCTACGCCATGTCGTTGCCCGTACCTGAACGAGAGCGCGTAGCACGCGAACCCCTCGCTCTTGGCGATGGCGAGGGTCGTGGCGGAGTCGAGGCCACCCGAAAGGAGGATGACGGCGCGTTTCTGCATCCGCCGGAAACCTAATCAGTGATGACCCCGCTACGCTAAAGCATCTCCCGCAGCCGCGCGGCCGCCGGGCTGAGCGGTGCGCCCCGGCGCTGAATCACGAGCAGGTCCCGCACCCACTCACGGCCCTGGAGGCGGATGGCGACCACTCGCGGATCGCGCGGCCGCACGGCGTGACGCGACACGACTGAGACGCCGAGTCCGGCGGCGACGGCTTCGCGCACCGCCTCGGTGCTGCCGAGCTCCATCACCGGCTGGAGCGTCACCCCCGATTGTGCAAAGATCCGCTCGGCCACGGCGCGTGTGCTCGACCCTTCTTCCCGGGAGATGTAGGGCTCATCCGCGAGCGCGCGGGGGGGGAGGGTGCGGCGGCGCGCGAGTTTATGGCGACGCGCGACGATCGCGACCAGCTCGTCCTTCACCCACGGCTCGGCGCTGAGGCCCGGCCGCAGCGGCGCCGCGCCCACCACGCCGAGCTCCACCGCGCCCGCGGCCACCCACTCCTCGACCTGGCGGGAGTCGCCGACGCGCAGCGTGAGCGTGATCTGGGGATGCGCACTATGAAACCGTCCCAGCACTGCTGGCAACAGGTAGGTCCCCGGTGTCGTACTCGCTCCCACCGCCACCGAACCCGCTCCGAGGCCTCGCAGCTCGATGGCCGCCTGCTCGGCGCTGGCCACCAGGCCAAGGGCCTGCCGGACGAACGGCTCGATGACACGTGCCGCAGCGGTGGGCCGGACGCCGCGCCCGGCCCGCTCGAACAGGCGCACGTCGAAGAACGCCTCGAGCCCGCGCAAGTGCTCCGAGACCGCGGGCTGGCTGAGGTGCCGTGCCTGCGCGGCTCGGGCGACGCCACCCGAGTCCAGCACGGCGAGAAACAACCGGAGACGATGCAGCGTGAGGCCGGCTTTGATCATAGGCTTTCACCGATGTAATACATAAATACGTCGTATTTGTCCTATGTCGAGAGCAGGGCGAGAATCCGCGACCCAACCCATTGGAGGCCACCGTGAAGGCATCCGACGATCCGCGCGCCCCGAAGCCGGCAGGGAACGAGTGACCGAGCAGGAGCCCTTGGAGGGGGTGATCAAGGGCGAAGTATTGCGGATGTATCAGGAGGTGGCCGACCACCCGGAGGACGAGTTCCACTTCTTCCACGGCCGGCAGGCGGCGGAGATGTTCGGCTACGAGCGCGACTGGCTCGACCGCGCACCGGCCGGCGCGGTGGCGTCGTTCGCCGGTGTCGGCAACCCGCACCTGCGCAGCCGGCTGCAACCGGGTGAGTCGGTGCTCGATCTGGGCAGCGGCGCGGGGCTCGACAGCATCATCGCGGGCTGGCAGGTGGGGCCTGGGGCCCGCGTGTTCGGCGTCGATCTCAACCCGCACATGTGCGCCAAGGCCGAGGCGCATGCCGCGCTCGCGGGCGGAGCCATGCAATGCCGCGAGGGGACGATGGAGGATATCCCGCTCCCCGATGCGAGCGTGGACGTCGTGATCTCCAATGGCGTGATTAATCTGTCGTTTCGCAAGCGGCGTGTGATCGGCGAGGTGTATCGCGTGCTCAAGCCGGGTGGGCGGGTGTCGATCGCCGACATCGTGAGCGCCAAACAGCTGTCGCAGTCGATCGTCAATGATCCCAAGCTCTGGGCCAGCTGAATTGGCGGCGCTCTCCCGGAGGGAGAGGTGTTCACGCTGTTCGACCAGACCGGGTTCAAGCGGGTGAAGTCGGCCGTCGTGCCCGGCTTCCGGTTTCGCAAAGCCTCGACGCAAGACTCGGCAGAGGCCTATGGAGTCAAGGCCGTGCTCTTCACCGCGCAGAAGCCGGAGTGAAGACACTCGTCATCCTCAACGGTCCCCCGTACGGGTCGGAGCGCGTGTTGCTGTTCTAAGAGGAGCAGATCCTTCACGCGCTACCACAAGCAGATCCTTCGCTCGCGCGCTATCGCGCGCTCGCTCAGGATGACAAGTTCGGTCCCACCACCCGCACCGGCAGCACCTCGGCGATCCGCGCGAAATCGCGGCGGTCCCCCGTCATCACCGCCACGCCATAGACAAATGCTGTAGCGGCGAGGAGAACGTCGATGCGCAGCGCGCGGAGGCGGGCGCCACGGAGACCCCGCCGCCCGTCCAGGATCCGCAGCGTCTGGCCGGACAGGATCCACGCCGCGGCCGGCGGATTCAGCAACCGGCCGGCCCCACGGGCCGTCTCATACAAGCGCTCCGCGTAGGCTCGCTGGTCAGCAGCCCGTGCACCCGCCCACAGCTCCTGGAGGACGACCGTGGCGAGGAACACGTGCGTTCGGCCTCTCCCGGACGCGGACCCCACAGTCACCTCGTGCCAGGGACGACGATCGAGGAGGCGCGTGATCCAATAGTTCGTGTCCGGGCAGACCCTCACCGTCCGCGCCGCCGGCGGAGGGGCGACCGAAAGTTCTTGAAGTGCGGAGCGAACTCCCGGTTTAAGGCGTCCAGCTCCCGCTCGAACTCGCAGTCGTCCAGCAACCGGTCGATCACCTCGGTCTCCGTGTCGAGGCCGAGGTATTGCTGTGCCCGCTTGAGCTTCTCGGCGTCGATATTGAGCGTCTTGCGCACTTTGCGTCCCACTCGCGGTCCCTCGAAGGTACGATACGTACAATATGCATACGGTATCCGTATTACGCGAGCGGGATCAAAGGGGATGCAGGATCCTAAAAAGCAGCGCGCTGCGCGCGCTCGCTCAGAGCCTACAATGCTTAGGGCAGGCTTGTGATTATGTCATATCTGACATATACTGCCTCGTGGCCGGCGCGGATTGAAGCCGGGTTTCTGCTCCGGCAGCTTCAGGACGGCGAGAATCTCAGTCTCCCGCAATCGCGCCCGATGCCCGGGATCGGGCCGAAGTGCCATGAGTTGCGGGTGCCTGATCGGAACCACACGTGGCGGATTGTCTACTACCTCGACACGGACGCCGTCGTGATCCTGGATGTATTTGCGAAGCAGACTCGAGCGACCCCGCAGCAGGTCATCGATACATGCAAGCTGCGGTTGAAGCGCTATCAGGATTTGAGATAGGGGAGGGTGACAAATGAATCGTGCTAAGAAGGCTCGTTTGGCGGCTAGTGGCTGGCGGGTCGGATCGACGGCGGAGTTCCTTGGACTGAGCAGGGAGGAGGCGGCGTTCGTCGAAATGAAGCTGGCTCTCGCGCGCTGCCTGCGCGAGGTCAGGATCAAACGCAAGCTCTCACAGGCTCGCGTGGCTGAATTGGTTGGGTCGAGTCAGTCGCGCGTTGCCAAGATGGAGTCCGGGGATTCGTCCGTGAGTATAGATCTTCTGATCAGATCGATACTCACGGTCGGTGCTTCCACCGGGGAGGTGGTTCGGGCGCTGGGTTCGCGTAGGAAGCTCATCCCCGCCTGACGGAGGCGTTCCTTATCGACACCCGCGTGACACCGTTTGCATAGGATGACGGGCCGCGGGGGGTGAGCTGGGACGCCATTGGCCCAATCGTGGTGGCGGGTCAGGTTACCCTTGCGACCGCATCGCTGACAAGCCTTCCCTCGGGTTCTGATCCGCCCGTGGCGACTTCGGACGTTCCTCTTCCAGCGCTGCCGTGGGTCTGGCGGGAATACCGTGGCGCGGTGACGCTCGCACACCGGATAGGCGCCGACGCTCCCAACGGCGACCGCTCCACAAGCAATGCACGTGTTTCCGGTCGCCAGAGCGGCATCGCGGATCAGCTGTGTTCGAGCCCTACGCGCTTTCATCGATCGCCCATCGTAATGGGAATCGGGCGAAGCGCATAGAGCAAAAACCGCAGGAGCGGTCGTGCGGATTATCACGGGAAGGGGCCGGAACTCACCCGCCGGGCCCGTACTACTACCGCGCGTGCGCACGCTCCTCAAGGGCGCGCTGGCTCGGTTCGTAGCGGACTGGAGGCTCCGCGACGACGGCGGTTCCTTGGTAGTGAAGGTGCGCTAACGCGTCGCGACCGCGTTCCCACTCTTTAGAGTGGGAACGGACGCGCGGGGGGGACGGCCGAAAACACGAAAGCCGGAGAGCATCGCGCTCCCCGGCTTTCGTTTGGCGTAGCAAACTGGCTACGCGGAGATCTCTCACGTATTCACAACATCGGCCCCACGCGGCGCCGAGTCAAGAGGTAGCGAGGGTGCTGGTGGAGGGATTCGAACCCACAAGGGCTTTCGCCCAGAGATGTGAGAGATCTCCGCGTTTACCGGTTTCGCCACACCAGCACCTCGTCGGCTACGAACCCCGGCAATCCCGAAGGCCAAGACGCTAGACCCCGCACGTGCTGCCGCCCGCGGCAGCATCATGTCGTATGCAATCAGGTTTGCGCGTATCAAACGACTGCGCGTGGGATCACATTGACGCGGCTGACCCCGGGCGGTGCCCCGGGGTCAATCGAAGAGGACCAGCCCCCTCGGGGGCTCTTCATTCTGACCTTTCTTCCTTCAATGCCCGAGCGGAGTTGTCATCCCTTCGCTGCGCTCAGGGCAGGCTCTGAGCGCGAAGCGCGAAGGATCTGCTTTTAAGCGCGGTACGCGCGCGAGCGAAGGATCTGCCAGTCGCGAACCCCCGCGACACGTGGCGCGCGGGAGACAGTTGACGCCGCCCGTCCGCCGACGCAATCGTCCGGCTGTGCCTCAATCCGACGGTCACGATCACACGCAATGGGCTCGGCCGCGCGCCGACGTCAATCGCGGGCTGCGCCGCGGCGCCTGGTACCGAGTGATCGCCCTCACGCCCCAAGCCGTCACCATCGACGTCAATCACAACGTGCGAACAGTGCCGCGCGAGGGCGTGGACATCGTCGCCACTCCTCCGCAGCGCTGGTCCATCGTCCCGCGTCCGAGCGACGCCGTCCACGTGCCGGTCGACTGGGGCGATTGGTACGCCCTCTGCCCCACCTGCCGCAACCGCACCCCGATCAAAGGCCACTCGACCACCCTCCGCTGCCCGCGTTGCGCGGGCCTGTTCCAAATCGACTGGGACGAGGTCGAACAGCCGTAGCTATATTGCTGCCCCTGTGCCAGACGAGTCTTGGGCGGTCGACGAGCGTTCTCTCAAGTTGTTCGCGGAGCAACTCCAGGGTCCGCCCGCAGACCGAACCTGGTACGACCTGCGTCGCGAGGCCGAGCGGATCGCGCTCGTGCCGGGCTTCGACCGGCTGATCACGCTCGACGCCAACGCGATCAAGGAGCTGCCCCACCAGATCGACGTCGCCCAGCGCGTGCTGCGCCAGATGGGCGGCCGCGCCATCCTCGCCGACGAAGTCGGCCTCGGCAAGACGATCGAGGCGAGCATCATCTACAAGGAGCTGGCGATCCGCGGGCTCGCCCGCCGCGCCCTGATCCTGACGCCGGCTTCACTCGTGGGCCAATGGCAAGGAGAGCTCGAGGAGAAATTCTTCGAGCGCTTCGAGGCCCCGACGGATCCGGATGACTGGCCGCACGTCACCAAGGCGGTCGTGTCGCACGACCGTGCGCGCTCGCGCCGCCACGCCGAGGAGATCCTGCGGCATCATTGGGACCTCGTGATCGTGGACGAGGCGCACAAGATCAAGAGCCACACCGGCGCCACCTATCAGTTCATCGAGAAGATCGAGCGGGACTTCATCCTGCTGCTCACGGCGACGCCGCTCCAGAACGACCTGCGCGAGCTGTACAACCTCGTCACCCTGCTGCGGCCCGGGCAGCTCGGCACCTGGGAGGAGTTCCGCGCAGCGCACCTGGTTGCGGGCGACCACCGCCAACCCCGCGACCCCGAAGCGCTGCGCGCCTTGACGCACGAGGTGATGATCCGCACGCGGCGCTCGAGCGTGGTCGACGACCTGAACCTGCCGCCGCGCCGGCCCCGGCACCCCGAGGTCAAGCTCACCACCGCCGAGCGGGACCTGTACGATCGCACCACGCAGTTCCTGCGCCGCCTCTATAAGGAAGGCTTCGCACCTCAGGCCGCCGCGGAGGAAGAGGAGAAACCGACGAGGAAGGGAGGCGTGCAGCTGGCCGTGATTCACCTGCGCCAGCGGCTCTGCTCCTCCTCGAAGGCGCTCGCCGAATCGCTGGAGCACCTCGCCGAGAGCGAGCGCATCAGCCCCGAGTACCGCACCATCGCGCGCCGGCTCGCGCAGCGGGCGCAGAAGATCAAGACGCACGCCAAGCTGAACGTCTTGACCGCCATCTTGAAGGAAACGCCTGACCGCGTGGTGGTCTTCAGCGATCACCGCCCCACGATCGAGCTGATCGCGCAGCGGGTGGAAGGTCTAGGCCGCCAGGCGATCGTCTATTGGGGTGCGCATACGACCCCCGAGCGGGACAAGCGCATCCGGGCCTTCCACGCCGACGAGCGCAGCGTCTTGATCGCCACCCGCGCCGGGAGCGAAGGACGGAACCTGCAGTTCTGCAACGTGCTCGTGAACTACGACCTGCCGTGGAACCCGATGGTGGTGGAGCAGCGCATCGGGCGCCTGCACCGCATCGGGCAGACGCGCGAGGTCCACATCGTGAACCTCGCCGCCGCCGGCACGATCGAGTCGTACATCCTCGAGCTGCTCGACCGGAAGATCAAGCTGTTCGAGCTGGTCGTGGGCGAGCTGGACCTGATCCTGGGTGAGTTCGGCGGGGGCCACACGTTTGAAGGCCGGCTCGCGGCCGAGTGGCTCGCCGCGGAGAACGAAGCGGACTTCTCACGCCGGGTAGAATCGATCGGCGCCGACATCGAGCTGAGCAGCGCGCGCGGCAAGGAGCAAGAGGAGCTGAACTCCCTCATCGCGCCCGACGACAACGCCACCCGCCTGGGGCGCCGGTTCGAGACGCTCTCCGTCCCCGGCCGCCTGCGACTCGGCCTTGGCACGAGCCAGGTCACCAAGGCTCCAGGCTGGGACGCGAAGCGCCAGCGACTCGGCATTCACGTGACCGAGGTGCTCGAGGCGCTGGAGTCGATCGAGCCGATTGGTGGTGTAGCGAGCGTCACGACGCAGCCCGCCGGCAGTCATCCGCAATACGGGGAGCTGGTGCGGCTCACCGGCATGGGCAGCTCGGGACGCACGATCACCCTCGTGGCGCAGGTGGACCGCCTGCCCCTCGTGCTCGTGGATATCCAGGTGGACGCCACGTGACAGGCCGCCGCAAGCTTCAGCCCAAGCCCAAGCCTCCCGCTCCGGCCGAGCCGCTCGCGGATGCGCGCATCCGGCCGTTCGTCGAGCGCTACTGCGACCTCGCCGGGGTCAAGCTGCTCGATAAGGGCGCGGATCTTCGGGAGCTGAAGCTGCCGCTCGCCGAGCGCGCCCACTTTCAGGGCCGCGCGTCGCTGCGGTTGGCCCTGTCCCTCGATGCCCTGGAGCGGAACCCCGACGCCGAGATCGCCGTGCTCGGCAGCCCCTTTCTCACGCATCTGATCGAGGCGATCCGCACCCGGGCGGGCCGCCTCTCGCTCGGCATGATCCCGCCGCCTCCTTCCGTCGCCGCGGACGACGAGGATGTCGCACCGAGTGTGGCGCCTCCCGTTCCCGTGAGGGATGGCACGGCGCGACAGAGCCGTGTGGGCCTTGCGTCGCATCCCATCGGACGGCTCGTCGCGCGCGTCGTGCTGCGCGCCGGCGCCGCGGTCGAAGAAGCCGTGGTCGAGAGCGAGGTCTTCGATTTGTCCACGGGCACACGGGCCTCACCCGACGTCGCGAGCCTCTTCGGGGATCTCGAAGCGCGCCGCGTGAAACCCGCCGCGGCGAGCGCCATCCCCGACGCTGATGAGGTGCCGGCGCGCGAGCCAGACGAGCTGCTGAAGCTGCTCATCGGCAACCTGCGGGAGAAGAATGCGGAGCGCGTCGCCGTCCTGCAGGCCGCCGCCGAAAAGCAGGTCGCCACGGAGCTCGATCGGCTCGACCGCTACTTCGCCTCTATCCTTGCGGACAAGTCCGACCCGGAAGAGGAACGTACGATCACCGCGCTGCACGAGCGGCGCCGGACCGAGGAGGTGCGCCGGCACCAGGTCAAGGCGATCGTGCACCCACTCCAACTCGTCGAGGCGCGGGTGCTGGTGCAGCGCGTCGAGTGGGAGCTGCGCTCGACGCACGGCCGGCGCGCCCAGCTCGCGGCTCAGCGGCCGCTCGCGGGAACGGCGCCGTGGGCCGTGGCGTGCCCACATTGCGGCCGTCCGCCCACGGAGCTCGTCGTATGCCGGCACGAGGACGGGCACTGCGCCTGTGATGCCTGCACCCTGCGCTGCTCCGTGTGCGCCGAGGACTTCTGCGCTGACCATGGCATTGCCACCTGCAGGATCGATGAGCAGCCCGCCTGCGAGGAGCACGCGCGCGTCTGCGAGTCCTGCCGGATGGAGCACTGCGCGACGCACGGAGGCCGCTGCCCCGAGGGCGACCACCCTGCCTGCTCGGCGTGTCTCGAAGCCTGCGGCAGCTGCGGGAGGGTCGTCTGCAATCGGCACACGCAGCAAAGCCGGCCCGACGCGCCCAAGGGGAGCCGCCGGCTGTGCGCCGCGTGCGTGCGTTACTGCGAGGGGGGGACCAACGAGCCGGTGGGTGTGGACGAAGTGACGCAGTGCGCGAGCTGCAGCAAGTCCGTCTGCACGGCGCATCAGGCCGTGTGCGTGGTGGATGGGCACGTGCACTGCTCGCGCCACCTGCACCGCACCGACGCCTCCCGACGCTTGGTGTGCGGGGACCACCGCGTGTCTTGCGCCGAAGAGCCGGCGGCGATCTTTGCGTCGGACGAGGTAGAGGGGTGTCCCGTGTGCGGCAAGGACGTCTGCGCCCAGCATCGCGCGGCGTGCGCCTATTGCGGGCGCCAAGTGTGCACGGCGGACTTGGCGCAGCAGTCGCGCCGCTGCGCGACCTGCGCGCAGCTCGTGGCGGTTGCCGACCCGCCGGAGGAGGTGGTCACCGCCGCACGGGCGCTGGGCAAAGCCTTCCGCGCCTGGCGAATCGCCCGCGACCACACCCATTTCGTGGTGGAGGTCGATCTCGGGCTGACGCGGAAGATGGTTTTCACACTACGACACGGGGACACCGCGCCTGAGCGGGTCATGAGGCATTCGCTGCTCGGCTCAAAACCGCGGAAGGTGCGCTAGTCGCTCCCCGCCGTGATCACGGGACCCGCCGGGACCAGTGCCTTCCTTACCGGATCGATCCTGAGGTTCAAGCCTTCGAGGGCATGCACGCCGAGCAGGGACATGTCGCCCGGCTCGCCGAATACGACGAGCTCCGGCGCCTCGGAGCCGCCGGCTCGTATGAGCGCATAGCCGATACTCCGGTCGATGCGGCGTCCGTCTGCCAGGACAAAACCCTGCTTCCTTTCCACGATTATCCTAAGGCCTTCCAGGACGTCGCGCGGAACCCAGGTGTACTCGCTCCCGGTGTCTACCAGCGTGTCGGGCAACGACCGCGCAGACTCGTGCCGGTCGAGGTTCTGGATCTCTATGGTGGTGCGAAACAGTCCCATGTTGTCCACAGTAGCACCGTCCTTCCCGAGCGCTGAGACCATTTCTTTGCTGCCAGCGTCAAATCTATGCCCGTTCCCACGCTGAAAGCGTGGGCCCGACACGACACTGCGCCTAAGGCGCTGTGATTCACCGGGCCCACTCTTTAGAGTGGGAACGGGGGTGGGGGTTGAAACGACGAAAGCCGGAGAGCATCACGCTCCCCGGCTTTCGTTGGCGTAGCGAAGCTGGCTACGCGGTGACCTCACAAGTATCACAAACATCGGCACTGTGCTAAGCCGAGTCAACGGGTGGGCGAGGGTGCTGGTGGAGGGATTCGAACCCATCTCACCTTTCTTTTTCGTTCAACGCGCCGCGCGGAGCTTGTCATCCTGAGCGCGGAGCGCGAAGGATCTGCTTTCGGATCGCCGTAGTACATTGACTCATGGCGTCGTCCTCACCCCGCCTCTCCAAGTCCCGCTTCACCTCCGGCCTCCAGTGCCACAAGAAACTCTGGTGGGAGGTCCACGAGCCCGACGCCGTCGAGCTACAACCCGACAAGGTGCTCCAGGATCTCTTCGACCAGGGCCGCCTGGTGGGACAAGCCGCGCGCACGCGTTACCCGGGCGGCGTCCTCATCGACCTGCCGTACAACGCCTACGCCGAGCGCATCGCCGCCACGAAAGCCGCGCTCGCGAGCGGCGCACCGGCCGTGTTCGAAGCGACATTCAGCGCCGACGGCATCACCGTCGCCATCGACGTCCTCGAGAAGCAGGGCGACGGCTACCGCCTCACCGAGGTGAAGGCGTCCAACTCGCAGAAACCCGAGCACATCCCCGACGTCGCCGTGCAGGCGCGCGTCGCCGCGGCGAGCGGCGAGCGGATCACCGCCGCCCTAGTCCTGCATCTCAACAAGGAGTTCCGTCACCCCGACACGGGAGATCTCTTTGCGGGCACCGATGTCACCGCAGCCGTTGCCGCATTCGTCCCGCAGGTCCCCGACGAAATCGCACGCCAGCGTGAGGTGCTCGCCGGCCCGCTCCCCGATGTGCCGATCGGCGCCCACTGCTTCGAGCCCCACGAGTGCCCCTTCATGGCCCGCTGCTGGCCCGACGGCCTCGACCACATCGGCCGCCTCGCCGGCGTGGGCCCGGTGAAAGCCTCGGCGTACCTCGCGCGCGGCATTACGTCGATCAAAGACCTGCCGCCGACCGAGAAGCTCAACTTCACCCAGAAGCGTCAACTCAAGGCGATGGCCGAGAACCGGCTGATCGTCGAGCCAACCCTGGCGAAAGAATTGGAGCCGTTCAGCGGACGTTTGGGGTTCCTAGACTTCGAGACCATCATCCGAGCCATCCCCGTCTGGCCCGGCATGGCCCCCTGGCAACAAGCCGCCGCCCAGTTCAGCTACCACGAGCGCCAGCCCGACGGCACCTACACCCACTCGGCATTCCTCGCCGAGGGGCCCGACGACGCGCGCCCCAAACTCGCCGCGGCCATGGTCCGGGCCACCGCCAAGGCTGACCGCGTCGTGACCTACACGGGGTTCGAGAAGACCCGCATTCGTGACCTGCAACGCGCGGTGCCCGATCTGGTCGCAGAGCTCGAAGCGCTTGAGGCGAAGCTGATCGACCTGTATCCGGTCGTGAAGAACTGTGTGTATCACCCCGACTTCAAGGGGAGCTTCAGTTTGAAGCGCATCCTCACCCCCCTCGTCCCCGAGCTGACCTACAACGACCTCGTGATCGTCGACGGCCGCGTCGCCAGCGTGGAGATCGCCCGGCTCCTGTTCGTCGCCGACAAGATCCCCAAGCAGGAGCGCGACCGCGTTAGGAAAGAGCTGCTGGACTATTGCGAGCGGGATACGTGGGCGATGGTCAAGCTGGTGGAACGGCTTCGAGAGCTCTCCAGGGCGGGCTAACCCCGATCCTTCGCGCCTTCGGCGCTCAGGATGACAGCTCCGCTGTCAGTTATCCTGCGTCTTCCCCAGAGCCTCCGCCGCCGCCCGCCTTACCTCCGGATCCCGATCGTTCAACGCCCGCGTCAGCGCCGGGATCGCGGCCGCGACCTGCATTTCGCCGAGACCTTCGACGGCGGCGAGCCGGACTTCCTTGTCGTCGTCCCCCAGCCGGTCCACCAGCGCCTGCACCGTGGTGGGATCGCCGATGTGGGCGAGCGCCTTGGTGGCGTTGCGGCGCAGCTCCCGATCGGGCGACGTCGTGACTCGGACCAGCGCCGCGGGCGCCTTGCTCACATCGTCCAAGTCGCCGATGGCGTCCGCCGCTTGGCGCTGCACCTCCACATCCGGGTCGCCGAGGGCGCGAGCCAATGGTTCGAGCGAGCGCGGCAGGCTCAGGTTGCCCAACGCGCTGGCGCATTCGCCCCGCACCTCGGGATCGGAATCGTTGATGAGCAGCCCCTCGAGCGGCCCCACCGCGGACCGCTCCTCTATGTCGGACAGCGCGCTGACCGCGGCGAGTCGCACCGCGTCATTGCGGTCCGTCAGCGCCCCCACGAGCGCGGCACCGACGCGCGGACCCTTCATTTGCCCCAGCGCCTCCGCGGCTGTGGCGCGCATAACGGGGTCCACATCCCGCAGAAACGGCAGCACGTCCTTCGCGTAACTCGCGTCCTCGAACTTCCCCAACGCCCAGACCGCCGCTAACCGCACGCGCGGTGACGTGGATTGCACCGCGCCCTGCAACGCGGTCGCGGCGGCGGGATCCTCCAACTCGCCCAACGCCCACACGGCCATCGCCGCGGGCGCCGTCGCCGTGTCGGACATCCTGCGTTCGAGTGCTGCGCGGGTCTCACGCCGCTCGCCCACGCCCGCGGCGTAGGCGGCGCTCTCGCGAATCCGCGGCGACGGGCTGTCGAGTAAACCAATCAGCACATTGGCCGCCACGTGGCTCTGGCCCAGCAGCTTCGCCGCGACGCGGCGCACGCACTGGTTGTCCGCGCCGAGCGTCGCCACCAGCAGCGACAGCGCGCGCGGATCGGTGATCGTCCCGGCCAGGGAGTCTTTCGCGCCCTGAACGTCGGGCGCGTCTTCGAACCGTCCCAAACGACCCGGCTGGCCACCCCACCAGAAGTTGCCGAGCTGGTCCCCGATCAAGTCGCAGATCACGGGATCGGTGCGCGAGAGCGCGTTGAGCAGTATCGCCACGCGCGTCGAGTCCGCACCATACCGTCCCCTACCGTCCCCTACCGTCCGCAGGCTCGCTCGCGATGCGTGGTTCGTCAGGCCAACGATGGTCGCCCCGCCCGCTGCGGCCAGCGAGAGCATCAAGACGTTGAGCGCGCGCATCATGGATCCTGCCCCAGCGCCTCGGCCGCGGCACGGCGGACCTTGGGATCGGGCGACTGCAGTGCAGCGCGCAGCGCCTGACGCGCCGCGGGGTCGGCGATGTTCCCCAGGGCTTCGGTCGCGGTCTCGCGCACGTCGCTCTTGGGATCGTCGATCAGGCGCCGCAGCGAAGGGATCGCCGCGATCACCGAGCGATCGCCCGCGATGTGCGCCGCCGCTTGCCGCACGTCGCCGTCCGTATCCGTCATCATCTTCAGGAGCGTGGCCTCGGCAATCGGAGCCTTCAAGTCGTTGAGCGCGTCGAGTGCCTGGTGTCGCACGTCCGGGTTCGGGTCGCTCAACGCCTCGGTGATCCCGGCGGCGCCGCTCTGCTCGTTCAGGTTGCCCATGGCTTCGACCACGGCGCGGCGCACGTCCGAGTTCGGATCGTGAATCAGCCGGGCGATCGCGGGCCCCGCCGAGCGGGCGTGGAGATGATCGAGCAGATTGACGGCTTCATGCCGCACGTCGGCGTCGGGGTCGTCCAACAGCGCCACGACCGGCGCCGTGGGCACGTTCTGGTCCCAGCGCGACAACGCGCTCAGCGCGTTGTGCTTCACGTCCGAGACGGGATCCCTGAGCAATCCTGCGATCGGGCCGATCGCCCTCGGGTCTTCGAGATCGGCGAGGGCGTCGATCGCCTGCGCGCGCACTTCGGCGTCCGAGTCGGCGAGCACGGCGATGAGGGGCGGCACCGCGCGCAGATCGCCCAGGCGTCCGAGCGAGTTCGCTGCCGCCTTGCGCACGCCGGCATTCTCGTCCTTGAGGCGGGCGATCAGGGCATTCACGACGCCCGTGTCTTGAGTCGCGGGTAGGTCCGCAGGCCTACGAGACACGACGGGGGAGGAGACTTCCGGCAAGCTGCGGGTCGTGTCCACACTAGCCATAGCCAGGTCAGGGGGTGAGGACACGCGCGGCGCGGCGGCGATCGTCACCATCACGCCTACGGTCGCGAGCGCCGCCCAGCCCAGCCGCGAGGCGGGGTTCTGCGGCAGCCGCCCCTCGAGCAGCCGCGAGATGCGCGACACGAGCAGCGAGCGCCGCTCGGCGAGGCCCGCGACGGGCACGCCCAGGGGAGACGCCTGGATCCATTCGGCCACCGTGGCCAGACACTTCGCAAGCGAAACTGCCGATCCGGTCTTTCGCATGGCCCACTCGTCGCTCAGGTATTCCGCCGTCGTCTCGAGCTCGCGGCGCGCGAGCCGGTTGAGCGGCTGGAAGAAGAAGAAACGCTCGATCAGGCTCGCGCCCGCGAGCCACAGCGAATCGCGCCGTGCCAGGTGCGCCAGCTCGTGCGCCAGCATGCTACGCTGCTGCTCCATGCCGAGCTCCGAGAGCGCCAGCTCGGGCACGCAGATCTCGGACAGACCGAGAGCCACGGGACTCGAGATCGTCCGCGCCATCGTGAGGTGGACTCGACGCCGGTATCCGGTGGTGAGCCGCAGCTCGGCGAGCGTCGCGGCGAGCGGTCCGTCACTCACGGGGCGGCGATCGGCGAGACGACCGACGAGGATCAGCCGTCGCGCGACGTAGTAGAGCGACGACCCGAAAGCCACCAGGCCCCAGAGCAGCACCACGACCAGAGGCAGCGACACTGGGGACGAAGTCGGGTGGGTTAACCCCGGGCGTAAGCCCGGGGTTAAGGAAGCGGGATCAGGGGCCGTCGGAGCCCCAACCCCGGGCTGTCGCCCGGGGTCGGTTGGTGTCGCGGGTTGAGCCACCGGCAACCGCACCGCCGCTGGCGTCGACAGTTTGAGATTCGACTGGATCGTGCCGGTCACGAGACCGGCGAGCAGCGCCACCTTCCACAGAAGATCCGAGGCCGCGGGCTCGAGACGCTTTCCCCGGGTCACGAGCCATGCGATACCCAAGAGCACCGTGCTTTGGATCAGGTACGTCAGTAGCCACGCGAGCAGCCTGGAGGCGAGAGTGGTCATTTGGAGTCCACGGGAGGGGCGTTCGTTTCGGCGCGCTCGATCAATTCGCGGATCTTGGCGATGTCACCCGGGCTCACGTCTTCGCCCGAGAGCAGATGCTGGACCAGGGCGGTGACGTCGCCGTCGAACAAGCGCTCGGTCAGCTCACCGACCATCGAGTGCTGCACTTCTTGTTCAGTCACCGCGGCGCGGTAGTGGAACTGGCGCGACTGCGGGGGGGCGCGCCGAGTGACGACGCCGCGGCGCTCGAGGCGCGACAGCATCGTCGCGACGGTGGTCTGGGCGAGCCCGCGCTCGGCGTGCAGGGCCTCCCAGATGTCCTGGACCGTCGCTTCGCCCTTGTCCCAGATGACGCGCAGGATGGCGAGCTGTAGCTCGGTGAGTTGATGGCGCTCCGGCATGTTGAGCCTCTTGGTTGATCTACAGGAGTAGATTTACAAGTGTAGTTTTGGATTGTCAAGAGGGCCCAGGCCCCCTTTGGTACGCGCGCGAGCGAAGGATCTGTTCTGCGCGTACCTTGTGTGACCCCTACGCACACACTTGGAGGGCCGATTGACCGCAGCACAACTGAAACGCGAGCTCCGGCGCATCGCTTACGGGCAGGCGCGCCTCGCGCAGAAGCTGGGAGTGAACCCGTCTGAAGTCCGGCACTGGCTCGCCGGCGACGACCCCGTCCCGGCGATGGTCGCCCTCGACATCCGCAACCTCCCTTCTCACAATGAGCCGCCCCCCGTCCCGGCCTCCCGGCGCCGGGCGTAAGCCCGGACCGCTCGCTCCACCCCGCGGACGGCTGTTCCAGCTCCTCTGGCCGGTCACGTCGTACCTGGTGACGAACGTGACGGTCACCTTCTTCTGGCTGCTCTTCTTCGTCTTGAACCGCACCACCGTCATCGGCCGCAAGCACGTCGGCGAGCAGCGGAACACGCTGCTGCTCTCGAATCACCAGTCCATGCTCGACAGCTTCCTGGTGGGTCTGGGGGCGTTCTATCCGCAGTCCTGGATCCGGCCGCACCTGATTCCCTGGAATCCCGCGGCTGCCGAAAACTTCTACCGCACGCCGATCCTCGCCTGGCTGGCCGACAACTGGAAGTGCATTTGGGTGCGGGAGGGACGGCGTGACCCGCACGCCCTCCATCGCATGATCGAAGTGCTGCCGCACGGCGTGATGACGCTCTTCCCGGAGGGCACGCGGTCGCGCACCGGCGCCGTGGGGCCGGGACAGGCGGGCCCCGGGCTGCTCATCCTGGCCACCGGGGCGCGCGTGATTCCCGTCGCGATCGAGGGGATGCAGAAAGTGCTACCCATCGGCTCCAAGGTGCCGCGGCTCTTCAAGCGGATCTATGTGACCTACGGCCCGCCCGTGGACTACGCCGAGTTTCGCGCGCTGCCGCGCACCCGCGAGACGGCCCAGGCGTTGATCGACCGCGTGATGGCCGCGATTCGGGCGCAGCACGAGGAGCTCCGGGCCTAGAGGGAGGCACTATGCGTGCAACGATCGGGCTGTTGATTCTGTTCGTGGTGTCGGCGCGGCTCGCGGCTGCGCAAACCGCGACCGTAGTCCAAAACGTCAACCTGCGTCCCGACCCGTCCAGCGAATACCCGGCGATTCGATTACTCAAACCTTCGGAGCCGTCGCTGACCCTGCTCGACCCCACGCCTGAGGCCGGCTACTACCATGTAAGGACGAGTACAGGTGAAGAGGGGTATGTCTGGGGAAACTTCGTGCAAGTCATGGCCGCAGCGGCAGTGCCACTCACAACGATCCAGTTGGGCCCCGGCGTTCCTGGATCCGCAAGCATGGTCGGGTGTGGCCATGGGCTCTGGAAGCACGTGTACCATCCATCGCGTTTGCTGGTCAAGCAAGACTGCGTCACCGTGACCGGCATCCTCGTCGATGCGACCGCCCATCAGTCGCGCCATCAGGCGGATGGCGTCCGGCATGAGGGCGACGGAGACACGCACGGCTGGCTCAAGGTCGATCCCCAGTTCGCCACGTTGATCAACGCGGGCAACGTGTCGGATGAGGAAGGGAATCTCGTCTTCGAGCTGGTGTGCCACTACACCGTCACACAAACGGATGCGAAGTCAGCCTGCGCCGGGTTCGCGGACCACACGGCTATTCCGCCCGCCGGCGCGCACGTCGCGATCACTGGGACATTCGTGCAGGAGAAGAACCACCAGAAGTGGCATGAGATTCACCCGGTAGCGCGCATCAAGGCGCAATAACAGGCTCAGGGGGTGACGACCATCATCCCTCAGTATGCAGCAAAACGACCCCTCGGTGCCGCAAAAACGCCCTAGTTCCCCGCCACACGCCCTATCACACTTCATTTGTGAGGAAAGCCATACTTTCCTCGCCCGCACATCGGCATCTTTCGCCCGGGCCGCCCTCCCTGGAGTCGGTGTTCGTCGTACGTAACCACCTTCCCTTGTGAGGACTTACCATGGCCGGCTGGAAGCTCTTTGGGCGCGACGTCACAACGGAGCAGCTTCCTGCTGAGCTCCGCTCCATTCTGGCTCAGATGCAGCGCGAGCGGGTCGCCTTCGAAGGGCTGACGAACGCGGCGCGCGACTCGGCCCAGAACCTGACCCAGCTCACCCAGCCGATCACCGACGCTCAAAAGGTCGTCAGCGAGCTGCAAGGGCGCATCAAGGCGCTCGAGCGGCTCGTCCCCGTGCTCGCCACGCTCGACGAACAGACCGAATCGGTCTCGAAAAGCCAGCGTCGCACCGAGACGCAGCTCACCCAAACCTCGGACGAGGCGAAGCAGCTGCGCGGCGAGATCGACGAGCTGCGCACCACGCTGCAGCAGGCCCTCGCGCTCAAGAACGACCTCGCCGGCTTCCTCGAGCTGGGCGGCGGGTTCAAGGCCCTCCGCATGGACTCGGACAAGCTGACCGCCGAGCTGCGCGATCTCACCCAGGGGTTTCAGGGTGTGCGCGAGCGCCACGAGGAATTGCGCCGCAGCGGCGAAGCGGTGGCCACTCGGCTCAGCGCCTTCGAGGAACGGCAGCAGCAGGCGCAGGGCGGCGTCGCGACGACCGAATCCCGCGTGAACGCGCTGGGCCAGACGCTGAAGGAGTTGACCCAGGCCGCCGCCGAGGCGGCGCAGACCCAACGACAGCTGGGCGCGCTCAAGGCCCTCGCCGACGGCGTCACCCAGAAGGTCTCCGCTCTCGAGCAGCAGCGCGAGGTCGTCGATCGCGCCACGTCTCAAGTGGCCCAGCTCCACGACGTGATGCGTGAGGTCGATGCCAAGATCCGCCGCCACGAGGAGAGCGCGCAGAGCCTGGGCGCCCTCGAGGCCAAGGTCCAGGAGCTCCGGACGCTGCATAGCGAAGTGCTCGCGCGCTCCGACGAGATCGGCGCGCATCACGCCGACGCGAAGCGCACCGATGAGGAGCTGCGCGGCCGCCTGACCGCGCTGCAGGGCGAGGTGCAGCGTGCCGTCAAGCGCTTCGAGCTCGAGAACCAGGGGCTCGACGCGGCGGCCCAGCGCATCATGGACCTGCGCGGCGGGCTCACCGACATGGAGGTGCGGTTCCGCTCGCTCGAGGAGTCGAGCAAGAGCATCGCCGACGTGCGCTCCAACGCGGACGGCCTCGCGGCGCAGCTGACGGGCGTCGCCGAGAGTGTCGGACAGCTCGAGACGCAGGCCGAACGCGTGCGCGTCGTGGAAGCGAACGCCGCGCGGCTCGGCGAGTCGGTCGAAGACATGACGCAGCGGGTGGCGCGCATCGAGAAGGCGCAGCCCGCCGTTCAGGCGGTGCTGCAGGATGTCGCGAGCCTCAAGGGCACGCACGAAGCGGTGAAGGGCGCCATCGAGCAGGTGCAGGTTGCCGAGGGCGAGATCGCCCGCGCGCGCGAGAGCCAGGCCGCCACCAAGGCGTGGCTCGCCAGCGCGACCGACTCCGTCAATTCGTTGCGCGGTGAGCTGGCGGCCGTCGAGGAGCTGAAGCCCGGCGTCGAGCACGTACGCGGCGAAGCCGACCGCCTGTCGCAGTCTCTCGCGGACATCGAAACGCGGCGCAAGCTCGTCGACGACTTGAACGTGCGGCTCTCGGAGCTCTCCTCCCTCGGCACCAAGCTCGAGGAGCGGAGCAGCGGGCTGCTCGCGCGCATGGAGGACGCCGACCAGCAGTTCCGCGCGGTGAACGCGCACGCCGAGGAAGCGGCGCGCATCGAGAAGCTCGTCCCGGCGACGGTGGCCACCGTCGAGCGGTCGGAGCGCCGCGTGGCCGAGGTGGATGCCGCCGTCGGATCACTGGAAACGCGCGCGCACAACCTCGATGGGCTCGCCGAGCGCACTCGCGCGTTGGCCCAGGAGCTGGAGCTGCGGCAAGGCGCGCTCGACAAGGCGACGGAGCACCTGGAACGCGTGGCGCAGCTGCGCGAGCAGGCGGCGTCAGCCGCGCAGGAGCTGGAGGAGCGGACGGGGCAGCTCACCGGCGCACTGGCGACGGCCGGCGGTCGGCTCACCGAGTTGACCGGCACGCTCGACGAGCTCGACAGCCGGGCTGGGAGCCTGCGCTTCGCGCAGAAGCGGATGGCGCAGTTCGAGGAGCGCCTCGCCAAGTGGGACGCCGTCGAGGCGCATCTCAACCGCGCGCTGGAGCAGGTGCCGCGCCGCCAGGCGACGCTCGATGCCCTGCAGTCCGACATCCACCGGCTGTTCGAGGTGGCGGAGAAGACGGTGGACGACGTGCGGTCCATCGCCGCCGCCAAGGAGGAAGTCACCCAGACGCGCGCCACGCTCGAGAATGTGCTGAGCCTGGTGACGCACGTGCACGACGCCGCCAATGGGCTCGAGCACCGGAAGAAGCAGGTCCAGCAGGCGGAGGAGCGGCTCGGTCGCGTCGAGCAGGCGCTCGCGGACATTCAGTCGAGCCTCGAGGCGGTGCAGGACCAGAAGGCCCTGATCGATCAGGTCACCGAGCAGGCCGGCGCGCTCGCGTTCAACACCAAGCAGGCCGAGGCCGTGCTCAGGACGTTGCGCGAGGCTCTACCGGTTCCGGCGGCTCGCGAGGGGAAAGGGGCCAAGAGCGCGTAGCCCCCTTCCCTACAGGCGTTACTGGGCGATGGGATAGAAGCGGACCTGCAGGAGTTTCAAGCCGTTGTTGTCGTATTGCCAGAAGAAGTCTTGCAGGCACGCGTCGAAGAGATTCACCTGAGTGCTGCCGCAGGCCAAGACCGCCGCGGCATCGGCGACCGGATCGAGCGTGATCGTCGTGAGCGCGTTCGTCACGTTGCGGAAGCTGCTCTTACCGGTCCCCCGCACGAACACCTCGTTTTGCGTCGAGCAGATGACGCCCGGGTCGGTGAGCGTGATGTCCGACGCGCATGTCGTGATCTTGGCCTTGCCGCCCGGTGTGCCGAGCGCGCGCGCCCATACGGTGTAGCCGCCAGGCGCCGGCAGGGAGAACGACGCTTCTCCATCGGTCCCGTTCTTGTCGAGCACCGCGAACTCCCCGGACTCGGCACTCTGACTGAGCAGAATCTTCGTAGTAACGGCGACGTTCTTGCTCCCCAGGTCCACGAAGATGACGTGCCCGCTCCCCCAGTCGGGGGTGGCGCTCTTGTCGTGTGCGACACCGATAATGTTGAGACTGTAGTGCGACCCGCTGGGCGCTCCGTTCCCGGTGGTAGACTGCGCCGCGGCCACGCCGGCGATCGACGCCGCCGTAGCCAGACAGGCAGCCAGGCAGGGTATGGTACGCATGTTACCTCCTCGTGCGGATGATCGATTCCCTAGAAATGACGAGCCCCGTTGGCCTGATTGCGGGCGCAACGGGGCTGCGTGAAAGACACGATGATCCTTAATCACAGCGGGCGAGGTGACGACCGTCACGACGCTTGCGGCAGCGGGCTAAAAGGGGGCGACTGCGTCCGACCGGCCTTCCGGGTCAGGGACAAGCGGATCCTTCGCGCCTTCGGCGCTCAGGATGACAGGCTCGCTCGCTCCCCTTTCCTACTATTCCCTTGTTTAGTGGCGGAGCGGACCTTGTCATCCTGAGCGAGCGCGCGTCAGCGCGCGAGCGAAGGATCTGCTGCGCGCGAGCGAAGGATCTGCTGCGCGCGAGCGAAGGATCTGCTGCGCGCGAGCGAAGGATCTGCTGCGCGCGAGCGAAGGATCCGTTGTGGACGTACCTACCGCAGATCCACCGCCCTGAACAACAGACCCACCACGCCGCTCGCCGCGTCCACCTGCGGTCCCAGGTCCCGGAACGTGGCTGCCCGGCCCGACCCCACCTCCTCGGCGCGCACCGTCGAATTCGCGAACAGCGGGTAGTAGCCGATCGCCATGCGCACCGCGCCGGGCGGCACGGTGCACCCGCAGGGCAGTGCGCCCGCCAGGCCGGCGTTCACTGTGATCGTCAGCGGCGTACCGGTCTCGTTGGTGATCAGCGGCGCGAAATAGTTGCCGGCTCCATGAGCGGGCCGCGCCGTGGCGCTGATCCGCACGCGGCCGCGCGGCTGTGTCATCGCGACCGTGTCGGCCAGCGCCACGCCCAGCCTCGGCACGAGCTGCCACGACAGATCGAGCCGCCGCCCGCGTACGAGCTTGAGGGTGAATGAGCCGCCGGGAAGAATCCGCCGTTCCTCACCCGCGACCCGCACCGCCACCACATCGGCCAGTCGGTTTTCGAAGGTGAGCTGAGGTTGCATCAAGAACAGCGCGCCGGCGCCGAGCGCCAGCACTGGGAGCACGATGGCGAGGGCAATCCGGCCGACGCGCCGCGGCCGGACGGCCGCCCGGCGCTTTGTCGTCGCTCCACTCACGAGCAATTGCGTCGCCGCCTGCGCCGCGCTGGCGCGCATGCGCTCGTTGGTGGGCGGGCCGCTGCCCTCCAAGGCGCGGATCACCTCAGCTGCCGAGTGAAAGCGCTCGGCGGGCTGTTTCGCGAGGCAGCGCAGGATCGTGTCCGAGAGCGGTCGCGGCACGTTGGGATTCACGTCCGCCGCGGCGGGCGGCGGCTCGGCGATGTGCTTGCCGACGATCTGTTGCGACGACTCGCCGTCGAACGGCGGGCTGCCCGTCACCATCTGAAAGAGCACGGCGCCGAGCGAGTAGATGTCCGACCCCGGGCCCAGGTTGGCGTCGCCGAGTGCCTGCTCGGGGCTCATGTAGTGCGGCGTCCCGATCACGAGGCCGGTCTGCGTGAGTCCCGCGCCGGCGTCGGCATCCAGCCGCCGCGCGATGCCGAAGTCCACGAGCAGCGGCCGCCCGCGCGCCGTATCGAGCATGATGTTGTCGGGCTTCACGTCGCGGTGCAGCAAACCGGCTTTGTGGGCGTGATCGAGGGCATCGAGGATGGGAATGACGATGGCGAGGGCGCGCTCGGGCGGCAGCGCGCCGGAGCGCTTCAGCAGCTCTCCCAGCGACATCCCTTCGACGAACGGCATCGCGTAATAAGCGAGCCCTTCGCCTGCGCCCACGAAATGGATCGGCAGGATGTTGGGGTGCTCGAGCTTGGCGGCGGCGCGGGTCTCGCGCTGGAATCGCTCGACCGTGCCCGCGGTCCAGGCGACGTCGGGGCGCAGCACCTTCACCGCGAGGCGCCGCTCCAGCTCCTTGTCCCACACCTCGTAGACCTCGGCGAAGCCGCCCTGACCGACGAGCTTCTTGACCTCGTACTTGTCGCCGAGGGCTTTGGCGAGGAGGGACAGCGTATTGGGTTCGGGCATGGGCGCTACTATGCGGGGTAGGTGGCCCGTGCGCAATCGTGGGTGGCTTGCCGTTTTCACTTGCTTGCCATATACTTGACCACTCACTTATATGACAACTACTACTGCAGTGAGCGAATCGCTCCGCCTCTGTATGGCTCTGTTCCGCGCTCAAGCCGTCCTCTCCCGCCGTTTCGACGGCCGCCTGGGGTCGTGGCACGGCATGAGCTTCGGTGACTTCATCGTGCTGCTCCACATCAGTCGCGCCGAGGACGGCCGGCTGCGTCGCGTCGACCTGGCGCGCGAGCTCGGCCTCACGGCCTCCGCCGTGACGCGCATCCTCATCCCGCTCGAGAAGATCGGGCTCGTCTCGCGCCAGACCGACGAGCACGACGGCCGGGTAGGGTACGCGGTTCTCACAAAAGCCGGTCGCGAGATCCTGCGCGACGCGCTCGAGTCGGCCGAAATGATCAGCGAGGAGGTCGTCGGCCCCAAGGCCGCGACCCGCCTCGCCGAAGTCGAGAAGTTTCTGAGCGCGGTGGCTTAGAGGTAGCGCGCCACCGCCATCGCGGCCAAGGACAACATCAGCAAGCGGGCCACGGCGCGACTCAACGTCGCGCCGCGTGCCCGCAGCCGCTGCGCCTCCGCGGGATCGGTGGTCGTCATCGACTTCATCATCAACGGCCGCATGACGACGATCCCGATGATGAACGCAAGGATCGCGGACGCCGCCCCCACGTTGAGCGCCATGCCCATGCGCGAGCTGGCGAAACCGCTCGCCCCGCCGTACAGGTGCATCATCAGCCACAGCCCGGAGCCGATCGTCAGCAGCGCGATGATCGGCATGACGATCATGATGCGCTGCTTCTGCAGCGCGGCCATCACCTTGCCGCTCTCCTGCGGTCCCACTTCCGCGAGCGCGGGCGTGAGATAGAACGTCATGAACGCCATCATCCCGACCCACATCGCCCCGCCCCCGACGTGAATGAGGCGCAGCACGATCATCAGCCAGTTCATTTCCCTGCCTCCTTGTTGACTTGTAAGCCCATCTCTTCGAGGAACCCGCTTCCACCAGCATCTCGACCAAACCGCTGCTCTACACGCGTGAGGATCAGACGATCGCGCGCCCGCGTCATCCCAACGTACAAGAGGCGCCGCGCTTCTTCGATCTCATCTTGTATCCCATCGGTCGCCGCGCGCCACCCCGGCAGCTCGAAGTCCTCGACACCCACCACGTACACGCGCGAGAACTCCAAGCCCTTCGTCGAATGGAGCGTGAGCAGGTTGACGCGATCGGCCGCCGCTTGGACGCCGTCCGACGTCGACAGCGCGACTCGTTCGAGCAAGCGATCGATCCCCTCCATCGTTCCTGGCTGGTTATCCATCAACGCATGTAGCCGCGCCAACGCCGCGGGATAACGCTGCGCGGGGTCGGGCTCGGCCGCGAGCTTTGCCCTGAGCCCCGGCCCGCCGAGCCGCTCGATCAGCTCCTCGACCGGCGGCGCATCGGCGCCGGTGCGCTCCCGCTCGGTCTCATAGAACTCGAGCGCGTCGCTGTAGCGTCCCAGCGCGTAGAACTTGGCGCGCTCGAACAGCATCTGCTGCTCCGTGCTCCGTTCTCCCTGCTCCAACGCCAAGCCCAGCCCCAGATAGTCGAGCAGATTCACCAGCACCGCTTTTCTCGCCCTGACGACCCGCTGCTTCTCGAGCTCCCGATAGACCTTGGCGAGTGTGACGGCGTCGTCGAGCGCGTGATGCGCCCGTCCCACGTCGATCCCCAATCGGGCGGCGATGTCTTCCTGCCTGCCGCTGTCGCGTGACAGCGACCGTACCAGCGGCAGCGTGTCGTAGAACACGAGACTCTCCACGCCTTCGCGTCCCGCGGCGAGCCGCCGCAGCACGGGGATATCGAAACTCTGGCCGTTGTGCGCGATCAAGATGTCGTCGCCGACAAAGGCCCTAAACTGCGGCCAAACGGCGGAGAAATGCGGGGCGGGTGCGACGTCGGCATCCGTGTACCCGTGCACTTTGGTCGCGCCCGGCGAGATCGGTCGATACGGATTCACGAGGGTGTGAAACCGATCGACAATCTCGCCGTTCACTACCCGCGCCGCCCCGATCTCGACCACCCCACACGTCGCCACGTCCGTGTCCGTCGTCTCGAAGTCGAACGTGACATAGCGCTCCAGCCCGGATCCTTCCCCAGCGTGGAGCAGCTGAAGTGCCTTGAATAGTGTGAGCGCAAGGCCTCTTCCACCGGCGTCGGCTTTGCGCAGGATCTCCCCAGGCTCTGTTGCCCGCCCGGAACTTGGCACCTTCCGCATCCCCGCACCGATGAGCATCCCCCTCAGCGCAATCTCCAGGCCCCCCTGCGGCTCGATCATGATGCCGCGCTCTTCATCAATAGCCTTGCGCAACCGTGCGGCGAGCCGCCGAGCCTCGGGCCACTCCGCCGGATCCGTGAGCTCGTCGTGCCGCTCCTCCAGCACGTTGCGATAAGGACCGATGCTCTGCGACAGGATCTCGTCCACGAGGGCCGCGACCGAGTGCCGCGAGCGCGCGAGGGCACGCAGGTTCCCCACCTGATACACGAAGCGCCACAGTTTCTTTGTGTCCGGGTCGTGCTTGGGGCGTCGCTCCGCCAGGGCGCGCACGCCCTCGAGAAAATCTCCCTCGATCGTCGCTGTGACCTCTTGCAGAAAGTGCTCCGACAGCGTCGCCCGAGCAAAAGCCTCGAGCGCCACCGGGTCGTCAGGATTGCGCACCACCCGCAGCCCCGTGATCACGTAGCGAATGACGTCGTCCTCGATGAGCGACCGCCCGCGCGCCAGCCGGCACGGGATCCCGGCGCGCAGCAGCCGCCCCTCGAGGTACTGACCTACTCGATGTTTCCGATAGAGAATCGCGTAGTCTCCCCAGCCGAGGATGGCCGCCGCGCCTTCGGCCCGATCCCGCACGACGTCGTCGATCAGCCAGGTGGCTTCCGCCTCTTCGTCGCGGAACGCCACGGCGCGCACCTCGTGCTCCGACTGCCGCTCGGCACTGAGCTGCTTCTCGAACAGCCGGGGATTGCGCGCCAGCACGCGCCGCGCCGTCTCGAAGATTTGATGTGACGAGCGGCAATTCTTGTCGAGCACGATCGGCCGCTCGATCCCGTAATCGCGGCGAAACCGCTCCAGCACCTGTGGATTGGCCCCCGTCCAGGAGAAGATCGACTGCTCGTCGTCGCCCACCGCGAAAAAGTTGTCGTGCGGTGCGGCGAGGCGCTTCAGGATCTCGTACTGCGGCGCGTTGACGTCCTGGAATTCGTCGACGAGCAGGTAGTCCCAGCGCGCGGCGAGCGCGTCGGCCACGTCGCTCCGCTGCTGCAAGAGGGCCGCGGTCTTCGCGATCAAGTCGTCGAAGTCCAGCATGTGGCGCCGGGCGAGATACGAGGCGTACTCGCGGTAGAGGCTCGCTTCGTCGGACGTCAGCCGGTACTCCTGCAGCCGGTGCCGGCCGAACCGGTTGAGCACGCCGCCGCGCCGGTCGGCGTGGACGCGCAACCGGGCCAGCACGGCCTGCTGGTAGGGCTCGTCGGCCACGCCGAATCCCTTGGGCAGCCCCGCGGCTTCCGCGTGCTCCCGCAGAATCGCGAGGCAGAGGGCGTGGATCGTCCCGCGCGTCACGTCGTGGCGCAGGCGCGCGGCGATCTCTTCCGCTGCCTTGTTGGTGAATGTGACGGCGCAGATGCGCGCGGGATCGAAGTTCAGGGACGTGATCAGGTACTCGATGCGGCCGATGAGGCAGAATGTCTTGCCCGCGCCCGGGCCCGCCACCACGAGCACGGGACCGAGCGGTGCTTCGATGGCTAAGCGTTGCTGGGGGAGCGGGTCGAAATCCATGAGGGGAATCTAGACCCGGGGGTGCCCTCCCCTCACTCGTACATCTTTTTCGTGTCGGCTCCCGCCAGCTCCACGAGGAAGCTCGCCAGCTTCTCGGTGAGCGCCTCCACGTACTTGCGTCCCTTTTCCGCGCTGGCTGCCGCGGGATTCCCGACGCCGGTGTCGTCGGTCACCTGACGCCACTGCCGCGGCGCCCACGCCCATCCCTCGCGCAGTCCCGCGATCTTGAAGCGGCGCGCCTTGCCGGACCCGGCCTCGGCGAGCGGCCGCACCAACTCGGGGGCGACGTGGAGCATCACGCTCGTCTCCAGCTCCCCCGCGTGGTCTCCCGTGTCGGCGAAGAACTGGCCTGGATCCAGCACCTTGTACCAGTTGACGACGCACAGAAACGACGACACGGCGGGCTGCAGCTCGCGGATCATCTGGCGGAAGTCATTGCCGCCGTGCCCGTTCAGGATGACGAGCTTGGGGATTCCCTGACCCGCCAGCGCCGTCGCGACGTCGCGCAGCATCAGTGCCTGCGTGCTCGGGTTCATGTTCACGCACAGCGGGACGTCGAGCTGGCCGGTATTCACGCCGAACGGCACCACCGGGAGCACGACGACCCGCGCCCCACGCGCCCACGCCTGCCCCGCCGCCAGCGCGGCGATCTTTTCGGTCTCGATGTTGTCGGTCGCGTACGGGAGGTGGTAGTTGTGCGCCTCCGTCGCGCCCCACGGCAGCACGGCCACCTCGTACCGCGCGTCGCGCACGGTACTCCAGGTCAGCTCGTTCAGGATGTACGGGCGGGAGGGCAGAGTGGGCAGGGGAGGCATCGGCACCGTCAGGATCGGGACGTTCGATACTACTACGGACCGGTCCCCCTGCCCAGAGTGCGAAAGGCGTCAGCTCGCCTGCTTCGCGGCGGCCCTTGTGTCCTTATCGGCCTGCCGTTCCGCTTCCTTCGCTTCCGTGGCCGAGAGCCCCAGGCCCTGGAGCGTCTGTCCCAGGCTCTTGCCGCTCTTCAGACCATCGAGGATCGCCTCGGTCGTGATGGCGGAATTCTTATCGCCCAGGTTGTGCGCCACCATGTTGGCGGAAATGAATTGCCCGCGCGTCAGCTTGGGGTTCGCCTGCTTCGCCGTTTGATAGGCGCTCGCGAACGCGTCGGGCGTCATGTCGAGTTTCTTCGCGACGCCGCGGAACGTGCTCGAGTACTTGGGTTTTGCCGTCGTCGCCGTGTGGCTCGTCGTCTGGTGGCGCGCCATCGGCGCCTGCGCCGGCTTCTGCGCCGCGCCCGCCGTGTACGTGCCGAGCGCGAGCCCGCAGACTAGCGCCGTGCTGATGCACAAGCTCGTTCTGCTCTTCATAGGTTCCTCCGGTTTGGGTAAAGCTCGTCTTCGCGAATAGGACTACTCGACCGCGCCGAAGGTCACCGGTGTGACGCGGTTCACCGGGGCGGGGTGTTAGCTGGGCGGAGTGGGAGGGAACCGGTTCATCCTTGAACGGAGCGTGTCCATGCGCGTTACCGCTCGCTGTCTGAGCCTGCTGGTATTGTTGGGCGTGTCGTCGCTGCGGGCGCAGTCGTCCGTGGCGGCGGGGGCGACGGGGGGCGCCGTGAAGCTCACCGCACAACGCTCCGAGCAGGCCTTGACCGGCATCTTGCAGTACCAGGCCCGCCCATGGCTGAGCCTGTCTGCGACACCCTCCTTCCTGCACGTCTCCGACGTCGTGAGCGGCAAGGCGGCGTCGAGCTTCGGCACCGGCGACTTGCCCCTGTCCGCCGCTGCGTCCCACGGGTTCGCGACGACCGGCTCTCCGGTCATCGCGGGGGTGCTGATAGTCGTGTTGCCCACGGGGAACGCGGCCTGCGGACTGGGGAGCGGGGAGACGTCGTTCGGGCTCGACCTCGGGGCCGGGGCTTCGCCGAGCGAGCGCCTCCACGTCGCGGCGGACGCGAGCCGTGGCATCGGCGGACTCTCCGCCCAATCGGCGCTGAGCGCGCCCCGCGCGACGTCGCTGCGGGGCGAGGCCACGTACGACCTGTCGCCGCGCTGGACCACGAGCGTCTCGCTCGGTGTCGACGTCGGCCAGTCGGACTCGACGCAGGCCCTCAACCGCTCCCTCGGTGCCGGCCTCACCCATGCGCTTGTGGGGCCGCTCACCCTGACACTCGACGGCAGCGTGGGGCTCTCCGCGGCGTCGCCCAAGTGGGCGCTGTCGGTCGGCATCGGCAGTGTGTTCGCGGGTACGTCGCCGGTCAGCCTGTCGTCGCCGCTGCGGCGTCTGAAGTCGACCTTTGTCGGCGGCGCGAGCCGCGGCGGCGGGGCGGGGAAGGTCGGGTGCCGCTGAACGGTGCTCACGTCCTTTAGGACGTGCGTCTTAGCCGAGCCGGCCCTTCAGCAACTGTCTCATGTGTCAAGCCGTGAGCGCGCGCCAAGGGGTTTGCGACCGCATAATCGCATTGGCGATGGTGAGGAGCTTTCGCATGCAGGCCGTCAGCGCGACTTTGGCCGGCTTAC
>WNGR01000264.1_pt1 | contig 55835 bp, 63 predicted proteins | sample 5407581 | NCBI WGS metagenome assembly WNGR01 (sample SAMN13153383, study PRJNA577476) | soil metagenome | isolation source: 80 cm soil or saprolite under Garry oak tree replicate 2 | place: USA:California | collected 2016-06-15 | reverse complement strand
GTGATTCCGCTTCAACCTGGGATTCGCCACCTACACGAATCCTCAGTAGATTTCACCCAAGCGAACGCCACAGGTTGCGGGCATCGCAGCTATGGGGGCTCGTACATGGTCACATCATACACCCGTTTCTTGCCACAATTGCTCTCCATACCAGTGGCACATCCTGGTGATTACTCTTAGCCATACTCACTGAGTGGCGACCGAATACAGAATTTGTTTGGACGGTTTGTGGCACACGTGGAGGTTCTTGCCAAAAAAAACAAAATCAAGTGATAACGGTACAAATACAGGTCAACAACTCAGAAACGTGGTACTCTTAAGCCCCGAAACCGTACAGCGTACGCCCTGATCGCTTGAGAGCGTAGACGAACACCACCACGACGGGCAAGACGACGAATGGCAGGCTTGGTGATACCTAGACTATGTGTTAGGAAGTGACGAGGGACAAAGCAATGCTTCCCGTACCCTGAATGTTGTCACGGAGAATCTTGCGATGGCGTTTAGCTCCACCCTTTCCGAGACCCTTGGAAAAAGTCAACGAGTTGGTAAAGGAAGTGGACTGAGGGGAAGAGATAATACCTTTCCGCCTTTTCCACGTCCGGACATTGATAGATAAAGTTGTTGGTTGGTAAAAGTGGGAGATGTGAGTGTTGGGTGGAGGGCACGAAGGTGGAAGAGCAAGATGAGTCAAAATGGGAACGAGTCACGAGTACTATAAATGATCCGAGGAACGTCTGTGGCTGTGCTTTGTTGATCAGGTTGGCACCCGCGTTCGTTGAAAGCACGTGACGGACGCGTCGAGCAATCTATATATAATCGCCCACCGCCGACCTTAATTCAGTGGCTTCATTCCTCTGCCTCCACAAAACCACATCACTTGCCCTTTGTCATATCTCTTGATTATCATCCATGGCCCGTACCAAGCAAACTGCCCGCAAATCCACTGGTGGTATGTCAACTTTCAAAACCATTTCCACTCAGTTCCTCACTTGTAAATTCAGGCAAGGCACCTCGTAAGCAGCTGGCCGCCAAGTCTTCAGCTCGTAAAACCTCTGCAGCGGTGAGTCCTCTTTTGTCCCTTTAGGCATCGTACTGAGTTATGGTTTGAAGGCGGTCACTGGTGGTGTGAAGAAGCCTCATCGCTTCCGCCCCGGAACTGTCGCACTGCGCGAAATTCGTCGCTACCAGAAGTCCACTGAACTTCTCATCCGCAAGCTTCCCTTCCAACGTCTCGTTCGTGAAATTGCGCAGGATTTCAAAGTGAGTGTGGCTCTGCTTCCTTAAGTGCCACCACTGACATCTCCGAAAGACGGACCTGCGCTTCCAGTCATCTGCCGTGATGGCATTGCAAGAGGCGGCGGAGGCCTACCTCGTCTCCCTCTTTGAGGACACCAACCTTGCCGCTATCCACGCGAAGCGCGTTACCATCCAGCCTAAGGATCTCGCACTTGCGCGCCGGCTGCGTGGTGAGCGCACGTAGCCTAGTTCTTCCAGTTACTTGTTATCTTGTATATTGTACACTAGTTCCTCTTATATCATTGGCCTTTGTGAGAAGTGTAGCGTTTCTGAATTCTGAAAAGTGTCAAACGAGAAAGGAGGTGTATCGATCAATCTTAGTAATGCAGTAGTGACGTAACATTTCACCCTGACTCAGGTGAAATGAAATCGTAAAATGACTCCAAGTATGGTATCCGAATCGTAACTAACTCACAGACCTTGTAACAATGGCCCGATAACACAACTGTTTACACGCTCGTTTATGCTAATCCCCTGCTTTAGACCAAAAAAAAAAACTAGTCATGCTCACGCTCGCCTTTTAGTGGCACCGCAAACTGCACAAGTGCCTGCGCCCGCAGATGCCCATGTTGGTTACATTGTGCCCATCTAACCTTCCGCCCTCCTCCCCGAAACTAACTGACGAAAGCACGCGCTTGCGCCTCCTGAGCGAATCGTATCCTCTAGCATTGACGACCTCCGCGTCGACGCTCGAAACGGCCGCATCATACATCCACTCCCCCTTCGTCTCCACTCCCAGTCCAGTCATCGACCGCCGACGATTAACGATGCGTTTCTTCACCGCCCGAGATGGCTGCGGCCGTACCGGCGTAGCAGGCCCTGAGCGAGCCGCGTCGTTGGCCGCTTTGGACTTGGAGACTGACTGCCCGCGCAGTCGGCGCGTCGGCGACAGCGGCTCCAAAGATGGCAGTAGCGGTACTCCGAAGAACGTGGTCGGCGACCCCGGAGAGCTTGGGGAGTTGTTGTCGTCGCCGCCGGAAGAAGAAGAATCACTAGTAGCAGCACCGGCAGTGGGCGAGGAGCCGAGGGAGCGAAACCGCTCCTGGCTGGCCGCGAGGACCTCCTGGACTTTGGTCGCCCAGTCTTCGAGGTCGTACAGCTTGTGCAGCAGCAACTTGAACGTGAACGGGTAGCGCTTCTCTCTCAGGGGAAAGCGCGCCTGGATCCCCCGGCCGGTTGTGGTCGCTGGCGCGTCGGCGTGGGACCCCGCCACTGTGTTCCGCCTCGGACGCGCCGTCGACGCGTGGTCGGGAGTCGCGTGAGCGGGCGGTGATGGTGAAGCAGAGGCGGCGAAGGTCGGCGCTGATGCCGTCGTTGGTGTTTCTGGGACGCTTACCTGAGCCTCGCCAAGCTCAGATGCATCCCCGTCGATGGGCCCGTCCTTCGTGAGGATGGCCGACAAGTTCTTGAGAAGCGGCGCAATATCTTCCGGAATGATCTCGTGAGACTCCGACCCGTCACTTGGGCACCCTCCATGCGATCGCGGCTTGGTAAGTTTCTCGAAGAAGTAGTATAGTCTCGCAAATTCTGCCGACTTGTCGTTATACTTGGCCCGAGCAGTGCTGGCGGCAGCGGAAGGCGAGGCGTCCATCGTATGGCAGAGAGGTCGGAGGTATGGTGGGTGGCGACAATAATAATGCCGGGAATCTTCCTACTTTACTGGCACCTGGGTGCGTCTGTGTGAGGTTGACCGGAAGCACTCTCGCTGATATACTGCACATTCATTCTCGCTGTGGCCGCGGTGTGTAGTGGTCGAGTTCTTTGTTCTCACTTCAGCTTCAGCCTCGAACCACAACTAACTGACACACCAGCAGCACACTTGTTAGAGACAATAACTCCGTTATCTAACCATTTACGGCAAGTTGGTGTGTACCGTCCACCCAAGTCCCTCGGAGTATTTCTACATTCCTTTTCCTTCCATTGCTGTCATGGTGTGTTTTAAAAGGTCTCGTCATTGTCTCGTCATCTCACGAATGCTCTTGTTAAGGAGTGGTCCCAACCATTGTTCGGCGATCATTGCCGGTAGTACTTGTCGAGCGCTCAGCACAGAAGGTTCAAGTCATGGTAGACCGAGTCAGCCAAGCCAGCTAGTTGCACGACCGTCCTTGGGTTCACGTCCTCCGCCATACCTTGACTCTTCCTTCTCCTCTCTGGATCTCGAATACAGCCCACAGGTCCTCCCTCAACCCTGCTCCTCCGCTCTGACTCTTTTCTGCTCTGTTATTCAGCGGGGGGTAACGAGGAGTGGTCTTTGGCGAGTTGAACCACGAGCTCCATCGAACTAATGTCAGGCTCCGGAGTTTTTGTGCTAGTCTCATCGTCGCCATCAGCTCATCCTCGCGAGTACGTAATCCATGAGCCTCCCAGCACGTCGCGCATTCGGTCGGCGTGTACGGCATGCAGCCTATTGCGGTGCTCCTCTCTTGTGTAGCGACCCTCCTTGGCAATTTACCGTATGAATGGACCCTGGGGACTTCCCGATAGCCATCCAATCCAGGAGTGTGAGGTGCGGAGAGCGAATCGTCGAACGGACACCCAGCGAGTTGGCAATCCTCTCGTGCTAAGGAGTGGTTGTCTATGTGATCCCTCAGGACGATCGAAGAGGAGAGGAAGACACCAATGGAGAGACGTTGCAAGTTTCCCAGCGGTTGGAGACACCTGGCATAGAAAGTCTAATCGCGCAGAGTGAATATATCCCATAGCTGAAGGGAGTTGCTTACCGCTAGTTCTTCAGCTGTATCGCACGAGGCATCAAAAAAGCCGATGGGCGAGTGCTTGGCGCAGGTGCTTGACTCTTCAAAGCAGGCCCAACAACAGTCAATGCCCAGTCGTTCGACGACGCTAAGCTCCAGTTCTTTCAGACTCGTGCATCGCCTAGAGATTTCTTTCAGGAGCATCGGGGTAATGTGCGATAGCGATGTGAGCTTGAGCGAGACGAGTGTCGTCGGCAGCTGAGGAAAGACCAGGAGTATACTCGCGGAGAGGGAGAATACAGAGACAGCTTCGCAAGCCAGTTCCAGCGACACAAGATTCATTTTGTACACTGGCAAAGCTTTCTTCTCGACGATTTGCATGGTTGTGGAAAGATGCCTGAATGCACTGGTTTAATTCATTGCGCATATATGCGTCTCCTCGCCTCACCGTACCCACGAACAGCTGTCAGGGATGTCGATAGTTTTTCCTGCCTTCGTGAGCCGATGCAGCGTCAGGTGCGAAAAATAGGCTTTGAGTGCGATATGGCGAAGTTGACGAGACACGACAGACAAAGCCGCAATGGAGGAGAAAGCTCGAGATTGAGAAAGCAGAACCTCCTGCACGATTCTGTCTATTAGTTCAACGGGGAACTTCTGAAATATTCCACAGTTAAAATCGGTGACCATTCCCGTTGTTGTCGCGAATAAAGATCCGACCGCACTCCTTACCGGGATAGCCATCTGGAAGAGCCGACACGAATTGTTGGGTGAAACGATCTCTGATGACAATGCTGTACAAATGGTAAAATTACAAAGTGTAATATGCTAAGTAGTTATGCATGTGTTATAGATAAGACGCGTCGAATCACGTGGGTCTCCAGTGCAAGTCCGACTCCAGGCCAGAGGTCAGAATAATTTGGGGGTTTGGGGGATAAATGCCATCAAGCATGTATGAAAACACTGTTCGCAGCATACCGGAGCTTGCTGTTCTCCGCTGTGGCTGTTGGCACGTTCACGTGCTCCTCGTCGAGCCACCGCTCACCAAGGTTAAACATGTCCCGGTCAGGGAACACCTCCGTTATGTCGCACACAAAGCCCTCTGTGGACAGGGTGTACCGCCGCCAGAGGGTGTTCTTGCCATCTTCAAACCCAACACCACAGTCTAGGAGCGCAAATTGGGGCGGCGTTTGCATCTTGCGGAACATCTGCCCGATAGCGAACTTCTCGTCGAGGAAGAGTCGCTCGCACAAAGGTGTGGTGATAGTGACGTCACTGGTCGCAACGCAAGCGGTCTTTCCACCACAGACAAGGTGGACTTCGCGACGCTGGGTTATGGGCTCCTCTGGCGAGGCGGTGTGCGTACGAGGCGAGGTATGGGCATAAATAGATTTGATGTTGATGGTGCGAGCAAAGAAGGCACTGCATCATAAGGTTTAGAACCCTATGATGACTATAATGGGCATAGTAAACAAAGAACACACCTGAGCAGGCGCTGGAGGTCGCCGTGGGCCGAGAGCATGATGCGTTCAAGACCAGTCAGTTCGGCAGGCCACGAAAACTATGACAAAACATTTATGAGCCTCAAAGGATAGCGATGTAAAACTATGGCGTACCTCTACGCTGGTAGCGTTAGCCTTGAAGGAGTCGATGACGGCCATGTGTATTTAGAAACGGGTGTAAAGAAAATCGGAAGGATGAAGTGTTGGCAGTTGTAAAAGGGAGAAAAGAGCTTGTCAGGAGAGATGATAGTGGGGACTAAGGGCCAGCCCAGCGAGCTTATATCCCTGCGGCTCAAAACAGGTTCCCTAATACAGCGAGATTAGGAAACCGTCCACTGGTTTGCAAAGTTAGACGAGCGCTGGATTGCAGACAAGAGATTGCCGAGTACCCGGCGCATCAGGAGGTTACAGTCACAATTGGTCTACGTAAGGGATAGTGAGAACACAGGGTTTCAGATTTCAGCGAAACGTACGGGAACTCGATGAGTCGATGGATCACAAACTTGAGGGAGGACTACATATGCACGGGTGTGTTGCAAGACACCATTTGTTTGTTTGTTTTGGGAGGAGAGGGGAGTTCGTGGCCCACTCACTACACACAAGACTGAGACGTGCTTCACAGCGTTACTGTAGGGAGCGTGATAAATTGTCAGAGGTTTGATGCCGCGTTCGTCGGTCTATAGGACTAAGCAATTCAGACCTAATATACACACCAACACTATGCAGCGCACCACGCACCATATCAAGAATACGCAGTTAAGTGAGATATCACCAGTGGTAAGCAAAGGCCCCAAACAGCGAAATCTAGTGCTTGCACCCTTGCTTGCCGCACCCGCGGAGGACGCACTGGGTTCCCTAATTAGTGGTACACTTGCCAAATTTGGAGATTGCTGTGCAGTCCGATGAATTGGTCATAAAACTTGGCCTGTCACGGCACGGCGCTCTAAGTCCCAGCTTTATCTTCAACTTCAGGGCCCCGCCCGGAAGGATCATATCGACGTGGTTCCTAGGGGGTGCCGTACCTTGCGACATTAGTGATGATATCAATATTGAACCTCCTTAGTAAGAAATCGGACGTCGCATAAACGTGCACAGCTGGCGTTCTTTCACAAGAACGGCCAAATAAGTGCGATATTGGAACAGCTGATTCCAAGGACGAATCCCTTGTTCCGACGTTCAAAGGCACCGAGGAGATATCAGTTCCGGATCTATACCCCGAGTGGTGAAACGTCGTCGGGCACGGGGATCGGCATGTTACGATCGGCATGTTACACAGTATTGGTGTGGGACTAGTCAACCTGTCCGTTGACGGGGAGTGGTGACACCGGTGTGGCGCTTGCAACGGCTGGGAGTAACTACCGTATATGACGCGTGAATAATGGGAGTCGGATTGAAGCTCAAAATGATGGTGCACGTGGATTGGCTGGGCTAGACGCCCCGTCGTCATGATGACCCGTGAGAGACGCACTATCATCTGAAGACACAGTGCGACCTAGCTATTACCGGGTGTGTGGGTACCGACCGGTCGCATTGCGCATAATCATGGTCTCACAATGCAAAACGAACATATTATCCATCTACCGGATTTCTTTTATCGTTTTCCGTGCGGTTTGGGGCATACGACCTCGTGTAGCACTCAACTTTAACGACTATGTACGCTAGACTTCCTTCGTACGTAAAGCTAAGGTGTCCTACCCTGTTATCTTAATACCCCCACCCCTCCCACTCCGTGTATTAGGGCGTGGTTCGAAGACTGGGTACGTGGTCAAAATTGGAATTCATGTTATGCGTGGGAATGAAATAAGCTCGCGCATTTCAAAATGCGATGAATTCCTGAAAGGCGCCGTTGGGGCTAAGCTCCCTAGCTGTTACGAACCTTTCCTCTGCAGAGAAAAATCTATTGGAAGGCGTTGAGCTTCTGAAAGCATTGCGGCCGTGTGCTTAGCAAAGACGTCGCACGTTTATGATACAGTAGTGATATTTGCGTGAGATGCCCAAGAGGCTGGGAGACAATGGGAATGTCCTTGTTAGGCGTTGGCTACTGTACTGGCAGATCAGGGGCGACGATAGCGTCTCATAACTATGGGGAATTGGAAATTTAGATATGCGTGGTGAACAGGGTTGGAGCGCATTCCATTCTTCTGATGGGTTTCCAATCGTCCGCTGCTTCCGGCGCAAAGCTTGGCGAAGGACAGAGCTCAAGATCAATAGTCCAGAATCGATAACTTTACGATTCTTCGGATACGCTAAAGACAGCCCGGAAAACAGCTGGACGCACCCTCGCGTCGATGCTAAACCAGAAGCAATGCCTCGTGCCGTGTACGGCCAGGAGGTCCTCATAACAACTGCGAAAGGAAAAGATAGTAGCAAACATCGCTGCAGAGTCAGGCACAAACTCGTCGTGCTTGATGCACTAGTAGATCCGCAAGCTGCTGATAAAACAATGTATTAGCATAACACAAATGTCCACTATTGCAATCTATCATGGAAAATTCCAGGGATGGACCACTACGGTTCTTACAAATTCCACCATAAGCCTGGGAAAGAACCGGCGGCGAATACACAAATGGGTCGATGACGAGACGAATCTGAATAGCACTTGCTTGTAGATATAATAGAACAGCCCGTTGATGCGGGCACATTACAAACGGGTGACTGCCTTTGCATCCAGAGGTATGCCTGTGGGAAATACTATATGGTAGACCATTTAAACCACTCGAGGGAGACCCACCTGAAGGGTCGATACCATTTGCCGCCAGATGGCGATGATGGCGAATAAGTCTGGCCTGATCGAAGCTGAGTTGGAGTGCGGAGTTAGCTGTAGAAACGCAAGGTGATGTGTAATGCGTACTTGACGTTTTCCCTTCTCATAATTTCCATGACCTCCTGAGTCCCCTGTTCGTCCAGTCCAACCCTCGCGTCGCCTTGGAAAATGTTGTCGGCCTCGACATCAAATGTCGAGCTCGTCATTCCAGCAGCAGCTTGGTCTGCGAAAGTCGAAAGCGGTGCATAGTTCTCCCTGGAGGGGTGGGGAATAATTGCACGCAGACGCTCAGGAACTGGGAGGTGAGCGCGGTAACGGTACAACACTGCGGAAGAAAGTCCGAGAATGAATGGGAGTTGATGAGTTGATTGTTGAAAGACGTACACATGAGTAATAATGTAGCAAAGGCGAGAATAGAGACGTAAAACAACATCTTATGGGGACCGCTGTCCGGAGTGGGATCGTAGCAAGCTGGTTTGCGATGAGGTCGTTGCTGCAGCGGCTGTGGCTCTAGATCCCACGTCAGTAAGCCAAACCCTAACCTCGCGGATCCGAGTCGAGATTCTTCCCTCGCTCGAGCTCTCGCCCTCATTCTCGCCCTCAGTCCTGTCTCATTTCTTATGAGCGCTCGCAGTGCAAACACCCTATGAGAGGGAAAAAGGCACGCGGTACGAGGAGGTGAGGCCAGTGAGAAAGACATTTTGTTCCTTTGAATTCCCTTCTGCTAGTGCCACCTGATTCCTTGTAGACTTAACGCCATAATCCAGCACATCCAGATAGCATTCTAGTTGAAAACATTCTGTGAAATGGAGGAACGTAGGTCTAGCCTGTAGTGCGGCGAGATGACGAGAGGAACTAGAATTCTGTGGCACTACCTGGCACTATACGTACTTTTCCCCAGTATTTTTTTGCGTGTATCGCGTTCGCATAGATTATTACTAGTTATCACGTTGAAAGAAACTCGCGTAAAGCACCTGCCTAGTTTGCGTCAGACCGGCTCCACATTCACCAACATTGTTACCACAAGATGCCTGTCTAGTTCTCTGGTGTATGCATGAGGGGCACGGCAGAAATACCAGGGTATTCGCTCTTGTGCTTGTACAGTAGCCCGTATAGCGATTCCGTGCATTACAGGGCCCCTGCCACTACAGACTACTACTATGGGTCACAGTTACCGAAATGAGCGTAGCATAGCTTTCTTGACCTCATTGCTGCTATACCACTGGCTTCAAAGACTCGACGTGGTTGGACCCACATAACGCAAGCATTCACGGAGACACCATCATGACGGCGTTGGCTAGAGAAGCATTATTGGAGAAATTGCAGGTAGCTACTAATTTTTTTCATCTCACGGTGGCCTGTGATTATGACAACGCCATTTCGCCCCCCGCCCCCCTCCTTCGCAGATAAAATTCCACTCTTTGGACAGCTCGCTGATTGCGGCCTTCCTTTCTGAGTTCCACACCGAATCACCAACACGGCGGCAGCTTCACGGACTTCGCCAAACCCTCACCAAACTCGCCGCCGCCGCGAGAGAGAATCACGACGAGCAGTCCATAAGCGAAGCCTTATCGGGTAGCCATATCGACGGTAGCTCCCTCAGCGGTAGCACACTCGAGGGTTATTCTGGAACCTTATTAACACCTACTACCGACTCCACATCGCCGTTAGCCTCTCCACGGTCGACTTCCTCCAGCGCCACCTCTTTCTCGTCTCCTCTTGGCTTCCTACAGACAGCTTTTCCCGGTGTACCATCGGCCCGACTGCAGAGCGCCATCGCTGATGCCACTTGCAAGGATGGTTGGGCAGAGGATGTTGATATCGAGCGTGCCGTCCAGCTTCTTTTAACTCAGGAGTACCTACGAGCCCTCGAAGAGGGCGGGCTCGATGCCCTGGAAGATGATCTCACCCCCATGCACAGTCCGGAGTGGCTCACCGTCAAAGCAAAGGGGAAGAAAAAGAAAGCGAAAACGAAGACTTACACCATTAGTGACGTACGTCAACAACAGCATATCTCCGAGAGGGCTCATCGCCGTTCTCCACACTGTGATATGCCCCCAAGGCCTCCTGATGTCGATATCTGGACTGCAGTCTCTTCCATATCTGCTCAGCTTTCCTCGCTCCTTCCCCCACATTCCGAATCATTCTTCAAGTCGTTCTTCCACTCACCTGAGTCCAAGTCGCCTGCGGCGGCTCTTCGCCGCGCACTGACGTCCATCACTAGTGCGGAAGATACGGGCGCCTCTCCGCCTGATACGACCGTACTACTTAGCTTACAAGACATCCTCCGGAGTACGCCCGAGTACAACGAACAAGGCCCTGAGGAGCGAGAACGCATACTCTCGGATGCCCGCTTGTGCTTACGCGCAGTTCAGTCGCGGCACGGTGACGCTCTTGACCTTGTGTGGCTCTTGCACAGCCTTGACTCGGATGAAACGGCAGAAGTTCGTCTGCACGGTCAAGAGTGTCAGGACGATCACCCGATGGAGTTGTCCGCAAGCTCACCATCCCCTGCTTTCGAGGCAACCTACGCAGGGTCGTTTTCGGGCCTTCGTCCCGGACGCCAGCCTTCGCAATCAGATGAATGGAATGTTGTGCCACGCAGGAAGCCCCCTTCGACTGCGAATCCTCACACTGGTTTTATTCCTGCTCACAATGACATGAGCAAGATGCGCACCCACCAGATCGGCTCAGAGAAGCATAAAGACTCAGAGAATCTGGAACAGCGGCTCAAATACCTCGGAGAGCGCCTCACGGAAACCCACATGTCTGCGGCCAGGGCCTGGAAAGGGGCCAACTCGAAAAATCTGGGGAAAGAAGTCGCTTTGTACCATGTCGACGAGGTGCGTCCCGTTGTATGGTTGTACCTTACTCCATCATGGTGGTTGCGGTCATCTCCAGGCGCGCAAATTACAGGAGGAGGTCAAAAGTGCAGCACTGGATGTTGCCAGAGCCCGCGTCGGCGCTACAAAGTTAGTCAACAGTTGCGTGTGGATCCGTATCCGGTTGACAAGTGATGGCCCCTAGAAGGACAGATGCGTCTCTTACGACTATTGATTTGCATTATACCACCATTTCCCAAGCGGTCATTCTTGCTAAAGAGTTTCTCGAAGAATACGGTGCCTCTGACGGTGAGCTTTGATACCTCTATATCTCTGATGTCAGTGCCGACTCGCGAAACCGTAGTTCGCCCAATGCGGTTCATTACTGGTCGTGGAAACCGTTCTGCTGGCGGTAAAGGCGTCTTGGGACCAGCCGTCTATAATGCGCTCATGGAAGACGGCTGGAACGTTTCGATGTTTGCGGGTGGCCTCACCATCCGTGGCCGCATTGGCTCATAGCCATCATAGATCTGGCTGAACCTTCACCCCCCCCATACTTTCTACTGTAGCGCATCTGTGTACATTTCTGATAATTTACGTGCCTTGTGTTTGATACCATTTCTTGTATTCTGGCTGGCCTTGTGTTTCTTCACAGCCCACTGGCATGTACGTTTGGAACTTTGGAACTGCGTTCTACTTTTTAAAACACAAGCCCTGCATGTATCGTATGTGGTGCATTATTCCTGAACGAAAATGACGTGGTGCTGGTGGCGAACTTTGGACCCCGGCCCGAAACGTTACGGAACTCTTGAGTTCTGCAGTTGCCGTGCCAGTGCCAGTGCCAGTACCAGTGGAAGCTGATATACGAATGGCGTTACCATCGGACTCGCTATCAGAGACTGAGTCTTTAAATGACCAGGACATTTGGGACGATCGTGACGGTGATGCCATTTTCGATGGACCTACGGTGCGCTCTCAACATAACTGCTACTGGTCGTTAACATCACGCATAGCGAAGACGCCGTACTAGAAAGAAAAGGAAAAGGAATAATTCTGGACCCACGTCACGAACGACACCGTGCAGCTCATCTGTCTCCACGTTCACCCTCCAGCCCCTCATTGACGTCCTTGCATCGAGATATGCGCCTGTGGACAGCGAGGACGTGAGTTTTGACACCATAGCCAAATCTGTGCTGGAACAGTGCGTACAAACAAGGGACGACCTGGGGGAGCTGGATGAGAGGGATGACCTTGTGAGCATGCGCCATTCTAGTGCTCGAGCTCTACGGATCGGCTGAGGGATCCGTTATAACCCAGGGAAGACCATACTCGCTTCTTTCCCCGTCCGACGAAGCAGATCTTTTGGAGACACTCGAGGCGAGGTCGCGAAATGGACTGAGCGTCGCGGAGGCCATCATACTGCGAAAACTAAAACTGCAGGGTGTACGTGTGGCATTTTCTGGTCTCTCTAAGTCTGCGTTGAGTCAATTTCAGCACATGAGAACCCATAATTTGTCTCCGCCCGTCCTTCGTCCCAAGATTCCGTCTGCACTTACCTGGCTAGCCCCCGCTTGCAAACCACCAGAGCCCGATCCCGAGGTTCTTAAGGCCCTCTACGGTGTACAGACCACACCATATAAGAGCTCGTTCTCGTCGCGCTTGAACGGCTTTTCTGTTCATCGTGCACCAGTGGTCGCTGCCGATTGGGAAGCACGGTCCCCCTGGATGGATCTTATGGAGGATATTCGCGCTCATTATGCGCTGAAATTGTATACCCCTTCGGTCCTTGAGAGCCAATTACTGACGTAAATTAGCTTAGGCAGGGAGGTCGTTCAAGAATCTCTCGCACCTATCACATACGTGACATTAACGGCTGAGCATTTGCCACAAGTTCACGATCTGTTGCACCGCTTATTTTGGTCGGGAATTGATGGTCTGCGTTTTTACTACAGAATCCCCATCATGGATATTTTTCAACGCGATTTCCCCCTCTGATAGTTAGCGACTCCTTACGCCACGTGCCCGAGCAAGCAACGATTGTCGCAATGTATAAACGTCTTTTGGTTGGATGTGCTATCCTTAGCTCCCCAGCTGAAACATACATCACCTATCTCGTCGTCCGGGCGGGCTGGGAGAATGCGCAGATCGCAACGTGTGTACGGCATTTCTTGATCTTAAAATCGTTGACTCAAAGTCCCTTTAGTGCTATGCTCTTCTATCTCATTAGTCGAAATCCAAACAAAGACATCACTCTCCATGTGTCTGCAAATAACCCAGCGATGGTAGGACCATTACGTTTCCCTTCTCTCCGCGGTTTCTGATCCCAATCCAAAAAGCTGCTCTACAATCGCTTTGGTTTCAAGGCGGAGGAATTCATCGTCGGCTTCTACGAAGACTATCTTGACCCACAGTCGCGCATGTCAAAAAATGCGTTCCGCTTACGCCTACGTCGGTGAACTCGTTGATTTGTACCAAAGGGTGACATTATAGTAGCCGTGCCCTCTTCCCGTCGCGCGGCGCGTCTACTGGAGTCGTTGATACCGACGATGAGGACAAAACGCTTCGGGAAGGATTAGATGGCTGTGCGGCTCGCAACTGTGCTGCCTCGAAGTCCAACAACCACTTTCCGCCCTCTGCACCCTCGAAAAGCCAGATATGACTGAAGACGTATTATTGGTCGCAAGCACGTTAACCTCAGGGTCTCACATACCTGTCTACCACACGCTTGGGAGCACCCCCCATGCGTTCTTGAGATCGGCGTTTCGTTAATAGAGGGGATTTCCCACCCAGATACTGCCCAGCCTTTGCAGGGGGGAGAGTCCATTCGAGCATCTCTGTGAGATGCTCGATAATCGAGTCCGCATCTCCCAGGAGAACGATCTAACAATTGGTAATGAGATATTATACATAACATCAAGAGGCAACACCGACATCAGGGTTGATATGTGTCACTGGCGTTTTGTTGATCAGAATCTAACATAGAGAAAAGCAGCTATTAGCAAACATCGGCAGCGAAGGCACACAGGTCACGTACTTGTGGCACGGAGTGAGGCATATGTGCTAGTGGTTGTACTGTCAGGCTTCAACTTTCGCTTGCTCCCGGCGGGACTTACTGATGATATCAGATACTGGGGCAACCTTTAGTGATGTCCCAATTATGAGAACGAGATCAACTTGATCCCTATCTTTTACCAAACACTCTTCGAAACTGTCGGTCAGCTTTTCACCAAAGAAAGTGATGTCAGGCTGCGGCGGCAGTTCAAAATCAAAAGTCTACAAAATAGGAATGCTATCACCTTCATTATCCATGGTGGGAACAAGGGCTCATCCTCGCCCTCGCTGTCCGATTGCTTACTGGGTTTCCGTTTATTGTTCCTTGCCTTTCTCCAGTCTTTTCCCGAATCGTTGCAGCTCTTGCACAAAGGTACCTCTCCCTGCATGATTTCCCGTTCGATGACGTTACCCGGCACACGGATGCGGCATTCTAAGCAGGACGCCGTTGCAAAAGATCCGTGACATTGCAAGACGTTTCGTATACCAACGGCAGTTTCAAGTGTGTCAATATTTTGGGTGTAGTTCTGTGGACGCGAGTGGGATGAGAGCTGACTATGGTTGGGCCAACCAGGCAAGTACCACTCACGCGGAGGAGCTGTGAGAATGGGTAGCAACGTGCGATTATCTAGAACATCAGGGACTCTCACCTTCCCGTTATCTTCAATGAGCTTGATAAAGCGGTGACACGGCGATGGTGTAAAATTTGATGGGTATATCTGCCTTGCAAAAGAGCTTGACGGATGTGGTTTCACGTCAGTTGTGGGGGAACGGGGGGGCAACTCTCACGCACTAGAATACTACAAACTATTAGGCACCACCTGAGGACAGAAATGAGGCTTGCCTACCGTACCGGATGGGTTTTCCTTGAAGTAGCTTATGTCGAACCTGATGGGTGTAAGTCAACACTGCTAGTAAACCTCTGATGTATTAAAAAGGCGCAACATTTGTTGGGGGTCGTCTAGATCATATTCTCCCTTTTCTTTCAACGTTGCGTATAGGCCATTGCGCGAGCGGAAGTCGGGAATTCCACACGACACACCTCACCCCCAGCGTGCAATCAGTGACCTTATTGGGGATCTGTGTGTCTACACTTACTAATACCAGCACCAGTCAACACCAATATGCGCCGTGACGAAGTTATGAGATTGACAGCATCTTGGAGAGTCCTATATCGGGATAGTCGCTCGCGCAACTGCAGTCTAACCTGGAGCGTCAAAATTAAACCATATGACATCTTGACCAGTGCTCACTCTCCGGAAAGGACAACTTGGAGAAAATACACCAAGGTTCCCAACTTCTTCCTTTGCAATTCCTCGCACTAGAAATGTGCACTGAATAGACCGGTATTATTCAAGGTACCGTCTTCGTACCAGGTAAATGTCAAAAGCACAGAGTAACTCGGGAATTGGGATTGCACGAGTGATCACGTATTCCTTCATAAATGATGATAGTCCTGTATGGGCATAGTCAGCGTTGTCCAAACCTGCGAGGAGAAGGCTCCCCTCGCTGCTTGAGGTGGGAAAGCATCCCATTGATTTGTTGTTTCACCCAACGGGGGGCCATTGGCTCTGACAAGAAATGATTCGGGACACGAGTATTCATATTAGAACCCGTCTTAGGATGATCCCACAGAAAGCGGCCATACCTTGTGGGCCAAAGAAAACGTAAAAGCCATAAGGCAGCGGAAGTTCAATATTTCCCGCAGCGTCGACGTCCCTGCCCAAGTTTTGCACAGGGGTGTTCTCGCCTGCCGCGGTATCATCGCTAGCTTCGTCGAAGCCACCAAAGCCATCAAGGATGTCGTCTAAAACTTCTTCTTCTATTTCCACGATCTCGGAGGCCTCTAAAAACGCGCGCACTTGGCCCTCGTAGATTGCACGACGCTGCCTCTGGGATAAACTCGGGGGATATTGGAGGGAGAATGGCCGGAGATCCTGAAGAATTGGGTTGTCCGCCATTTAGTCTAGATATCAGCACTATGTCAGCTGCCAAATCAAACTAGTACTGTGGTGTCACGGTGGTGGATATCCGTGTAACTCGGCAACATGAACAGAGTTGTTCACGTGGTGATAAGAGAGACACCGTACGCTTATCTTTGCTGTCTATCTATTGACAATTACGACGAGTTATTACAGCGAGTTGCACTCATTTACAAGATTGAAGCCAAAGATGTTACGTTTGACAGGCGAAGCGAAGGGAAACTGATGTACAGTCGGGGACTCCGAGTGAGGGAGTCGGAAATATACCGGTTGACGTCCGTGTCTGGTCAAAAAAATTGTCAAGAGGTCCCAAAAGTGTGATCACAACCATCAGCGCATGATAACCAACTACTCCCATCTTCCGTCCCAATTCCAGCCCTTTCGATCAAGGAGGAGCTCATCATCACTCTCGTCATTGTCCACGTCCGTGTCCATATCCTCCACGGCTTCCACATTAGCCCTTGGTCTACGCGACACTTGCTCCGGCTGGCCTTGGGCTTGGCCAGGGGGCTCGGATAGTTTTTTGTCCTCGTTTGTGATAATAGCAGGGCTAGCTGAGCTGTCGACTGTAACTTGTTCTACGCGTTGCTGAAGATCGACTCTCGGAGAGCCATTGGCCGGAGGAATCGAAGGGGGATGCGCGGGGCGAATTGTACCTGATCGCGTTCGTGTTGTCGAGGCTGCAACAGTCGTTGATGTCTCTCTACCACAAGGGGCTACGATTACAGGTTTGATCATATAATCAGACGCGCGGATGGTGCTTGCGCGGTCCCGTTTCCTACCGGTGGCTTGTTGTGTGTCGGACGGTAGAATAGGAGCGACTGTGGTCGGCGCGCTATCAAGAGAACGAGAGCGATGAGCGAGGCTCATGGGACTGCTCTTTAATCCTGTAAGATACAAAGAGTGAGTTCTTGCAGAGGGAGACTATCGAACAGTCAAGGGGTCCTGAAGGCGAGAGACCGGGTATATGCGCACTCCGAAAGGGACATACCGTTAATGTCAAGAGTGTCGAGCATACCACTGAGATTGGTGACCGTTCGTCCGTTGTCAGGCAAGCAAGGACTGGATGACGACCTATTATCGTCCTGAAGAACATTTTCTGGGTTCATGCAGCCAAACTGGAGGGTAGAAAGCGCCGTAGAGTCATCAAAGTAACTCGAGAAGATACTGTCGTGATTGAAGTGTCGCCGCAGGCGGCTGCAAGATTCCTTCGTTTCACACGTCTGCATTGTGACGTCATGAGAATTGGCAATGGCGTGGCCATTGTCCGGGGTGTTAGGTGCACTAGGCGTGCCCTCGGTATGCACATGCCTTCGCACGGGGTCATTGGTGACGATGGGTGTCGATGTTTGCAGAGGAACTCCGTCAAGGAAGGCTTCAGATGTGCAATCCCACCCGTAGAAAGGCGTTCCGGGAGGTACGTAATCTTCAGAAAAAGGGCCGTGAGAAAGTGCCTTCGCAGGTCGGAACCAGTCTAGCTCTGAGAGATTTTGCAGCATATAGGTGGTACAGCAATTAGCACTTTGAGAATCACAAGCGCCAGACTTCATAGACCCGAATGTAGGAAGAGATCCGCTGATTGGGAATACTAGCACCTCGGAGGCGTTTTCCACAGATTGGGCAACGTTAGCCTCTGAACGAGTACGGGCTTTGATGTAGAACGAAGGCTTCTTAATTTTCATCTTGGGTGAGTTGGCTCTCGAACCAGACCTGGAGCAAGCTCTGGATACAGAACAACTGTGAAAAGGTGAAGCAAGGCGCTTGATAATTTTGTTTTCTTTGAGATTACGGGAGCCAATGCGAGAAAGCTGACGACGAGAAGGAGGCACAGGAGACATAGGGTCAGGAGCAGTCGGAGAGTTGACAGGCGACAAGTTAAAAGGGGTTTGATATTGAAGGTTATTGGTCTCGTCGTTGAGAGAAATCAGAGAATCAAGCGCGGAAGCGGACGAAGAGCATTTGTCATCAAAGTCAGGAGGAAGTGCAGGAGCCAGAGCATGCGCGTTTTTAGGCCGCTTAAAAACTTTCTGGGATTCAGTGTAAGTGCCAAGGTCGAGGATTGGATTGGATTGCCGAGCACGTTTTTTCATGCGTTGAGTCATTTCAGCAAGAGACAAGTCTTCGCAGTCTGCAGCCTTGATTGGCGATGAAGAAACGTTGAACACCCGAGACCTGCCCTTTCTTCTGGCGTAGGTTGTCACAAGACGTCCCTGAGACTGTCCGGTGACCTGCATCTTGAGGGTCTCCCGCCAGCCCCAGCGAAGAAGACAGAAATGGGAGAGGAGTGGTGCAATAATCGTAATTACTAAGGTGGGGTGTTACATAACTATTTCCCACGGTACACGTCAGTTGTCACCACTAAGATGATGGCCTCTGTGTACCGCAACGTTTTGTCTTCACCTCTCATGTGCTTACCTTGCACTTGCTTATTGTCGTTTTAAAATCTGGTTTATTCGTACTTCTGATTCGCCACTGACCCTCAACAATGGTTGTAATACGCAGAGCACCTGCCACCCCCAAGACAAGTTCCCAAGATGCTGTTCCTCTGGCGACCACGACATCCTCGTCAAAAGCAAAAGCCTCAAATCTTCCCGAGCGACCGAGTCCCTTGACTAATGGGAAAACCAGTGATGATTCACATGACGGGTCTCGCGAGGACAGCTCGCGTGATCTGGTGAGTGGTGTCTTCTAACTATGGTGCGTTTAGTTTATCTATTCTGCCGTTTGAAGGAAGGTCCTCGTTTGAAGAAGAGCAAAGGTGTGCGAAGAGCCAAGAATGGGGGGAAGGTGTGTGGTACGAAACCGCTGTCTTTGATGGCCTCACAACGTAAGTTTCATAGAAGCGGAGAGACAAGCGTGCAAATCTTGCCGATGTGTTGTTGCGCTACCTCTTGCTATTTTTTACTATTTATTCTCTATCGGTCTGCCCTCACGATGCAGCCCTGAAGTCTCCCGTCTGCCGCGGCCTATCAGAATATCGTCGACTAATTCTGGAACCGTACATCTTCCCCGTCGTAAACACGGCCCTTTCTCACCCTTCCGTCTCGCCGTACGTTGACCGTGTCAAGCCTTATGCCAATCAAGCCATTCGAATCACAAGGCCTGTTGTACTACGCACGCAGCAGGAATGGAACCACCGCATCGTTCCGCAGTGGAACAAGGTCGTCGTCCCACAGTACCGCAGGTACATCGTCCCGCAGTACCGCAAGTACCTCACACCTCAGCTAGAGCGTGTCGGTGACATGATTCGACCATACTTGTCCGCCATTGAAGGAAGATACGAGTCCCTGCTAGGACCCTACGTTCGTTTTACTATCAGCAGAGCAATCAGATTCCAGCGCGCTACTCAGCCATACATCCTCATTATTGCCGACAAGACGTACTCCGGTTATCAATCTGCCCGACCTTACATGCATCCTGTCTGGCAGCATATCAAGCGCACTTTGAAACAACTTTTGGTTTTCTTACGCTCTCAGCGCCGCCAATTCGTCGACCCCCACGTCGCAAAAATATGGGAACGGATTAAAGAACTTAGCCGTGGTGATGGCGAAGTTTTTCCGGGGGATTCACGTTCCACAGAAGATACATATCGGGCCCCAGTCGTGTCCCCAACTGAGTCCCCAGCTGTACGGACACACACGGATAACCCAGATAGACATACGTTCTCTTCCGCGGAGCCTCCTGCGGATTATTCCACCCCGACCTCGATTCCTGCATCAGCCGTCACCATCGTCGTTCCTGGGCCCTCGCACAGTGCCGGTGTTGCCAAGGATGTTGCATCTGAGGTGTTCCCTCCAATTACTAGCTCGCATGTCGAGTCCATCCCCGTTGTTGCGCACTCATCTTCACTCGAGGTGTCTACCCCATTATTAGCGACCGTTCCTTCACCTTCATCATCGGCTACACCGTCCGTCGTTGATGACGTTGACCTGGACGCATTCTATGCAGATATTGGCCTTAACGATGAAGAGCCAGAAGAAGTGCCCGAATCAGAACATGCTCCCACCCAGGATCCTCCGCTGAGCGAGGAGCAGTTGGAGGAACTTCGCCTCAAAAAGCTCGCAGAAACAGCTGAGAAGCGTCGAGACATTATGGGTCGCCATTCAAAGTGGGAGGAGAAGCTAGACAAAGCCATCAAGGAACAGAAGAAATCTTTGCGTAGAATTCTTGTCGCAATGAGAAAAGCCGCAGTGCAAGAGTTCAGGACGAACACCGATGTGAAACCCGCTATCGATCAGCTCGTGGAAAACGCCGATAAACTATTAAAAGGCGCTGAGGCCTACCTTGCCAACTCGATGAAAGAGTCACGTCCTTTGGACGAGAAGGTGACCTTGTGGACAAAAGTTCTCGCAAAAGTTGATACGAAGTTCACGTCGTACCTGCGCCACATCGAGGACGTCGTCGATAGATGGTATACTTCGCATTTGGACAGAGAAAGAGAACAAGTAAGTTTAGGACTTATTGGCCCTCTGGAGCACATGGTCTCACCGTTGTTTCAAAAGGTCAAACTGGCTGCAGATACAGTAAGAGACATTGCCGACAGTGCTCAAGCTGATGTGGGCTATGACTACATCTGGCTCGCCGATGTAACTCATTTCGACTGGAAACGGTACCATGATTTGTCTGGGAGTGAGTTTTGTGTGTCCTTATACAACACGTGCCACTCACCCGTGTCCCTCGTTTTAGAGTCAGATAATTTCACGAACTTGGCGATTTCTATCCAGAATGGATCCCACCCTTCGCCACCCATTGACCCAGTTCCGGATGCAATTCACGAGTTCCAACTGGAGATAGAGGACATAATCACTGGTTTCGAGACTCGATTCCGCCACATCCAACGTAACGGCCTCAGAGCTCTGGAATCTTCTCTGGGAGGCGTGGACGGCGATGAGGACGCAGAACAAGACACCGAGCTGCCTCAGGTCTCCATCCTCCCGATTCCAGGGGACGATCCCAACTCCGCCTCCCCTATCTCGGAGAGTGATTTTCCCGTAGTTGGACGAGGCAAGGTGGAAGTCGAAGAGGCATTAGAGCGCGCGGAAAGTATTCTGGCAGAGAAGCACGCGGAGGTTACTATCGAAGACGAAGTTGATCAGTCGGCACCTCGTCTCGACACGTCGACTGCCGCGCCATCTTCTGTGAGTCCGTTACACGCAGAATTGTGAGGTGACATGTCGGACACACATGTATTACCGTTTATCTCGTGTCAATTCGCTTGACCCTGCTTTACAGTAGCGTCTAGTTACTATCCGGACTTTATGGTTGACTGGCGACCAGTACAGACCTAGACCCGGATACGTACTCAACGTACACAACTCGTTATATGCACTGGTATATGAAAACTATTGACTAATTCTATAGCGGAGGGTGGGGAATTGTCCCTCAGAGGCCTTCCATGGAGCGTTGAGCGCATTGAACTAGTATTGAACCTCTTTGTTATCTAAGACGAACGAAAGTCCTCAGTCAACATGACACTCTAAAGAGTTTATGATCACGTCAAGAGCACACGAAAGTTACTCGACATACCCTATGGACCATTTCCCAGAACAGTTGCTTGCAGTCGTTAAAAGAGACGGGGAGGGTGACGAGCGAAACTAAACGGGGTCTTAGAATTCTGAAACAGTGCCTTTAGGTAGTCTATACGTTCAATCAACGGCCCCAAATGCAGCCGGAAATATGCTTCCTGTGACTATGGTGTACGGACATACTGACGAGAGTCGTACAGACTTCGATACGGCAAAGGTCAAAAGCTGTGCTAATAACTTAATTTGCACTGATCAGTCAGTCATCGGGACCAAACGGCAAATATGTCTTAGGTGGATGGATACAATCTGAGGTGGCGTAGACACCCTCTTCGAACAAAGGGTATTACGAGCTCCTCCAAGTCTGCCGACCACCGGTGGGCATCGGGACAAACCTATAAGTTCGCCACACTCGACTCGCGCGTATTACGCGACAAGCACAGTGAGACGGCCCCAACCAAAATCAAGGGGCTCCTACATCCAGACTGACGAGCTCCTTCGGGTATATCCCTACATGTTCCGTACTCTCGGGGCTTAAGGCTTGCTGGTTCAGGACCGTATGGGAGAGGTTGTGTTGGGGTGAGGTATGCCCTTAGAGATACGATCAGGCTAGGGACGCTCATCGTTGGCAAGGAACCTCAAGGTGTTGTCAACATATGTTCTGCAGGGCGCTCCGTCGATTACATGCAGTTGGTGATTAGAAAAGTATGGATTTCAAAGGATAGTTAGTTCGCCGAATAGTCGTGTGAACCCCCAGCGATGACTGGAGTACGAGAAACGACACTGAGGGCAGATGAAAGCACGATCCTAAAGCGCTCGACACAGAAGACAAAAAAAAAATTTACGGGAAGGACAAAAAATAACCGGGAGAGCAAAGTGCGGGAACTGGGCGTCTCAGTCAGACTCATGCTCTGTCTGTCTCCATTTGAGATGAGCCTCATAGAATTTTAAAAGCTACGATAAGGGGCACCAGTTAATTCGAGAATGCGAAACTAATTGCTAAGGTACGCACCTCCTGCGGAAACTTTTCCGCGCAGACTTTAGAATTCTCTTTACACCCTACCTTCTCACCCTTCCTAAGGGAGCGTTGCTAGGGTATCAGACATTGCAGATGCAAAGAGACGAACAACGTACAATTTAAAATATATAAAAAGATCGCCATCGTCCATCCTCTCGACAGTATCAATCGTTTGTATATGTCGTTCCCAACTTGGAAGATTGCCCCATTTCTTGATTGTGCTGGGTTCTAGTAGCTCCGGGCTTGGATGCTCCTTGTCTGAAGACGCCGGGGAAGGAGACGCTTTCCGACTTATGCCGTTGCTCTTCCTGCCTCTTTTCCTTGATCTAGTATCCTCTTCCGCATCCTCATCGCCGCTTTCTGTTCTGGCTTTCTGGCGGAACCTCCCGCGTTTCTTGGTGGCTGTCGAGATGGGCTCAGAAGAAGTTTCGACAGAAGGTGCAACAGGGTGACGAGGGGAAGCCTTTGGCCTAATGTCGGATTTGCGTCCAGCCTTTTCGCCTTTCTTTTTCCCGTGGCGTAGCCAGTACTCTGCTATGAGCTCCTTTGCACCGCTGGAATGAAGATCATGAGGCCTAAGAAGCAAGAAGGGTAAAAACGTTACGCACCCAGCATCTCGTTCATCAACCCAACTGTTCTCCTCGTTTGGGTAGCCTTTCCACTTAACAAGGTAGCCGATTCTAGTCTAAGGAGAAATGTAAGACGCGTTTTTTTTCGTGAAAGAGCGATAACAAGAACTCACAGAGCCTGTGGCACCCCTCTTCGCATCCAAAATCGCCTCAATCTCGTAAACTTCGCTGTCTCCGTCACTATCCCCAGGACCAGGATCGTCGCTCTGAGCAGGTTGCTCAGGGGAATCTCCATGGGTATTTCTCGGAGTCGATGCAGGCCTCGCGGTATCAGAGTCGCTTTCAAGAGACATGGAAGGCATAGAGGATTGAGAGACGGGACACGGTTTGAGTCAAAGGAAAGAGAAAGCTAAACTGGAACCACACGAAAGCACGCCGCGCTTGACACGCAGCGGAGTGAAACAGCCCGAGTGTTCGAACTCCGCATAACACTCACATGATCAACGCAACGCGACAGCAAAATAAACACTGACGCCGACCACTGAATGACCCGTGTCGAGGCAGAGAATGACATTTCATACAAACAAAAAAAGAGGATAAATTCAATCCCTTCGTCGAGGGCTAGCGCTACGACCGCGTCCCTCCCGACCTCTGTTCTTTTTAGGTCCAGATGGAGGAGGTCTCACGAAAGCATAGTCACATGACAACGCCTGCTCCAACAGCGTGGTGCCCGACGCGCCTTCAATCGCGGCCTGAGCTTCTGCCATGGTCTCATATTCCACCAGGGCGTACCCCTGGATGAAAAGGAGGTGGTCAGACGGAATTCACCGACAACAACATTTGTTTAGGACCCACTTTCACATAACCCGTCCTCCGATCGAGATTGAGGTGAAGGTTTTTGATCTCGCCATACTCGGCGAACTTTTCCGTCACGTCCTCCTCCGTCGCCTCCTCGTGGACATTGGTAACCAGAACGATCCATCCTTCAACCGCTGACGTGCGAAAAACGAGTATTAAAGTCAAGCACACCGATAATGAGAATGCTCACATCGTGCCGCCCGGGTATCTAAGTCTCGCACCTGCGCGGATTCAACCCGGTCGTAAGTCTGCTCTGAAGAAACCCCGCCTTCGTTGCCGCCTGGGTGGTACAACTTAGCATCAGAGTCAGGACGTAAAGAATGGTTTGGGAAACGAAACAAACCCGCAGAGCTCTGAAAACCACGTCCTCTCTTCCGGATGGGACCTCCCCCGTTGGCGACTAGGAGAACGAAGAGTGGATGATTAACTGAAAGAGAGGATAATACACGTAGACGCCGCACCCTCATCAATGTTCATTTCATCGTCAGACATGGTGATCCCACAAAGTTGAAGAGACTAGATGAGGCACTGTGGCAAGCTGGCGGCGGGACGGGGACGAGTGACACAAACGCAACACCAAGCAACTAAGATCGAATCACCAGGGGGGTGGGAAAAACGTGGGCCGGGTTGCCGTATCGGCGTCCGATTTCCGGCCAGGCCAAGTCAGTGGTTATGCCAAACCCGGGTACGACATTTTTTTATTTTATTTTAATTTTTTTCATAAAGAAAAAAGCATAATAGTCATAAATTGATATTACTTGTCTGACCTTACCGTCATTCCGTAATTTAACATTCTTCCCCTTGGTGTGTAAACCGTGGGCGGAGACTGGAAAGGAAATGACAACTAAGGTCCTAAGGTCACCAACTCATCTCGCTCGTTTCTCCGGTTGGCCCTCCCATGGCGGCATGCTTTCGGCTCGTTTCCTGCGCTCCTGGCTGTGCCTGAGGATTCAGCAAAGCTCCTCCCGGTTGGTTTCTCCCGTGAGGCTGTTCGTTGCGTTGACCTCTCCTGGGCACCGATCTCGATCGTTTTCATCTCTAAGTCAGTCCCCATCAAGACCGTTGTTTTCGTAAACCACTGTGCAGACTGTACTGACGTTGCCTGGTCAAATATCACCGCCCGCTCCGCACTAAGTTTCGTTGTCCCGCGTGTCGCCAATGACACAACATAGATGAAGATCTCCTTTGGTTACGACTGTGGTATCTCCGCCTCCTCATCGGCAAATAAAAGGCTCACTCCCTCGACTACGTTCAGTGTCACTTGCTCTGTCTTTTCCTAAAAGTCCCATTCACTGTCTACTCGACCATGAATCCTGCTGTCACGTTGATTAATCATCCTTGCCTGGTGTGTTTCAAGTCCACCTCTATGTGGTGTAGTCGGTGCCAAAATGCGTGGTACTGTTCACCTGAACACCTCCAGGGTGTGCGTCATAACGACTTGGATCTCCTACACGTAACTCATTTTGCTGTAGGACTGGCCCCGTCATCGCCGGGAGTGCGTCCCTGTCGCATCCGCGCAATCTAACATGATTGCCACGCCATCGCCTGTCCAACCCCAATTGATTACCGTATCTGCAATACTGTTTTCTCCGCAAGAAGGTAACATATGTCTGACATCTTTCTTCGCGTCCGTGTGCCCTCAGCCGAGTTCTTAGATCGTCCTCGGATCATCACCATAAACTGCGAACCTCCTCGTACGCCTGCTCAGGGTACTTGCCCAACCCCGCTTGTCCATGGCCATTTTCCTGGAGGGCAGACGGGCAGTGTCGTCCTGACGCAAGGTCTAAACGGGGAACCATTACGGTTTCCATTGCACTTGTGGTATTCCCCTGGCGCTTTGGCCGTGAACGCTCCAATAAATCAGGCTATCTTTCGCATCACATCCGGCGCGGCTGCCAAACCCTGGTGCGGTCCTGTGATTGTCCTCAAGTACAACGGATCAAGGAGACAAGGTTATTCCGATGCCGGGTCCAATGACTTGCCTGCCCTCTCTGCATATTTCCTTGCTTACAAGTGAAACCTATATGTACGATTGCGCTTTACCAACAATTTCAGAGTCAGCGGGTGGAATCCTTACAGTACGCTTACTTTTTCTGCTTGGTACACCTAATGAGTTGCCACCAACCACCTGCTTCTCTGAACTTACATTTCATTCGTTGCTCTGCTGTCTCGTTTCGCTACTGTAGCGCTTGGTTAGGACACTATTTTAGAATAAATTCCAAGGCCAATTAAATATTTCCCGTGGGGGCTTCCGTTCGACCTATCAAGAAGTCACTCTAGCGTGGCGGGTCTTCGGCTGTATGAAATATGGCGTGACGCGTGATGGCGGACGTACGTGAAATGGACCCTCTCAAGTGATCCACCTGCCTAGCCAAGCTGCTAGGTTGTAGCCGTTATCCGCATTTGATTGAGCAGAAGTTGGGCGCTGTGATCAGTAGATGGGCCACATATGCGGTAATGGCCCTGGGAGGCTGGTAGATTACCGTGGTTATCTAGTGAGCTGTGAGAGACCTTTTCCCGACATAGCGGCGCTTTGAATTTCCCCTCTTTGCATGAGAGTCGTGAGAGTCCACGGGGAATTCCAAGAGTGTTGCCAGCAAAGCGTGATATGATGGTCACTGGGAGTCTATTTTCCCTTGAGTGTGAGTGAGGTTCACAGGGCTCCCCAACTCCGACAGAGACACAATATCATCCAGATGTTACTGTTTGTATTTGCTTCGCTTTGGGCTAAGTACTACCTTCTGTCGTATACAGTGTGCCGTTCAAGACTCTCCACTGGTGTTAAAGTTGCTTAGCTGCCAAATTGACTCGTGAGCCTCTTGGGGCTCAGCGGTCCGAAGATCAAATACACTCGTTTTAGTAGGGGCATGATTGGAAAGCATCTAACATCATGATCATATCATTCTTCCCCCCACCCTCTTTGAGCTCGGTCCGTCGTGGTCTCACGAGTCTCCCACCAGACATAGATGGGGGTAATGGCGATAACATTTATATGGACGACGACGACGACTTTGGGGCCGAGACCGCGAAAATAACATCACCTGGCGAAAGCATTACTTCGTCGCGTGCCTTCATGAGGTGAGAACTTCCGTGGCTCTCTTTATCTTAACTCAGCGAGTTCAAGGGGACATGGAACTTACGTAGATAGCGATGAGGTTATTGCATCCGTTGCGGGTGTAATCGAGAGGGTCAATAAGCTTATTACGGTGCGGGCGTTGCGCACTAGGTACGTCGAGCGAGGGTTAACAACTGGATTGCTCCCGACTATTCCCAGATACAGTCCAGAAGTTGGGGATTTGGTGATCGGTCGAATAACAGAGGTGTGAATTTCATTTCCCGCTCACACACAACGAAGCATAATAGAGCAAAAAAGGTGCAACCTCGAAGGTGGAAGGTGGATGCGAATGCTCGGCAAGACGCCGTTCTCATGCTCTCATCGGTTAATCTTCCGGGGGGTGTTCAGGTGGATTTACCCAAAATCTAACCATGCTACAGTAAGCTGACTTTTCCCGGTTCTGTGCCGGTCCAAGCGTCGCAAGCTGGAGAGTGACGAGCTTCGAATGCGAAATTTTTTTGAAGAAGGCGACCTGCTCGTTGCGGAAGTCCAAGCATTCTTTGCTGACGGTGCCATGTCTCTGCATACACGGTCACTCAAGTATGGCAAGGTGCGTTTCAAAAACTTGAAACACGGCCATGTTTGACAGCGCCTACTGTCATAATCTTTAGCTCAGAAATGGGCAGCTCATTTCTGTTCCCCCCATTCTCATTCGCAGGCTAAAATCTCATTTTTGCTCGTTACCCTCTGGCGTGGACTTGATACTGGGCCTGAACGGGTACATCTGGATAAGTAAGCATGTCCGAGATAACGAGAATGAAGGGCACGAAGGGTTTGATGCTGAGGCCGTCTACTCCAATCAGAATGACGTATGCTTCTATTGCAACTCGCGTTCCTTAGTCAACGATCTAATTCTTGACAGGATATCGATGATGCGACAAGGACTGCGATCGCCCGAGTCTCTAACATCATACGGGTTCTGGCATCTCGGTCGGTTCCAATCACGGACTCGATTGTATTAGAAGCCTACGAATGGGCAGTTGAGCAAGATGTGGACGTCAAGGACTTACTCCTAGAGGATGTGGCTGATGCCTTAGTTGCCGCAGTAACCACTAAAGAAGAGCTCTCCGAACAATGGTAGTACTGCATTTGCAACCGGTGTGACAAATACAATACAGGAACGCGCGGACTAGTCATCTTCGTCCTCATAACTTGTTTCCCCCTCTCGTTCCTCTGGCATCTCGTCATCGTCGTTTTCATCATTTTCATTTTCATTCTCGTCGTCAGCGTCCCCTTCTTCTGCTGCTTCCGGTTGTTGCGAGGCCGGCTGATATTGATTTGTGGTGGCACCACTGGCCATTTTCCGGGCGTGGGCAGCTTTCTCTGCCTCCTCCTTTTCTTTATCGACAGGTAGTAAAATATCGAGCGCAAGGTCCTTCCATCGTAACGTTCCGTTGACCCCCCCTCCGGCATAACCCATATCTTCAAACAAAGCACGTGAGGTTGGGTCGTAAGGCACACGTGGACGAGCGGCTGGATGCTTGATATTTGTCGGATTCCCATAAGGATAGGATGGGTGAATGTGGGAAGGCAGTACTTGATGGGCAGTACTTTAGCGATCAAGATCGTGACAGAGGAGACTTGTACAAACTATCCGAGTCGTCCGGGTTCGGTGGGACCATGTGTGCTGGGATATCCATTTCTGGGGTACTCGCCCTCAGTGAGGAGGTCATAGGGTCCCCGCCAACAAAGACGGACCACTATCAGACAAATTTCCCTTCAGGTACTCTGGTGTTCCGATCGTGTCTAACACCTTCAGGTCATTCTCGGTCATGTGTAGGTAGCAGAAAGTCAAATCCTGGAAAGTGTGCTCAAGGACGGGAAATATATCACATAAGAAGGGGTGCGTACAGTCATATCGAACGAGATGCCCGCCGAACTGGTACTGCAAATTCCTACTACTGTATCTTGTGGGAGCGGTCAGCTTCAGCGGCGGTCCAGTTAAGTCCAACTTCCGACGTGCCGCCGAGTATGGTCACGTCCAATCAGGGGACACAATCCTCAAGTCGGCCCGCGTCTTGCCGAACCGACCGCTACCAGATTGGCCATTTACGGGATCCGTCCTCGCCTTCTAGGCTTGGCCATATCCTGTCTGGCCATTCCTCTTGTCCGCTGGAGTGCCTGAATAGCAATACGTACGGTGTTCCCATAGCTAATTAACTCTCACCAGCTCATGACCTGACTTACGTTTGTGCGGCAGACCTTTTTCAGAGGGTGCAATCAAGGCAACACATTTGGAGCAGTTCCTCCTCCCAGTAAGAAACAGGCCCTGAACTCTGGACACACTCTGCTTTTTCAACCGGTCGGTATGGAAGACGTTACCATCTACACTGCCTCAAGTGTCCCTGGCGCTGCCTCCCATCCCACCCTCAACTGCTTGCAGTGGACCGGGGACGGCCAATTGCTGTTCTCGACAAAGTCTTCCGTATACATCTTGGTCAGTCTAGCTTTCCGATAATCCTCACTGTCGATACTTGGAGTGACAATAGTATTAAGACACCTGATCTGGGGCTGAACTATCGCGGTCCTTCTGCTGTCAGGGCTTCAACGTGTAGAGACGGCTCTCCGCATGAAAACCCGTGCGGGTGGTTTAAGACTGTCCTGGAACTTGATAAGCGCTCGTTTTATCATTGGCCAAGCGATTCACAGGGTAAGAAGTGTCCCTGATGAAAATGCGGTGATTAAGCATAGCCCAGACTGGGACAATTTGGTGACAGGGTCTTTGGATGTGTCAATCAAATCCGTCGTCGTATCTCCCAGCTTCCTATCTGCAGACGCAGGGTAATGAGTGCATGCTGGACTCCTTTCGCAAGCTCATTATATAGGCCAAAGTTGTGTTCTAGCGATCATCAGCACAAACTCGGAACTATCGCTGTGGTGTTCCGTCAAAAATGAACCGGCGGGACAGTGGACCAAGGTACTCCCATATTTCTCGTGGATCGAGTGTAGTTGACGCACTTGTTTAGCTCCAAGATGCCACGCCTTTTCTGCGGTCACTAGCAGCCATTCATAAGGCTTCTCATCACGAACAAACCCTCTGGGCACAGGTTCTCTGTACGCAAATCAAATTGGATTCTTGTTGTAACAGTCTTCATATCCTTGCTAGGTTCTTCCTGGTCGACGCAACCGGACTTTGGTGCTTCCCCTGCCTATGTCAGCGACAGTTCTCTTTTGGCACTTGGGAATAAGGCCGGTTCCATCCTTCTTCTAAGGTGAGCATGATTATGGACGTGGTCGCCCTCCCGGGAGATTTTCTGACGCTACCTAGCTTTACGAAGGAGCAAGGGTCTAACCGACACCTCGAACATGTCCAAACAGTCGATGTCAGCGAACAATGGGTTACTCACCTGACATGGCTTCCATGGACCAGGGAAGGGACGTACGAGTGTGAGCGGCAGTTCGGCAGAAAATTGCTGTCGGTCGATTGATCATCACTATTTCTGGCAGGCGCAGCTCTTCTCGTTTATTGTACTTCGGGTGGTGCCGTAGGGCTTGTCAAAGTCTCGAGAACGTGGCATACAAGAGCGGGAGCCTGCAAGCCAGCACTAGCGACGCGTGCGAATCGTCTGGATTCGTCAATATGCGAGGCGGACGACCGTATTGTCATGGGCCTTACTTTTATTGAACCTCGGAATATGAAAGTACGCCTGAATAAGATTCACTGGAATCGAATGCCTGAAAACTACTCAGCCCATCGTGGTCCTTCTCAGACCCGGCATCGTTCAGTTATGGAATGAACAAAACGACCGGGGCGCCTGGTCGGGGCTCCGTTCCTTTCAGCTTCGCAGGCAAGCCGTCTCAAGTGGTTCTTCAATGTTTTATCCTCCATCCGGTCTTATTTATTCTCCCGAACGTGACGCCGTTGTCTTGTCTCTGTTTGATGGGAGCTTCCACGTTATTTACCACGTTTCTTTTTCTCCGACTGTCACGCCACCCACCGAAGTCACAGAACAAGACAAACTCACATCGAGCAATCTATCGTCCATGTCTCGGAAGGTATTCGTGCAGGTAGAGGGAGGTGCGGTACCTCACGTAGAAATGAATCGGATTAGCGGCATGGTGTCTTTTGCTGGCTTTCCCATAGTCTGCTGGACGCATGAGTGAGTCTTACCCGTGACGTTGCTCGTTTTTCTTACCTTTGTACCGCAGGAGGTCTATGGCTTCAGACTTTAGTTACAAGCACGAGGCCAGGCATAGCAGTACTCTGGTTGTGACCAAGATGCACATAGAAGATGGTGACAACGCTATACTGAAAATACTCACGGAGGCCGTCTCAACGGCGAAAGCATGTACGTCATTTGCTACAAAATATAGTCACTCGCTCTAATGAAAGTTGCTACGATAGTTTCCGGGACAGCACCAACCCATATTCTTCGCCCTCTGCTATTTCGTCTTGGCCAGGATGATGTTCTCACACGACTTCATCCCCGCCTACTTCAGGCGTTGCACAGTCCTGTAGCGGCCGACTGTCTGGAACTTACTATGTCTCCCCAACTCAGTGAACCCTCCGGTCCGGCCTACGGAGGATTCAGCGAGAGCGCCACGCGTCGGCTGTTCGGGAGCGACACTCTACCGCGGCTTCGTCTGATGCTAGCTATTGCGAACTTCTGTTGGGTAAGATTTTTCCGTATTCCGCCCTATCGCTATCCCTACCTATTGTTTTACGTCGTGCAGGAGTTATCACCAAGTCCAGAAATGCGAAGCGAGTACGGAGAAGTCACGCGATACCTCCTCAGCATTATTTCCCATCGCATTTTGAGAGCTTTTGTTCGACAAATTGATTGTGTGGTACATCTTCTCACGAGTAAGCCGCCGGTTTCTCGGTCTCTTCGCGTCCCAGTATCCCATCAATCGTATCTAGGAGGCGACATATTATTCGTACGGAGGGTTGTGACTCAGTGCATGCTACCAGGTACACCCCAGGAGCTGTCGGCTGAGGCGCAAACGTTGGCCGATAAAGTAACTTCATCCTTTCCCACATCTGAGGGAGCACCGGGCGGGCTGCTGGAGCAGTGTCCTGCTTGCGGTGTAGAAATCCCTCTAGCAGATACCGCTTCTGCTGTATGTTCGAATGGACATCGCTGGTGTGAGGCATTCATAACGTTCAATGTATGCACTCTTGTACTAATCCCCCCCCCTGGCCACGTCAGCTCGTTGCTCTGTCACCTCATTCATTCTGGCGGGAACCATGGTGCGCACCTGCCTTGGCTGTGCGCGGAAGGCCTTTCTTCCTGCCGCGCGATCTCTACACCGACCGGAAAGAGGGGAGGATGTGACGACAGGCGTGGGAGCGTCGACGGAAGGTACCGCCGAAGACCCAATCATGGCCGAGGACCTGGACATCGAGCACAGGCCCGGCTGGCTTGTACAAGAGCTTCTAAAAGCTGTGCGTCGATGTCTCTTCTGCGGAAATAACTTCGCCACTCTCATATAGGGTGTTCCGACGGAAAACACGTCCTCGTTCCCCTTTTATTTGTTGAGATGGTAATGACCACAAGCTAAAGCGAACAGCCGACGAGCGACCTCCTCACTTTTACTTTCCGACCATATCTCTATTAGTTACTGCTCCGGTACCTCGTATCGTCAATGGACCTCTACGTTTCCAAATTGTGCTTCAAGGGCAGCATGCCATTCTTGGGGCGGATACGTATTGCATGTACGTACGTAATGGCCCTTGTTCAAATACATTGGCCCGGGACCACACGATGGTCAAAGGATAGACCCACTGCCGCTTTTGATCGCAAAGTTTTTTGCGGCCTCCGGCTTCCCAAAACACACCATATGAAAATTTAATTGGAAGGATTCATACCTTTCCACCTGGAGTTGAATGAAACATCATCAAAGTTTGATTAATCGATTGGTCCTGGGGGATTCTTACTACGCTTCGCTGAAGATTGATGGCGTACTTTGGTCCTGTCCTCGGGTTGTCGGTGAGGGAATAACCGACAAGAGAACGATGCGAATATACAGTCCGCGGCTGCATCATGTGCCACATAAAAAAAAACCCCCCCGAGGCATCGCATAGTATCCGATGCTGGCACGGAATGCCCCACGGCACAACGCATCAGTTTAGCCGATTGACGGAGAGTCACAAAAATGAAGCAGTGCTACTGTATTATATCGAATATAGGAAATGGACAAGGGGTAGAATAGTATTATGTTACCATCGTAGATCTGCAGGCACTGACTCGGAATGTATGCTCTCCAATTTTTTTTATCACAGCATGTGCGTGATTCCAAGCAAGTCCTTTGAAGTATGGAGGTGAAAAAAGCAAATGTGATGACAGAATAAACCAGGGAATAAGTCCATCAACGAGGCACATCTGCTTCGCCCCATCTGGAGTTAGAGTTGTCAGGAACAGCATCATATGAAACCATACTACTGTAGATCCGGAAACTTTTCGTTGTATGTATCTTTCGTACTATCCGCAAGGGCCAAGCCCAAGGCAGTGTCAAGGCTTTCTTAGGAAACCCAGTGCGGTGAGTATGTGATATTGTGCTCTCAAACCCCGCCCCGCAAGATGCCAACATTGCGGCGCGTGACGACATAGCATGGAGAGGTGCGACAGTCGCTCATTTTTTAAAATTCTTGTGCAGGGATAGCCCACCTTTTTGGTATTTCTTTCACAAACGCGTTTCTCAGAATAGCTTGGTTAATACTTCACAAGAGTACATCAATTTTGAATTATTAACCGTGGAGGAAGAGACAGTGGGGCCAAGCCCATATTCCGTCCCAGGATACAGTAGTGAGAGTTTTCCAGATGTTCGCTTGCCAGTGGGGCGATGGTGTTATGAGTCGTGCCAGTGGGAGCGTGTGTGCTCATAGGCCGATATATCTTGCATAACATACAGTACATCAAGCTAAGTCTCAAGACGGTCCAACGGCAGACTTGGACGAAATAAATAATTATAAAAATCCTCGGCCCACGTATACACAATTTACCTTGCGTGGCAGAAACAGTCAAAGCTGTACTTGACATGATAGCTTATATAGTGATTTTCTGCTTGACAGGTACTTATCCGCGAGTGTAATGTATAATTATATAGTTATTAAACAATTAGTCAGCCACGGAGCCACCGGCTTGTGAGGGGAACGTCGCCAACGCGGCGCTGTACTCGCTTTCGTACCACAACAGCAAACACTCACATCCTTGCCACGAAGTAACGTTCGCTCTTACGCGCTCAGACAAGCACGTGAAGAGTTGACTTTGAAGTTTACCCCTTCTTGTTGCGGCCCCTCTAACACAAGTCAGCCTACCATGACGGACGGTGCCCCGAATACTGGTCTTGAAAATAACTCCCTACCAAGGCCTGTATCTGAAACCGACGGAGATCAAGACACTTGCAGAATCTGCAGTGCGCCTGGGGAGCCGGATCAACCACTCTTCCACCCCTGTAAATGCTCGGGGACGATCCGCTATATCCACCAAGACTGGTATGTTCACCGTCCTTTCACACTTCCCTAGACAATGCTGATGCGTCGTTCAGCTTGACGACGTGGCTCTCACATAGCAAGAAGAAGACTTGCGACGTGTGTAAATATCCGTACTCGTTCACCAAAGGTAAAGTATCATCCGTCTTCGGTTCGTGGACAGCCTGACACTTTTGACTCTTGACAGTATATGCGGATGACATGCCCAAACAGCTTCCTGTGGTACTTCTTCTACGCAAATTTGCACAACATGTGGCTTTTGCAATTCTCTTTTGTATTCGCGCTGTCATCGTGTCCTTTGTGTGGCTCGCTATCTTGCCGTGGGTTACCGTCTGGACTTGGAGAATGTACTTCGCCATGGGAAATTCCACGTACGTGATCATGACCGGGAATACCTACCTCTTGCTAACCAATTCTATAGCGCTTGGTGGATAAGTGCTCGCCCGCGCTCGTCGTCGTCATCATCATCGTTCTTCTCCTACAATCTCACCATGCGTTCTCAAGCTAATGCAACTGCAACCAATGCAACCCTTCCCCGCCCCGCTAATGACTCCGATGCCCCTTCGCTCAACGCACTTTTTGCACATCCCCTACTTCACACCATTTCTGCAGATATATTCACTGGCCAGATTATTGCAACCCTCATTGTCCTTGTCTTCATTGCCGTCTTTCTTCTCCGTGAATGGATATCTCAAAATGCTCGCCCTGGTATCTTTGAAGAAGGTGATCCTGCAATTGTCGCTGAACGCGAAGCAGAGCAAGAGCGCGAACGGGAGCGTGAGAGGCAGCAGCAGCGTCTGGGCGAGCAGGCCAGAGTCGCGATGGAGCGCGATATTCAGTTGCGTAGGCGCCAGCAAGTCGATGCGGAACGTATGCGACGAGCGAGGGAAGATAATTCGCTCCCATCGGACCCAAGTCGGAGGCATCCAGATCGACCAATCAAAGATTTGCCCTCGCGACCTCCATCCCGACGAGCACAGGAACTACGATCTGTACAACGCCCTCATACTGTTCAACTAGATCAGGTTGCATCCTTCAGCAGCGCTGCCGGACCGAGCAGTGCAGTCATAGAAAGCTCCAAGGACGATTGGGACCCAACTTATGTACAAGAACGACAAGAACGGCTTTTGGCAGCTGAGAAGCGCAGGTTGTTCTCCATTGCAGACGGTTCTTCTGGAGAAACACAAGGACCGGGCTCACAGGCTGAGGATACTTGGCTATCGTCCCGAGCGAGGGCTCTTGACAATGACTCTTTTGTCAGCGGCAAAGGCAAGGCCAAGGCGACAGACTCCGAAGGAGCGATCCACCAAGGTACTCCCACCTCATCGATCAGCAATACCTCAACCGTCCTGGCCGCTCTTAGGCAGAAGCGTGTTGATTGGGGTATCCCTGGTGCAGAATCTTGGACCCTCTATGACTTCGAGCGTTTTGAGATGACCAGATTCAACATTGATCTCATGTTTTCGCCGCATGGCGTAGTGGCAGAAGGGGATCCCTGGCAACTCATCATCGAATCTGAAGCCGACCGCAAGGTGGCTCGGGATAGGCCAACGTCATACGCCCGCACGGGTCTGTTCACTCACACCGCCCCAGATAATTGGTCCGAATGTCTGGGGCATGCTACAGATGATGTCTGGCGATGGCGGGCAAGGCGCCGTGTCCTTTGGGAACGCTTACGCGAGGAGGCAGAGCGGGATGGCCTTGCCTTACTGCAACTTCCGCGTGAGTTGTCTGGCATATCACTTGAACGCCTCTACGAAGGACACGACCGAGATGGTGTTTGGACACCACCCCCTGCGCCAAGGCTGATAAGCCGTTTACCTGCACTGACCGCGTTGCCCCCAACGCCGTCCGATCCCAGCGATACGGACGATGGACTATCGTTACTCTCGGCCCACAAACGATTACGAGCTGAAGGTTCGAGGACGGAGCGTTCCTTTACAATTAGCGCTGTGCCGACCGCTCCTCTACATGAAGATGATGAATCCTCGCGTCGTGTGCGCCAACGGACAAGGTCCCAAACAGATGCAAAGTCTTTCTCATTCCCCCCCGCAGGTGAAGTCGGGGATAACAACGTATTCTCATACACCCCTCCGAGACCCCTTCCCTTCCCCATAACTCCTGCGATGTCTACCCAGTTCGCTTCGCAAATGGCATCCTCGCAATCTGCTGAACCCTCGTCTTATAGCAGTGCACCTCTGTCACCATCTACCCTTCCAAACTCACGTCTCCCGCATCTCCAATTACCAGCTACTCCCCCTACAATTTCCATACCCCGGCGACCGCCAATGCCAAGCACGACAATACCAACGCCGACATCGAGCCAGCCTTCTCTTCTACTCCGTAGTGTGGATAGCACACCGCCCGCGTCGCCAAATCTTGCAACTTATCAGCCTCCGGAAGAGTTTCAGGAAGGTTCAGTACGGGGAGGGTACTTCGACGGTTTTGAGAAAGTCAACGAGGTAGATCGCGACAGTGAGGAGATGGACCCTCGAAAATTTGAGCGAGATATGGGACAATTTTTCAAGGAGTCGTCCGTCGTAGCACAGCCACCAGATAAAAAAATAGGTCCTGACGCCGAAGAGGAGGAGGAGGAGGGTGAGGAGGAAGGCGACCTTCCCGGACTGTTAGCGGATTCCGACGAGGACGGCGAGGAGGACGCCAGAGAGCCGCAAGCTGCCGCGCAACGTGGTCCAAGACGCGTAGCATGGGGTCCCGAATGGGGTGATGCAGGACGAGCAGACGTCGCAGATGAAGAGGGTGTGGTTGCCGAAGCTGATGAGGATGGCGAAGACGCCGAGGGTGACGATGCAGACGATGCGGCCTTGGCGGCGCAGCTTGCTGATGAAGACATAGCAGTCGAAGATGATATGGAGGGCGCTCTTGAAGGTAAGTAATTCTTATTTCTAGCATGTGGAATGGGATTGCCAACAGACTTTTTCTAGCTATCGGTATGAGAGGTCCGCTGTACGTCGTTGCGCAGAATGTATGACCTTTAATACCTGTGACGATGGATATACTCAAATTCGACTTTACAGGCAGCCTTGATGATCTTCGTGCTCGATACGGCTGTCGGCTTAGGCGTCTGGCTGCCTTTCACTTTCGGCAAGTCGACTGCCCTACTCTCTGTAGGTCTGCTTCGCAGCTGCCATAGCCCAAGCTTATTTCTTCGTAGCTCGACCCAAGGCGCGCTCTCCAGGTGCTTCATTGGCCTATACGCGTCATACGTATCGTAACGGATCCTGTTGTCGACACCATCTTTTTCTTGATGAGTGTTCTGGTTCTCCCGTCCATTACTCGCCTGCTTGGCGGGTCACTCAATGCTGTGCAATGGGTTCTTTCGGGTATTGTTCCAAGTAACGCGCTCGAAAAGTCTACTCATTTTGCGATTACTTTGGTATGCCCTGGGCTGTTTCTGTCCTGCGGCTTTGCTGATCGTGTTGTAGTGGAAGAGTATCGTAAACTTCCCTTGGGACAAAGTAAACGCTTACGTCATTTCCCTCTCTTCCAAGCTGGTGTCCGGTCAACGCTCAGAGACTTCGTCCATCGTTGATCGTGTCCTAGAGTCTAATCATCCGGCTGTACAGGCAGCAGAACGCTATTTGGAAGTTTTGGGGAAGCAAGTTAGGAAAAGTTCATATCAAGTCGCAACTAGTTGGACACGAATGGCCCTTGGGGATGGTACAGGAGAAAGGATTTTCGCTATTGCTCTTGGCTATGCGGTCATTGGTCTATTGATCGCCTTTTACCTCAACGTCTTTACTGTTGGGACTGTCAAGAGCGCCGGGAGAGCAGTGAGGAGTGCCGTGCGGCAGCAGTTGCTTGTGGTCAAGGTCGGTGAACTCGCGAAATTCACTCCCATTGGCTGATGTCGTCCCCAGGTAGCAGCGTTCATCATCATTGAATTAGTCTTGTTCCCCCTTGGATGCGGCATCAACCTCGACTTATGTTCCATCTGGCTGTTCCCTGAAGCGAGTCTGCAGTCCCGAATTGCATTCTTTCAGTATGCTCCCTTGACTGCCACATTTTACCATTGGGTTGTGGGCACAATGTTTATGTGGGTCGTTCTCTCCTTGTTTTACTTCTGTTGTTCATTTGTACGTTACAGGTACCAATTTGCGATCTTATTAGCAAGCTGTCGTACCATCATGCGTCCCGGCGCTATGTGGTTCATCAAAGATCCCTCTGACCAGAATTTCCACCCAATTCGCGATATTCTTGAGCGCCCTGCTCTCGTACAGCTCCGCAAGCTTTCAGTGAGCGCGATCATGTACGGATTGGTTGTCGCCTGTGGTGTGGGGTCCATTGGGGGGCTTATGCGTTTCGGAAGGGGCATAATATTACCTCTTCGCTGGAAACCCCGGTGCGCTCCCATAACTCTTTGTTACCTGTGAAGGCTGGCTTATTATCACGGGTCACAGTGAACCGCTATCTGATGTTCCTATTGACCTCTTGTTCCTCCATGTTCTTTTGCCTTACACTCTCCGCTTTTTCCGGCCTAGGAAGGTCGTCCGCAAGACCTCAGTCAAAATTTGGAAGTATCTTTGCGCTCAGCTTCGTCTCACGTCGTACATGTTCGGTGGCCGCCATCCGGACGAGGAGCGTGGAGTGTCCTACAGTAGTTGGCGGGCTCTGAGAAACCCTGGTGATAAGGTCGCAGAAGATGCGCTACAATTCCACGGCAGTTACCGACGGGTACCCAACAGCGACAATGTCGCAGTTCCTCGAGATATGCGTGCTACCGCTAGGGTCGATGTCACTGGCCTACCTGTGGATGACGAGGCCCGGAGGTTGGTTATGGCGCAAGATGCTGAAGCGGAAAAAGCGAAGCGAAATCCAAAGGATGACTACACCGTTGTCTATATTCCTCCTCATTTCCAGTATCGCATCGGTCTATTCATCTTCGCGCTCTGGGTCATTGGTTGTGTCTTTATCACTACTGCCGTTTCAATGCCCGTCCTACTCGGTCGCGGTGTCTTCAACCTTTTCACCAGAAGGCAGATGCATGACGGGTACTCTTTCCTCGTGGGTTCCTATGCACTCTGGGGTTGTTGGGTAGTTGGTCACACCCTTGATCGCATGGAAAAGAGGCGCCAACGACGTGGCGCAGACGAGGCTCGCGGAAACTGGCCGTTATACTTTCTCAAGCGAAGCATCCTCTGGCTGGCCAAGATCTCTTACATTGTCTTCTTCGTTGGTATCGTCATCCCAGCCTTCATCGGTCTCGTGGTGGAGTTGTACATGATTATGCCCATTCGTTTGTCGTTGAACCCCGACTTGGTGCCCAACGTTCGTGTAGCGGACATGTGGGCACTTGGTATTATCTATGCGAAAATTATTCTTCATGCGCAACGCTTGCGCCCATTGAACCGTATTACGGCTGGTTTCAATCATGTGAGTTCTGAATGTTGCACTCTTGTTCCGTGGTTAATGTCGTCCCTTTGACAGATCAAAGCCCACGGTTGGACAAATCCCGAGCCCCTCAGCGCGACTGTTGAGTTTATCGCGCCGCTCCTCATTGGCCTCAGTGGCATGCTGGTTCTCCCCCCTGTCATCGTCGTCCTTTTGCGGCATCTTATCCCTGCACGTGTTGACCAACGCTTCATCTGTAAGTTCTTTACTCCCCTATCACTATGCTAGTGGTCCTGATTAGTCGGACGCAGTCATGCATGTGTACCCTGGTATATTTGCCGCCGCAGGCCTGATCCGCCTCGGTGTGACAGGTTCAAGAGCGCTCTCACGGTGGTCGCAGTCCATCCGTGATACTGAGTTCCTTGTCGAAATGCGCCTGCGCAACTATGAGCAAGAGAAGGAAGAGGAGAAAATCGAGGAAAAGGGGAAGGGAGAGCCGATCCTAATGTAGTAGGTGTGGAGGAAGCCGTGGGAGGACTCGCAACCAATTAGTTCGCAGCATCCCAGACACGATTGTCTGGCCTTAGGACTTATTACTCTCGTCCATATACATTATTGTAGCACTTTTTATGTCACAAAGTACTGCCATTGCAACACCTTTATAGATGCACGTCTGGCTCTACATCAATACATCTGATTTCAATGATTATTTTACCAATAAAAAGCCTGCCCTCTCCGCTACAATACCGAAATGTGGTGGTTAACACCCACCAGACAAGGAATCTTGAGGGGTTGTCTCTCCGCACTTAGTGTAAGGATAGTACAGTTCCAGTTCATCCTGGGTCCGCCGACGTGAGTGATAGGCAAAACAAACGAATGCTACAATCAATTCGTATATGTAGGTGACTACAACGCCTCGTTTCTGACTGTTCTATACACGAACTCATTCGTCCCCTGCGTCCACGTCGTCGTCGTCGTCATCGTCGTAATCGGTCCCGATCCAGTTCTCAGAGTCGGTCGAGTTATACTCCTCCAATGCCTCTCTCCGTATGAGTCTATGTCTATGCCCGTGGTCCGAAAAGAACCACCGGTGGGGGTGAGTTTCCATATCCCCAAGGCACCATGCGATGAAGCGCTCGCCGTCTTCATCCTCGTCCGCGACCTCAATGTTCCACCCAAAATAGAGGCATATATCATTGACGAGCGCCGAAAGCCCCTCTTCATGCGAGTATTGCACATCGTACAACTCGATCATGCCGTACGTGGCGCCACGGCGCAAGAGCATGTCGGTTGCGGGCTCTGGGTCGAGCGGAGTGACTGCACGGTGCGCAGGCGGCTCCCAGCCGGGCATGACCCATTCACCTTCGTACTCGTCATCGGAGGTGTTATCGTATCCCTGCAATACCTCTTCGTCTTCGTCTTCGTCGTCGTCATACATGACGTCAAGGGGCCAGCCGTCAGAGTAGTCCTCATCATCTTCCGCACCGGACTCGCTATCGCTCTGTAATTGAGGAAATATTTCTGCCCACGGATCCTCCAGGTCTGGGGGCGGTGACGGTCGTAATAAGTCGGTCGCGTTCTTTGACCGGGCCGTGGCAAGAATCGAAAGAAGATTCTTGAGGACAAAAAGAGGAAGTGGGCGGGACCGAATTACAGTGCGACAGAACGGGCATGTCTTCTTGCGAAGAATGAGGGGTAGAGGTTCATCCATCTCCATTTCGTCTTGAGGTACAGGGGCGTTGCGGAACCAATCTTGAAGACATCCCTGGCAAAGGACATGTCCACATGGGTAAAGACTAGAAGAACAACTTGAGTGTGAATACAAGCAGACTTTTTAACCCGCTCACGCAAAAGGTTTGATAAGTGTGTCTATGCAAATCTGGCATTGCAATGATCCCTCGATGTTGGATGCAAGCTAGACAAGTGTTACCCTTCGTTGATGTCGCAAAGCGAGATGTTATACCTCGTCGGACTCTTTGGATTTCGTTTTCAACGCATCCATCTGAGACAATTGCTCCTTTTGAGTCTTTGGCCAAGAATTGATTAGAAATTGTAACGTAGCACTATCGTGAATGTGACGAACCTGATGCATTGAACGCAGGTCGTTCTCCAAAGACATAATAGTCTGGTACCAACATCAGAACGAAAAAAAATGGAGGGCGAGACAAGGGCAACCCACACTCGCTTGCTTTTCGATGGTTCTCTTTTGAGCCGTTGCTTGCTGGATAGACGCCATGAGTTCAATTATGGGCCGCAAATGGGACGCGCAGAGAAACAGGCAGACCTTCTTGAGCGTCTCCAACTCTTTCTTCATTCTATTGAACTCCATGGTAGCAATGGGACCACTGTAGCTAGCCTGCGGCCCCGCTTCATCGTCAGATGCTGCGGCGACACTTGGTGCTTTGGTGGAGGGGCGTCTGCCCTCACGAGATGTTGTGCGCGCTAGGGAGGTCGCGTCGGGAAATGTCCGCGAAACGTCGTGCTTATACTTGTGGGACTTGTGCGTGCGCTCCACAACTGCGTCGGCAGGTGGTCCTGGATGATGACCAGAAGTTGAGGGAATGTTCGGGGATGAGGAGAAAGTTTTCTTCTTTCTACGACGGTTCTCGCCTCTTGACATGGGAGTGTTGTCTTCATCGGACAAGATGCGGGCTTGCTCGCGAGATTTGCCGCGGTTTCTCTTCACCAGGAAGGGGCGGTCAGGCCCGACGGTGTAGTTCTCGCGCACATGAGAAGGCCGGCGTCGAGGAATTGAAGCATTGGTTTCCATCGTCAAGGGAACCAACACCAATTGATTATAGTGGGAAGAGACGAGTACTATCAAAAGAAGCATGCTTGAGCATAAGCAGGGTCGAGCGGTGGGAAGGGCTCACTGACTCAAGGGAATTTTGTAGCGGTCGAATAGAGCAGCTAATGGATGGTTGGGTGTTGCCCTCAATGCACCGAAATCTGGTCCTCCTCAGTGCCTCACCGCAAACCTGGCGTGTGTGGACCGTGGACCAGCAAGCAAATCCACATCACATCACGTGCCTGTTTTCATGTGATGTGATGTGCATCGCTTGTGTTGTCGTGACAGACAGAAAAATGCAATTTCCTTAAAATCACGATATACTATATCACCGATTCAAGCCTTGCGGTGATTGAGACCAAGATTCAATTTTCAGTTCTCTACAACTTCGGCTACACACTCAATTTCCACATCTGCCCCGAGAGGAAGAGCTGCGACCCCGATACAGGTTCTCGCCGGAAATTTTCCTTTTTCGAAAAACTGCAGTAAACTTGTCAGCGGATACTGAACCCATTCTAGGCAAATCATAATGTTTTAACCTCGGCGTAGACCTCATTCATGGGTCCAAAGTCCTGCGCCAGGTTGGCCAAATAGATATTTGCTTTGACAATATGTTCCAGACCAGAGCCAGACGCCTGTAACACTTTCCCTAGATTCTGCAGTGCTGCACGCTGCAAATTTTCATTGGTAGGTTATGCTTTTACAGGGCTATGTCATGCTCACTGTTTGCGCTTTTACGTCTCCCACTAGCTTAGATTCCCTATTTACGCCAATATTTCCAGAAGCGTAGACGGTGCCATTTGAGACTACAGCTTGGGCTGCATTGGGGTTGATAAGATCTACTTGGACTCAATTGATGCTAACAGCACCTACAATAGATGGGCAACGGGGGAAGGGCCTCTTCTGTGAAAATGATCTCTTTAACCATGGTGAACTAGATATGGGAATCTCGTAGAGCTTGCATTGTCTTTAAATATCTCGACAGCCCGAGGTCACCTGGCTGGTTGGTATGTGAGCCACCATGCGTACACCAAAGCTCTTGGCCTGATTGGAGGCCCCGATCGGCCTGATCATTCATGGCAGCGTTATCGGCCTTTGGCCCGGAGGTAGATCTAGCCGCCTTACCAATCAGATCAGAACCCAGTTTGCTTACAAATCGCTGACATAGTGCTGACAAACGGGCTCGCGAGCTCGGTTAAGGGCAGAACAGTGACACAGTGATCACAACAACCACGGTCAACACGACGAACGCCTTAAATTGCTCTCATGACTCAGCGCAGGGCCATAAATTCCCTAACAGCTTTCCTACAGTGGTTCAAACTTTCCCTGTCCTACCACTGCTACAACTCCTCTCATAACCTCATCGCCACTTCAGTCATGTCCCCTTCCGTGTGTCTACTCTTTTCCAGTCCCTTCGCGTCGGGACTACCGACCTTCAGCACCGAGTCGTGATGGCTCCTTTGACACGCCTCCGTGCGAATAAGGACCACATCCACGGTGAACCCGTCAAGACATATTACGCGCAGCGTTCGAGCGTACCAGGAACGTTCATAATATCGGAGGCTACTTTTATCGCTCCTCAAGCAGCGGGATATGCGAACGTGCCAGGTATTTGGGATGGAAAATGGTTTGTATTTCCCCACGTCCTATGACTACTACGTGCACTGATTTACCGCACAAAGATTACGGATGCCGTTCACGCCAACGGCTCTTACATCTTCCTCCAACTTTGGGCCCTTGGACGTACTGCCGATCCTGCCGTTCTCAGGCAAGAAGGTGGCTCTGATCTCGTCGCCCCCAGCCCTATCTCCCTCGGTAACGGCGGGTTGCATTCTGGCGACGGGGAACTAATTGTTCCGCGCGAACTCACGGTTGCAGAGATTATAGAATACGTTCAACTGTACTCCAAGGCAGCAAGCAACGCTATCGAGGCAGGGTTCGACGGCGTGGACGTACATGCAGCCAAAGACTACCTCCTGAACCAGTCTTTGCAGACGGTGTCAAATAAGCGGACGAATGGATATGGGGGATCTGTAGACAATCGTGTGCGCTTCCCTTTCGAGGTGATCAACGCGGTTGTGGAGGCTGTTGGTACGGAAAGGACGGCCGTCCGCATCAGCTTACGGTCCAAATTTCAGGATGAGGAATACCCGTCTCGTAGTGCTTTCTGAGCTTCTAATGCAGCATTATAGGCATGGGTATGAAGGATCCGCTCCCTACTTTCACCACCTTCATTGAACGCGTCCGTGATGCGCACCCGAACTTCGCTTACATTCACGTTGTCGAGCCGCGCGTTAATGGTATAAAACCGCGCTCAATCAAACGAGGTATTGCAGAAAATCTGGGGTGATTGCCCTTACAATGCGGCAGGTGGCACGGACGGTGCTACCGCAATTAACCGGTGGAGAAGTACGGAGGTTTGGTCGCATTCGGTCGTCACTTCATTACAAACGTGAGTCGTATTTTCGGTGGTCAGTGGAGCCATTTATCAGACCACATCGCAGCCCGATCTTCCATTGCGCCTGAAGGAAGGTCTCTCTCTCTGACGCGCTATAACCGTGATACATTCTACGCTACGGAGGCTGCGACTGGATACAGTGGTTATCCGTTCATCAATAACGTCGGCTGTGTGATAGTCATAGACACCATAGAAACAGGACATGACACTGTTACTTTATATTGTAATGCACAAGTTAATGCAAGCGGGTTGTGTACTATCATAGTCTGAGGGATGATCTCAACCTGGACCGAAGAAGGTATTTAGCTTTCATCCTTATCCAGTAAGGTCATGCTGATCTATCTATCAGGCGATCTAACTTTTTATCTCCTACCCAATTCAAGTCCGACCTCAAGTTTTTTCTCGTTCATACCACCAGCAACCACTCACACCAAAGAGAATGTCCTCCTCAAAAGGTCGTGTTCTCCTAGCTTACTCTGGCGGGCTGGGTTTGTGCTCTCATAATCACAGGTAACTTTGATGGCTGAGTCGTTTCTAGATACTTCATGCATCCTTGCCTGGCTCATTGAAGAAGGATACGAAGTCTACGCATTCATGGCAGACATTGGTCAGGAAGAGGTAATCTGTGACCCAAATCAATGACGAGTACTTATCATCTTTCATAAAGGACTACGAGTCAGCTCGTAAGAAAGCCCTCGTTGTCGGAGCAAAGAAGTTCTTCCTCGAGGTTCGCCGGTGTGGTCCAGTCTTTTGTCGTGGATACGCTGACTGGGCGGCCCATAGGACCTTAAGCGCGAATTTGTTACCGAACTCATCTATCCAGCCGTTCAAGCTAACGCTATCTACGAGGTTAACTTTTTGCCTTCACATGTATCGAAGGCTTTGTTTGACTAGTCAATTCCCGTCTAGAACGTGTACCTTCTTGGAACTTCGCTAGCACGTCCTGTCATTGCTCGTGGAATGATCGCTATCGCAGATAAGGAAGGTTGCGAGTATGCGCATCTGGCTATTACGAAGCTTCCACTCTCAGCTTCCACTTTTCAGCTTCGTATCCCATGGCTGCACGGGGAAAGGAAACGATCAAGTCCGGTTTGAGCTTGCCTTTTACGGTCTCAAGCCCGACATCAAGGTAATAGCCCCGTGGCGGATTCCTGGTATGTATATGTCCTTTCCCGTGCGAAGTTTGGTGACCCTCAACGCTTTGTGCGTCAACCAAATGCAGAGTTCTATCACCGATTCGCGGGCCGCCAAGCATTACTCTCCTACGCTGCAGAGAAGCAGATTCCTGTAAAACAAACGGTCGCCAAACCATGGTCTACTGACGAGAACCTCTTCCACATTTCTTACGAAGCGGGGATTCTGGAGGATCCGAACACCACGCCGCCCGCTGATATGTGGAAGCTCACCTCCTCGCTCGATGATGCACCTACTTCTCCCGAATTCATTTCGATTGAGTTCAAGGCTGGTCTGCCAGTGAAAGTGACTGTCGGCTCGGAGACGCACACGGATGCGGTCGACATATTCCTTGCCTTAAACTCATTAGGTCGTAAGCACGGTATCGGGCGCATCGACATTGTCGAGAACCGCTTCATTGGCGTCAAGTCGCGCGGATGTTATGAGTCTCCTGGAGCTACAATCCTACGTGTGGCTCACATTGACCTAGAGGGGCTGACACTGGATCGAAACGTCCGTGCGCTTCGCGACCAATTTGTCACCATCGAGCTGGGGCGCATCTTGTACAACGGTCATTTTTTCACCCCAGAACGCGAGTTCGTCATGAGCGCTATCCCTGCTAGCCAACGCACGGTGAACGGGATTGTCCGTTTAAAATTGTACAAGGGCAATGTGGTTGTTGAGGGCCGTTCGTCTGACGAGGTAAGTTGCAAGATCGGTTTCGTTTGCTGTAGCGCCGACGGCTTTTGTAGGGTCTATATGATGAGAAGCAATCGTCGATGGACGAGCTGGGAGGGTTTGAACCAACTGATACAACGGGATTCATTCAGATCGAGTCTATTCGCATCAAAAAGTATGTTGTGCACTGTTCTATCGTTGATTTGATCTTTACCACCATTGGTAGATGGGCACAAGCGAACATCCTCAAGGGTCAAAGTGGCGTCAAGCCAAAGGACGTATATGGCGCCCGTATCTGAATAGCGCACCGCGTATCAATGGATAGATTAGGTGTTGCTATGTGTATCAATGTACAATCGTAACGTACGAATACAGTACGGGTTCTTTACATACTCCGACTCGGACACGGAATGCCCGTCCAGATCCCGTGGACGCTTGCTTCCGAATCGGGAAGTCCCGTGCGAACGGACACGGCTCCGTGCCGAGTTGTACTTGAGCACTGGCTTTTGTTCATATTCATATCTACCCGACTCTTTTGAATGGATAAAGAAAACAAGGAGGATTTCAGCTTCGGTCGCTCTTGCGACCTTAAAGTCCCTGTCACCTTTCGAATGTCGGTAATGGCGTTACGCAAGACAGTCTCTCCCCTTGTGCTGACTCAGTTGCAGATCTCAGCTCGAGGGCGTGCGTCACCCTCGACCTTTCACAGAGCTTATCGAAAGACCAGAACTGCGCTTCCATGGGGTTCAATCTCCGTTCGTCCAGCTACTACATCGTGCCCTGCGGCCCACGGCAGCTGATAGCTTATTTAGCACGCCTTCAGATCTCTATGTTACCTGCCAGCTTCTCGCAGACAATAAGCCACTCACCATCCCATTCCGGACGTCCTACAAGGCATTCAAGAATAGCTATACGTCAGTGTCGTACCGAACTCACTTGGTGTGCATCTTTTGTTGACTACCTCATCAGATGGAACGAGTGGATTACACTACCAATCCGCTATTGCGATCTCCCTCTCAGCTCGCAAATCACATTTACCGTATGGGACATAGCCGGTCCTCGTGCAGCGATGCCTGTGGGTGGCACGACTTTCAGGTTGTTCAGCAAGAAATGGTGCGTAGTCGCTTCAGGGTTTGTGTTATTATACTCTGGGTTGATCGATAGTCCTTGCGGCTGGCAGGACGTTGAGGAGGGGCAAGCACCGAATGTTGTTATGGCCTGGAAAGGAAGCCGATGGGAGTCTGGAAACCACAACGCCGAGCAAGTCGGGAACTAGAGATGAGATGGGAAGGTTGGAAAAGGTGCGATACTCACTGTCACCGACTGTGGAGTAAAACTTAGGCTTGACGCACATTCCAGCTTGTGAAGAAGCATGAACGTGGCGACATGCCAAAGTCGGAGTGGCTGGACAAGTTAGTATTCCGGAGGATGTCAGAAATTCATGCGGTGCGTTTATTCCGACGCTGTCTCGTGTTGTCGGCGCGGCTAAGTGCAAGAAAGGTGGAGACCGAGATATCGAACAACCTCTATCTTTACATCGACTTGCCACGCTTCGATTTCCCTATCATATTCAGCGAGCTTGTACAGTTACCCTCTGTGACTGCACGTTGCTACCCTTCCCTGATTAGTCTCCGTACAGGAAGCTGTGGCTTCGACCTCCCAACCGCCTGCCCTTCCACCTGTGACGCACGCGCCAATCCCCCCTCTACTTCCCGCATCATTTCACACCGACCTATACATGTGGGCTGTCGTAGACCCAGACATTCCACGCGATAATCCCGTTGAAGATAAGCATCGTCGCCTTGTGCGCAGTCACCGTAGCAGCCCTTATGACCGCGAGTTGAAGCCCAACACAAAATTGCGAGACGAGCTCGGCGTGCGCTTCGTTCTCATTGTGGATAGACACACTCAAAGAATGGTTGTATCTTATAGGTCATCCTAGGTTATGAGCCGAGTAGAGTCCTCACCTCGGAGGAGAAAGATCTTGTCTGGAAATATCGCTTCTACCTTGCTCGTGACAAACGTGGGCTTACCAAGTTTGTCAAATCGGTGACTTGGCGAGACCCAATGGAGGTCAAGCAGGCGGTGGAAGAGTTACTCCCTATGTGGACAGAGATCGACACAGATGACGCGCTAGAGCTTCTTGGTCCTAGTACTGTCGACTCGCGAGTGCGGGCTTTCGCAGTCAAACAACTCGCCAGAGCAGATGATGACGTGAGTGTGATAACTCGCACAACGAGATCCACCTTGACTTGATATATTCAGGAACTTATGTTATATCTGTTGCAACTGGTGCAAGCTCTCAAGTTTGAAAGTTCGGCTAGCGACACAAGATCCTCGCGGTCGACGGCGAGTGCCGTATCGTATGATGACAGCGGCCTGGCAGACTTTCTGGTAACCCGCGCTGTGAAGAATCGCGTCCTTGAGTATAGGTTATACTGGTATTTGACTGTAGAGGTTGCCCTGGAGGATCGCTTGATGGGGAAGATGTATGGTAAAGTCATCTTCAAATTCCTAAAGCAGTTGCAGGAGGTACAGGTTTTACTTCGCAGTGCAGCGTATCGGTGCTAAGGCTTTGCCTTGTAGTCAGAGAACGGTAAGGAGCGCAAAGAACTCCTTGGCCGCCAGGCGGAACTGGTCACTTCGCTCGCAAAACGCGCGAAGGAGTTTAGTAATCCGAAGGAGCCACGACCCAAGAGAATCGAGAAGCTGCGGTCTTTCCTTGCAGATTCCCGAAACAATCTCCTTTCGATGGCCCCCCTCCCACTTCCCCTCAACGGCAATGTCGAGGTGGTAGGCATTATACCAGAAAAGGCTTCGATCTTCAAGTCCAATTTGTCTCCGCTGTTACTGTATTTCAGCTGCTCCGACGGTTCAGAGTACCCCATCATTTTTAAGGATGGGGACGACTTGCGTCAGGACCAGCTCGTCATCCAGTTATTCACTCTCATGGATCGGCTGCTCCGTCAAGAAAATCTTGATGTGAAGCTAACGCCATATCCTGTACTGGCCACGGGGCCGCAGCAGGGCATGATGCAATTCATCCCAAGCAAGACAATTGCAAACATCGTCAGTGAGAACGGGTCGCTCCTGAATTATATGCGGGCGCATTACCCCGACGAGGGTAGTGTTGGGACGTATGGGGTTGATCCAGTCGTCATTGACACATTCGTCCGTAGCTGTGGTGAGTGCGTTGACTCGTAAGCGATATCCCCCATTTCACGCGCGTCTCAGCGGGGTATTGTGTCGTCACATATATACTGGGTGTTGGGGATCGCCATCTTGACAATCTGCTCGTCGCGCCAGATGGTAAGGCCGTTGTGTGTCAATATGGGTTGGTGGGCTGAAGGCTCGCTCAGGTCATTTCTTTCACGTCGATTTTGGCTACATTCTTGGGCATGATCCAAAACTGTATCCACCTGCGGTAAAGGTTTGCAAAGAGATGGTTGATGGCATGGGAGGCGTGCACTCGCAACATTACGCCCGCTTCACGAACTTCTGCTTTACAGCGTTCAGCATTCTACGGCAGAGTGCAAATCTTATTCTCAACCTCGTTACCCTCATGGTCGATGCCAACATACCCGACATAAAGGGTCGCAACGTGCACGAGCTGTTGCAGGAAAAGTTTATGCTGGATCTCACGGAGGAAGAAGCAATCAAAAATTTCGAGACTCTCTTGAACGAGACATCTTATTTTACAAAGGTAGTGGACCGGTTCCACGACATCGCACAGTATTGGAGGAGCTAGTTATGTACCGGGCTTATGTAAACGTTGGTTGAACGGTTGCACGGTCGGAACTTACCGTAGCGGACTTGGAAATATGGTTACATGTCCAAATCAGAAGTGAGTTTGGCGTCTCTGTTTTGTGAATAGGATCAATGGCTCGCGGTGTGGCATCTCCTAGCCCCGCGTCCCTCCCCAAAGTCTCATTCATTAAAGTCTCTGGAGAGAACTCAACAACTCGTTCCGGAGTGCACGACAATCAACAGCGTTCATATGGGTGTACGCGGATGTGCTATTCTCTTGCCTGGGTGCTCACTGTGGTACAGACAACGATTTCTCGCTGTTTGAAAGGCCGCAACACTATATTCGGTACATCGGTATGCTCTCAAAATGGAGGCGCGTTCTAAAGCTGACCTTGTGGGATAGAACCACTCGAGAGTGAACTCGCTGTTCAGGTTGAGTATGACATGGACGAGCAAGGTGCGTGTCCCTACAGTTGGACCATGTGCGTGTAGCTAATAGCTCTGCAGATCAAGAATGGCTCGATTCCCTTAATGCCGACAGAAAGAAGGAACAGTTGGATAAGATATCATATGAGGCATTCGAGATCGTGATGGACAGGTTGGAGAAGGAGTGGTTTGACTTGGTGAGCGATGGCTTTCCCTCCTCTTGACCCTAACCTGTTCCGTGCGCAGACGAAGAACATTCCGAAACCCGACCTAGCACTACCTTCGGAAGATTCTACATGCGCAATCTGCGATGACTCAGAGGGAGAGAATACCAATGCAATCGTGTTCTGCGATGGGTGCAACCTAGCCGTTCACCAAGGTTTGTTCACGCCTAGTCGGAAGTAATAATTCTAGGTTGAGCGTTGGCTTCTCCAGATTGTTATGGCGTCCCTTACATCCCAGAAGGGCAGTGGTTATGCCGAAAGTGTACAGTGTCGCCGGAGAATGCAGTGGTGCGTCCCTGTTCATCGGGCGCTGGAAGGCTTGACGACGTTGTGTTAGACTTGTTTTCTGTGCCCAAACGAAGGTGGCGCATTTAAACAGACTGTGCATGGAGAGTGGGTTCATTTACTATGCGCGATCTGGATCCCGGAGACCCGAGTTGCGAATGAGGTGTTCATGGAGCCTATCACTGGGGTTGAACGCATATCGAAGCAACGTTGGAAACTGGTATGTGTGAACTCTTTCGCTGTCATTTTTCGGTTCTTAAGGACGAATTTTCAGAAATGCACGGTTTGTGATATCCGTGAAGGCGCGTGCATTCAATGTAGCAAGAACTCCTGTTTCCTGGCCTATCACGTCACTTGCGCGCGCAAACTGAAGTTTCTGATGCCAATGAAGGCTTCATCTGGCTTAGAACCCCCTCCTCTCCAGTGCTTTTGCGAGAAACACATGCCTGTTCGTTGCGACATTACTTTCCTTATATGTGTGCTGAGTGCTTTGCAAGCGTGAAAGACTCGAAGCGCGCGCTGAGGCGCTGAAAGCCGAGGCTGCATCGGAGCACTCTGAGGCAAAGTCGAGCAAGTCAGCGCGCGCGTATGCCAGGACTTACAAACCTGGCCCTCCTGTCGTGCCTTCGCTCATCCTGTCCCGCATTCTTCAGTATATCAACAAGATCGTTATGCGTAAGCGTAGCGAGTTCGTCGAATTGGTATGTCGATACTGGAGCCTGAAGCGCGAGGCGCGTAGAGGTGCACCCCTTTTGAGGCGACTCCATCTGGAGCCTTGGACCGCATCGGCTGGCGGTCGTGTGCAAACAGACGAGGAGAAAGTTGCGAAGTTAGACGTGAGTGCGGCATTCCGGAATCGGAGCTGCACGGTCTCATGTATGTGACACAGCTGACGAAATGCCTACGGAAAGACCTTGCCAATGTCCGGACCCTCGCCGATCTCAGCCGTAAGCGCGAGAGCCGTAAGCTGAGGCAGGCTCAGATCGTCCAGGAGATTCTCAGCGAGATAATCTTCGCACACGAGGCAGGGCTTCGCATGACGTTCGAGAACATTGTTGCGTCCGTGCATTTCTCATATGCCTTTGGCCCCTCATAAATGATTATGCTCCAGGTTCGATCGTCAGGGTTTTTTCAAGAATCCCATATCAAAGTCGCAGGTCCCCGATTACTTCGATATTATCCAACAACCTATGTGGTGGGGAGCCATTGATGAGAAGCTTGACCGACACGAGTACTGGGATATCGATACTTTCAGGGTATGTCTTATATCGTCTCAATTGTTTACCGCAACCGATTTTTTTAGGCGGACGTAAATCTTGTCATTGAAAATGCGATGCGGTACAACAAGCCCGGAACGCCATACTATAAGGCAGCGCAGCGTATCAAGTCAAATTCGGCGACTCTGCTGGCGGAACTTGACAACTTGAAAACCCTCGCACCTCTGGAACTTGGCGGTCATGACGAATATACTAAAATTCTCTTACAGCAAAACATCTTACCCATTGGCGACCTTGAACCTCCTCTGGCCGTAGTTGATATACTTACTTCTTTGGACATCGCTAACGACCTCAGTATTGTCCTCAAGTCCAGCCCACTTCAGTCCCTGCTTTCCTATGAACTCCCGGAGGCTAAACCCCCACCATTGACCCCAGCACCGCCAACTCTCCCATCTCGCAAAACCAAGCGCGAGCGCAAAGCAGAGCTTGTGAAAAGGCGGGCAGAACTGCGTGCAGCAAGACTTGATACCGAAGCCAACTTGAAGCCGGTTGATCCTTCAATTAGCGACCACCGCATGACGGAGGAGGTATCGAACACTGGCACAGCACAGACAACAGCAACAGAAGTTGTCCTTGCCAACATTGATCCGGAGAACGCATCGGATACAGAACAAGTCCTTGGGAAGCGCAAGCGCATCAAGCTTGCTTCATCGCAGCCTGGCCCAGACGCGGAGGTTTTGACAGACATCAACCCAAAGGCGTCGTTCGCATTGTTCGACAAGGGATGGATTTTGGGTCCGGGTGTGCGCCGACGTCGCGTCGTTCAGCTGCCCCAACCGTTACCGAAGAAGAGGACCAAGGGTACGTGACCCTTGCCATAACTACCTTGTTTGGATAGGATGGCACGAGGCGTTAACAGACCGTAGCATCGAAAACAGATGCAGTCGAGGCGTCCGTGCCGGAAAATGGCGCCGTTCCTTTAGATCAGCCAATGGAATTCTTTCCGCATGCTGCGGGTCCAAGTACTGTGTCAGGAACCCCCGAAGATTACCACCGGATAATTGGGGTCTCGCATGATATGGACAACCCAAATATTCACGACAGGACAGAGGCTTGGTCACTCAAGGCCGAAGAGTTTTCCGCCTTTCCTCCTGACAGTAGCAGATTTCTGTCAGGGCCTGGAGTTATTCCTGGGCAAGGCGTGGTATCTTTGCAAGTTCCTGCGCATAGCCCGGATACGCTAGGCTCGCGGCATGATGAGGTGGCATCATTCGATGACCAACGGTCTGCGATCCCGGACCAGTCTTCGCCAGGGGAACTAGGTGAGCTGAGACTGTACGAGAACTCAAAAAGTTGCGCCGACATTTGCCATGATAGACCACGGAAGCCCAAAATATGGGGGGGAAATATGTGGAGAGCAACCCGATGTACAGGAACATACAGAGCCTCCAGAGCCTCCAAGATTGATGCCAGCCCCAGAGAGCGATCAGCCAACCCTCCCTCTGACACTTGCAGAGGCGAGATTGAAACTCAAACTTGAACCGAACATGACTCTTTCACAGGATCCTGATGGCAAAATCGTCATACAAGAGCTCGACTCCCCAGTGACACGCCGCGAGAAAGCGATGCGGAGGAAGAAGGCCCGCTCACGGCTTGCTGCACCCGTCATTAACGCAAATTCTGAGCTAGACGGTTCAGATCTCAGTTCACTCAGCGAGCTGAGCGAAGACGAGGACGGGAACGTGCGTGTCAAAACAAATATAAATGAGGCGAAGGCAAGAGCAGTGGAGCCCGGGGAAGTCATGCTAGAGGATGGAAAGATGCTGGAGGGCGGAACCCTGGGTGAGACCTTTACCTCTCATGTCCATCAAATTCTGATGTCTGAGGCGAGTTGCAGTCTGGGCGAAAGCCAGTATGTTCTACCTTGATCATAACATGGGACTGCCATATTCTTAGCTTGATTTCCAGAGAACTTTCCGTGGTGGGCGGCTGTCGTTTTTGAGCCTGACGACCCGACGGTACCTCCAAAGGTACTCAAGTCACGCCCTACCAAGTCCAAGTCACCAATGGGACATCATCTTGTACGCTTCTATGATTCATCCAAGTCATGGTATGTCAGCTGTTGGTTCGAGGATGACTAGGCTCACCATGTGATCGCCGTAAGGCAATGGGTTGAGCTCGACCAACTCTTATTACTAGGCGAGAGTGATGGTGAGAGCGAGCGGAGCTTACACAGTTTAATACTTGCTGAGGGTTATGTTATACAGAGCTGGACCAATCGCTTCTAACAACGTCTAAGAGACAGAAGTTTAGCTCTGCGAAGATGCGTCAGGGTTGTCGAGATTCATATAGGTACCAACTTCCTTGAAGCGTGTTGGAACTTGCGTCTGATGCACTTAAAACAGGCAGGCGAAGATGGAGATGGAGACCGAAGACGATGTGGCTATGGAGGGAGATACATATGTGTCATCCACTGGTGCGACGACCATTGTTACCGACGAACTTCAACCGGCGGTGAATGACAATGTCGAGGTGGCTGTTCTTGAGAAAGAACCAACAGCCCCAGAATAGCTCTGTGTTTACCATTAGCATTAACCCGGCTTTTTAATTTCATAGGTGTACCATCGTTCTGCCCTAGCATAAGACAAGGAATGCTATTTAAGTGTTTTTTTAAGTGTTAGCAATACCTTGCATACATAACCTAAGGAAAGATACAGTGTATGATACTCTTTTTTTACTGGGGCTACATATGGTTGCTTCATATTTGCACATTAGAATCCATAATGTTACATTTTGGCTCAGATGTTATGTTGCCACTGAATGTTAGCCTTAACTTAGGCTTAGAGATGGCACATGTTATGACAAC
>WNGR01000258.1_pt1 | contig 55872 bp, 56 predicted proteins | sample 5407581 | NCBI WGS metagenome assembly WNGR01 (sample SAMN13153383, study PRJNA577476) | soil metagenome | isolation source: 80 cm soil or saprolite under Garry oak tree replicate 2 | place: USA:California | collected 2016-06-15 | reverse complement strand
GTGGGACGAGATATTGCCCCCGCGCACCACACCGACCTGGCCCAACCCGAGCCAGCAGCTGGACTTCATGCGCTTCTCATCCGACGCGCTGCTCGAGTGTTACGACCTCGAGCACAGGATCCTGACGGAGCACAGCCCCGGAATCCCGGTGACGACGAACTTCATGCGCTTCTTCAAGCCCCTGGACTACTGGAAATGGGCGGCACACGAGGACGTTGTCAGCGACGACGTGTACCAGGACCCCGCCGACCCCGACGCCGGCATGCGGTCAGCCATGGCCAACGACCTCACGCGCTCGCTCGGCCGCGGCCGCCCGTGGATCCTCATGGAGCAGACCCCCTACCGAGTCAACTGGCGCGACGTGAACGTACCCAAGGCGCCGGGCCAGATGCGGCTCTGGAGCTACCAGGCCGTGGCCCGCGGCGCCGACGGCGTGATGTTCTTCCAGTGGCGCCAGTCGCGCGCCGGCGCGGAGAAGTTTCATTCCGCGATGGTCCCCCACGGCCGGCCCGAGCACTCGCCCACCTGGCATGAGGTCGTCAAGCTGGGGCGCGAGCTGGGCCGTCTCGACACCGTGTGCGGCACGCGCGTGCGCGCGGACGTCGCCATCCTTCACGACTGGGAGTCCTGGTGGGCTCTCGAGCTGCCTTCGAAGCCGTCGATTCGCATCCATCACGTCGACCAGCTCGAGTCTTACTACCGCCACCTGTTCGAGGCCAACCTGACCGCCGACTTTGCGCGCGCCACCGACGACCTCTCCGGTTACCGCCTCGTGCTCGCGCCCACCGTTTACCTGGTCAGCGAAGAAGGAGCGGCCAACCTTGCGGCGTTCGTCGACGGAGGCGGCACCCTCGTGATGTCGTTCTTCAGCGGCATCGTCGACCCCTTCGAGCACATCCACCCCGGCGGCTATCCGCAGCCCTTCCGGCGCATGCTCGGCCTGGACGTCGTCGACTGGCTGCCGCTTGCGGACGGCGAGACGATCGGGCTCAAGTTCGCCGACGGCATCCAGTCCCATGGCGACCTGTGGAGCGAGCTGATCACGCTCTCCGGCGCGGAACCGCTCGCGTTCTTCGCGGGGTCGACCCTGGACGGCCACCCCGCCGTCACCAGCCACAGCTTCGGACAGGGCCGCGCCGTGTACATCGGCACCCGGCCGGACCCGGGCGCCATGGGTCGGATCCTTCGCGCCGTGTGGACCGAAGCCGGCATCAAGCCCGTGCTCGAGGCGCCAGCGGGAGTTTCGGCGGTGCGCCGGTCTGGGCCCCGCAGCTCGCTCCTCTTCCTCCTCAACCACCGCGACGCTCATGTCGAGGTTCCGGTCGCCGACCCTGGTGTCAACCTGGTCGACGGCAGCGAGGTGCACCGAGGCCTGCTGCGCCTCGGCCCACGAGGCGTGGCGGTCATACGGGAAGGCTGGTAGGCAGGGTTTCGAAAGAGCCTGGAGCGGGCAGGAAAACTGCCAAGAACAATGAGTGAACCAAAAGTCGTCACCTGTCCCAGCTGCGGGCAGAAAACCCGAGTCCGGGCCGCCGCCGGCGGCGTTCCGCACTGCCCCAGGTGCGGCCAGCCGCTGCCGTGGCTGACCGAGAGCAGCACGTCGGAGTTCGACGCAGTCGTCGAGAAGAGCCCCATCCCGGTGCTGATCGACTTCTGGGCGCCGTGGTGCGGGCCGTGCCGCATCGTCGCGCCGGCGGTGGAGAAGCTGTCGCGCGAGCTCGCCGGCAAGCTGAAGGCGGTCAAGGTGAACACCGACGAGGAGCCCGGCCTGCAGGAGCGCTTCGGAATCCGCGGCATCCCGACCCTGGTCCTCATGGACGCCTCCAACGAGCGAGACCGCGTGACCGGGGCGATGGGCGCGGACGCGCTTCGCCGCTGGGTCGAACCGCGCCTTCCCGTGAACGCTCAGGACCCAGGCAAGACCGGCCGATAACACCGCTCGGGACGCTTCGCATTTGGCGTGCGTTCAGGCGCCGGCAGTCATAGACTCGAGGCGCGGGGGGATCGATCCTGGCAAGAATCGATCCTCGTTTGGGGTTCGGTCGAGGTGACCGAAGGAGGCGTTTATGGGTAGAACGATTGCGGTCAGCTGGTGGGCCCTCGCCATCCGGGGTGTGGCCGGCATATTGCTCGGCATCGCTGCCTTCGCCTGGACAGGTCTGACGCTGCTCGTCCTGGTCACGCTGTTCGGCGCCTATCTGCTCGTTGACGGGCTCTTTGCGCTCATAGCCGGAATTCGTGGCGGGTCATGGCTGGTGACGGCCGAGGGGCTGCTGGGCATCGTCGCCGGCGGGCTGGTGATCCTGCGCCCCGGGCTTGCCGCAGTCGCCCTCGTCTATCTGATCGCGGCCTGGGCGGTGCTCACGGGCGCCGCCGAGCTGGGCGCCGCGTTTCTCCTCCGCCGCATCCTGCCGAACGAGTGGCTGCTTGTGATCGCCGGGATAGTCTCGGTCGTATTCGGCGTTCTGCTGGCGATCAATCCGTCGGCTGGCCTGGTGACGATCACCTGGTTCTTCGGCGCCTACATGATCGTGTTCGGCGCGCTCGCGCTCGCGCTTGGCGTCCGTTTGCGCGGCTCTAGAGCCACCCTCGTGGGGAGCTCGATCAACTAGAGGATTCCCCTCTCCCCTACTGGGAGAGGGTCGGGGCAGTGGGGCGAGGATTGCCGATGTCCGTCATGCGAGGTGGCGGAACGGCTCCGGCACGTAACCGGCCAGCGCGGCCACCCAAGCCGGTGAGAGCGCGGCCCTGACCGCGGCATCGTCCTGGGCCAGCCAGGCCATATGCCGCAGGGCGTGCTCGACGACCTGGTGGGTCGAGATTTTCTTCGCGGCCTCAGTCGCGGAGTTGCGCGCGAGGTCTGCGCGCGCCACCGGCACGCCTTCGAGCTCCTGCGCCTGGTCGTCGCCGATCACGACCAGGAACGTGAGCAGCACCCCGCCGAAACCCCGGCGCCATGACGTCGAGTGCACCAGCAGTGGAGGTCCAAGGAGGTTGGTCGACAGGCGGCGGACGATTTCCATGGGGTCGTCCTCGTCGTGGGATTCGATGTACCAGGCGTCCGGGCCGCACGGGCCGGTGAGCTCGAGCGTGCGGTCCCGCATGCGGACCACGAACACCTCCGCCTGAACGGGCCCTTCGGTGCCCCAGGGCGCCGGCGTTGACGAGCTCGAGCCGTGCGGGCTGGTCGCGCTCAGGCTTCGGGCCGCGCCCTCGAGAGCACGTCCTCCCGCGTGACCTGCATGTTGTGCGACTCGCGCGCGTGCTCCTGGACCATACCGACAAGCTCCTCGATCGGGCCGCGCATCAGCTTGCCGCACGCACAGGTCACCACCATGATTGGGGAACGTTCTGTGCTCATGGGAATAGCTCCTCCAGCGGAAGTGTACGAAGAGGTTAGGCCAACCAGATGACGAGCGCCAAACCAAAGATCACGATCGAGTTCTGCGTTCCTTGAGACTACCTCGACCAGGCCGTGAGCCTGGCTGGGGAGATCATGGACAGGTGGGCGCCAGTTCTCTCAGGCGTCGAGCTGAAGACCGGCAGCCGTGGCGTTTTCGACGTCCAGGTCGACGGCGAGAAGGTCTTCAGCAAGGGGCTGTTGAACCGCTTTCCAGCCGACGGTGAGATCGCGAAGCTGCTGACCTCCAAGCTTGGGCCACCGCCTCACTGGAGATCCACGCACAAGTAACCCAACCCGGTAGCTCCCCGTGCATCAGTAGGCCTGGAGTGCGGAGGAGTTTCGACATGCGCATATTCGGAAGGGTCCTCGTGACTGCGGTTTGCATCGCCGGCCTCGTCGTGGGCGGTGCCGCCCCGGCGCTTGCCGACGAGAAAGGGAACCTCACAGACTTCTCGTCGATGACGCCGGTCACAGGCGGTGCTGTCGGCACTGTCAACGATCGGGGCATCAAAGGGGGCGGCCTGCCGTGGGTGATCTCAACTGGCTCTGGCACCGTGAGCCAGCGGGGCGCGGTCGACGTAACGGTGACCGGCCTCATCATCACCGTCCCTCCGGTCAACGGACGCAATCCGGTTCCATTTTTCAAGGCGACCGTCAGCTGTATCACCCCAGGCGGCGTCGTCAACGTTTCGACCGCAAACTTCCCGGCCAGTTCCGCGGGTGACTCTCAGATCCACGGCTCGGTCGACCTGCCTCGCCCTTGCAAGCATCCGATCATCTTCGTGGCGGCTCCGACGGGCCAGTGGTTTGCCAGCTCGAACCCCGACACACAACCCTGACGAGACCGACTGGGGGGCCGATCTTTGGCCCCCCTCTCTTTTTGCGACTCGATCGCAGCATCGGCCTCGGTGTTTTCGTAAGCTTCACGACGCGATGAGTAGTCCTGGCATGTCTTCTGCGGCTCCGCTCACCAGGCGCCGGGCCATCGATTACCTTCGCTGCGCCAGCTGCTTCTGTAGCTGACCGGACACCAGTCCGGCCGCGCCCCCGCGCTGCGGGCGGCGCCCCGATGCGAGCGTACAGACCAATTACACCAGCGGAGGCGCATCCAGTTGTCGAACCTTTCCGACGGCACATCTCTCGAAGGCTTCTCGAGGAACGAGGCGATCAAGGCGACGAGCAATCACCTTCGTGGCCTGATCAAAGAGGAGCTGCTCGAGGACACGCCCGCATTCGGTGAGGATTCCGAGCAGCTGCTCAAGTTCCACGGCATCTACCAGCAGGACGACCGCGACCGGCGCAAGGAGGCCCGGGCGCGCGGCCTCGACAAGCACCACCAGCTGATGATCCGGACGCGCATCCCCGGCGGCATCGTCTCGCCGGAGGCTTATATCGCGCATGACGACATCAGCAGGCGGTGGGCCAACGGCACCCTGCGAGTCACGACCAGGCAGGATTTCCAGCTCCATGGCGTGCTCAAGGGCGACATCAAGAAATCCATCCGCGCCATCAACGACGCCCTTCTCACCACGCTCGGCGGCTGCGGCGACGTCGAGCGCAACATCATGTGCTGCCCGGAACCAATCGCCGACGACTTCCATGCGGAGGTTCATCGCGCGATCTCGTCGATGGTCACCGAGCTCACGCCGCGCACTGCCGCATATCACGAGATCTGGCTCGACGGCGAGGTCGTGAAGTCGTCAGAGCCGGAAACTGAACCGCTCTACAAAGAGCAGTACCTGCCGCGCAAGTTCAAGACCACCGTCGCGATCGAAGGCGACAACTGCGTCGACGTCTACGCCCACGACCTTGCGATCGTGGCCATGAAGAAACCGGACGGATCACTGCGCGGGTTCAACATCCTGGTCGGCGGCGGACTGGGCCGCACCCACAACAAGCCGGAGACGTTTGTCGCGGTGGCGGTGCCGCTGGCACTCGTAGAGCCCGAGCAGATCGTTGACCTCGCGCGCGAGGTCGTCGGCGTACAGCGTGACTACGGCGATCGCGCCAATCGCAGGCATGCCCGGCTGAAGTACACGATCGCGGACCGTGGGATCGAGTGGTTCCGCGACGAAGTTCAGAAGCGCCTCGACTTCACCCTCCAGGCGCCCGAGCCCCTCGCGTGGAAGCCGGTGGACGACCACCTCGGTTGGCATCAGCAAGGCGACGGCAAGCTCTACGTCGGCATATACATCGAGAACGGCCGCATCGCGGACGTGGGCGATGTGTGCTCTCGGACCGGGCTGCGCCGGATCGTCGAGGAGCTGCGCCCGCAGATCCGCCTCACGGCACAGCAGAACGTGATCCTCGCCGACATCGACCCCGCGCAGAGGCCCCGCGTCGAAGCGCTGATGGCCGAGCACGGAATCTCGCCGGTGGAGTCGATCCCGCACGCGATCCGCTACGCGATGGCTTGCCCGGCCATACCGACGTGCGGGCTGGCGGTGGCCGAAGCCGAACGCGCGCTGCCAGGCCTCATCCGCAAGCTGGCGGCGCTGCTGGACGAGCTGGGCCTGGGCGATGAGCGCATCAGCTTTCGCATGAGCGGTTGCCCCAACGGCTGCTCGCGGCCTTACCTGGGCGACGTCGGCTTCGTCGGCACCACGCTCGGCAAGTACGACGTGATGCTGGGCGGTGACTTCGACGGCACGCGGCTCAACCGCGTCTTCGCCCCCAACGTGCCGATCACCGAGATCCCTTCGCTGTTGCGGCCGCTTTTCGAGTCGTATCGGTCCGACCGCAGGGCGAATGAGGGCTTTGGCAACTGGACAGACCGCGTCGGCTTCGAGGCCCTGCGCGAAGCGTCGGTGTCGGAACAAACCGCATGAGCGCCGTCGCGCCGCCCGAGATTGCCGCCGGCGCCGGGCCTGAGACCGTCTTGCGATGGGCCTACGCGACGTTTCCGCGCGTGGTCATCGTTGCGAGCTTCCAGGCCGAGTCGTCGGTCCTGATCGACATGGCGTCTCAGATTCGAGGCGACGTGAGCGTGCTGACGCTCGACACCGGACGGCTGCCGCAGGCCACCTACGACATGATCGACCGCGTCCGTGATCGCTACGGAATCGACGTCCAGGTGGTGTCCCCCGACCCGACCGACCTGCAGGAGATGGTTGGGCACCACGGCGTCAATCTTTTCCACAAATCGCCTGACCTGCGACGCCTCTGCTGCGAGATTCGAAAGTCACGGCCGCTCGCCCGCGCGCTCGCGGGCTACGACGCATGGATCACCGGCGTGCGTCGCCAGCAGGCGACCACGCGTGCGGCAACCGCGGTCGTCGCGGCGGATGCGGAGCACGAAGGGTTGACGAAGATCGCGCCGCTCGCTACGTGGACCAAGGACCAGGTCTGGGCTTACATCCGCGAGCGGAGTCTCCCGTACCACACGCTGTACGAGCGCGGATACACGTCGATCGGCTGCGAGCCGTGCACCCGGGCCACCTCTGCAGGAGAGGACGAGCGCGCGGGGCGATGGTGGTGGGAGCAGGGCGAGAACAAGGAATGCGGATTGCACTCGAGCGAGACCGGATGAGACCTTCGATTGCCGTCATCGCAGCATTGCTGCTCGTCGCCTGTGGACAGGTCGTCGACTCTGCCGCGCCGTCGGCTGACTCCGGGCCGTTGACCATCCGGCTCGGTTATTTCCCGAACTTGACCCACGCTCCAGCGGTCGTTGGGGTCAAGAAGGGCCTGTTCGCTGCAGCGCTGGGTCCCGACGTCACGCTCGAGACTCATACGTTCAACGCGGGTGGCGACGCCGTCACTGCAATCCTCGCAAACTCGGTCGATCTCACCTTCGTCGGGCCGAACCCGACGACCAACGCGTTTGCGCAGTCGCACGGCCAGGCGATCCGGGTCATCGCGGGCTCGACCTCGGGTGGCGCCCTGCTGGTGGTCAGGCCGGGCATCACCGACGTCGCGGCGCTGAAAGGCAAGAAGATTGCCGACCCGCAGCTTGGGGGGACGCAGGACGTCGCGCTGCGTTGGTTTCTCCAGAACCGAGGCTTCAAGACCGACACCGCCGGCGGCGGGGACGTCAGCATCCTCCCGCAGGACAATTCGCAGACGCTGACGGCCTTCAAGCAGGGCAAGATCGACGGGGCGTGGGTGCCGGAACCCTGGGCGAGCCGGCTGGTCGTCGAAGGCAGCGGTTCCGTGCTCGTGGACGAGAGGGACCTGTGGCCGCAGGGCAAGTTCGACACCACCAACCTCATCGTCAGAACGAGCTTCCTGCGCGCGCATCCAAAGCGGATCAAGGCGCTGCTGGAAGGACTGTACGAATCCATCAGCTACCTGAACTCGAACCCAGCCGACGCGCAGCAGCTCTCCAACGAAGCGGTCGGCGAGCTCACCGGCAAGAAGCTTGCCGCGGGCGTCGTGAGCACCGCGTGGCCCCACATGACGTTCACCCTCGACCCCCTCGCGGACACCCTCAAGGCCTCGGCCGACCACGCGCACGCGATGGGCCTGCTTGGCGCGGTCGACCTCAAGGGTCTCTACGACGTCACGCTCCTCGACCAGGTTCTAGCGGCACACAACCTTCCGGCGGTGAGCGGGTTTTGAGCAAAGTCCTCGAGCTCTCGGACAAGGGGCACTCGGTCAGCGTCGAGGCGCTGACCGTCGCGTTTCCTCATGATGACCGGCTGCTCATCGCCCTCCAGGGCGTCGCGCTCGAGGTGCAGCGCGGTGAGCTCGTTTGCGTGGTGGGCGCATCCGGCTCAGGCAAGAGCACGCTCCTGAACGTGCTCGCCGGTCTCGAGAGGCCGACGCGCGGCCGCGCCCACGTCCACGGCCACGTGGCGCTGATGTTCCAGGAGGCGGCGCTGCTGCCATGGCTCACGGCGTCCGGCAACGTGGAGCTCGCGCTCGAGCTCAGGGGCGTGAAGCGGCCCGAGCGCAAAAAGATCGCGCACGAGCTGCTGCATCGCGTTCACCTCGAGGGTTTCGAGGGGCGCCGGCCGCACGAGCTGTCGGGCGGCATGCGCCAGCGCGTCGCGCTTGCGCGCGCACTCGCCCAGGATGCAGACGTCCTTTTGATGGACGAGCCGTTCGCCGCGCTCGATGCGATCACGCGCGACCTGCTTCACGAGGAGCTGGTGCGGCTGTGGCAGCAGACCGGGCTCACGATCCTTTTCGTGACTCACAACGCGCGCGAAGCTGTGCGCCTCGGCGACCGGGTGCTCGTGTTCACGAGCCGGCCCGGGCGCGTTGCGCATGAGGTGCGCGTTGATCTGCCGAGACCCCGCAGCCTCGACTCGCCCGAGTTGGCCGTGATCGCCGGTCGCATCACCGACCGCCTGAAGCACGAGATGGGACGGACTTCTGATGGCTGAGATGGCCGTCGAGCTGGATCGGATGGAGGTCGACGACCTGGAGAAGCGCCCCCGCGTCTCGCGGCGCCTGCGCGTGTGGTCCAGCCTGTGGCCGAAACTGGTCGCAATCGCACTCGCGCTCGGTCTTTGGCAGGTCGTGGTGTGGGCGGGTTGGCAGCCTGACTATGTGCTGCCCGGCCCGGGCGCGGTCTTCAAGCGGCTCGCGCAGGACCTGGGCACGGCCAACTTCGACCTAGGGGTCGCGGTCACCCTGCGTCGCGCGCTGTTCGGCTACGCGATCGCGGTCGCGATCGGAAGCTTGATCGGCATCCTGGTCGCGCGCCTTCTAGTGCTACGCAAAGCAATCGGGGCGGCGATCCTCGGTCTGCAGTCGATGCCGTCGATCGCCTGGTTCCCGCTCGCGATCCTCCTGTTCGGCCTCAACGAGACGGCGATCTTCTTCGTGGTCATCCTTGGAGCCGCTCCCGCGATCGCCGGCGGGCTGCTGAGCGGCGTCGACCACGTGCAGCCGCTCCTCGTCCGCGTCGGCCGCGTGATGGGCGCCCGCGGCCTGGGCCTGTATCGACACGTGATCCTCCCGGCCGCGCTGCCCTCTTTCGTGGGCGGCCTGAAACAGGGCTGGGCCTTCGCGTGGCGCAGCCTCATGGCCGGCGAGATCATTGGCATCGTTGGCCACCAGTTTTCGATCGGGCAGCAGATTCAATTCGCCCGCGACTTCGCGGACTCCGAGCAGCTGCTCGCGATCATGGTCGTGATCTTCGTGATCGGGATCGCGGTCGACAGCGTGTTCGGCATGCTGGACACCGCGATCCGGCGCCGCTGGGGGCTGCTCGGGAGCGAAGCATGAGCAAGGGCTTTGTGGTCTGGTTCACCGGGCTCTCCGGTGCGGGCAAGTCGACGATCGCCAACGCGCTTGCGTCTGAGCTGGAGCGCCGCGGCCGCCGCGCGGAGCTGCTCGACGGGGACGATGTGCGCACCCATCTCTCGAAGGGTCTCGGCTTTTCCAAAGAGGACCGTGACACCAACATCCGGCGCATCGGTTACGTGGCGCGCCTGGTGGGGCGCAGCGGCGGCATCGCGATCACGGCCGCGATCTCGCCGTATCGCGACGTGCGCGACGAGGTGCGCGCGCAGACGCCGGGCTTTGTCGAGGTTTATATGCGGTGCCCTGTAGAAACCCTGGCCGAGCGCGACGTGAAGGGCCTGTACCGCAAGGCGCTCGCGGGTGAGATCGCCAACTTCACCGGCGTGAGCGATCCGTACGAGGAGCCCCTGCACCCGGAGGTCGTCTGCGACACATCACGCGAGACCGCCGATCAATCTCTGGCGAAAGTCCTGGGCGCGCTCGAGCGGCTCGGCCACCTGCCGCGCACGGTGCGCGAGCGATTGCCCGAAGGCGACGAGCTGCAAGCGCTGATCGGCGAGGCGCGCACCCTGCCCCGGCTCGAGGTGGGCCAGCGCGAGCTGTCCGACCTTTTCATGCTGGCGACCGGAGGACTCGCTCCGCTCGATTCGTTCATGGGCGCCGACGACTACGCGTCCGTGGTCGCGACCGGCCGGCTGGCCGCAGGCGAGCCGTTCACGATTCCTGTAACGCTGCGCGTCGAGTCGGCGCCGCGCGCCGATCGCATCGCCCTGTTCGTGGGCGAGCAGCCGGTCGGGATCGTCGACGTGGCCGGCGCCTACCGCACGGACCCCGCGGCCGAGGCGCTCGCCGTCTACGGCACCGAAGACGATGCGCATCCCGGGGTGCGCGTGCTCAAGGACGCGGGTTCGTGGGCGATCTCCGGCGGGGTCGTGGCGCTCGCGCGTGCCGCATCGGGATTTCCCGAGTACGACCTCACGCCGGCGCAGGTGCGCGCCGTCAAGAGCGGGCGCAACTGGAAGTCCATGGTCGGGTTTCAGACACGCAACCCGGTGCATCGCGCGCACGAGTACCTGCAGAAGGTGGCCCTGGAGTCGGTCGACGGCCTGCTTCTGCACCCGCTCGTCGGCGAGACCAAGAGCGACGACATCCCGGCCTCGGTGCGAATGAGCTGTTACGAGGAGTTGCTTCGCAATTACTTCCCGCCCGAGCGCGTGCTGCTCGCCACCAACCCCGCGTGGATGCGATACGCCGGCCCTAAGGAGGCCGTGTTCCACGCCATCGTGCGGCGCAACTACGGCTGCACGCATTTCATCGTCGGCCGCGACCACGCGGGCGTAGGCAGCTACTACGACACCTACGCCGCCCACCGAATTTTCGACGAGTACGCGCCCGGCGAGCTCGGGATCGAGATCCTGCGCTTCGAGCACACCTTCTACTGCACCGCCTGTGGGGGCATGGCTTCGTCGCGGACCTGCCCGCATCCGCCCGAGCTGCACAAAACGCTGAGCGGCACCGCCGTGCGCAAGCTTCTCGCGGAAGGTAAGGATCTGCCGCCCGAGTTCACGCGTCCCGAGGTGGCGAAGGTGCTCCGCGACGCCGCGACGGAGGAGGCCACCGCTTGAAGTACTACCCGGTGTTCATCGACCTCGCGGGCCAGCACTGCGTTGTCCTGGGCGAAGGGAAGTTCGCGATCGAAAAGGCCGCCGCCCTGCGTGAGGCGGGAGCCAATGTGCAGGTCATCCCATCACGCGAGTACAGGCCAGGCGATCTCACGGGCGCACGCCTCGTCGTCGATGCCAGCGAAGACCCCGAGGTCAACCGGCGGAGCTGGCAGGAGGCGGAGGCAGCGGGCATCCTGATCAACGTCGTCGACCGGCCCGCGCAGTGCCGTTTCATCGCGCCCGCGATCGTCCGGCGTGATCCGCTGCTCATTGCCATCTCGACGTCGGGCGAGAGTCCGTTCCTCGCGTCCGCCCTGCGCGCTCGCATCGAACGCTGGCTGGGCCGCGAGTGGGGGCCCCTGACGGCGCTGGTCGGCAACGTGCGCAGGCAGCTGCGCGAGCGAGGTATGCCGATCCCCGAGCAGACCCGCGTCTACCGGAGGATCCTCAACTCCGACACGCGCGACCTGCTGCGCCGGGGGCGCACCGGCGCCGCCGCCCACCTGGCGGTTGCCATTGGCCAGGCGCGCGCGAGCGGGCCCGGCCGCGTGGCGCTGGTGGGCGCCGGGCCTGGCGATTCCGACCTTCTCACCTTCAAGGCTCGGGAGCTGCTCGCAGATGCCGATTACGTTCTCCACGATGCCCTCATCACAGCCGAGACGCTCGCCCTTTGTGGTCCGGACGCCCGTCTCGAGGACGTCGGCAAGCGCGCCGGCCTGCCGAACCCTCGGCAGGAGGCCATCACCTCCCGTCTGATCGAGCTTGCGCGTGCGGGACACGCGGTGGTGAGGCTGAAGGGTGGCGATCCTTTCGTTTTCGGCCGAGGTGGCGAGGAGCTCTCTGGGCTGGTGGAGGCGGGCATCGAGGTCGTGATCGTTCCGGGCGTGACGGCGGCGCTGGCCGCGCCCGCAGCGGCTGGAATCTCGGTGACCATGCGCGGGGTGGCCTCGTCGTTCGCGATCACGACCGCGCAGGGCGGCGGCTCGCTCGAGCGGCTGCGCGGCCTGGCTCTGGCCGCGGACACGCTCGTGGTGCTCATGCCCAGGGCCAACCTCGCCGAGGTGGCGGCGGAGCTCGCCGCCGCGGTCGGAGGCTCTCGGCCGGCGGCGGTCATCGCCAACGCGAGCCTTTCGAACCAGCAATCCGTTTCGGGACCGCTCGATCGGATCGCCCGCATCGCCGATCAGGCGGCCATCGGGACTCCGGCAACGCTTGTCGTCGGTGACGTGGTCGCGGCATCAGCGCTCGCGACGGCGGTGCTGCCAAACTCGTCAGCAGATGGTGGGTTCGGCTAAGCGGCTTCGACTGGGGACGCGTGGCTCGCGCCTCGCCCTGGTGCAGAGTGAGCTCGTGGCCTCGCGCCTAAGAGGGCGTGGCGTCCAGGTCGAGATGAAAACGATCGTGGCCGACGGCGACCTGCGGGCGCCAGACACGCCGATCGGCGAGGGCGTCTTCGTGACCGCCCTCGAGCGTGCTCTCATCGCCGGCGACATCGATCTCGCGGTGCACAGCGCCAAGGACCTCCCGCTCGAAGAGGAGCCTCAGCTCGTGATCGCGGCCTATCCCGAGCGTGCTGACGCACGCGATGCCCTCGTCACGCGCCGGGCCGCACGCTCGGTCGAGGACCTCGCCGTCGGCGCCACCGTGGGCACCGACAGCCCGCGGCGTGCCGGGTTTCTACGCGCGCTGCGCCCCGACCTCAACGTGATCCCGCTGCATGGCAACGTCGACACACGGCTTCGGCGCCTGGACGCGGGGCAGGCCGACGCGCTGATCCTCGCTGCCGCGGGCCTGGACCGGCTCGGCCTGGGCGGGCGCATCGCCGCTCGCCTGGACGCAGCATCGATGCCGCCCGCGCCGGCGCAGGGCGCGCTCGCGGTGCAGGCCCGGCGCGGGGATCATGAGGTGCTGGAACTGGTTGGCGCGCTGGACGATCCGGCCATCCGCCTGGCGGTGGTTGCAGAACGGGCTTTGCTCAAGGCAATGGGAGGCGGGTGCAGGGCGCCGGTGGGCGCGCTCGCCGTCACCGTGGACGGCTCGCTCGCCCTGCTCGTGGGCGCGGTGACGCACGACGGCAAATCGAAGCATGTGCTGCGCGTGGCGCATGGGGTCGACGAGGCGGACTCGCTGGCGCGAGCGGTGTCCGCGGCCGCGCATGAGCTGAAGAGCTTCGTGCCGCTGCGTGCTCGCGCGGTCATCGACACGCGCCCCGAGCTGGACCCTTTTGAGCGCGAGGCCATCGAACGCGCGGGGTTCCGGGTCCTGCACGTGCCCGCGATCGCCATCGGTCCCGCGGAGAAGGATTCCGAGCTGGATCGGATCCGCGCTCGCATCGGCGACTACGACTGGGTCGTGGTGACGAGCAAACGAGGCGCGGCCGCTCTGCTCGACGGCGCGAAGCCGCCCCCGGAAACCGTGCGCTGGGCCGCGGTCGGTGCGACAACCGCAAAGGCGTTGAGCGAGCGAGGCGTGCGCGTGGATTGCGTCCCGGCATCATCGCGAGGGGACGCCATCCCCGGCGCGATGGCCAAGCTCGATTCACTGAGAGGGCGTCGAGTGCTGCTTGCCCGAGCCGACGCAGCCAGCAGGGAGCTTCCTGCAAAGCTCGTGGAGATGGGCGCTGTCGTCGACGACGTCGTCGCGTATCGCACCGCGAGTGGACCGGAGGCATCGCGCTGCGCATTGCTCGAGGCGATGAAGGACGGGGACGCCGAAGCGATCATGTTTGCGTCCGGCTCTGCGGTGCGCGGGATCATCGAGCTGGCCGGCGCGAATGCCGGCAAGGCGCGATCCATTCGGGTCGTCACCATCGGGCCGAAGACGAGCACTGTGGCGCGGGAGCTCGGGTTCGAGGTCGCCGCCGAGGCCCGGACTCAGGATCCCGAAGGACTGCGCGCCGCGCTTCGGCTCGTGTTCGACGAGGAGGTGGAGCGATGGGTCGAGTCGCAGCTGCTGCAGCCCGCGTAAGGACACCAGCGTCCGAACGCCCCCGACGGCTTCGCCGCACCGCTGCGCTGCGCGCGCTCGTCAAGGACACACGCCTGTCCGCGGGACAGCTGGTGATGCCGCTGTTCGTGATCAGCGGCCGCGATCGCTCAGAGCCCATCGGCTCGCTCCCTGGGCACGCGCGGCTGAGCGCCGACCGGGCCGTCGCGAAAGCTCGCGAGCTTGCGCGGCTCGGGGTGGGCGGCGTCCTGCTGTTCGGAATCCCAGACCGCAAGGACGAGGAAGGCAGCGGCGCGGCCGACCCCGGGGGGCCGGTGCCTTCGACGCTGCGGGCGCTCCGCGACGCCGGCGTGCCCCTGGTCCTCGCCGCGGACGTCTGCCTTTGCGAATACACGAGCCACGGCCACTGTGGCGTGATTGCCGATGGAGAAGTGGACAACGACGCCACGCTTCCCCTGCTGGCGGAGGCTGCGGTCGCCTATGCCGACGCCGGCGCTGACATCGTCGGGCCGAGCGGAATGATGGATGGCCAGGTGGCGGCGATCCGCGCGTCGCTCGACGGCCGCGGGCACACGGGCACGGCGATCATGGCCTACGCGTCCAAGGCGGCGTCTTCTTTCTACAGCCCGTTCCGGGAAGCAGCCGGCTCCACGCCCGCATTCGGCGACCGGCGCGGATATCAGATGGACTACTCGAATGCGCGCGAGGCGCTGCGCGAGATGGAGCTCGATGTGCGCGAGGGCGCGGACATCCTGATGGTCAAGCCGGCGCTGACATCGCTCGACCTGCTCGCACGAGCGAGCCAGCGCTTCGACCTCCCGCTGGCCGCATACCACGTCAGCGGCGAGGTGGCGATGCTCGAGGCAGCGGCCGAGCGCGGATGGCTCGATCGCAAAGCGGCCGGGCTGGAGATGCTGACTGCGATCGTCCGCGCCGGCGCCGGCATCGTCATCACGTACCTGGCCGCTGATGCGGCACAGTGGCTGCAGGAGGACGCCGCCAGGTGACGGACCAGTTCGTCCACGCCCTCGCACTCGCGCTCGATCCCGCGTGGCGGCGGCTCCCGGACGCGCAAAGGCGATCGACGTGCGCCGACTTCCTCGCCACGATCGAGAGCGCGAAGGATGTGCAGAGCCACGCCTACTCGATGGTCGGGCTCCAACCCGGAGTCGACCTCATGCTCTGGCGGCTTGCTGTGTCGCTCGACGCGCTCGAGGCGTCGGCTGCGGCCGCGCTGCGGTGCGGAATGGGCGCCTGGATGAGCGTCACGGAGAGCTTCATCGGCTTGATCCAACCGTCGCAGTATGTGAAGAAGCCGACTCCTCAGGAGCAGTCGCTGTTCAGCGGCGAGCGATCGCGCTATCTGATCGTGTATCCCTTCACGAAGTCGGCGGAGTGGTACCTCCTCGACAAAGAGACCAGGCAGCGGGTCATGAACGAGCACATGAAGGTCGGTCATGGCTACCCCCAGGTACGACAGCTCCTGGCCTACTCGTTCGGGCTGGACGACCAGGACTTCGTGGTCGCGTACGAGACCGACGACCTGCCCGCTTTCGGCGATCTCGTGCGCGCGCTGCGCTCCACCGAAAGCCGGCGTTCGACCGTGCGTGACACGCCAATCCTCGCCGGGATCCATCGCCCCCTGGGGGACCTGGCGGAACTGTTCGGAGCGTGACCAGGAGCACGCTGTTCCTACGCGCGTGCAGGCGCGAACCGGTCGAGCGCACGCCGATCTGGCTCATGCGGCAGGCGGGACGCTCGCTGCCCGAGTACCGAGCGCTGCGCGAGCGCTGGAGCCTCGAGGAGATCGTGGCCCAGCCCGAGCTATGCGCGGAGGTGACGCTGCAGCCGGTGCGCAGGCTCGGCGTGGACGCCGCGGTGATGTTCGCCGACATCATGCTGCCGCTGCGCAGCATGGGCGTCGACTTCGAGCTGGTCGATTCGGTCGGGCCCGTGATCGCACACCCGATCATGTCTGCCAGGGACGTGGAGGCGATCCGGACACCACCCGGCCCGGAGGCGGCTCCACAGGTCGTCGAGGCTGTGGGCCTGGTCTGCGAGCAGTCACCCGTTCCCGTCATCTGCTTCGCGGGCGGGCCGTTCACGCTGGCGAGCTACCTGATCGAGGGCAGGCCGAGCCGGACGTTCGTCACCACCAAGGAGTTCATGTACCGCGAGCCGCAAGCGTTCGCGCTTCTGCTGGACAAGCTGTCGCGGGTCATGGTCGGCTACCTGCAGGCGCAGGTCGAGGCCGGCGCCCAGGCTGTCCAGCTGTTCGACAGCTGGATCGGAGCCCTGTCCCCGAACGACTACGAGCACCGCGTCCTGCCCCACACGCGGCGCATTTTCGAAGCCCTGGCGGTGCTGGAGGTCCCGAGGATCCACTTCGGTACGAACACCGCCGGCCTGCTTCGGCTGATCGCTTCGGCCGGTCCTGATGTCGTTTCGCTCGACTGGCGCATCGCGCTCGACGAGGGCTGGAACCAGCTGGGCCGCTCCCACGGCGTCCAGGGCAACCTCGACCCGGCGTTCCTCCTCGGCCCACGTGAGCTGGTGGTCGAAGGAGCGCGCGACGTCCTCCGGCGCGCAGGCGGCCGCCCGGGTCATGTGTTCAACCTGGGTCACGGCGTGCTTCCCGATACCCCGCTCGAGAACCTGCAGGCGCTCGTCGAGGCCGTCCGTGAAGGGGTTCCGGCGCGTGCCTGACTTCACCCACTCGACCACTGCTGTTCTCTGCATGGCTTACGGCAGCCCAGACGGCGAAGAGGGGATCGAGCCGTACTTCACCCACATCCGGGGCGGGCGTCCGCCGTCGCCCGAAGCCCTCGAGGAGCTGCGCGGGCGCTACCGAGCCACCGGCGGCTCGCCTCTCACGGAGATCACGCGAGCCCAGTCACGAGCGCTGGCCGAGCGGCTGGGGGTGCCCGTGTTCGCGGGCATGAAGCACGCCCCGCCGTTCATCTCGGACGCGGCCGCCGAGGCGCGGGCCGCGGGCATCGAGCGTCTCGTCGGCCTTCCGCTCGCGCCCCACTACGCCGAGATGAGCGTGGGCGCCTACCTCGCGGCGCTGCGGGCGGCGTGGGACGGCGAGCTCGTCTTCGTGCGGGGCTTTCACGACCACCCGGCGTTCATCGCCGCGGTCCGAGCTCTCCTGGCCGAAGCCATGGAGGATTTCGAACCTGAGGTGATCTTCTTCACCGCCCACAGCCTCCCTGCCCGGATCGAGGCAGCCGGCGACCACTACCGCGACCGGCTCATGGAGAGCTGCCGGCTCGTCGCCGAAGGGATGAGGCTGCCGGATTGGGAGTTCGCCTTCCAGTCGGCCAGCCACACCGGCGAGCCCTGGCTCGGTCCCGACCTGCTGGAGGCGATAACGCAAGCGCAGGTGCGACGCGCGCTCGTATGTCCGATCGGCTTCGTGGCCGACCACCTGGAGATCCTGTACGACATCGACATCGAGGCCATGGACGCGGCCGCCGAGCAACGGATCGAGCTGCGGCGCACGCGGTCCTTCAACGCCCGGCCGGAGTTCATCGCCGCGCTGGCCGCCGTTGTAAATGACGCGCTGAAGACCGCGTCGCGGACGCATGGCGCACGCATAATGGGCGCGTGATTGGCGCCTTTCGCGTGGAGGCGGATCCACGCGCCGAGGAATGGATGCGGGCGCATTCGACCAACGAACCGCGCGTCATCGCGTACGACGTCACTCGCTGCTGCGGCGGGGGCAAGCTCTGCCAGGTCAGCGTCCGCCCGCCAAGGGAGAAGGACCGGCGACACGACTACGTCACCGCAGTCCTGGGCGACGGCACGAAACTCCTCGTCGACCGCCGGGCAGCGCGCCGCCTGCCCTCGCGTTTTGGGCTCACCGTGCGCGGGATCGGACCGTTCCGGCGGCTCGACCTCGACCTGAGCGGCGAGGAGTGGGGGACCCTGCTCTACGACTGACCGATGGTCGGGTCCGTTAGTGGCCCGGCCTCTTCATGGCCCACGCGCCGTACTTGATCACCCCGACGAGCAACCAGACGAACATGCCAAGGCTGGCCACGTCGAGGAGCTCATTCCAGATCAGCGCGCCGCCAGGCATCGTGGAGCGGTCCGTGGCGGCCAGCGATGCGATGTTGATCAAGGCGCCGAGCCCGCCCAAAGCAAACAGCACGAGCGCGCCCCAGAACATCCAGCGCCAGCCGAGATAGCTGCCGATGGCCGCAACGAGCTCGAGCAGTCCGAGGCCGATGACGATGGCCCAGGTGACGCCGATGGAGATGTTGATGACCGTGTTGAGGTCAGTCCCGGCCGGCACCTGCGTCCCCTGTGCCTGGAGCGCCCGCAGCACGCTGTCGTGGTTCACAAACGCGATGGTCAGCACAACGCCGCTTATGGCGGACACGGCCAGGAGGCCGGCGGAGGCCAGCTGCATGGGCCGCGTCCAGGGCGTCGGCTCGCGGTAGCTCTGAGGGAGGGGGACCCATTGCTGGCCGTCCCAGCGGAACTGACCGTCGGGCGAGATCTGGCCCGCGGGAGCCTGGGCGCTCGGAACGGGGTCCATGACGGCATTAGCCTAACCCGGCGACAGGCAAATTGGCGGTAACGCGAACGCCCCATCGGGCACTAATCTGGTCACAGGTGGACGAGCCCAAGTACATCTCGAGGGTCCGGATAGTCCGCGAGCGCGGGCCGATTCGAAAGGCCTACCTTCCCGCCACGGCCGAGGCGGTGGTGTTCGGCACCCATGACGAGGTGCGCGAGCATTACGGGACAGCTCCCGGCCAGTATCCCGAGCACGCCACCACCCTCGACTATTTGGTGGCGGCGGCCGCCGGTTGACTCACTGGAACGCTCGGGGGCGCGCTGGAGGCGCGCGGGATCGACGCGAGCGAGGGGAAGCTCAGCTGCGACGCCGAAGGCGTAGTCGTCGTCGAGGATAAGGTGTTGGTCATCAAGAGCATCCACGTGCGCTATCGCCTTGCCGGCTGCCCTGATGACAAGCGCGAAACCGCGGAGCGCTCACACACGTTCCACGCGAGCCGGTGCCCGGTGGCCAAGAGCATCGGCGGGTGCATTGCCATCAGCACCGAGCTCGAGTTCGTCTGACCGCGGGTTCGGAGGAAAGGGTCGATGTCATTCATCTCACGCGGATTTCGCGGCAAACGGCGGGACACGGCCGCCAGCGGGCGGGTGCCTCCGGGTCAGTACGTCGTCGACGACTTCCCGGTTCTGTCAGCGGGGCCGACTCCGCGCATTCCTGTGGCGGAATGGAATTTTGTCGTCGAGGGCGAGATCGACGAGCCCAAGAAATGGACGTGGGACGAATTTCGCAAGCTCCCAACCGAGCAGGTCACGAAGGACATCCACTGCGTGACCAAGTGGACAAAGCTCGACACGGCGTGGACCGGCGTTTCCGTGGACACCATCCTCGAGGGCGTGGAGACGGCGGCCGAGTATGTCGTCGCGTTCTCATATGGCGGCTACACGACCAACCTGCCGCTCGAAGACGTGACCGGCGGCAAGGCCTGGGTCGCATTCGAGTTCGACGGCCAGCCGCTGCATCCCGAGCATGGAGGCCCTGCCCGCCTGCTCGTGCCACACCTCTACTTCTGGAAGAGCGCCAAGTGGGTGCGCGGGCTGCGCCTCGTGAACGAGAACCAGCCCGGCTTCTGGGAGTCGAACGGGTACAACATGTATGGCGATCCGTGGCGCGAACAGCGGTACTGGGGCGACTGAACTGGCAGCTCGGCACCGTCGCCGAGCTCGTCCAGGAGACGCCGCGGGTGGCGAGTCTGGTGCTCGACATCCCCGACTGGCAGGGGCACCTGGCGGGCCAGCACGTCGACGTCCGACTCACGGCGGACGACGGCTATCAGGCTCAGCGAAGCTACTCGATCGCATCGGCGCCCGAGGATCCTCGGCTCGCGATCACGGTGGAGAGGCTCGACGACGGCGAGGTCTCTCCGTACCTCGTGGGGGAGGTGCGCAAAGGCGACAAGGTCGAGCTTCGTGGGCCGATCGGGGGCTACTTCGTGTGGAGGGCGACGGACGAACGGCCGCTGCTCCTGATCGCCGGCGGCTCGGGCATCGCTCCGTTGATGGCGATGATCCGCCATCGCGCCGCCGCGCACTCGACCACCCCGACCAGGCTTCTCTACTCGTCGCGTGCCACTGAGGATGTGATCTACCGCGCCGAACTGGACAGGCTCGCCTCGGCGCAGGACGGCTTCACGGTCGCGCATACGCTGACGCGAATGCAGCCGCCTGACTGGAAGGGCTACGCCCGGCGCATCGACCGCGCCATGCTCGCCGAGGTCGCGTGGCCCAAAGACCAGATGCCGGTCACATACATATGCGGGCCGACGCCTATGGTTGAAGGTGCGGCGAGCCTGCTCGTCGACATGGCCTACGATCCCGCGTCCATCAAGACCGAGCGTTTCGGAGCCACAGGAGGTTCACCATGACGGTTCAGCAATCCGACCTGAAGCTCGACGGCAATGCGATCGGTGGCCTGCTGCGCGAGATCTTCGCGATGGAGATGACGACCGCCGAGGGCACGTGCGGGAACTGCGGCGCGGTACACGCCGTAGGGGCGGTCGTCGTGTATGTGAACGCTCCCGGAGCGGTGGTGCGATGCCCTTCCTGTGACCACGTGTTGATGCGAATCGTCCAGGGGCGTGGGAAGTACTGGCTCGACCTCACGGGCGTCCAGTGCCTGGAATTCTCTGCCTAGTTCGATTTCGCCCGTATGGCAGCTCAAAACTCACACCTGATTCCAAGCCTTCCTTGAGGTTGCCCCGCGACGATGGGGTGCTATGAGCAAAGGACGCACGCTTCTGATCGCCTCCGCCGTGGCGGCGGCAATGGTTTCCGTCGGAGTCATGGCCGCCTCGGCCGCGAGTAGGGGCAACACGCCGGCCAATTTCCTGGCCGCGGCATCGCCGTCGCCAAGTCCAGGGTCGTTCAAGTCGAACGAGACGGCCGCGCACGAGGCCGGCGAGACGGCGGCCCATGAAGCGGCCGAGAACAACGGGACGTTCCGACCGGGCGGCCCAGGCGGCCCGTCGAACGAGACGTCCGCCCACGAGGCAGGTGAGACGGCGGCGCAGGAGGCGGCCGAGAACGCCAGGGCTTCCGCCAGCCCGACTCCCTAGCCGCCGACCGTCGCGAGGTCGATCGACCAGCTCGGGTTGACGTCGATGGCCATGATCCCGGTCGTGGCCACGACAACCCGGCCCGGCTGAAACAGGGGGAAGTAAGGTCCCACGTCGTTGAGCTGGCCCTGCATGTGCTGGAACAGCTGCGCGCGCGTGGGCGGATCGGCGGTTGTCCCGGCCTGCACGCCCAGGCTTTCGAGATCGGGGTTGGAGCCCGCCGGCCAGCCCGCACGCAACGCCAGGGCGTGACCGGGCACGAACGCCAGGTAATAGTTGGGGTCGGCATAGGTTGGAGTGACCGACCACAGGCCCATCTGCTCGCGACCGGCATGGTAGTCAGCGGTCGCCAGCGCCAGCGGGGCGCCGGCGAGGTTGACAGTGATGCCGGCGTCCGACAGCTCGGATTTGACCACGCTCGCCAGCGTGCCCGTAGGCAGCCCACCCACCGTCGTGTTGGTGGCAAAGGCCAAGGTCACGGTCGGGTCCTTGATTCCCGACAGGGCGAGCTCGGAGCGCGCGCGCTGAAGGTCGCGGTGCGGGGCGATCCACGACGGCAGCGCGCCCAGAAGCATGCTGGGGACCACACCCGGAGCCTGGATCGCTCCCAATCCCGCCATCCGCACCAGGCCGTCGTAGTCGAGCGCGGACCGGACGGCGTTGCGGAAGTGCGGGTTCGGAGTCAGGCTCGAAACCCTGGCGTTGTCGTTCGCGAAAAGGAACACCAGCTCCGTACCCGGAGCCGCATGGATGTGGACCGATTTCGATGAAGCCACAGTGCCGGCCTGGGCAGCCGACAGGTCCAGCGCGATCTCGTCGTTTCCGCTGGGAATGAACGAGAGCTGGGTCGGCGCGTCCATGTTGCGAATGAGGACTCTGCGATATGCAGCCTTCGGCCCCCAGTACCGAGAATTGGCCGTGACCCGGATTTCGGATGCGCCGAACGAATCGAGGATGTAAGGCCCGCTGCCTGCCGAGCTGAGGTCCATGAAGGCGCCGGCCGTGTCGGTCGTGGCGGCGCCGGGAGCGTCGACGCCACCGTTGCTCTTGACAACCCTGGAGTTGACGATCGCGAGCGCGGGGTTGGTGACGATGTATGGGAGCGCCGGATTCGGATTGGTCGACCTGATCACCACGGTCGAGGCATTGGGCGCGGAGACGCTGACTCCGCTCAGCAGCACCGACGGGGCGCCCGCCAGGTTGATGACCCGGTTGAACGAGAACACGACGTCAGCCGCCGTCAGCGGCGTGCCGTCGGAGAACATGACGGCCTGGCGGAGGTTGAACGTGAACGTCCTGGCATCCTCGGACGACGTGAATGAAGCAGCGACCGCCGGCACCGGTCTCGACTCGTCGCCGCCCTCGAAGGTCAGCAGCGTGCTGTACAGGGCTTTGAAGAGAATCGCGCCGGTCACGCTGAGCTCGCGGTGAGGATCGGCTGTCTTGATGTCGAACGATTTGTCCACGATGAGAAGGCCGCGGCCACGTGGCGGAGCACTCGTCGTGCACGCCCCGGCCATGACCGCGAGCGCGATCAGAAGGCAGACGATCCGGCCAGGCCGTGTTTCGACCACGATCCGCGGAGTATGCCAACGGGGCCGGCGCCGCGCGCATTGGCATAATGCCAACGGGGGTGACTGAGTTGGAAGATCACGAGCTTGGCATCGTCGGGCTGGCGACCATGGGCATGAACCTGGCCCGCAACTTCGCTTCGCACGGCATTCGTGTCGGTGTGTACAACCGCACGCGACAGCGAACAGATGAGTTCATGGCCGCACATGGCGGGGAAGCAGACTTCCATCCAGCGGTGACGTTGGAGGAGCTCGTTCACGTCCTGGCCCCGCCGCGCGCCATCCTGCTGATGGTCAAAGCCGGGGCCGCCGTGGATGAAGGGATCGAAGCGTTGTCGATGCTGCTCGAGCCGGGCGACATCATCATCGACGGCGGCAACTCGCTCTTCCACGACACCCGCCGCCGCGCCGCCGCAGCGGCGAGAGCCGGACTCGGCTTCCTCGGCATGGGAGTGTCGGGTGGGGAGGAGGGCGCGCTGCGCGGCCCGAGCCTGATGCCGGGCGGAACGCGCGCTTCATACGAGCATGTCGAGGAGATGCTCAAAGCGATCGCTGCCAACGTCAACGGCGTGCCGTGCTGCACTTACATCGGGCCTGACGGCGCCGGTCATTTCGTGAAGATGGTTCACAACGGCATCGAGTACGCCGACATCCAGCTGATCGCGGAGAGCTATGACCTTCTGCGCTCGGCGGTCGGCCTGAGCCCGTCCGAGCTTGCGACCATCTTCCGCGAATGGAACGAGGGCCGGCTGCAGTCCTACCTGATCGAGATCACTGCGAACGTGCTGGCCAAGAATTCGGACGGAACCGATGCCGCGCTCGTCGATGTGATCGAGGACGAGGCCGAGCAGAAGGGAACCGGCCGCTGGACCAGCGAGTCTGCACTAGAGCTGGGCGTCCCGCTCACCGGCATCACGGAAGCCGTGTTCGCGCGCATGCTGTCGAGCCAGAAAGGCGAGAGGATGAAGGCCGCGGGCATCCTCGCCGGTCCCGCCGGCCACATGCACTTCGACCGCGACATGGGCCTGGTGGATGACGTCAGGGATGCGCTCTACGCGGCGAAGATCGTCGCCTACGCGCAGGGCTTCGAGCACCTGATGGCCGGCTCGAAGGAGTACGAATGGAGCCTCGACCTTGGCTCGCTGGCGACCATCTGGCGCGGCGGCTGCATCATCCGCGCGCAATTCCTCGACCGGATCAAGGAGGCATACGAAAAGCAGTCGCGACTCCCCAACCTGATGCTCGCCCCGTTCTTCCAGGAGGCTCTTGCCTCCGCTCAAGATGCGTGGCGGCGCGTGGTCAAGACCGCAGTTGATCGCGGCGTCCCGGTGCCGGCCTTCTCCTCGTCGCTGGCCTACTACGACGGTTACCGGCGCGCACGCGGACCGGCCAACCTCATACAGGGCCTACGCGATTACTTCGGAGCCCATACCTACCACCGCGTTGATCGCGAAGGCGCGTTCCACACTCGATGGGCGCAGGACGGCTCCGAGGTCAAGGTCGAGTAACGCCGCGCCCCCTCAGGGCATCTCGCCGTCCAGGATAGGGGCGAGTACCTCGGGGTCGATGTTCCCGCCTGAGACGACGACGACGTAGCGCCCGGGTCCGGCCAGCCCCTTGAGCCCTGCCGCGACCGCCGCCCCGGCGGCGCCTTCGGCGACGATCGCCGCATGCCGCACGAGGTGCCGGATGGCGGCCGCGACCTCGGCCAGGCTGACTACGAGCGAGCCGGCAAGCAGGCGCGACGCCGCCGGCCACATCTCAGGCAGCACTGTTGGGCTGCCGATGCCGTCCACGAAAGTGGCCGTCCGCGCGACGGACACGGGACCGCCGGCCGCAAACGCGGCGGCGAGGGGCGTGGCCGTCTCCACCTCGCAGCCGTAGACACGCACCTCGGGCCGGACACTTCGCACAGCGGTGGCGATCCCGCAGCTCAAGCCGCCGCCGCCATACGGCACGAGCACCACGTTGACGTCCGGCAGGTCTTCGAGGATCTCCAGGCCGATGGTCCCGTTACCAGCCATGACAGCGGGATCGCTGACCGGGTGAATAAAGTGAGCGGGCTCGAGCGGCTCGTAGCGGTGCGTGACGAGCACGTTCCACCACTCGTCGTAGGGCACCGAGATGGTTTGGGCGCCGAGCCTCTGAACGGCGTCGACCTTGCTGTGCGGCGCACCATCAGGCACCACGGCCGTGCAGCGGATCCCGAGCCTCCGCGCGTTCCAGGCGACACCCTGGGCCATGTTGCCCGCGCTTGCGGTGTAGACACCGTTCGCCGCGGCCGCGTCGCCCAGCAGCGCGATCGCGTTGCCCGAGCCGCGAATCTTGAACGAACGGATCGGCTGCAAGTTCTCGAGCTTGAGATACAGCTCTCCGGCGCCGCCGTCGTCGAGGCGGATGAGCGGCGTGCGGAGGGCGACCCCCTCGAGTCGCTTGCGCGCCTCCTGGATGTCGGCGAGCATCAGCGAGTCCGGGTCGCGAACGCTCAAGGTTTCGAGGCTGGGGGAATCGCGGGGTCCTGCGCCATCACGAGAAAGGCGGCACCCAGCACGAGCGCGAGCGCGGCCGGCCCGTAATCGGCGACCCATCCTCCTTGAAAAGCGATGCGCAGGACGGTGGAAACGATGAGGTAGATGCCGCCGAGCAGAAGGACGAGCCGGAACCTGCGCGCGGCCAGGCGAAGCTGGCGGCGCAGACCGCCCGGGCGGATCGAGAGCACGATCAGGCTCATGGCCGCCATCAGTACGAGCCCTGCGACGATCGCCCTCAACAGGGGACCTTGATCAGGCCCGGAGGTCGCGCGCCATCTCGGCGAAGTTGTCCACGTACCGCTGCACATCGTCGACCGAGTGCTGTACCGAAAGCGTCCAGTTCTCCTCGGCTCCGGGCGCCATGATCACGCCGCGGTTGCACTGGTAGAGCCAGCTCAAGTACGCGAACGACTTGTCGATCTCGAGATAGTCGCGGTAGTTGCGCACTCTCTGCGCGCGATAGGTGACTCCGCCGCGCGCAGCGAGCGTGATGACGTGAAACGGCAGCTCGTGGTCGGCGATGACGCGGTCGAGACCACCCTGCAGCGTCTCGGCGAGCGCGTCGAAATGCGCGTACGCCGACGCATCGAGGATCTCGAGCAGCGTCACCTTTGACGCCGCCATCGTCAGCGGGTTGCCGTTGAAAGTGCCCATCTGCGCGACCCGCTTCTCCTCGATGACGCCCATCACGTCCGCACGCCCGCCGACGGCGCCGCACGGAAGGCCGCCGCCGATCGCCTTGGCGAGCGCGATGAGATCGGGGGTCACGCCGAAGCGCTCGGTGGCTCCGCCGGCGGCGATGGTGGCGCCGGTTTTCACCTCGTCGAAGATGAGAAGTGCTCCGTTGCTGCGCGCGAGGCCGAGCAGGCCCGCCAGGTAGCCCTGGTCGGGGAGGACGATGCCGACGTTCATCATCGCCGGCTCGACGATGACCGCCGCGACCTCATCCGGGTGGCGGGCGAAGGCGCGCTCGAGGGCTTTCAGGTCGTTGAACGGGACCACGGTGGTCAGCTCGACGATCGCGGGTGGGATGCCTTCGCTCTGCGGCACCGACGCCGGCTCGTCGGCCGGGCCCATCAGCTCCGGCGGCGGCTCCACCGAGACCATGAGCGCGTCGTGGTGGCCGTGATACGAGGCCTCCATCTTGATCAGGCGCTCGCGGCCGGTAAAGCCGCGCGCGATGCGGACCGCGTCAAGGGTGGACTCGGTGCCCGAGTTGGTGAAACGCCACTGCGGAAGCCCGAAGCGGCGCGACAGCTCACGCGCAACCTGGACGACCTCGGCGACCGGCTGCGCGAAGTGCGAGCCCTGGGCGATACGGTGGCTGACCGCTTCGACGATCTTGGGGTGAGCGTGCCCGACCACCATGACGCCGAAGCCGTTGTGGAAGTCGACATACTCGTTGCCGTCGACGTCCCAGATCCGGCTGCCCTTCCCGCGCTCGACGAACACAGGCTGCGGGGCAGCATCTTGAAAGGACGAGGGAACCCCTCGCGGCATGACCTCCCGCGCCTCGTTCCACAGCTGGTGCGAGCGGGGCCGCGCCTTGCGGAACAGCTCCTCCTCCCGCGCGGTGAGCTCTTTGACGCGGGATGTCGAAACGTGACGCGCGGTGGGCGTGCTCATCGATGGTTTAGCTCCCAAACTCGGTCTGGCTTGACAGGTATTGCCCCTGGCCCTCTAATTGTCGCGATTTCATCGTTTCTTAACTTTGGGGGGTAAGGCATGGGGGAATCCGCAGCTGTAGCCGAGCTTGTAGCCGAGAAACGCAAGCTCAAGAAGTCGCTCTTCCGCTTCGACATGATCTTCTTCACGGTGTGCGCGATCGTGGCCCTGGACACGATCGGACAATCCTCCTCGTACGGGGCCCAGGCGATCTTCTGGCTCATCGTGTCCGGCCTGACCTTCCTCATTCCGTACGGACTGATCACGGCCGAGCTGGGCGCCGCCTTCCCGACCGAGGGCGCGACCTATGACTGGGTCCGGCTCGCGTACGGCCACTTCGCCGGCGCGGTGGTCGGGGTCCTCTACTGGCTGAGCAACCCCATCTGGCTGGGTGGAACCCTCGCGGCAGTTTCGATTGCGGCAATGGACGCTCTGTGGGGCTCGTCGTTCAGCGGCAACCAGGGTCCCGAAACAGTGATCGGGTTCTTGTTCATCTGGGTCGCCGTGACAATGAACATCCTGTCGCTGCGCTATATGAAGTGGGTGCCCAACCTGGGCGCCATCATCCGGCTCACTCTCCTTGGTTTCTTCGCCCTCCTGGTGATCGTATCCGGCATACAGCACGGCTTCCACGGCACCATAGCGGGCTTCTTCCCGACCGACACCACGATCCTGATCGGGGTCATCGGCGTGATCGTCTTCCAGTGGATCGGCTTCGAGCTCCAGACCAACGCCAGCGAGGAGATGGACAACCCGCAGAAAGACATCCCGCGCGCCGTCTACATCTCTGGTGTGATTTCCTTCCTCGGCTACGCGATCCCGATCATCGGCGTCGTCCTGATCCTTTCCACAGACCAGCTGAGCAATGTCGCCGGCTTCGTCGCGGCCTACCAGTTCGCGTCCAGCAGCGTCCTCGGGGGCGCGGCGCCTTTCTTCAACCACCTGGCCGCCGTGGCCTTCGTTTTCGTCTTGCTTTCCAGCGGAACCACGTGGCTCATGGGGTCAGACCGACTCATGGCAATCGGGGCGCTTGCGGGTTCGGGTCCGCAGCAGCTCGGTTATTTCTCGAGCCGTTTCGGGACTCCGATCGTAGTCAACGTCCTCTCGGGCATCATCGCCACGATCTTCATGTTCATCACGTTCTTCGTCACCGGGGGCGGCCTGCACGGTTATTTCGCGGCCGTGCTCGGCCTGGTCATCTCGACGACCACCTTCTCTTACATCCTGATCTTCCCAGCGCTGCTCACTCTGCGCCGGAAGTACCCGAACATCAGGCGCCCGTTTGTGGTCCCTGGTGGCAACGCCGGCGCCTGGATCTCAGTGATTCTCACGATGTTCTGGGTGGTGGCCGCCACCATCTTCTCGCTGTGGCCCGGACTGTTCACCTCGTCTTGGAGTGCCGACTATGCGGGCGTCAGCCGCAGCACGTTCGAGATCTATACGTTGGTCACGGTGGCGTTTCTACTGGGCGTGGCGGTCGTGTTCTGGGCGGTCGGCCGCGGGCACGCGATCCATACTGGCCCAGTCCTGGCAGCGGGACCGATGGCTCAGGCTGCGCCGGCGACCGGCGACTGATCTCCGTCTAGCGTTCGAAAACGAGGCGACCGTCAAGCACGGTCGCCTCGACTTTTGTCTGGGCGACCTCGTCAGTTGGAGTCGTTTCGAGGTCCCTATCGAGAACCGCGATGTCGGCGAGCATCCCTTCTCGAAGCCGGCCTTTGACATGCTCCGCGTGCTCCGCGTAAGCGCTGCCCGAGGTCCAGGCTTCTACCGCCTGAGCAATGCCCAGCCGCTCTTCGGGCAGCCAGCCGCCTGGAGGATCGCCGTCGCGCGTCTGGCGGTTGATTGCGACGTGCAGGCTGAGGAAGGGGTCGATCGGCACCACCGGCCAGTCGCTTCCGAAGGCGAGCCTCCCGCGGCTGCGCGCGAGCGAAGCCCACGGCCAGCCGCGCGCCGCGCGCTCGGGGCCGAGATGCGGGGCCCAGACCTCCCGCAGGTTCTTGATGGGCTCGGCGTGCTGCGGCTGCATGCTGGCGATCACACCGAGCTGTCCGAAGCGGGCGATGTCGGCCGCCGCGGGCGCCTCGATGTGTTCGATGCGGTGGCGCCGCGCCGGATCGCAGTCCGCGAAAGCGTCGAGGGCGTCTCGAATCGCGCCGTCGCCGATGGCGTGGATCTCCACCTGCCAGCCGCGAGCGCTCGCCGCGTGCACGGCCGCCGGCAGCTCTCCCGGCTCCCAGCTCGACGTCCCGAGCGCGCCGGGATCGCTCGAGCCCATTCCCACGTACGGCTCGAGAAGGAGGGCGGTGCGTGATTCCACGACTCCGTCGGCGAACGCTTTGAGGATGCCCGTGCCGATCCAGGGATCCTTCTTGTGGTCGCGTGCCGCCTCCTCGTACGTTTCGAGCCTGCGCACCCAGGCGTCGAGGCCGATGCCGGGCATCATGTCGAAAGCGAGCCGCACGCGCATCGTGAGCTCGCCGCCCTCGCGCAGTGACTGGTACAGCGGCAGCTGTTTCAGCCCCCGGCTTGCCTCCTGCACACTTGCGATGCCGCTCGCGGCAGCGATCTTCATCCCAGCCCGCAGTGCCTCGAGGTCCTCGTCGGTGCTGCGCGTAGGCAGGTGCTTTTCGAAATCGTCCATGTCTTTTTCTTTGAGAATTCCCGCCTCGGCGCCGGGCCCAATGCCGGCCGCCGCCAGCGCCCGGCTGTTCACCCAGGCCGTGTGAGTGTCGAAGGACTCCAGGTACGCGGGACGGTCCGGCACGAGCCGGTCGAGCAGCTCGATCGTCGGCATCCCGCCTGGAAAAGCGGCGTAAAGCCATCCCCTCGCCAGAAGCCAAGGCGCGCGATTCGAGGCCTGGAAGTCGCGAATCCGGCGCTCGACCTCTTGCTGCGTCTCGGCCCCGAAGAGGTCGAGGTAGGCCAGGCCGCGCGAGCCCATGAGGAAGTGGATGTGGGCGTCGTTGAACGCGGGCAGGATCGTGCCGCCATGGGCCTCGATCACGCGGGTTCCAGCGCCAATCAGCGCGCGAATGTCGGCATCAGAGCCGACGGCAGCGATGCGCTCACCGTCGACCGCCACCGCCGTCGCGCGCGGCGCTCTCGGCTCCCAAACCACGCCCCCGACAATCGCCAGCGACGCTTGATGCATCGCCCCACCCTACCCTCCCCACACGGTGGGGAGGTGAAAGAATGTCGCTCGGATGAAGCTCGAAACTGATGTAGCCCGCGCGTCGACACTGCCCGCTCGCATGTACCTCGACCCGGCCGTCCTTGAGCAGGAGACGGACCGCATCTTCTCGCGCACGTGGCAGCTGGTCGCTCACGCAAGCGAGCTGGCCAGGCACGGCGATTTCAAGCCGACCAACATCCTCGACGAGCCAATCCTGTTGACCCGGCCGGAGGATGAGAGGCTCCGCGGTTTCTACAACGTTTGCCGCCACCGCGCCGCGCAGGTGGTGACGACGCGGGGCAACCGGAAGTCGCTCCAGTGCGGATACCACGGCTGGGTGTACGGCCTCGACGGCCGGCTGCAGGTGGCGCGCGAGATGGATGGCACGGAGGACTTCGACAAGGCCGACTTCGGGCTGGTGCCGATCAAGGTCGACACGCTGGGGCCGTTCGTGTTCGCCAACCTGGACGACAGTGCAGCGCCGCTGGCTGACTGGATCGGGGCGATCCCGGACGAGATCCTTAAAGCCGGCTACGACCTGGACACCATGCGTAGGGTCGAGCGCCGCGACTATGTCATCGAGTGCAACTGGAAGGTGTACGTCGACAACTACCTCGAGGGCTATCACCTTCCGATCGCGCATCCGGGCCTGTTCAAAGAGCTCGACTACGACCAGTACCGCGTCGAGACCTTCCGGTACTACTCGAAGCAGCACGCACCGATCCGCGAGCTCAAACCCGGCGAGGTCCCCGGCCGCGACCGCCGGTACATCCGCATGCCGGGAGCCGAGGAAGACGCTCTGTACTACTGGCTCTTCCCGAACACGATGCTGAACATCTACCAGGACAACGTCAGCACCAACGTCATCATCCCGCTCGGCGTGGACAAGACGCTGACGATCTTCGAGTGGTTCTTCGCCGAACCTGGCACGGGCGCGGGCTGGGAATCCATGCAGCAGACGATCGCCTTTTCGGATGAGATCCAGCAGGAGGACATCGTGGTGTGCGAGCAGGTACAGCGCGGCCTGCGCTCCCGCTCATACGACCGCGGGCGGTTCGCGGCCAAGCGCGAGAACGGCGTCCACCACTTCCAGTCGCTGGTGACGGAGTTCCTGGCCCGCTGACCGCCTTACATACATAAGGACGCGACACCACTAGAATCGAATCAGCGGGAGCCCGCGACCCAGCCCCACGAAATCTGGCGATTTCGCGGGGACCCCTTGGGGAGCGGGCTGAGAGGGCGTAGAAGCGCCGACCGCAAGAACCTGAACTGGGTAATGCCAGCGGAGGGAGAGTTTGAGCAACGTCACCGCTCGGAGCGTCGACGCCGACGCGTTCGGAAAGGTCGAGAGCCACGGCATCGACGCGATCCCGGCCGCCGAGCGCCACGGCCGGCCGCGAGAGCTCGCCTTCCTGTGGGCCGGCGCCTTCGCCAACTACGCGAGTCTCTTCACGGCCAGCCTGCTCACTACGTACTACGGGCTTGGCGTCTGGGACGGTCTTGCCGCCACCGCGCTGGGAACGGTCGCGGCGGCTTTGATCCTGGGCCTGCTCAGCAACACCGGCCCCCGGAGCGGCCTGCCCCAGATCGTGTTCACGCGGGGAATCTTCGGGCTGCAAGGCTCGTATGTGGGCGCGGCCCTGACGCTCTTCCTGGCGGTCGGCTGGTTCGCTGTCGACTGCGTCATTGCCGCCCAGGCCGGCGCGCAGCTCTTCGGCGGCGGCAACCGCGCCATCACGTTCGGCCTGGTCATCTTGATCGCAGCCGCCAGCGTCGCGGTGGCGGTGTACGGGCACGGGACGATCAAGGTCCTCGAGACGTACGGCTCGGTGATCTTCGTCGCCCTCGCCGCGGTCCTTTTCGTGCTGCTCGCGCCCCAGTTCCACTGGGCCCAGGGGCCGTCCGTCTCGGGGGCCGACTACCCTGGCGCGTTCGTGCTCGGCCTCATGACGTGCTTCGCCCTGGTCGCGTCCTGGTACCCGTTCGCGAGCGACTACTCGCGTTACCTCCCAGCTTCGAGCTCGACCCGATCAGTCACCTGGTGGCCGCTCGTCGGTGTGACTCTGCCGATGATCCTGCTCGGCCTCTTCGGCCTCCTCCTGCCGACGATCGACGCGACCCTCGCCTCGAACCAGGGCGTGCTCGCCGTGATCAGCGCACACGCCCCCGGCTGGGTCGCGGTGCCATTCTTCGTCTTCGTCGTCGTCGGCGAGATCTGGGCCAACTACCTCGACGTCTATACGGCGGGTTTGGTGACGCTGGCGATGGGCATCCGCCTGCAGCGGTGGCAGACCGCGCTGGGCTGCGGCATCCTCGGCACTGCCCTGGCGGCTTACGCGGTGCTGGTGAGCGACCTCCACGTCGCATATGAGGATTTCCTGATCCTCACGTATCTGTGGGCGCCGGCGTGGGCTGCGGTTGTGCTGCTGAGCTTCTTCGTCTTCGAAGGCAAGGCCCGTCCCAGGCTCGCCGTGGTTGCCTGGCTCGCCGGTGCCGTGGCGAGCCTCATCTTCGTCAACTACGACAACCTGTTCAGCAACGTGGTGTCGGCGCCGCATTTCTTCAATGACGGGCTCATCGGCGGCCTCCATGGAGCGGATGTGAGCGGCGTCGTGAGCATCGCGGTCGCGGCGGTCGTGTACTGGACCGGGCGGCGGCGCATGTCGGCGGCATCGTGAAGGTGCCCGTCGCGCTGACGATCGCCGGCTCCGACTCCGGCGGGGGCGCCGGCATCCAGGCCGACCTGAAGACGTTTGCGGCGATGGGCGTGCACGGGACGTCGGCGATAACCGCCGTCACCGCTCAAAACACGATCACGGTGACGGAGATCCATGAGATTCCGGTGCGTGTGATTCGCGCGCAGATCGATGCGGTCGTCCACGACCTCGGTGTGCAGGCGGCCAAGACGGGGATGCTCGCGAGTGCAGAGATCATTGAAGCCGTTGCGGCGGCGATCCGCGACCACGGCATCGAAAACCTCGTCGTCGATCCCGTCATGGTGGCGAAGAGCGGCGCGAGGCTGCTGCACAACGACGCCATCGCGGCGCTCTACAAGCGCCTGCTGCCGCTCGCCGCGATCGTGACGCCGAACATACCCGAGGCCGAAGTGCTGCTCGGGCGGAAGCTGACGTCCCTCGATGATCGCCGCCGGGCCGCTCGGGACCTCGTCGCGCTCGGACCGCGTGCGGCGGTGGTCAAGGGCGGACATGCGGACGGCGACGCCATTGACATCTATTGGGACGGCGCCGACCTGGTCGAGCTTCCGGGCCATCGCATCGATACAAAGAACACTCACGGCAGCGGTTGCGCATTCTCCGCTGCGATCGCCGCGGGCCTGGCCAAGGGCAAGAGCCACCTCGAGGCCGTTCGAGCGGCCAAAGTGTTCATCACCCACGCCATCGAGGGTGCGCTCGAGGTCGGCGGCGGCCACGGCCCGGTCAACCCCATGTTCGGGATGGAAAGCTGATCGCGCCATAGCGGACGGTTGCGGAGCCATCGACCGCGGAGCATTCTGTGTCCCACCGTGGGCACACAGGTAGCGTCAGACGTCAAACCCCGCGTCCCGGAAAGCCGTCTCCGACGCTTCGCGGCCCTCCGGCCCACGGCATGGGCAGGCACCCGGTTCGATTGGGGCTTCGCCGCCGTGGCCTCTGTCCTGGTGGGCGCGGGCTACCTCGATGCCTGGCAGATCCGCCACCCGCCTATCCACTTCTGGGCGCACGCCGCGTCTCAGGGGGCCTGGCTGCTGGTGACCCTTTACGTGTTCACCTTCGGTCTCCGCAACTGGCGCCGAGAGCATCGCTACGACTCGATCGTCCCCAATGGCTACCAGCTCTCGGTCATCGGGTGCGTCGTTTTCGCGGTCGGCATCTTGATCGGCGCCTGGTGGCAGGCGGTGTTCGGCGCCGACCAGGACGGCGTGCCCGCGGTCTTCCGGCCGCCCAACGTCATTCAGATCACCGGCGCGGGTTTGATCGTGACCGGCCCCCTTCGCGCGGCGATAGCGCGTGGTGAGCTGCGCGCCGGGCCGACGGCATTGATCTCGGCGACGCTTCTTCTCGCGGTGATCTCGTTCTTCACGCAGTTCGATCACCCGTACGTGAACGAATGGGTCAACGACCTGCACCACCTGCCCGTGGGGAATGCCGCATTCATCGGTGAGGAGCTGGGGGCAATCAGCCTCATGCTCCAGGCGGCTGTCGTCACCGGCGTGGTGCTGCTGGTCCTCCGGCAGATTCGTCTTCCCGCCGGCAGCATCACCTTGATGCTGACGGTCACCGCCGGGCTTCTCGGCACGCAGCTGGGCCACTTCCAGTTCGTGGCCGTCTCATTCCTCGCGGGCATCTGCAGCGACGTGCTCCTGCTCCGGGCGCGCCCTCGCTCTGAGCGGCTGCTTCAGCTTCGCGCCGTCGCGGCCGCCACGGGCGCGCTGCTGGCCGCCCTGTACCTGATCGAGGTGGCGCTGTTCGAGAAGCCAACGTACTGGCCGGCGGACGTCACCTTCGGGAGCGTTCTCGTCTCCGGCCTGGTCGGTTGGCTCATGAGCTACTTGATATTTCCGTCTCGCGAGGTGGCCAAGGCCGCGGCAGTGCTCTGGCCGCCACTCGACCAGGACTCGAACCCGACCGCACCCGACATCACGGTCGAGCGCCTCGAGCATGCGCTGCGCGTGCTCAACAACCTGAGAGACCTGGGCTCGAGCCCCCTGGTCGGAATGCGGTGTTTGCCGGTCCATTCGGCTGATGCGCTGCGCCAGGTGATGGACGACGCGATCTCCGCCCTGCGCGCATCCCCATCGCAGGTCGACGCGCAGGCGGGAGAGATCCTTCACCTCTACTACGTGCGCCGCATCGGCGGCCACTATGCCGTCGAGCGGCGGGTGGGTTTGAGCCGGGCCGCGTATTTCAACCGGCGTTCCTATGGCGTTCGGCGGCTGGTCGACCAGCTGAAGGAGCTCGAGGAGACCGCGGCGGCCTCGTAGACCAGTCCACGCAGCGCGGTGTACCAGTCTCGCGCTCGTGCCCGAACTCATCCCGTACTCGATTCGGACCTCATCGGGAGAGGTCTCCTTCGACGCTCCCGGGCATGTTCGGATCGCGCGCAGCAAAGACCAACGGCAGCCACCGGCCGGCCAACGCCACCGGCCTCCAGCGCCTGGACCTGGCCGAGCTGCATTTCGCGGTGGACATGCCGGCCGGCCGGCATCTCGACCTGCCGGGGCGCGGCACCGTCTTCGTGCGTGAGGCGCCCGGCCCGGCCGGAGCCCCGACAGTGCTCCTCGTTCATGGGCTGCTTGCGAGCGCGGACCTCAACTGGTCGCTCGCAGTGCCGGCTCTGGCGGCGAAATTTCGCGTGATCGCGCCGGACCTGCGCGGGCACGGCGACGGCATCCCCACCCGGCGGTTCGCCGGCGCTCAGTGCGCCGACGACCTTGCGGCCATCGTCGAGCGGCTCGAGCTCGGCCGGGTGATCGTCGTCGGCTACTCGCTTGGGGGCCTGGTGGCGCAGCTGTTCTCGCGCCGCCACCCCGAGATGCTGCGCGGTCTGGTCCTGTGCGCCAGCGCACACAGCTTCGCGTCTGCCGGCGGCGGCTCCGCGATGCGTTTGATGACGCACGCGGCCCAGTTCGCGCCCAAGCCCTGGCGCAGAGCCGCGATGATGGCTGTCCTGGCGCCCCGATCCTCGGGTCACGGCCAGGGCCGGTGGGTGATGGACCAGGTCGCGAAGCACGACACCCGCGCGATCCTCCAGGCAGCGATTGAGGCGGTCGCGTTCGACTCCGCCGAATGGCTCGGCAGCGTGGTTGGCCCGAGCGCGGTTGTGCTCACGACAGGCGACCAGGTCGTCTCGCCCGCCGTCCAGCGCGAGCTGTGTCGTGTCCTCGCCAACCCTGTCGTGCATGAGGTCGATGGAGACCATTTCGTCTGCGTCAAGCGCCCCGAAGCGTTCAATGTCGCGCTCATCGCAGCCTGCTCCGGATGTGCGGGCGGCTAATCCTTCAGCTGCGCGGGAAGGCCAACTTTCATGAGCTCGATCTGTGAGGAGACGTGGAGCTTTTGATAGACCTTCTGCAAGTGGGACTCCACCGTCCGTGGAGACACCGACAGGTGATCGGCGATCTGGCGCACCTTGAGGCCGTCGATCGCAAGGGCTCCGACCCGGCGCTCCATCGGTGTGAGGTCGTCCGGACTCGCGCGCTTGCGCTGGCGGCCGCGCGCGGCGTGGAGCTCGTCCATCGCCTGCTGCGCCAGCCATGTGGCGCCCGCCTCGGTGGCGACGTCGACGGCACGGTTGAGATACGGCCGCGCCTCGACCGACTTTCCCATCTGGCGGAGGAAGCGACCGAAATAGATCATTGTGCGGATCTCGGAGAGGGGCTGCTTGATCTGCGAGTACACGTCGAGCGCCTCTCGATAGAGCGCCCCCGCCTTGTCGTTCTCTCCCGCCTTCTCAGCGAGCTGGGCGTGGCCGAACAGCGCGGTGGCGCGCGGCCAACGGCACGGCAGGTGCTCGCTCCTCGCCTCGAGCCATGCGACCACGCGCGCGGCGTCCTCGAGCCGGCCGCATGCCACGTGAGCGGTGATGGCGTCGCGCGACCAGGGCACCACGCAGGGTTCGAAGAGCCTGGCCTGGTTGGCGATCTTCTCCGCGACAAGGAAGAAGTCGCTCGCCCGCTGTTGGTCGCCACGACGGCCGGCGATGATGCCCCGCATGCGCTGGACCCACAGCCGGATAATCACGTACTGCGGCAGCTTCTCAAGCCGATCGCACCACGCCGCGGCATCGTCGAGCCGGCCCAGCTCGAGGACCGTGGCGGCATTCGCGACCCACGCATAACCGGTCAGCGACGGTATGAGGTCCACCATCGTCAAAGCGTGCTCAGCGTGGGCGCGTGCCTCTTGCAGGCGACCGCGGCGAATGAGGGCATTCGCTCGCAGAGTGTCCAGGAGGCCGATCGCCATCGGCGCGCCCAGCTGCTCGGCGGTGTGATAGGCGATGCCGAGCACGCGACTCGCCTCGTCGTATTGCTCTGCGAACTCGGAGATGAACATGTAATTTCCAAGCGGTCCCCAGCTCCACGTGGGATCGACCGTGTCCAGCAGAGGGTTGACCTCCGCCTCCGCGGCTGCCGCCGCGGCGACGGGCAAGCCCTCGGCCGAGCCGGACAGGAAGGTGACCAACGCCCATGTCGAGTCGGCCCGCCTCCTGACGTCGGCTCCGGCGTTACCGGCGAGGTCTCGAGCCTGAGTCGCGAATTCGACCGCGCGCGCGATCATGCCCGCGATCCAGCAAGCGGTCGCGAGGTCGACCAGGGCCTCGATGCCTGCAGTTCGGTCGGACCCCGCCAGGCCGAGCTCTGCGGCGGCCGCGAACTGCACCTCGGCGGCGCCCGCGTCGCCGGTGACGAACAGCGCCCGCCCGAGCATCCGGTGCACGTGGGACTGCAGCTCGCCGCCGATAGCAGAGCCCTCGAGAATGCGGTTGTAGAGGGCGACCGCGGTGGCGGGCTCGCCGGTGGAGAGCAGCGTCTCTGCCAGTCCGACCAGCAGCTGCGGGGACGGGCTGTCGCCCGCGAGCGCGACTGCCGACTGCAGCCTATGGCGCGCGGTGGCGACCGCCCCGTCGGCCATGGCCGCGCGGCCTGCGCGCTGCAGCACAGCGATGGCCTCGGCATCGCCGAGGAGCTGCCCGCTGACAGCATGCTCGGCGGCTTCCGCCGGCTCGGCGCCGTGCGCGAGCAGGTGCCTGAACGCCGATGCATGCCACCTTTCGCGGACAGGCGGCGCCATGTCCTCGTACAGCGCCTGCCGAAAAAGCGGGTGTGCAAACTGCGCCCAGCCCGCCTGCGCGGGGCGGACCAGCCCGGTGTCGACCAGCACCCCCAGGGCCTCGGTCGCCTCGCCGTCGTCGAGTCCCGCCACGCGCGCGGCCAGCGCCGGCCGGAACTCGATGCCGAACACGCTCGCCGCATGGGCAAAGCGGCGGTCGGCGCCGGGGCGGGCGAAGATCCGCGACAGCAGGATGGTCGCTTCGTTGCCACGCTCGTCGAGCTCGTCCAGGCTGCGACCAGCCTGGAGGTGGCGTGCGATCTCTTCCAGGAAGAGAGGGTTGCCACCGCTCGCGGCCCACGCGCGGCCGCTCGTCTCCTCCGGAGGCTCGGTTCCCATCCGCTCGGTGAGCAGGGCGTTGGCCGCCGGCGGGCTGAGTGGCATGAGCTGCTCGAGCTGCGCCTGGCCTTGCTGGGCGAGGTGGCGGGCGAGGTCCAGCGCCGGCCTCGGCCAGGGCCGAAGCGTCGCGACCAGCGCCACCGGCAGCGAAGCCAACCGATGGCTGAGGAAAGAGACGAGTGCCAGTGAGTCGGGGTCGGCCCAATGGAGATCGTCGAGCAGGATCAGCGCGGGCTCTGATCGGCTCTCGAGGTGGCGAAGCGTGGCGTAGAAATATGTTGCTCGCGCATCGAGCCCCTTCGAACCCGCGACCCTGGGCACATCTAGAGGGGTACCGGCTCCCACCCCGCGCAAGGCTTCGCTGACGATGCCGAAATGCAGCGTCGCTTCCATCGCCTGGCCACGGCCGATGCCGACGGCGAAGCCCGCGGCCTGGTCGCGCGCCAGCTCGAGCACGCTCGTCTTGCCGAGTCCGGCCTCACCGATCACGAAAAGCGCCTGCCCCTGCCCCGCGCGAGCGCGCTCGAGAACAAGGGCGATGGCCGCCAATACCCCTTCCCTTTCGAACACGGCGTGCCCCGCCGCATCTTAAGTCTCCGTGCCCTTACTGATGACGTGCCGCACGGCGCTGCCTAGCATTCGTTTCGAGTTGAAGCCCGAAAGGCTGCCGGGCAGGGTGGAGAGCAGGTTGGCCGCGTTGCGCCGCAAGCTGCCGGGGCTCTGGGACAGGGCCGCGTCCGCCCTCGCCACGGGCCAGGAAGACCTCGCCGGGCTCGCCCTTCGCCGCCGCCGCGTGCTCATGCGCGAGCTCGACAGCCTGTCTCTGCTGCTCGCGGCCGATGTACCGCCCGATCGGGTTGTGCCACGCATCGAAGCCGCCGACCGGCTTCTCGAGGCGAGCCTCGATGAGGCATCCCGCACGGGACGTCCGATGCCAAAAGACCCTGTCGTGCTGGAGCTCGACCCGGCCGTTCAGTCCGACCTTCAGCGGCTTCGCCAGGACGTTCGAAACCAATCTGCCGGCGGGGAACCGCAAGAGGGAGGAGCGTAATGGCGACGGTCCCATCGACGCACGCGCGCAGGCCTCGTCAACCCGGCGTCGCAAGTCCCGCCTTCAGCTGGACGTTTGTGGTGCTGTGCTGCTGGTTGATGGCTGGCGCCTACCTCGACTCGTGGCATCACCACAGCCTCACCCGGCCCGAAACCAACTTCCTCACGCCTTTCCATGCCGCCCTGTACTCGGGCATGGCTGCCATCGGCATCTTTCTCGGCATCAATGTCTGGCGCAACTACAGGCGCTACGGGACCTGGGCCGAGCTGCTGCCCGACGGCTACGGCGTATCACTCCTCGGCACCGTGCTCTTCGGAATCGGCGGCGTGCTCGACCTGCTGTGGCACTCCCGTTTCGGCATCGAGCTCAGCGTTGCGGCCCTGTTCAGCCCGCCGCACCTGTTCCTGATGTTGACCGGCGGCCTCATCGTCAGCGGGCCCCTGCGCGCAGCCATGCGCCGCGGAGGTAACCGGGCGACCTGGCCGGCGATCATCTCAGGAGCGCTGACGCTTTCGATGCTGACATTCTTCTTTCAATTCGACCAGCCCCTGATCGACCGTTGGGCAGCCGGCTCTGCGGTCGACCCCCGCGGCCCGTACTGGATGGAGCAGGAGCTGGGGATGCTCGGCCTGATCCTCTACGCCGCGGCGGTGGTGGGTCTGCTGGTGATCCTCCTGCGCAGGTTCGAGCTGCCCACCGGCGCGCTGACTGTCATCCTCACCATCAATGCGCTGCTGGTCAGCCCGGTCGCCAACCACACCGAGCTCGTCACGGTGGCGCTGGTGGGCGGCGCCGCCGGCGACCTGCTGCTCTACGTCCTGCGCCCATCGCCGGCCCGGCCGAGATCATTTCACGCGTTCATGTTCGCGGCCCCTGCCGCGCTGACCGCCGCGTACTTCGTGGTCCTTGGCTCGACTACCGGTGTGTGGTGGGAGCCCACGATCTGGGCGGGCGCCGTGCCGGTCACTGGGATGGTCGGCTGGCTCGTCAGCTTCATCGCACTTCCCGGTGAGTCGGCGCGAGCGCGGATCGTCCAGGCGGCGTCACTCTAAAGATTCAGTACAGCCCCTGACGACACCCCGTCGGGCTCCGCCTACGTTGGGTCGCGTTGCAGGCCACCCGTAAGCAGGAGTTGCAAGGGATGTCACTCAACCCGGATGTCGACCAGATCGTGCCCTTCGGTCAGCCCCCCAATGGGGCCGAGGGGGAGGTGCACGCGCCGCTCACGATGGTGGCGCCATCGCCCGCGCCGCCCGTTTTCGCAGTCGCGCCCGCATACGAGCAGCCGCCGCCCGCGGCGCCGGCGTGGCAGTCCACGCCGCAAGCCCCCGGGGCGACATGGTCGCCGGCTCCGGCCCGTAAGCGCTCCAGATGGATCTTCTCTGCGGCGATCGCAGTGGTCGGGCTCATCGCGTCGGGCACGCTTGGCTACTTCCTCTACACGACGACCGGGCAGCGAGACGCCGCGCGGCACCAGCTGGCGTCGACGCAGGCCACGCTCGCCGACACCGACAAGCAGCTTGCAGCGCGAAAGGCAACCGCTGCATACGTCGATATGTATGTCCAGAACAGCGGACGGGTCACGACCGACTACGAGAACGTGGTTGCGTGCAACTCATATGTCACGTGCCGTACATCGGCCCAGGATGCACTCACCGACTTGAAGACCTTTCAGTCGGCTCGCTCGAGCAGCGTGGTCCCGTCGGCGCTGACCAGCGCTGACAGCCAGATCGGTGACGCTCTCAGCGCCGCCCTCGCGGCCGACCAGGAGCTGATCACCGGCATGGACACCGATGACAACGCCAAGGTCAAGGAAGGCTTCAAGAAGCTGGACCAGGCCATGCTGAGCTTCGCGAAGGCACAGGCAGCGCTCGGGTCGGCGCTCGTCTAGCCGAGGACATGGCAGCCATCGTGGAGAACCGCGCAACGCTGGTCGGCATCCGGCCCGAGAGCCGGAGCCGACCGGTCGCGCGCGTCAAGAGGAATCTGCGCATGGCGCCCGCGTGGTCGGTCGTCGCCGGGTTCGTCGTCGTGCTGATCGTCGCCGCAAGCGCGGTCGGAGTCGGAGCCGCGATTCGCACGATGAGCGCGCAGCAGAGCTCTCTCGACGGCCTTCGCACCCAGGTCCGCGCGCTGCAGGCTGAGGTCGACGCCCATCCGGATTGGGCCGCGATCGCGGCGCAGGTCGAGCCATCGGTCTTCACCGTCGAGACCGACTACGGGCTCGGGTCCGGCTGGGTCGCCCGGTCGGGAGCGTCGGGCTCCGAGCTGGTGACGAATTTCCACGTCATCGACGAATCGTGGAGCTCTGGTGTGGTCACCGTCGACGTCCGCCAGGGCGACCGGACCATTGTCGGCACCATCGAGCGGGTCGACCCCAATGACGACCTCGCCATCATTCACGTCGCCGAGGTGCTTCCTGTCCTGCGGGTGGCGCCATCGAGGCCCACTCTGGCGCAGGCGGTCATGGTCGTGGGCTCGCCGCTCGGTCTGGGCGGCAGCGTGTCAGTCGGCGTGGTCTCCGGTTTCCGGAGCGTCGAGGGCAGCGACTACGTCCAGTTCTCCGCCCCCATCAGCCCGGGCAACAGCGGCGGGCCGGTGGTCGACGCCCGCGGCCGCGTTGTCGCCGTCGCCTCGGCCAAGCTCGAAGGACCCGGGATCGAGGCGCTGTCGTTTGCGATCCCCGTTCAGACCGCCTGCAGGACGGTCGTGGCCTGCCAATCAGGCTCTGATAAGTAGCCTGCCAACTCCCTCCGGCTGAGCGACCCGCCCTCCTTGCTGGAGCGTTGTCGATCTGCAAAAGGTTAGGTAACCGAAGGGGGTAACCGTTGGCAATCATGTTCCCCAGCCCTTTGGTGGGGGCAGCGCAAAACCTGGGTCGGGCGCGCATCGTGCGCGTTTCCGATCGTGAGATCCGCGCCCACAACGGCCGCGTCGGCGAGCTGTGCGTCCGGATCGCGCGACAGCTCGGTATGACCGCCTCCGAGCAGCGAGTGCTCGCCCGCTCCGGGCTGCTGCACGACATCGGGAAGCTGGGCATCCCCGGCGCAATTCTTCACAAGCACGACCCGCTCGATGACTCCGAGTGGCAGCTCATGCGAACCCATCCCGAGGTGGGGCTTCGGATCCTCCAGTGGGCGGGCCACTTTGAGCGGGCGCTCCTGGCGGTCCTCCACCACCATGAGCGGATGGACGGGAGTGGCTATCCGCATGGGCTCGTCGGCGATGCGATTCCGATCGAGGCTCGCGTCGTCGCGGTTGCGGACATGTACGACGTGCTCACATCCGACCGGCCATATCGCAGGGCGCGCACAGAGCGCGAGGCGCGACACATCCTCGAGGCTGAAGCGGGTCCGCACCTGGACCCTCACATCGTCAGCGCGCTGCTGCATTCGCTCGACAATGGAGGTACGCGGCCCGCGCCGGCTTTCGATTAGTCTTCGTGGCGATGGCCGCGAGCAAGCCCACGACCGCCATCCGAACCCTGGATGACCTGGCGGCGATGGACCCCGACTCGCTCATGGAGCTCTACCGCAACGCGCGGACGCCGCGGCTCGAAGACCTCGACGGCAAGCTCGCCGGCCGCATGCTCGCCGTGCCCAGAATCCAGCGCCCGCACGTCAAGCGCTGGCTCGAGCGGTTCTCGAAGTCCGGTTTGTTCCCGTGGCAGGGGAAGACGTTCTCGCACGAGACAGCCGAACACGGCCATGGCGTCAACCGGCTGCTGGGAGAGCGCGTGGCGTGGTTCCGCTTCCACACGTCGATCGGCCCGTCTCACGCCGGCGATTTCGACGCCGTGCACCTCGACTACGGCCAGGACGGCAATCCTCCGCTGGTGCGCCAGGTCAAAGACGAGGTCCGCGAGGTGGCGCCCGGGCTCTGGCTCGGACTCGCCTACCTTCGCATGCGAGACGGCGACCACCTCGGCTGCTTCTTCGGGATCACACGCGGCTCCGAGTAGTCACGTGCCGGCGCGCCCAGTCGAGCCCAAACCGTCCGCGCATGCGCTCCCCTACCTCCAGCTCGACTACCTGTACACGCCGAGCTCGGACGTCGCCGCCGACGCGCGCTACTTCACGGAAGTGCTGGGGGGCCGGCTGGCTTTCAGCATCGAGGGGATGGGGGCGCGAGTGGCCAAGATCGAGCTCACCGCGGGCCCACCGCACGTCCTGCTGACCGATCACCTGGAAGGCGACCGGCCGATCTTCATCTACCGCGTCGCCGATCTCGATGAGGCCATGCGCGCGCTGAAGAAGCGTGGCTGGACGAAGGCCCAAACGTTGGAGATTCCGATGGGCCCGTGCTGCTCGTTCACGACGCCCTCCGGCCACCGAGTGGCGATCTACCAGCTGACCAGACCCAAGGTAGGGTCACATTTTGACGGGCGGTTTGACTTCTAACCGCATAGGTGGCAGGTTTGCGCGACTTCGATGCGTCGCCAGGGCCGACCGGGCTCAGCCCGGTCGCGACTCGCCGCCTTTCGGCCGGCTTGCGTCGCCAGGAGTGGCTTTCAAATCATCTCCGCCGCTCGGGAAGGAGTTCAGGGGCGCGAATCCGGCCGCGTCGCCCGTGCGGCTCGATTTCTGAAACACTACCCGGTGTTCTGAAGGCCCGCCGCGACGCCGTTGACGGTGAGCAGGAACAATCGCTCGGCGTGCGTGCGTTCCCGCGATGAGGTTCCCTTCGCGCGAAGCGCGCGGAGAGCGCGCAGCTGCAGATGAGACAGCGCATCGACGTACGGGTTGCGCAGCTCGACGGCCCATGACAGAACCCGATGCTTCTCCAGCAACCGCGTGTGGCCGGTGACGGCAAGGACATTTTTCTTGGTGAGGTCGTACTCCGCGAGGACCTGGGCCGCCAGGTCAGGCCGGTCGCCGAGCGCGAGGTAACGTGCCGCGATCCGTCGGTCCGTCTTGGCCAGGCTCATCTCCGCGTTGTCGAGCATCACGTTGAACAACGGCCATGAGGCGTAGGCACGGCGCAGGTCCCCGAGCCGCGCGGCACCGAGCCCGCTGCCGAGCCCATACCAACCCGGCAGGTTGAGCCGCATCTGCGACCACGCGAAAACCCACGGGATCGCCCGCAGGTCGTCGAGCGCCTTGCCCTGGCTGCGGCGTGTGGGCCTCGATGCGATGCGCATTCGGCCCAGCTCGTCGACAGGGCTGACCTTTGCGAACCACTCGGCAAACCCGTCCGCCTCGACCAGTCCCTGATACGCCAACAGCGCCGCCGAGCCGATCTCTCGCGCCAGGCTGCCAAATCGTGCGCCCGGCTCTGAGCGCGTGGTGGCGGTTGAAGCCTCGAGCACGGCAGAGGCGACCTGCTCCAGGTGCCGGCGTGCGATCGCGGCGTTTCCGTATCGCGCGAAGATGACCTCGCCCTGCTCGGTGACCTTGAACCGAAAGGCCACCGAACCAGGCGCCTGGGCTCGCACCGCGCGGTTGGCGGGACCGCCGCCACGCCCGAGGGCTCCGCCTCGGCCGTGGAACATCGTGAGCCGGATGCCACGGCGCTTCGCCCATGCGGTCAGCTCCGTCTGCGCTTCGTACAGTGCGAGCGTCGCCGGCAGCGGGCCGACCGCCTTGGTTGAATCCGAGTAACCAAGCATCACCTCGAGAGTCCGGCCGGTCTCGTCCAGCCGGCGCTGAACCGGCGGCAGGCCGAGCATGTCCTCCATCACCGACGTCGCGGCCTGCAGGTCCGCGACGGTCTCGAACAGTGGGATGACGTCGAGCACAGGAGGCGTGCCGCCCGCTTGCTCAGCCAGCTCATAGACGGCGGCGATGTCTGCGACTCCCCGGGTGAAGCTGACGACGTACCGCCGGCAGGCATCTGAGCCGAACCTGGCCTGGACCGCCGCGATGGCTTTCATCGTGTCGAGCACCTCGCGGGTAATGCCCGACGGCGACTGCTCCGCGCGGAGCTCGGCCAGCGCCACCTTGTGGACCGCGCTGTGCTGCCGGACCTCCAGCTGGGCCAGGTGCAGGCCGAACGTCTCCGCCTGCCACATCAGGTGCTGCAGCTCGCCATAGGCTTGTCGCGGCGCGCCCGCGCCGGCCAACGAGACCTGCGCACAGCGAAGGTCGGCGATCAGCTCAGGCGTGGATGTGTACCCATCGCCGGTTCCGAAGCGAGTGGCGCGAACGCGCTCGGCGACCTGGAGAAGGAACTGCCGATGCGGCTCAGACGGCGAGCGTTTCTCGATCTCGGCCCAACGCTGAGGCGCCGCGGCGCGCAGCGCGGCGATCCGGTTCCGAAGGTCTCGGCCTGGCGGCGTGGTCGCCGAGTCGACCGTGATCGCGCGGCCGATACGCGTGGTCGCGGTCTCGAGAGCCAAAAGCGCGTGCTCGGCCTGGATCGCGATGGCTTGACCTGTCACCGCGGCGGTCACCGATTCGTTGCCGTCGCGGTCGCCGCCGACCCAGCTGCCGAAGCGCAAGAACGCGGGCGCCAGCGGCGGGCGCACACCCGCGTCTGCGGGACCGAGCGCCCAGTCGAGCGCACGATAGATCTCGGGCACGACTCGAAACAGGGTTTCGTCGAAGACGGCCATGGTCGAGCGGACCTCGTCGAGTGGGCTCACCTGTGACGTGCGCAGCTGCCCGGTTCGCCACAGCGCATCGATCTCTTCGGTCAACCTTCGCATCGACTCGCGGCGCTCAACCTCGGACGCCCTCGGATCCTCGAGCCGCCCGAGCTGGTCACCGACCCGTCGAATGGCGGTCACCACCGCGCGTCGCCTTGCCTCGGTGGGATGGGCGGTGAAGACCGGATGTACCTCCAGGCAGGAGAGCATCTCCATCAGCCGGCGCCGGCCATGCCTGCGCCGGAGCTCGGCGACTGTGGCGGCGAGTGATTCGGGCTGGGGCCCTCGCGCCTCGCGCTCACGCAGCACGCGCGCTCGATGGTGCTCTTCGGCCAGGTTGACCAGGTGGAAGTAGACCGTGAAGGCGCGCGCCACCTCTTCTGCGCGCTCGAGAGGCCACGAAGCGACGATCGCCTCGGTCTTGCGCTCGTGCACGTCGGCATCCCGCGCTCGAATCACCGATCGCCGCAATGTCTCGACGTCCTTCAGCAGTCCCGCGCCGCCGTAGTCTTCGATCACCCGGCCCAGCTGCTCGCCGAGCATGCGGACGTCGCGGCGGAGCGCATCCGGGATCGCCTGCCGCGCGGAAGCTCGAGTCTGGCTCGTCAACTCCGCACGGAACGCACGGGGCGATCGACGCCTCCACTCCCGGTCCCCCTTCCCGAAGAGAGAGGGAGTTGCGCGTACTCCAGCGAATCGACGAGTGCCGCAAGCGACGCCTCGATGATGTTGCTCGAGCAGCCGACCGTGGTCCACCGCCTCGATCCCTTGCCGGACTCGATCAGCACGCGCGTGGTCGCCGCAGTACCCGCGGCGCCGTCGAGGATGCGCACCTTGTAATCGTGCAGGCTCACGCCGCGCAAGCCCGGGAACCTGGGGCCAAGGGCTTTGCGCAGCGCCGCATCAAGCGCGTTGACCGGTCCGTTTCCAGAGGCTGCCGTGTGGTACACCGCACCATCGACCTCGACCTTCACGGTCGCCTCCGCATGCACGGAGCCGCCATCCTTGCGGACGAGCGTGGTGAAATCGGCCACCTTCCACGGCGCCTCGTAGCCTGGCTGCAGGCGGCGAAGGAGCATCTCGAACGAAGCGTCCGCTGCTTCATACGAATAGCCGCGATGCTCGAGCTCCTTCAGATGCTGGACCAGCCATTGCGTGTGCGGGTCGTCGCGGTCGAGCTGGAGCCCGAATTCGCGCGCCTTGGCGAGCACGTTGCCCCGACCTGACAGCTCCGACACGAGCACGTGCGGCTCGTTGCCGACGAGACCCGGGTCGATGTGCTGGTACGAATCGCGGTGCTTCAAAACCGCGGCCACGTGCTGGCCGCCTTTGTGCGCGAACGCTCCGTATCCGACGAACGGCTGCTGCACGGGCAGGGCGAGGTTTGCAATCTCTGCCACAGTCCGTGAGAGCTCGGTCGCGCGTGCGAGCGTCGCTTTCGGGAGGGCGTCCATGCCCAGCTTCAAGACCAGGTTGGCCACCACCGACACCAGGTTCGCGTTGCCGCATCGCTCTCCGTAGCCGTTGATCGTGCCCTGTACCATGTCCGCGCCTGCCGCGACGCCTTCGAGCGTGTTGGCCACCGCGAGCTCGCAGTCGTTGTGGCAGTGGATGCCCACGCCGGCCGCGCTGCCCGCCTCCTCCAACGCGCGGCGCACGGCCGTCACCCCCTCACGAATCTCCGACGGCAGGCTGCCGCCGTTGGTGTCGCAGAGGACTACCCAGCCGGCGCCCGCCCGCGCCGCCTCCAGGCAGACCTCGACCGCGTACTCAGAATCGCGCGCGAAGCCGTCGAAGAAGTGCTCGGCGTCGAAGATGACCTCGCGGCCCGCCGCGACTCCGTACGCCACCGACTCGCGCACCATCGCCAGGTTCTCGTTCGGTGTGGTCTGCAGCACGGTACTCACCTGCCACGTGTCGCTCTTGCCGACGAGCGTCCAGGCCGGGGCCTCGCTTCGCGCCAGCGCCCCCAGGTTGACATCGTCCGCACAGGTGCCGCCCGCCCGGCGCGTGGCGCCGAACGCCGCCAGGCGCGACCGCTTCAGCGGGTGGGCGGCGAGCTCCGCGAAGAGCTCCTCGTCCTTGGGGTTCGAACCTGGAAACCCACCCTCGACGTAATCGAAGCCGAGGCCGTCAAGGGTGCGGGCGATACGCATCTTGTCCGCTGCCGAGAAGGACACGGCGGGACCCTGGGCGCCGTCGCGCAGCGTCGTGTCGTAGATCACGATCCGTCGCGCGACGGGCCGGCGGTCGTTGCTGTTCTTCGGTTTGGGCATAAAAAAACCTCCCAGGCCTTTTCTTGGCCGGGAGGTCCCACGACATCAGCGAGGCGCTACGTCGGGGAACCTCCCCGAGCAATCTCGATCCCGATCTGCTTGAACATGGAAACCGAAGGGTACCGCAGCCGGGCATGCGGATCACTGGCAGCCGGAGCTAAATCTCGGGCTTTCGCTTGGTGTCAGGGAGACAGTTGGGGCGGCTGAAGCCCCCTCCGGGCTGCGCCTGCGGCTCCAGCGCTCAAGTTACCTGTTGACAAACCGTCTGTAGGAGACTACGGTTTGTGAAATCAGTTCGGCATTGTCGAACACAAGTCAGATAAACAGGGGGTCGGAGAAGGAAATGCATTCGATGCCACAGCGAGCGCTCGCCGAGACTTTCGGCACGGCGGCATTGGTCCTCGTCGGTCCTGGGTCGGTCATCGCCACCCTCACTCTCGCGGGCAAGGCGGTGCCGGCGGTCACCGAAGCGGACCTGCTGGCGATCAGCTTCGCGTTCGGGTTCATCATCACGGCACTCGTGTACGCGATCGGCAAGGTCTCCGGCTGCCACATCAACCCCGCCGTCACGTTCGCCCTTGCCGCGACCAAGCGCTTCCCCTGGAAGGAAGTTCCCGTCTATTGGGCCGCCCAGTACGTCGGCGCCGTCATCGGCGCATTCGCGATCTGGGGCGTGTTCGGGGCCAACGCGGTCACGTTCGGGATGGGCCAGACGCACTTTGCCGCGGACGCCTCATCCAACTACTACCTGCAGGCAGCGCTGGCAGAGGCACTCGGCACCGGCCTCTTGATCTTCGCGATCCTCGGCATCGTCGACTCCAAGTCGCCGACCCAGCTCGCCGGCATCGTCATCGGCGGCGCCGTGGTCGGCATCATCCTCATCTTCGGTCCGGTCACCGGCGCATCACTCAACCCGGCTCGCGCCTTCGGCCCCGAGATGGTGCAGGCGATCGCCGGCGGCACCACTTTCTGGACGCAGTACGTTCCGGTTTATCTGATCCCTGGCCTGGTGGGCGCAGCGGCTGCGGCCTTCCTGTACGACTTCCTGGCCAACCCGCGACTGGTCGCGCGACCGATCGTCGAGGCGGTCACCCACGACGACAACGTCCGCGCGGCCGCCGGCTAGATCACGGAGACAGGAGAAACACACAATGGCAGTCGAAACCAACCAGATGCGTAAGTTCCTCAACGAGCCGTCGCAGGTCGTCAAGGAATCACTGAAGGGGCTCGCGGCAGCCCACCCGGACCTGCTGCGCTACGACGTCGCGAACCAGATCATCGTGCGCAAGGACGCGCCCAGGAAAGGCAAGGTCGCCCTCATCTCGGGCGGCGGCTCGGGGCACGAACCCCTGCACGGTGGTTTCGTCGGGCTCGGAATGCTCGACGCCGCAGCCCCGGGTGAAGTGTTCACCTCGCCTGTACCCGGGCAGATGCTCGCCGCCACCAAAGCGGTAGACGGCGGCGCCGGGGTGGTGCACATCGTCAAGAACTACACGGGCGACGTTCTCAACTTCAAGCTCGCCGCCGAAGACGCAGCCGATGAAGGCATCAAGGTCACGTCTGTCGTCATCGACGACGATGTCGCGGTCCAGGATTCCCTGTATACGGCGGGGCGGCGCGGCGTAGGCGCTACGGTGCTCGCGGAGAAGATCGCCGGCGCGGCTGCCGAAAGCGGCGCCGACCTGGCGAAGGTCACCGACACGGTCAAGCGCGTCAACGAGCGATCGCGGTCGTTCGGCGTTGCTCTCTCTTCATGCATTCCCCCCGCGTCGGCCAAGGCGATCTTCGATTTGCCCGAGGGCCAGATCGAGCTCGGGATCGGGATCCACGGCGAGCCCGGCCGGCGCCGCGCGACGCTCGGAACGGCACGCGAGGTCGTTGACGTCATGGTCGAGGCGGTCGTCTCCGACCTGAAGGCCAAGAGGGGTAGCAAGGTCCTCGCGTTCGTCAACGGCATGGGCGGCACTCCGCTCCTCGAGCTCTACCTTATCTATGGCGAGGTCGACGAAAAGCTTCGCAAGGCCGGCCTGGAGCCGGTGCGCAACCTGGTCGGCAGCTACATCACCTCGCTCGAGATGGCCGGGGCCTCGCTGACCGTGCTCGAGCTCGACGACGAGCTGATCAGCCTCTGGGACGCGCCGGTGCACACAGCCGCGCTTCGCTGGAGGGCGTAACACTAACCTTTGATCACCCAACGGTTTATGGACGCGGCCACGATCACCTCCTGGATGCATGAGATCGAAGCGTCGGTGCGAGCCGAGCGGGACCGCCTGGTCCAGCTCGACTCGGCCATCGGCGACGGCGATCACGGCACCAACATGGCCAGGGGATTCGAGGCCGTCGTCCAGGCCCTGGGGGTCGACAACGGTTCGCCCCCCGGACGGCTGCTCATCATCGCCGGACGCACGCTGGTTTCAACCGTCGGCGGCGCGAGCGGCCCGCTGTGGGGGTCGGCGCTCCGCAGCGGCGGGCGGGTCCTCGGCGACCAGGCCACATTCGACGGGGCGCAGCTGGCAGAGGTCCTCGCCGCCGCGCTGGCCTCCGTCAAGGACCTGGGCACGGCGGCCCTCGGCGACAAGACGATGGTCGACGCGCTCGAGCCGGCCGTGGACACCCTGCGAGCGCGAATCGGCGAGGGCGAATCGCTTGCGCAGGCGCTGGACAAAGCCGCGCAAGCAGCCGAGGCCGGCATGCGCGCGACGATCCCGATGCAGGCTCGGAAAGGCCGAGCGTCATACCTCGGCGAGCGTTCGGTGGGCCACCAGGACCCAGGCGCGACCTCGACCGCGCTCATCATTCGCGCGCTTCAGCGAGCCGTCACCCCGGAGTCCTGATGGGCGAGCGTGCCTTGCGCGGCGTCAGCGCCGCGCCTGGGGTCAGGAGTGGCAGGGTGTTCGTGCTCGACCGACCTCGACCGATCCCGCGGACGGGCATCGCGCAGGCTGTTCGTGGTCGCGAGTTGGATCGCGCGCGTCTCGCGCTGCAAGCCGCCGCCAAAGAGCTTGAAGACCTCGCGACACGTTTGCGCGAGGAGGGCCGCACGGCCGAAGCGGACATCGTCGAGACCGGTGTGCTCATGGCCGGGGATCCCAGCTTGATCAATCAGGTCGAGCCTCTAGTGCTCGAGTCGGGGTTGCCGGCGGATGCTGCTCTGTCGGGCGCCGCCGAGGAAATCGCGCTGGAGCTGGCGAACCTGGCGGATCCAACACTCGCGCTGCGCGCGGACGATGTGCGCAGCCTCGGGCGGCGCGCTGCCGCCCATGCCCGAGGAGGCACAGCGACAGCGGCAGGATGCGTGCTCGTCGCCAGGACCCTGGGTCCGGCAGACGTGGCTGACCTGAACGCCATCGGTGTTGCCCTCGCGGGCGGTGGCGTGACCGCCCACGCGGCCATCGTCGCGCGCTCGTTGGGGATACCGATGGTGGTCGGACTGGGCCCCGATGTGCTCGAGTTGGTGGATGGGGAAGAGGTCGTCCTCGATGGCGATTCCGGCCTTCTCATACGCAGCCCTGGCGAACATCGGGTGGCGGCGGCCCGAGCAGCTGAGACCAGTCGAGACACCGCGCGCGAGGCCGCGCGCGAGCATCGTCTCCAGCCCGCCGAAACCACAGATGGCCACCGCATCGTTGTTTTGGGCAACGCGGCGAGCGTCGCGGAAGTTGTGGAGGCCGGCCACCAGGGTGCAGAAGGCGTCGGTCTGCTGCGAACCGAGCTCGGGTTTCTCGAAGCGAAGGACTGGCCTTCGCGTGCACAGCACGTTGCCTTCTTGAAGCCGATCCTCGAACGGCTCGGCAACCAGATCGCCACCGTGCGCCTGCTCGATTTCGGCGGCGACAAGACGCCGCCGTTCCTCGAGGGCGTCAAGGGTCGAGGCATTGAGCTGCTCCTGGATTCGCCCGATGCCCTCAGGACCCAGCTCGACGCGATCGTGGCCGCGGGCGCGGGCACCACGCTTCGGATCCTGATCCCGATGGTCACCATCCCGGACCAGGTGCGCGCCGTACACGAGGTACTCGGAAGTGTTCTGGATGGGCGGCCGGCGCCGCTGGTCGGGTCCATGATCGAAACGCCCGAGGCTGCGCGGCGGGCCGGCGAGATCGCGGACGTGTCCGACTTCCTGAGCATCGGCACTAACGACCTCACACAGCTCGTTCTCGGCCTGGATCGCGAACATTCAAAGTCGGCGCCGGTCACCGACGTCAGAGTGGTGCAGCTCATCGATGCGACGATGCGAGCCGCGCGCGACGCCGGCATCCCGGTCGACGTCTGCGGGGAGGCCGCCTCCGATGAAGGCGCGATGCCGGTACTGGTGGGGCTCGGGGTGGATGAGCTAAGCGTTGCGGCGGCGCGCGTCGGCGAGGTGCGAAGGTGGGTCCGAGGCCTCGACTTCGCGGCGTGCCGCGAAGCCGCGGATGCGCTTACTCGACCAGGCCGCTCACGCAGCTTGTAAGCGCCGCCAGTGCGTCGGGCGCATCGTCGCCCTCGGCGCTCAATCGCAGCATGGTGCCGCCGCCAGCTCCGAGCGCGAGCACGGCGAGGATGCTCTTGGCGTCGGCGGTCTTGCCGTTGGAGCCGACAGTCACGCGTGATTTGAAGCGCAGCGCGGTCTTCACGAATGTGGCGGCCGGGCGCGCGTGCAGCGCCACGTCCGTGGGCAGCGCGACGGTGGACTCAGAACTTGCTGGCACCACGTGCCTCTTCCGCCGCCCTCGCCACGTCTTCGAGCGACTGGCCCGCCGATGACATCACCGCCGCCGCGACGGCGCCCTCGACAAACGGCGCGTCGACGAGGCGCACGTGGCCGTTGGCGTTGCCCTGGAGCAGGTGGCGAACCGTGAGGATGGAGCTTCCGAGGTCGGCGAGCACGACCACGCCCTGCCCGCAGTCGGCCCGCGCGATCGCCTCCCGTACCGAGTCTCCGCTGGTGCCCAGCGACCCACCCGGCCCGCCTCCGGCAGGCTCGACCTTCACGCCTTCGCCGGCCACCTGCGAGGCCAGGTCCGCGAGGCCGCGCGCGAGCTCCAGGCTGTGGGAGACCAGTACAATCCCGACCAAATTCAAACTCCCCGTCGGGGCAGCCGATGCCCCTGATTCCCGTTCCAGACGACGCCCGTAGTCTACACTACCGACAGGAATTCAGCAATGCCGAATGAAGATGATCCCCACCCGGCCTCCTCGCGGCCGACCTCCCCACAGCGTGGGGGGGTGACATCGCGACGATCCTCCATCCAGTCCATCGATCGTGCCACCGCGATCCTCAAGGCGCTGGCGAGCGGGCCGCGCAGGCTGGGCGTCAGCGAGCTGGCGGACCGCCTCGGCCTCGCCCGGCCGACGGTCCACGGACTGCTCCAGACGCTGCAGTCCCACGGCTTCGTCGAACAGGACAGGACCTCGGACAAGTACCAGCTCGGACCGGGCCTCCTGCAGCTCGGCTACTCGTACCTGGACCTCAACGAGCTTCGGGCTCGTTCGATCCCTTACGCCGACCGCCTTGCCTCGCGCACAAGCGCGGCTGTCAGGGTCGGAGTCATGCACGGGTCGAGCGTCGTCGTCGTCCACCACGTCTTTCGCCCGGACTCGACATTCGGCGTCCTCGAGGTGGGCCTGCAGCTGCCCCTCCATGCCAGCGCGCTCGGCAAGGCGATCCTGGCATTTTCGCCGGCACAGCTCATCGACGACGAGCTTTCTGAACCGCTCGCGCGCCTGACCAAGCAGACGCTCGACGAGACCGCTCTGCTGGCAGAGTTGACCGCGATTCGCGACCAGGGGGTGGCCAGCGAGCGGGACGAGGCAGTGCTCGGCGAGTCCAGCGTGGCGGCACCGATCTTCGACCACGCCGGCAGCGCGGTCGGGGCGATTGGTGTGGTCGACGCCACTGAGAGGATCTTTCCGCGGGGTCTCGCAAAAGGCGTCTCGGCTGCGGTGAGTGAAGCCGCACGCGGCGTCTCGCGCGAGCTCGGCGCGCCCCGCTGGCCCCACGCTGCCGAGGCTTAGCTCTCCGAGCAGTATCTTCTCCCCATGCCTGACGGCGACGTGCTTGGACTCCTGGTCGCCACGCGCGACGAGCCGGGGGTTCTGTACCGGATCTCTGAGGCCATCTTCAAGCACGGCGCGAACATCGCCTACATCGCGAGCGGAGCGCATCGCGAGCACCTCGCCGAGCTGCAGCTCGAGGTCACCGGGGCGCGCGACGAGGCGAAGCTGGTCGCGGACCTGGCAGGACTCGAAGGGATCACCGAGGTCACCCGCGTGCCGACATTCCAGCGCATCTACGGCAAGCGTGTGATCGTAATCGGCGGCGGCGCGCAGGTGGGCATGGTGGCGCAGGGCGCCGTGTCGGAGGCGGACAGGCACAACATTCGCGGCGAGCGCATATCGGTGGACACGATCCCGCTCGTTGGTGAGGAGCAGCTCGCGCAGGCGGTGCGCGCCGTGGCGCGGTTGCATCGAGCCCGCGCGCTCGTGCTGGCCGGGGCCCTGATGGGCGGCGACATCAGCAACGCCGTGCGCGAGATCCGCGAAGCGGGGATCATCGTCCTCTGCACCAACATGGCGGGGTCGGTGCCGGATGCGGCCGACGTCGTCGTCAGCGACCCCGTCGAGGCGGGGGTGATGGCGGTGATGCTCATCGCGGACACCGCCAAGTTTTCGATCGACATGGTCCGCGGCCGGCGGTTCTGACCGGAAGGACTGGGAAGAAGGAGCCGGGGTTGGGCCTGTAGTCGGCGAAGGTTGCTTGGGAAAAGTTGCCTCCCCGCTCTGCGGGGAGGTCGGCGCGTAAGCGCCGGGTGGGGACCTGATTTCCCTTCAAAATAATTCGCTCCTTAACTGGACGCCGGCAAACAAATGTTCGTATGGTGTGAAGCATGGAAAGTGGGGAGGGGGCACTTGCACCCCAGACCGGCGCCGAGATGCTCGAGGAGCTCATCCGCCGCCGGCTTCGCATCGACCACGACGAGATCGAGTTCTCCCTCCTGGCGGCGAAGTTCGCCCAGACCAACGAGTACGACGAGCAGGGCTTCGACAGCCCCATCGCCTGCCTCAAGGCCGTCTGCCACATGCGCGGCGGGGCCGCCGCCGACCGGGTCTGTGTCGGCGAGCAGCTGGAACGACTCGATCGGAGCGCGGAGGCGGTCGCCGCGGGGGAGATCGGCTTTCCCCATCTCGCGCTGATGGCGCGGACGTCAGTCGCGTGCGGCGAGAAGTTTGACGAAGCCAGGCTGCTGCGCCATGCGCGCAGGGAGAGCGTGGTCAAGTTCGAGCACACCTGCACTCATGCTCGCCACGCCGCCGATCCGGAGGGCGTCGTCGACGAGGAGAAGCAGGGCGTGGAGGCGCGAAGCCTCACCTTCAGCACTGCCGAGGACGGCTGCGTCCTGGTCAAGGCGATCCTCGACAAAGTCGGAGGCGCGACATTGCGCACAGCCCTTGAGCCGCTCGCCAAGCGTGCTGGCAAGGACGACCATCGCGACCGCGAGCGGCGGCTGGCGGACGCCCTCGTC
>WNGR01000265.1_pt1 | contig 55970 bp, 74 predicted proteins | sample 5407581 | NCBI WGS metagenome assembly WNGR01 (sample SAMN13153383, study PRJNA577476) | soil metagenome | isolation source: 80 cm soil or saprolite under Garry oak tree replicate 2 | place: USA:California | collected 2016-06-15 | reverse complement strand
ATGCCCCAGTTCATGACCACTGGTTCCCTTTTGCTTGGCCTTGGAGCACATATAGTGTACAACAAGTTCTCTTCTTCTCACATTCCCGGCATCGAGGATCATGTACTCAGTGGCCTTTGGCAAGGCGTAGTCCTATATCGTGTCTTCATGATATCTCCCATTACCACCCTCTTCGGAATTGGCGCTCGTCTTGTCACACATGATGCCGCCAGGGGTGCATGCACCCTCTTCGGTATCGCCGTTGGCGTCTTTTTCGCCTACATTCTACAAGTTTCAGAAGGTGGTGACCAGGAGGATGCCTACTATGGAAGTTCCACCTTCTCTTACTATGGAGGTTCCACCCCCTCTTACTATGGAGGTTCCACCTCCTCTTACTATGGAGTTTCCACCTCCTCTTACTATGGAGTTTCCACCACCTCTTACTATGGAGGTTCCACCTTCTCTTACTACCGACGCGAGCAACAACTGCAGCGCCACCTCGAGTGGATCAATGACATACGCGATTTACGCGATGACATCCGCTATCAGCGCGACCTCCACGCGGGGCTGACTTAAGGCTCCTGGAAGGTTCGTACCTGCCCAAACGGTTACGCGCTGTCTCACAGTTCTTACTCCGCCCTTTTGCAGCAAATAACGAGCCACATCGTCAGAAGGTCGCGTCAATGCATGCGTTGTAAGGCCAGTCCGTGCGTTGGGCTCGAAACGTCCTATTTTCATATTTTCAGAATTCTTGCTATCAGATCGCGTACTTACCATTTTGGACTTGGTGTCCTTTCTCTTGTTGCCACCCTACTGTATTTCTGTCTCGCTATGCTACTCATACCATTGGATCACCATTTTGTCTTGTCCTGTTTCCGTGTTTCACCGCTCATCTCTCGACCCTTTCCCCCTACCCACCTTGGTTTAGGTACTTTGCTTTTGTATTTAACCCATCTTTGCTGCTGAATACGAGCCTTGTGTGTCGCCACTTTCCCAATTTCTTCTGTGTGAGCACGGTTCGAAGTTAGGCCCAATTGCCGGTACTCGCAACCTCGCTCGTTATCTTGTCCTGTCTCGCTGCCTTGGACGGCACTCGCTTTTTCGTCTCGTTTGCTCGCTCTTGTTCCCTCTTTCTCTTCTCCGTTCCCCTTCCCTCTGGAGTTGGAGCACGCTCCACCTTTCACTAGGACCCCTCAGCGTCGTTACAACAGGCCTATCCTCGTCTGTGCTGCTCCTTCCACCCCCAAAACCCGTCGCGATCACTGTCAGTGGACCGAGCCGAGTCCCCCACCATGCTTGCCCCCTCCTGAATGAGAACCGCCGCCTCTACGATCAGTCATTTCCAAAGGAAAGTAACCCGAGCGTCGCGTGCGGCACATTTCGGCGACCACCGACAAGGATGGAAATCCTATGAAGGCGGGCTCTGTATACACACGGGCACGCATCACCATGACCGAGACCATCGCCGGGCCGGGCCGCGTCGGTGCTTAGTCGAACCAGTGTTCGCATCGAGGTGCACGAGTGAGTATCCCAACTCTGACTTTTGGGAGTCACTGTTGCTTATCTGTTGGTCCATGCGCAGGACACCCTCGCGGCAGTCCAAGAGGGCATAACCCGAGATTCACGCATCATCGTGGCATCACGTTCCGCCGGCTGGCGAAACACGGCGGTACTTTCTTTCATGCCGAAATACGACGTGTATTTTTTCCGGTTGTGGACACCTGGGCGGTATATTGTACGAGGACGATGGGAAGTACACGGCGCTTTATCTACTGGGTACGCGGTACAAGCAACTCCTGACGAGAGCCTGATGTTGGGAGTGTCTGGGAATTGACGAGTTTATATCAATGAGAAGCATTCATCGAACGTTCATCAATAGAGGAACCTCTCACACTAGATCTAACGCAGGGTACATAACGTAGGATACTTGTTGCCACATCGATGCGTTGCTGAATTTAGTTTCTTCCATTTTGGCGGGGAAAGTCAGCATGTTCCGTTTGCCGGCCCGGGGTGTGGCGCCGCACCCTCCAAGAGCAACGTACGCCACTTGTATATTTGACGATCACTAGGGTGTCCCTGCCGTAGTTAACACAGCGAGGTTAGAGACGTCCCGAGGGAAGACGTAGACAATGTGGCCTCTGTCTTGACTAAGGTGAGTTTCTGTTACGTGTAGAGTACCTAAATTAACAAACACCCTCAGAAAGCGTGCATGCGTGCATCCTTTGCTTGATCCTTGCAGGATCTCCTCCAACAATTTATTCTGTTCCCCCTCCCCCCTATTATCATGGCGATGTTAGCTCGAGGAGACACGGCTGGGACTAGTAGCCCGAAGGTTGCCTTGGCCACCTCTCTATGGAGGAATGCTCCGCCGCGTCGGTATGTTGAGTGTCATCATCGAGTCTTTACATTCTGTTTTTGACATTTGTAACATGCTGCATGCAGGCACGTAGCACTCCAGCTCCCCCCAGAGCTCCTTCAAAAGACCTTTCTTTTCCTGGCGGATCTTTGCCTTTCAACAAGATACCTTAATTGCTCTAGCCGACCACAATGGATAGCGATAACGTATGTCTGTCGCTACTGGCGCTCAGCTGCGCTCGGCCTGCTCGAGCTCTGGTCGTCCATCACCCCGGAACTCTCCGTCTCTTGGTCGCGGGCCATGATGGAGCGCTCTGCCCCGCTTCCCATGCGAATTGACATGAGCATCGGCGCCGACATGAAGGACGGGCTCGAATACCTCACTGCCGCGGAACTGCTCCTCCGAATCACAACATCTAGGATACGCACCCTCCGCCTTTCCGGCTACCCCGTCGGCATCCTCACCGTCCTCTACTGCCTCCGCAGTCCGTCCCCACTCGAGTCACTCAGCCTCTGGGTGATCGTCCACAGTGAACAGCCCGTCGACGTCAACCTCCCAAAGGCATTGTTTGGCAGAAAGGCTCCGCACTTCCGCTACCTTAGATTCGAAAACTCCTTCGCATGCATCCGCGCACCGCGCAGGCTCCTCGCTGGCATCACGCACTTCACGACCAGCGCAAGCACCGGGCTATACGAGCTGCTCCGTGCACTGCGGGCGATGCCGCGGCTCGAGGTGCTGCGCATAGAGCACATTTGCCACGTATGGGATGACACAGACCCGCCTGAGCGGGTGTCGCTGCCGCGCCTCTCGCTGCTCTCCTTCCACGACACCACCCCGCGCCGTCTCGTGATACTCTCCTCGCGCATCGATGCGCCCCCCGCGCTGCGTAAACAACTCTTCTGGTCCAGGTGCGCCATCCGGAGCTGGAACCGCTTGGCGAACATGTTCACGGCCGTGCCGGCCCTCGTCCCACCCGACTCTGCACCAGGCATCGACGACGGCGGCCTGCGGGTCGCACACGTGACGGGTGGGCTCGAGCGCGGCTCATTCGACGTGTGGTCCCGGACGGGCTCTAATAGTGCCAGCGCCTCATCGCGCGAGGACGCGCTGTTTCTGTTTAACGTCGGCTGGTCTTACAGCTTCATTGACCCGCGGCTAAATGACCCGTCCGCCCGCCCCAGCACGTTCTCATTCTTCTTTCTTGCGCGCTTGTGCGGGCACCTCCGCACCGCACGTATCGAGGACCTCACCATCGCGCCAGAGACCGCAATCAATAGCGCCTTCGACAGTTGGCACGAGGCGAATGCGGAGCAATGGAAGGCGCTGCTTACCGCGTTGCCATCTGTAAAGACCCTGCGCCTGCACGGCGGCAACCCCGCATGCGTGTCGGTCCTCCGCGCGCTCTCCGCGTTTGCGGACCCCCTCCTCCCGCACCTTCAGAGGGTCTTCGTCCTCCATTTCACAGTCCATTGCGCCGCCGCCGCGCGCCCGGACAGCGTTGACGCTGCTGGCGCAGGCTCTGCTGTAGCTAGCCGCGAGGTGAATGTGGGCGCGGAGCTGGTGCAAGCTGTGAGCGGGCGGTCTGGGCTGGAGGTGGTGCTGATCGGGTGCGAGGTGGACGACGAGGCGCTGGAGGCGTTGCGGAAGCGAGCTCGGATAGTCATTGAGGACGAACGGGTGTGCGTATAACTTAGCTTTAATCCGTTTGAGTAGTGAGAAGCGATCGGATTTCCTTGCTGTTCCCCGGTTTGCGGAATGGGTGTCACGGTCATGTTCGTCAACTATTGAGCGCGACACAGGTGTGGCCGAGGGTGTGGTGCCGTGTATGACATTTGGAAGGCTACATGGAGAGATGATTGATTGAGCGCGCATCTAAATTGCGCGAGGTAGCCTGTTCATGCAAATAATCCTGTAGTAATTTTTTAACCAAGTCTGTGGATTGTCGTTACTCAAATATAGGCCTCATAGGCCCCATCAATGCTAATGACTGGCGCACCTCGGTGCACCTTAGAATGCCTACAATTATTCCTAATACGTCTACTGTTCGTGTATATAAGACCTCGAGCATCGCCCAATAAATGCATTAGCCTCACTGTTCCCGCGTTATTGCTCTCTCTCTTTCTCTCGTGTGCTCTCTCTCTTACAGTAAGCGTCTAGAACTTCGTTTGTCTGCATTATCGATAAACTATCGGCCGCGTGTCATGTTCTTAGTGTCTACTCTGCTTCTATCTGATCTGTCTGCATCTTCCGACACTCTCCTCCTTGTCTCGCGGCTATCGTCTATAGTAGTAACAGACAGTTGGACAGATAGATAGGAGAAATGCTACCCTATCTCATGCTCTGCTAATAACTAAGCAGGGGGGCATCAGATAGATGATACCTTTGGTGAACAGAGTGGCGCCCGTAAATAATGCGTACCATATTTGGAATTCCGTTCGAGACGGGGTAGACGTGCCCGCAGTTGGGGCACGTCATGGAACCTTCGTCGACGTGAACCTGTGCATGCATAGTCAGAGAGACTCGGTGCGGGATGCAACGACGAGAACTTGCACGAGGAGCATGCGGTGTATCAACTTCAAGAGGTCTTTGTCGAGCATCTCTGGCTGCTTGAGCGGTAGCGACATATCTCCGATCTTAAAATAAAGAGAAATTCATGAGACGAACGAGTTTAATTTGGCCTTGGGTTGATTTTAATATAGGTGTGGACGAGCCAATTGATTCGATGATTTTTTTTTTACCTCACGAGAAGCCTGAACAAGCGCATCCCACTCAATTCTGGGAAGGAGGCCGCGAATAAAGTCGGGGTTGAAGTCGGCATCGCGCAGATTGACTTCGGCATTGCTCAACTTGAGAGGAAAGTTGTTCGTCGTACAGCCTTTGTTGTGTGTGATAAGACGAACCATTGGACTCGGAGGTCGAAGGGTCTTGGCGGACCGGCTGACCAAGGATAGTGTGGCGCGAAGTAGCGCGGGCAGGCCCTGCCCTTGGCCCCGCCGGCTCAACTTGGATTCTTTCCTACTCGTTTCTAGTCTTGACAACCGCCAGCCACGACCACATCGAGGGGCTAGCTTATCACGAGTCGCACAGTGTTCGGCTTCCATGACTGAAGGCTGTGTGAAAATGGCAATATGGGGCCGAGTTAACTTATTCGCGGTGCCCCGCGAAAATCGCATCTGAGCGCTCGACCTGCTAAATTTAGATCGTCTGTGAACCAAGTAAAGTAGCCAAGACATGGATGCGCCCCACTGGGCTTCGTGCTCGGCTTCGTGCTCAGGTTCTGTGTCTTGATCATCAACCAACCCTCAACATGTGTATCTCTTGGATTGCCAGTGCCCTCTCGGCTCTGTTTTTGGTCTGCGTGTCGGCGCAGGGTCTCACGAGCCATCAAATTGACACTGTGCAACAACGCCTTGCAGAGGGTGCGACCCATAGGTCAGCTATTCCCCCGCCTCTCTGTCTGGCCTATATTCATCTCATCACACGCCCCATCAGTTGGGAGCTCGGCACTCGCGCACAGGCTCTCCTCGAGCTCTCCGCTCCCTCCTTCTCTGTACTAACCCCCTCGGTGACCCTCCCCCCTCCACCGTCCCTGGATTCTTCCCTGAACGATACTCTCGCCGATGTCTTCACAATCGCGCGAAACGCCGTCGCGGCACTGCCCCCTCCACCAAGTAATGGCACCGGCCAGTCCCTCGTGCCGGGGGACGGCAGCGCGGGCGACCCCGCTAGCATAGGGACAGCCGTCCTAATGGCCAACTGGACTAATCTTGGTGACGAGTACTACGCCGCTGCGGCTAGCGCCCAGGTCCAATATCTGTTTGGCCCAGCAGTACCGAAGACCCACGACGGTGCCATCTCGCATCACCTTTCGCAGGTGCAGCTCTGGTACGCTGTCCACTACCTTTTTTTTTGCCCGTTGCTGTGCGTTTCGGTTGCCTAACATGCTGCCCTTTGCGACAGGAGCGACTCGGTGTACATGGTACCCCCCTTCCTCGCGTATTATGGTATAACCACGGGAAACCAGTCGATGCTGCAGGAAGCGTACAACCAGGTGCGCTTGTATTCCCCGACCTTGCCTTTGGCGAGCAGTGGTCCCAACGGTAAGCGAATAGGTAAAATTGTACCGCAGCTACCTCCGCGACAAGTCGGCCGGCGGACTATGGCAGCACATCGTCCTGGGTACGAATGGCACAGACTCAGGACACTGGTCGACCGGTGCGTAGCGGCATATCACACTCGCACACAAGGTGATCAATGTGGGTAAGTGCAGGCAACGCATGGGCGGCAGCAGGGATGTTGCGTGTGCTTGGGACGCTCAAAAGCTCCCCCTTTTCTCGGAACTTTAACGGTCAGATCAAGGATCTTGGCAACTGGGTTGCGGAGATTCATAGCGCGATGTACCCACACCTCGTACGTCTCCATCACCTGCATCCTAACGCGTCACGTCTCATGCGCGTGCACGCCCGCCCACAGCAAGCCAACGGTCTGTTCAAGAACTACGCAGACCAGAACTACGCTAATAATTTTGACGACGCATCAAGCAGCGCCCTGCTCGCCGCGACCGTCTACCGCCTCGCGCTTCTCACCGGCAACAAGGGGTTTGTCCGGGAAGCGGAGCGTACGCGTGCGGCGCTCTTTGCCGCGAACGGCACGTCTGCCACCCCATCAGGCGTCCCCGTGGTCACGTCCTCGTCGACACTCTCGACACCGCGGTCCTCGAGCACGGCACCCTCTTCGACCAGGTCCTCGAGCACGACACCCTCTTCGACCAGGTCCTCGAGCACGACACCCTCTTCGACCGGGTCCTCGAGCACGACACCCTCCTCGACCGGGTCCGCGCCAGGGTCAGCGTCCACGGCGTCGAATGCGTTCGCGAACACGCCACACTTCACGGTCGACGGCTGGCTCGCGCCCGTCGTCGACCCCCTTAATTATGTCGTCGAAGGCGCGCAGAGTCCCGAGGGCCAAGCCTTCACGCTGATGCTCCAATCCGCGTGGCGAGATTGGTCCGCGGCTGGCAGCCCCGGTGCGAACGCGGCGCCGCTGGGTGTGCGAGTGGGCCTCAGCACCGTGGTACTAGGCGCGGTGGGCCTAGTCGTGGCTTGTACAACGATGATGATGGACGGTAGAGCCGTCTTTTTTTCGGTCTAGAGGACTACTGTACTACTGTACTGCTCATAATAGACCCCGCCGCCTTTGTGTTTTCTTTAAAATATGTTTGCTCGTTCACCGCGCCTCGACGTTTTTGCGCGCCCAGTCCTCGTGCACGCGTACGTCCAACCACGTCTCGAGCTCCCGGGCGGCGCCGCGATCTCCACGAGGCCAATGAGCACCTCCGGCGCGAGCGGGAGCCCGCCCGCATTGTGCATGACGGCGAGTTCGCGCAAGCCGTGAACGCGAGGACGAGCACCCCATGCGCGAGCCGCAGCTCCAAGCCCGCTGGGTCCAGCAGCATCCGGACCTTCGGCTGCTCCCCGTCCTTCCCCGATGCTAGCCCCTTCCCCTCGGAATAGAATGCGAAGGAGACGCAGAAGGGCGTGTGGTGTAGGGCGAGCGGACCACTTTGGGACGTGACAGGTACCGGTATCTCATGTGTTCCGATAACGACATCAGGGTGCAAGTACCGCTTCTCATAAAGTCACAGTGTAAGATGTGAAGACCGTTGTGTAGAACTGAACTGAACTTTTAGCCAAAATATAAGATTGAAAAAGGAAAGTCCTACAAGGCACCAAGCCTCTGGTTCCAGTATACCATCTGTCCATCAATCTGGACGCTTTCCGTCTTCTTCATTGTCGCATGATTAGTTACAGTGACAAAGAACCGCCTCTTCAGGCCAAACTGTTTCTTGATACGTGTAACATTATGCGCTCGGAGGACTAACAATGAAATAAACAGTTATCAAGGCATCAACGAGTTGGGATTTAAGTACATACCGGTCACCTCAACAAGCTGGGATAGGCTTCCCTGAAATTCGGTGATTTGAGCACTGTCAAAGGACGGTTCTTGAGCGAGCATCGCTACACAAAAAGAAGGGATCGACGCACCCTCTTCCGGGGTTTTGCGATGCTGAGGGACCCGGGCTGGAGTGGTGGGTCACTATCAAGTTATTCATTGGTCAAAGACCATCTACGCACGAATTCGGGGACATTTTCCGGTGCTCCACATCTTGTGCAGCGGCCATACTGGATAGAAGAGTGCTTGGGGTTGGGGCGATGGGGGTTAAAGTGAGTGTGCCGCTCGGGCGCCTAGGTAACCACGCGGGGTCCGCATGACTCGCGACCCCCCTTAAATGGGGCCATCGATTGAGGAAATACGGTGCATCGTGCCTACCCAACTGATCCTCCTTCAGTCGTGCACATGCACTACCACTGTAGGCCAGCATTGTAATTCAACTCGAGCTGCGCGACTCTAGGTTTCATGATCAAGAAATCACATATCCGAGTCCGGGCAATCCGGTCAAGTCCCGCGTTATAGTATGAGTGGTTGTTTGCGCGACGCGTCAGGTCACGTCTCGTCACACCGCGTTTGTCACACTCCTCGTTTTACTTGTCGTCTCATCAACGTCTCCGCAACAACCCAAACCAAATGACGACTCACATAGGCGTCCTCCCAGATGGTACATCTCACTACTCTCGCTAGTAGAGTTCGTGATGATATCAACTCGCACTTGACGCGCCCACAGATTTTCTAGATACAATCACGAGCAAAGTAAACGAGCACGAAGGTGGTTCCAGCCTGAGCCCGGACGGTCTCGCGTCAATGCCCCTTCTGCGATTGCCGCATCCTAGAACAGGTCCCTTCCTTGCTCACAGCCAAAACTCACACTCTGAGGCCTGTACTTAGCGGTTCCATCGCTGTTCTTGCCCTACCGTCGCGCCGAACCGGCCAGCGGCGAGGGTGGTGGGTGGGGGATTCTGGAGGTGCAGACTGTGTCCCCACCGAACCCACGGTCATGGTTCTTCACAGAGGGTGAAGTCATTTCAGGTAAATCTACTGCTTCTCCGCTGTGGTATTGATACGACTTGATAGTCGGCCAGACGGCAAACTGCTCGTCATGACGCCGATCGACCCTGCCTTCCTTGTCATACCCATACTTCAGGCGATCAAACCAGTATGTAGAGAGCCTGTTGCATGACCCTTCGGGACTACGCTCACACTTGGCCATAGAAAGATGGTTCCGCTGGTATCTTCCAGCCTATGGATGATATATTCGATGAGGCTGCTTCGAAAATCGTCCAGGAATCCATCACAATACCGCAGGAAGATGTAATGTCCCTGACGAGATATGACTGTATCACAGATGCTTTGAAGAGGGTATGCGATTTTCAAGGTACGCAGCCTACGACTCTCTACAATTCTGTGGAACCACCTTTACACGAAACGTAGACATTACGCCGGAGCTCAAAGTGTACCGCTACTCTGAAGACAAGGTGATCGAATACCTGCAGGCAAAAGTAACGCGGTTATCGAGGCATGAAGTGGTCGAGAAGTCGCGCACTTTAATTCGCAACTTCGCCAAAGACGGGTTGATGGACGACGGCAAGGAGGACCATCTCGAGCGTGGGTGACCGATTGAACTGGTGCTGACGTCCTGAACTGACCTTGTTCGCTTGGTAGTTGGCCGCACTAGGTCGGCGTGCGATCTCGTCTCACAATACATAGCGCCTAGCTTGTACTCTGCATTGCTCGCGAAATACGAGTGCGTGCAGATCGTGGCGTCATTCGTGGCATCCCTTCACTTACGTACTGCGACTCGCACGTTCCCCTAGCTTCACCTCGCTCGAGACGCACATCAAGGCGGTGAAAGCCAAAGATATGGCCGTTGCACTTGCAGGTGCGCCGACGGCCAAGTCGCGAGCCGCTGTCGAAGAAGACGGTGACAGCAAGAAACGCAAGGCAAAATCAAAAGCGTCACGGGGCGTGGAGATACTGAAGAAGGTTGACATATCCAAGATGGCAAAAGTATCAACATATTTCCAGAAAAAATAGGTCGGGATTGGGGCACTTGGTTTGACTGTTTTCCTGATTATTAGACGATGTATTGTACCGTGCAGCGGTGAGAAACAGAGGACAGTGACTGTTGTTATTAGTTCAAGTTGCGCATGCAAGATGACAAGGCCGACACAACGTAAAGCGTGCCTTATTGGTCGGGTTTTAACGCCCTCGGCTTTAGCTGAGGTGCCAGCAGGTGAACAACCGCATCGAACGAACACAACTTGTTCAACCGTAAAATGTTGCGCGCACAGGCCCGAGCTTCGTTCCACGCGTTGGAACAACGTAGTTCCCTCGCTGTGGCTCATAGAGTCCAGGCTGCCTTTATCTCTTCATCAGCGGGGCGGATACCCACACCGCGGCGTCAGAACTTGATCTCCACCCCACTTTCGTCTTCCTCCGCCTTCCCCGTACGTTCCATGTCGACTCACTTTGGAGAGTCCGCCATCCGTCCAGAGCCGGACAAGGTCGTCCAAGACATCGCAGACTATGTGCACAATTATAAGATCGACTCGGATCTCGCATTGGAGACCGCACGCCTCTGCCTTATTGACACCATTGGCTGCGGTCTCGAAGGCCTTCGTTTCCCTGAGTGCCAGAACCTACTCGGCCCGGTCGTCGAGGGCACTGTCGTCCCCAATGGTGAGAGCTCTCGGTCCCCTTTTGCTCTGTCGAGCTCAACTGGACCCCGCATCTCATCCTGACCCACTCATCCCCCGCGTCAGGAACCAAGGTGCCTGGAACGAACTACCAGCTCGATCCGATCCGCGGAGCCTTCAACATCGGCACCATCATTCGTTGGCTCGACTTTAACGACTGCTTCCTCGCCGCAGAATGTGCGTTCGGCCCATGGCCACCATTCCTGAAGTTTCCCCCCGACTAATCTTTTATTCTAGGGGGCCACCCGTCCGACAACCTCGGCGCCATCCTTGCCGTCGCGGACCATCTCGCGCGCCAGGGCCAGCACGTCACCGTTAAGGACGTCCTCGAGGGCATGATCAAAGCGCACGAGATCCAGGGCGGCCTCGCGCTGCTCAACTCGTTCAATCGCGTCGGCCTCGACCACGTCGTCCTCGTCAAGGTCGCGTCTACCGCCGTCGTCTCCAAGCTTCTGTACGTAGCATCATCGCCCTTCAGGACTGACGCGACGCTGAACGAACGATGCGGCGCTTTCCTCCCAGCGGCCTCTCACGCGAGCAAACCGTCGACGCCATCTCGCAGGCGTGGGTGGACGGCCAATCTCTCCGCACCTACCGCCACGCGCCCAACACGGGCTCACGCAAGTCCTGGGCAGCCGGCGACGCGTGCTCGCGTGCCGTCAACCTTGCCTACCTCGTCAAGAAGGGCGAGCCGGGCCTCCCGTCGGTGCTCACCGCAAAGACGTGGGGCTTCTACGACGTGCTCTTCAAGGGCAAACCGTTCGAGTTCCAGCGCCCGTTCGGCTCGTACGTGATGGAGAACGTGCTCTTCAAGATCTCCTACCCAGCCGAGTTCCACGCGCAGACCGCCGTCGAGGCCGCTCACATCGTTCATGAGCGGCTCAAAGCGCTCGGAAAGACGTCGGATGACATCAAGAGCGTGCGCATCCGCACCCAAGAGGCGGCGGTCCGCATCATAGACAAACAGGGCCCGCTCGCCAACTTCGCCGATCGCGAGTGAGTACAGTACTCATGAGCATGTACTACCTCGACGAAGCTCACGCTCCGATCGCCATGTAGCCACGCAATCAACTACATGGTTGCCTATCCGCTTATCCACGGACACCTCAATTCGGAGAGCTAGTTTGTTGACTTTCTTTCATCTCGCTGTCCCTCCGCTCACAGTTTGGCTCGTCTTTGCAGCACGGACAAATCTGCTGCTGACCCACGTATAGACGCACTCCGTGCTAAGATTTACTGCGTCGAGGACAAACGGTTCAGCGTCGAGTATCACGACGCTGACAAACGCTCGATTGGAAATGCGCTACTCGTCGAGCTGAATGATGGCACAGTACTTGACGAGGTCGAGGTTGAATACCCAGTTGGGCACAAGCGTCGTCGTGAGGAAGGTACTCCTCTCTTACTCGCCAAGTTCCGCCGGCACATCGGACATCACTTCGACCAGGCGCATCAGAAGAAGTGAGTATCCTCCTGACTCTGATTCCTTTCTTACTGAACTTTACGTCCAGGATTCTGGACACACTCTCGGATGCGAAATCGTTGTGGGAACTCCCCGCCGATAAGCTCACTGACCTTTTCGTCAAGCCTTGAGTTGGGCTGCGAGGGACCCCGATATGGTGTAAATTACACCCATTGTGGTAGAATTCTTAATGTTGATCGAGTGGCACCATTCACGAAACATAAGAGAACGTTACGAGTGTATACTTCCTCGAATAGGACAAGTGTTCGGGTGTCACACAATAGAAACGAACATGATGGTCACACAAGCCAGGTAGAGGGCGCTATAGAAACAGACAATAGAAGGGTAAGGGCGAAGCGGGAGAACGGGACAAGAGTCAGAACGAGAGCATAAAGAAAGGCATTTCAAGCGCAGAACCATTCCAGAAAAGCCAGAGGATCTTACGGGCTGTTTGATCCGAACGAAACTCAATTGGGATGGATCCTTGGAGGCCGCCCGCGAGTCTTCCTCAGACCGCCACTAGCTCTTTTAGGTCCTGTAGTAGTATCTTTCTCTGATGAGCTGCCCTCATATCTTGCCCTATAGCGCCCTTGAATCTCTAGAGCAGTTGCGCCAGCAGTAGAGCTCTTGCTACTATAGGCGGAGCCACGAACTTTACTCTGCGAGTTATGAGATGCCGAATCCAAATAGGCAACGGGATAATTGCCCGAGGACCCAAGTATATCTGCGTATTGGTATCCGTGCTCAGTAGGGGGGTGGAGATAGGGACGGTCTGCACCGTGCCTCATAAGCTGCGATGGTGATGGCGAACGTCCGTTAATGGTTGGGCTAGAGTCCTCTTCCGGAACAGAGGACAAACGGCGCTGCATAAGCCGAGCGAGTGGGATTGACCGTGGTATTTGGTGCTGAGAGTGCCCACGTGCATAACGATATTCCTCGTGGCTGGGAGACAAGAGCGCATCGGGGTGCGACGCGGCGTACCGGCGGACGTCATGGCCGAGATACCCCGGTAACGTCTGCGCGGTGCGAGGGACAGGCAGTAAGACATCGGAAGACAGGGGAGGAAGATGTTGATATTCCTGAGTAGCGAGAAGACTCGTCAGAGCCTGCGATGTGGCAGGGTCGAGCTCATAACCAGGATAGTCCAGCCGAGGAATTGGGTTGATTTGCAGGGCAGGAGCTAGAGGGGGGATTTCATGATCGTGCATGATGTTACGACCCAAGCGTTCTCGCACCAAATGGCGTAGCTGATTTGATGTCTCCGAGTCCCGCAGCTGTTCCTGGACTACTTGACGCCTAAGAGATACGGGAGAAACCGATTGGTAGTTGTAAGGAGAGAACTCAGGAGACCAAAGAGGGGACGAAGAATTGGGAGGCGTAGGCAGTAAGCTTTGCTGCTGCATTTTCAGCAGCCGCTGTTGCTGATACTGATGAGCCAGTTCCATTGCGGTCATACGACGAGTTGGGGCTTGAGGAATTTCAGGGGAACGAGGCTCAATGAGAATTTGAGGCAAAGCAGAACCAACAGCCGGGCGAGAAGAAACCCTCATAGCAGGGAGGCCGGTGCCAGAGGGTCTAGACGAGGACAAAGAGTTTCGAGATCCATAAGTCCTAGATAGCAGATTACGGTCTAGTTCGCCACTGTTCTGAAGTTCAGTCTCAGATTCCCGGAAGTGCAAGTTGTGCTCTAGCGTTCTTGTCAGATCTACAGTCGAATCGTAGTCGTGGTCGTGATTCACGGCTCTAGCATTTCTTCTTTCAACGAGGTTCTCCAGAACGATAGTTTCGCTGTAGGGATTGTGCGAGTAGACGACATCAGTATAACCCGCAGATGTGACCCGAGGCTTTAGTGTGCTAAGGCTAGCGCTGTTCGACCCCGCTCTCGTCGAAGACACGGAACCAACGGAAGAGTGGATTCTCGTGGAAAATTCAGCCGGGTTGTCGTCGGAGGGTTTATACTGGCGAGGAGAACGGCGAAAAGGCTGCGATGGTTGAGCACTGACTTCCTGTTTCTTCATTTTGGAATCCGGGCCGAGGTCGTCGGAATGGTGTTCCCCAGAATCTAGGCCCCATATCACTCGAGGCAAATTGTCCGGCTCTTCAATTATAGTGCCTTCGGCACCACTGCAGGAGTGTCCTTGAGTTAATTTATAGAAAACTAGGTCTACAACTCACGAGGGGCATCGTGCGTAAGGCAAAGACAGTGGACCATGCAGCGCAGGAATCGGTCGAGGTGGCGATTTCGCCCAGGTGATCCACCCTAGTCGAACATAATTATTTTGTGTTGAACCCCAAAACTGAGACCCTCACCTTCGTCAGTGGGTGCCATCTTCATCTCTGATCCAGGGGGTTTAGTTGGATGTTGATTACTCAAAAACGCTTCAGATAATCCGCAGTTGTTTTCGATGATGAGGACCGAATCTGGAGAAGGCGGAGGAGAAGGCGTATGAGGGATGGTACCTCGTGTACGGCTGGAGAAACATATACCAGATGTGGTGTCGGTTCCAGAAAGAAAGGAACCTCCGCTGAGCATTGAGCCGTCGTATCCTTCCGTGGACAGGCTACTATCGGCAAGCTGACCACCAGTAGGTCTCTGCTCTGGCATTGATACTACACGTGGGACGAGATCAAACCCTTCTCTCCCAGTAATAGCAGGGGAATCTTCGGGTAAGGAAAATACTCTGATGGATGAGTGCCTGTGCGCCGAGGGTCTCAAGAGGGGCAACTGGCGAGGTTTTGTGGAGCCGGAAAGCTCTGTCTTCGAAAGAGAAGAGCCTCTAGCTGGTGAGTGGCTATATGCGGGAGAAACTTGTAAAGAGGGTGCCAAGGGAGAGAGGAGTTGGGAATCGCCAATTGCAAAGGAAGAAGGGTCTTTTGGAGACGGGGCGAGCAACTCGACATCCAGAGATAGTGCGCTGGATTGGAGCTGAGAAACGCCAGCCTGCACGCCTCTGTCTGTGTAAGTCTTCATTATTATCGCTGGGTGGGAAGATGGCGGTTGGGGGTTTGGGGGTGACGGTGTCAAGCCGTGCCAAACAATCACGCATCCGGGTCATGTGCCCCGTTTCAGCATCAGCGTGACCTCTGGCTAGCTCCTCATCGTCAGCCCAAGATCCTCATCCCTCCATATGAAGCCGGTGACATGGTCTGCACTGGCTCACGAATCACTTATTGGCCCGCCGTCGGAGCTTGTCAACATTGATGATTTCTTAAGAGGAGCCCGCGATAACTCAGCTCCCGTATTCACGCCGTCGGCCCTCCTTCAACAAGCTGCTGACGACGTAGACCTGGCGCAACAAGGCGCCATTATGTCCGAGTGCAGGTGGGTCACTCACATTAGCTACATGATCATCCCATAATCCTGCTCAAGTGTAGATGATGTGCGTTCAAAGCTCATTGATATATACAACGACCCACGTCTCTACGTTCATGCCAGACGCGTGCATGATACATCTGTAAATGCCATCTACGACCAGGCGGAAAAAAATACGTCAAAGAAACGGAAGAGAAAACGGGAGGTTGTCTCCGAGCTAGAGGACACCCCCGACCTTACTGCTCTGAAGAAAGGTTTAGCTGATATCAAGTTAAAAAGCTGGCCGTATGTCATTACCGACGTTGTTATGATGTGTGGTTGACGTGCTTAGGCTACCACCGGAAGCGGCCGTCTTCATGAGAGGTCCCAAGAACTCGGACGTCAACACGTTGGCAGAGATTGTGAGCTTCCTACAACCGCCTCTCTACCTTCCATCTAACCTCCTCTCAAGAAATACTCAAGTAACGGATCTAACCCCGCACTGCAATCTACCGTCTTAGTTGTCAGCGTATACAATCGTCTGGCTTGGTCGTATAATTTCGTATATCGCAGCTCACAACACGTCGTGCTGTCCTCCAACACTCTCGAAGAACTCTACAATGTCATACCCTGTCCCTCGAACGAGATCCCTGATGAATGCATGATAGAGGGGACTTTTGTGGGGTATGAGGCCGGTTCTTCAACCCGTCCGAGTGGACGTGTTGTGGTAATCGAGGGGACGGCTTACGGAGATGGGTCCACTGAAACCGATTATGCCAGGTAGGTGCAACTGTCCGTCAGTACAAACCCTAATGGTCACCCGCGCCTTTGTAGCAAGCTCGTCGCTCATGTCTCAATGTCGCTCAGCAAAGGTCCAAAAATGCGCGACACATCGTTTTCCTCACTTTCGCTCCGCCTCAATCATCCGTATTGGCTCGTGCATCAGGGAAATTGCGAGCATTTCCTGGTCGTTGATCAGATTCGGCATGTTTCTGGCTCTCGTAATCCAAACGTCTCATTAACTCCTCATCTAGTCTTCTGCATCCTCACGACCCCCGCTCTGGGTACCCTTTAACTACGCAAATCACACCTCCACTACTCGGTAATTGTCGCGCATGTACCAAGGTTCCCGCAGTATACTCGGTTGTTGGAGATATCCGCCTTGGTGAGAGTCCTTGCTTGCTGTGTGCACCATGCTGGAGGGGCATGGGCATGCCCAAAGGCCAAGGCGCAAACACTGTCATGGTCATTCCCCTCCCAAAGCATGAGTTTGGGTGGTAGCGCACGTCATTGCACCGTCGTCCGGCCATCGGTTTGACCAGAGGTGTTCGTTCTGAAACCAGCGGTTAGATCGGAGGACAAGCCGAAGTTGTGTGGTATATCAAAAGCATAGGTTATTCTAACGTCCGGACTGACAACAGAGCCACAACCACAGCTTAGGAGCGAAGTCCTAGTTATCATGTTAGCAGGACATCATCCACTGCTATTTGATGCTTATACACAATACAAAGGCGTTTTTCTCTGAATGCCTCTATCACTCTTCTATCTCAATGGCAAACCGGCTACAACAGGCCGGTCGTCTCTAGCAATAATACGATGCCTATAAATGGTAAAAAATGAGTTTTTGTTGAAGAGGCTTGGGACCACGTACTATGCACAATTTCTGGAATGCTTTGCCGGGTAAAATCGACGACCAAATTTGCATCTTTTGGGGGGTCGAACTCCTCATCCACACCAGTAAAACTTTTGATGATCCCCTTTCGCGCTCCAGCGTACACACCGCGACGGTCGGTTTTTTCACAATACTCAATCGGGGTCGCAACGTGGATCAGGAAAAAGTTACCACCAGGGCCAGCTTGGCGCGTGATCGTCTTGCGTACGGCCTGGCGCCCTGCTTCACGAGGCGCCACTGTTGATACAATGACCGCCGCACCAGCTCGCGCTAGTTCAGACGCGACGAAAGCAATTCGTTGCAAGTGGTTGTGGTGCTCCTCCCGAGAAAGAAGATAATCTGCAGAACATCACAACCAGGACAATCTAAGGCAGTGGAACTCGTTTACCTGGTTTGAGGTCTCGGTCGATCGATTCACCGAGTAACAGAGAGACACTCCGTCCACCTTGTTCGTTGAAGACGGTCTGGAGAGCACGGGCGATGGTGTCCACGCCAGAATTGTACAGGCCAGTCAGGAATATTACTAACCCTTGCTTCAGACGAGGAGGATAGCTTTCTCTGAGGGTTTTCACAACCACACTGAAACACCATCAGACCAAGTATCCGTGGACAAAGCCGTAAGCTTACTCATAACTAAACCAGTCTGGAATGGGAGCACCCGTCTTCAGCCGTCTTCGGAGTTCCGTCCCAGAAATATCCAACGTTTGCACCCCAGTCGGGACTTCATCCGCGGGCATGTACTCGTCTGTTGAAGGAACGTAGGTCATTTGCTGGAACGGAACCATAGTGATCTGCAACTCGTCGCGATACTTAGAAACGAGCTCCTGGGCGTCATAAGGACCATAAAAGTCCTCTCCCCCCGAGTTCTTTCCTGGGCCGGCATGGTCGCGGCCGATAATAAAGTGGGTTGCACCATAATTTTTGCGGATGATAGCGTGCCATACTGCCTCACGAGGCCCCGCCATACGCATGGCAATGGGGAGGAGTGCGAGGTGAGCCATACCGTTAGGATACTTGTCCATGATCGCCTTGTAGACGCGAACGCGAGTATAATGGTCAACGTCACCGGGTTTGGTGAGACCACAAACGGGGTGTATGAGGATATTCGCCTGGTGCTGGCGCGCGGCACGGATAGTCAACTCGCGGTGCGCCCGATGCATTGGATTGCGCGTCTGGAACGCAACGACCTTCTTCCATGTGAGTTTTCTGAAATGCGCACGGAGCTCCACTGGGGTATCTAGAAACTACCTGAATACATCAACTGGGGAATGACAACGATGCGGCTTACACCGAAGCGGGATGTGATCAAAATGTGAAGGTGTTTGAATGGCAGAGATTCTTCCTCCAATGTAGAACTCTTTTACATTTGTGCGCAAATACGCGACTGATGGATGCGCAGGATCGTCTGCGCCTAGCACTTTGATGGCCTCCTTTACCCGGTCGGGCTTGTAAATGTCATCGACTAGAGGAAAATCAGATGAGAGGGCCGAACTAAAGAGGCGCTCATCCCCTTACTTGTGATGATGGCAAGCGCTTGATCATCGCGGGGATCCCGAAGTGTGATTCGCTTTCCCTTGGCCAAGGAGAGCCGACCAATGTCATCTAGGGAAACATCCAGCGTCACAGGAATCGGGAACAGCGTTCCGTCCGCCAGTCGGAGGGTATCGACCACACTGCATCGATAGCCAATCGAAGTTAGAACAGGGATCTCTTCGATGCGATAACCGACCTGTCATAGTCCTTCTGAATCATGAATCCCTCCAAGGGGCTGAATCCTCCATTAATTATCAACTCAAGGTCACAAAGTTGTCGCTGAAGACGATAAGCTGCTGAACCCGAAACAACGAATGTGGAGTGGTTACTTCAGACAAAATGATGTCAGCGAGAGTAAGCGACTCCTCCGTTAGGGCATGATGTATCGCTTCGTCCCGGGCCAAGAGATCCTTCGATAGAAGAGTGATAGTGTAACTCCGCGCAGATGGATTGATCGGACGAAGTCTCACCTTGAGGATACCACCATGGGGGGTGTTTGCCATGATATGATAGCGATGGTGTCCGTCCAAGGAAGCGATTCTGGTGAAATTTGCGTTCATTGCATCATCTTGTATCATCCGGTCCGATTCGGAGGCCGGGAAAATTACATATCAGTCTCTGGAGGTCAAGATAGTCACGACTCGTGCGATTGGCAACGTTATGTGAACATGGGCGGCACTATATCGATTTTCGGGCAACTCTCTTCCTCTGATGCAGTCGTCCACGCTAGTGCTTTGCTTCCTCAGAGTCTTTCTTGATGCACTGAGACGGGCGTAATATTCTCAAATCGAATGACCACGACCTGACTAGGCCTAACTGCGTGGTCAGGACGGGGCTGTCGATCTGATTATGATAAGGACAGAAGCCGAGTGCGCGTTATCGCGATCGCGGCGCGACACTGCAGAGTTCCCACCCCACACACGAGTACGATCTCGGGCTGTCACGTGTCACTGGCAACTGCTATTTACTAACCGATACATGGTTGGGAGCTGACAAGGGAGCTGAAGTATATGTCCATCAACAATAGCTCTGTAGCGATATGGCGCAGCGGTCAGTCTTATATTAAGGAACGCGTGAGCGGTGGTGGTCCGGAGTACTTCCGGAGTAGGAGCGTGCCGTCCTATCTCCTCTCAGTATTATTGTTAGATAACTATTTACACTGTGGGCATTTTACAATGTAATCCAATTCAGTCGGCTATTTCACGAAATCTGATTGGTCAGATTTTTGGAACTGAATGGGATTACATTGTGAAATGCCCGCAGTGTTACCTACGGAAACATGCGGATTATCTAACTACTGGGTTTAGCCTTGGTTTGTCGGACTTTGTCCTTTCCGGGCTGAATCCCAACAAGCTCAGCTGCGATACCCTGTCTAGAATGAAAGCTACTGCTTCAACCAAGCTATACCTGACGAAAGTCCTGATTCCTTAGCGAATTCCGAAGTTTCGAACTTGCACCGTGACTGTATGACTATGCATGACTTACAAACCTCGCGAGGTACAGAAAAACGCCTTCCCTTTTGGGGTCATATCGCTGTATATGATGCGTTCAAGAACTCGGTAGTCCTTTTGCTCATAAACTCGGAGTTATTCCTGGCTCTTTTGGTCGACAAACAAGCCGAACATGAAGATTGATGACTCCTTGGTTGCTATATCATCGTTGTGCGTTATAGATGCAAAGTTCGACCATTTTTGAGCCACGATAACCTTCTAACCCGTCGGGCGTCGGCCATGCGCCTCGCACCATTGGTACCTGCGGCGGCACTTAGGTTCAGCTAGACATACCACTACCCGGAAGACCGGCCCCTACACGTCCCGGAACGAGGGGCCCAAGTTGTCGGAAAGAGTCGTTTTGGAGGTATGTCCCCATCTAATCCTTGACCTGTGCACCGATTGATACCAATCCTCACTAGGCCTCACTCCTCACATAAATGCTCTGGCTTTCCTCATGATACAACGCAAAAAAAAAAAATCTCGTCTTTTTTGGGTGTCCCAAATGATCTCAATTCGAATGTTACAGTACCTCAGAAGTATCCCAGAACCCTGGGATAGACTCAGAGATTAGACTCAGAGATACGCCATTTTTGTTGAAACTCCGCTAATGCTTCGATGTCGTCGTCGTCCAGTTGGTGTAACATAGGACCTTCTGCCTCGATTCAAACCGAAGCGATGCATTTTGTGCTCCGCCATCATGATATGCATGATGTATGATATATGATATTTGGCGCCGGAGGCAAAGCTGCGGATTTTCCTAACTGGTATGTCTGGCCAACCCCATTATATGTAGGTGGGGGATCCTGCAACACTCTCCATCGATGGACGCGCCGCAACAGATCAAGTCAAAGTTGCAAAACGATTGTACCAACAGATATTAGCAGCTTAGTATCATATCGCGCGACGCAGTCTACACAACAGCTAACATACCAGCAAAGAGCGGACAAACAAAAAAAGAGCGTAAATCGAACGAATACACAAGCACATAAGCAAAGCGAGATCCAACCCTTAACAAACTGCCCCGTATATCGTACACAAGTCCATCCGTCAGTACCTCATTTTCACCGCCGAATGGCAGTCGAGGGTCTCAATCGAGCCAACCGTAGTTCGATGGGACCCAGCGAATTGAGGAGCTTGACGCGATTTACTTCATGGTGGTGATGGAATCTCTCTGGTCTCCGAGCGTCTCCTATCCAGCCGCGGGTCCACTCGGAAGAAACATGTTCATAGTATAGCTCGTGTTCCTCGCCCAGGGCAGAGTCCGTGGCACCAGGAGCGGCGAGTATCTCCTGAACCAACGTCGTCGCTGCTTTAGTCCGAAGTTCGAATAATCCCTTATAGACCGAGTCGAGCGTTATTGCCATTGGGCCTTGAGTGTTTTCTGCGATGACCCCTAAGCGCGCAGGATCTGACCCTGCGGCATGTGCGACGGAGACGTTCATTGGTGCGTTGAAAGTCTTGAACGCTGTCATAAAGTTCGGACGCTTTGGGGGGTTACTAAAGTAACGGTGCCCGTCGACCTGAAGGTTGACTTGCGCGACAATTGGTCTACCGAAGTGGTAAGCATTCAGGTGATCACCTCAGCGGTGACTGCTGCAGTACCCGTTTCCTGTCTCTACTTTAAGCTTAGTAGGCTTCCTCCACTTCCGATTGTTGAATAGTAAGACATTTGTGTATATGGCACTACACAATTTGAGTCTTTCGGAAGCCGAATCAGAGACAGTGTCGTACATACCCGTTGACGTTATCTAGGAGAATATTTTCGGAGGCACTGAAATTCCCAGAAATTTCGGCGCCAGACGTCTGAACCACGATTGATGACGCTCTAACAGACTATGAAGATATGTGTGAGGCCCAGCTAACTGTGGCGGACTAAGCGTACGTACGCCAACTGTAACCGCAGAGTTGGAGCCTGTAAGTTCAAACCTTCTGAATGCGACGTGGGGTCCAAGATCGCCAAAGGATTGGTTAAACATGGGCAAATGAGTTGCAAACATTTTGAAATTGATAGGTGCCGGTGTCCAAGGCAGGAGCAATTGTAGGTTCATGTCTATGGTATCTAGATGGCTTTCCTCCCTATCAGGTATCTAGTGACAGAGATATCAAACGCCATAACGTGCGTCATGACTAGGTAGAACATACGTGTATCATCAACTCCGTGGTGTTTCCAAAGCTTGTGAGGCATACAGAGCTCGCCTTTAAGAGCTGAAAGCTGGAACACCGTGTACTGGCCACTAGGACGATGCCGGAAACGTTTTTGTCAGGATTCATGTTAACTATAAGACTACCCGAGACATAGCCCTTTAAGTTGTCCGAGCTTGAATTCGTCCGCAGAATGATCCCTTCACCCAGGGGGAAAGCTAGGTGCATACTGAAAGATGCAGTGATCATTTGCAACTTAGAAATCGATAAGATGGTGTGGAAGCCATACCTAGCCATAGCAGACGTTGTGTTAGGTTTCCCGTGAAGAGCCCCCGGCTCTATCCAAGTATTACATGAAAAAGAAACATTTTGGAAAGACAGGTCAATCTGCCCGCTCAGTTGGGGGGGAGGCGGTTGGGGAAGTGGGCCATAGTCTAAGAAGGAGTCATCGCCGTGCCATCTGACCTTGTGTGATGATTTCCATCTCTGAGGTATTCTCAGTTTACGCAAGATAGAAAACGTTTGAAGGGACCTACCAGCACGAAAGCGGGCACGCCGATTACGACGAGGATGGCGGAGTAGATAGCGAGGGCGGATAAGATCACCTTCCCCACCCTAGTGTGCCAGAGTCTCTGGTAGAACCTCCGCTTATGGGGTGATGGGTGCTGCACCTGCAATGCTTCGTAGTCGGGTAAAGTAGTATTAGAGCTGGGAGGACGTTCAGATGTATTGGCCTGAGGTGCCCAAGTAGAAGGGTCCGTCGGTAACTTTGGTCGTTGTAAAGTCTCTTCCTCGAGGAGGATCATAGTCGACTAACTGCAGTTGGGGGCGATGGAGTCAGAGTTGTGAGACACAGCAGTACAAAGGCGGTGCACGCTAATGGTAACGATGCGCAGCCGATGACACGGCTACTATTCCATTTCCGTATGTCCGTAAGGCCGCATGGCCCGAATTGGTCGAGATCGACGCCGAGGAGATCACCCAGCAATATTCATGACGGCCCCACGGGGCCGTCATTCATCAAAAAATTTCAGACGCCTAGACATTTGTCATGTATTTATGACCAGGGCGACCATACAACTTATGCTCTTTGTCGTCCCCGGTTGCTCGCGTAGCACATTTAGTTGACAATGAGCCACCTGGTCTATTGCGCGTGCTAGTGACCCCCTAGCCCGATGTATTATAGTTCTGTCCGCGGCCCTTGCTCTTTCCCAGATGTGCCAAATAAGCGTTGCAGAGCTTCTTTCACCACGCTTGCACACTCAATTGTACCCTCCTTACAGGCACGAACCCAAAGCCTCGCTCGTCGCTGGAGCCCTTCCACAAAGTTGGCGATTGGCAGAGGATCCGCACTAGCCGTCTGGGATGGTCGGGATAGCTAGAACGACATCAGAATAAGACAGCGCGGCTCTACAGGGACTCACAGGTGTATTGACTGCATTTTCGGCCTCTCGAATGAGTTTCTCCGATTCTTCGGCGTTCGATTCGCGCCATAGCCTCCGGAAGACTTCCACGGCGTGCAAACTCTCTGAAAACCTATGCAGAGTGTTGATCAGGGCAACCACCTCCGAGCGTTGCAGAAGATTAGCATTCAATCGAGGGCTATACAAGGATGAGTGCATGTAAGGTGCGAACACGGGCAGAGAGATTCATACTCCAGATTTTTCTCGTTGAGCTCAAAAAGAACCTTCAGGGCGGTACCAAGGCCGGTTGTCTGGATCTTGCCCCACAGTCTGCACTTGTCGCAGCCAACACAGTCCATAATTCGACTGACATTTCTGAAGTGCTGCTTGAATTCCTCTTTTAGGACCTGCGCGCGATCCTCTTAGTGGGACGAGGGGGGCGTCTGCGTGTATACTTACGTTGGCGTTCTCACCCTTGAAAAGAGCCGTCTCATCGAACTTGCCCGCGAACTTGGCAATTTCAAGGACCTTTTCTAATCGACTGTACGTGACTAGGTGCTCTTCGTGGGTACCCGAGGCGCAATAGTCGTAGGCTGACAGGTATGGGCCCAAACGCGCCACAGCCCGTAAAAGGAGTACCGTGTTGAAGTAGATATATTGAAGGCGCTCGGGATGTGACGCTATCCTGGTCACGAAGCATTGTAGATCAGGGCCCTATAGTACACTTAGCACTGAATGACTGTGCGTTGCAGGAATAAATACCCATGTTCCGGTTGTCCGGTCGAGGTGCTCATGACAGATATGTGTCGAGATTGATGCATGGAGTCCTAGTAAAAAGGGCTCATAAGAATGATTAAGCTGGACATCGCAACCCAAGCTCACCAGAAATGACTTTGTAGTAAACCCTCTTTTCCAAACACTGTTCATGGGGTATCTCGCCGTCCATGTACAAGACCTCGGCCATGGTATCAGGGAGGACCATCCCCTGCTTTGACATCTTACTCAACGAACTTTCAGATTCGTCGAAACAATTCTCTTCGTATATTGCCCTCCACACTCGACGGGCGGAAATGCCTACGTAGCCAGTGAAGCGTTCGGGGTTCAATGAGAGATCGACATAATCCCCCTCTGGAATACCAATGAGCCCATGGCTCGAGAGGGAGAGGGGTAGACGCACCGGTCATATCATCCAGGAAACAGAAATCCGAGTCACGGTAGTAACAACCAGGGAGTTCTACTCTCTGTTAAATGTTAAACGTAGATATAGATATAGACTGCGAAGGCATCTCGACTCACGTTGTCTTCAGAGCTTTCTAACTTGCTGAGCGTGCCAGCTCTCCACTGCTCGGGTATCTCACTCTACTAGCACGTCGGACAAATGCGCCGGCATTCAAGAACGCGCGCACCTCATCGACGGTGACAATCGAACAGTCTTTATTCATACAAAAGACATTTTCCTCCCAGAATGGGCATTCCCTGTATAAATCCACCTTCGTGGTTGCCTTGGTCAACCCGCAGGCTCGCTGGGGGAAGTATGCTGACGTACTCGGAAGAATTTAAAGAAAGGTGTTTGTACCAGGTCATGGAGTTGATTATAAAGCACATCATTAACGCTCTCAATGGTCTCGAAGTCACATAACGTAGTCTCTATAGGGCCTGTAAGCTATCGGGTAATGTTCAGAATGCCGCCTCCACAGATACAGGAGCAACTGGCGCGCACCGTTTGCTCGCAAGACGCTTGCTGTGCGGGTTCGTGCCCTAGCACATGTTGGAGTTGATCCTTCCGGACCAAAGTGTCGGACAGAAATGCCGCGTCTGATGCGCGTAGAGAGGCGCTCGCCTGGTGTATTACCAGGAGAGGGAAGAGCAGACGACGCATCAGAGTAATCAAGCTAGTGAAACTCGGTGTCGAAGAGGAAAATGTGAACGTGAAGTGAATAGACTGTATTACATGATGCTACGACTTGACATCTGGAACACGTTCGGCAACCCGTGACGTGAAGCAAAGTCCGTGGCACGTGATTTCGCTTAGGTGAGAGTAACCACGGAATCCGGAGTACGGAATCCGGAGGACTTGTGCTAAGGCGACAGCGTAGTTAGAGGGAACACACAAATTAGGAAGTATATTCACACGATTGGGTGGCTCATGAGGTCTGGCCACGACATCGAATATTAAGCGAACCGAACGAACAAGACTCTTCTCTTCTTCCCTCTTACTACAAAATAATTTCTCTCGGACAGAGTCTGCGTGCAGTCTCTAGTCCTCCCGGTTTTTCTTCCCCCGTCAAAGGTTTTTCATCTTCGGACACCCGTACAATCCGTCATGGACGCTGCTTTGCTCACGGTAACTTGTCTATGGCTCTTCCCCAGCTCATTCAATACTCAATCAATCTTGCACGTCGCAGAGACTGCACCAGCTCGAAGGTGCACCAGACCCTTTCCCGTCTGGGTCTGTCTCTGCCCCAGTCTCTAAGCTTCAGAATCTTGCTCCTCTCGACACAGGCTCTCAAGAGGCATTTCCATCCCTTGCGCCTTCTCCGGGTGCTGCTGCCAAACCGATTGCATCTGCTTGGAGCGCTTCCACGGGCCCTCGTCTCGCGGCGCATGCTTCTCAGGCGACAGAATCTTTCACTTTGTCTGCGATCGACCTTTCTACCGCAGGTAAAGATGGCAAGCCCGCTACCCTCGGTGAGATCATGAAGCAGGTTATGGCAAATCACAAGATCAGGATCGAGGCTTCCACCAACCAGAAGACCCGCCAGACCACGTTTCATCTCAAGGCGGATTCTAAGAAGGAGCTCGAGAAGGGAAAGCGTAACCTGCTAGCGGCTCTTAGCCCGGTGGTATGGATTGTGTACTTGTTTCTTGTCCCATCTCATGTGACTATTCGGACACAGATCTCGGTCGTCGTCGATGCACCTGCCTCCACGATTGCCGCTATCATTGGCCCCAAAGGCAAGGATAAGAGACGCGTTCCCTAGTGATGGTACTCTGACCATGTGCATATAGGTGTGACGCTCAAGCAGATCCGCGACCAGACGAACGTAAAAATCGACATCCCGCGCCGTGACACTCTTACCGTCAACGGCAATGGTAATGTGGATGGTGGCTCACCCCATGCTTCCGGGTCTGCGTCTCCCGCTCCTGCTGATGACGACGATGAACCAACGGTCCCAATTACGATTAACGGCCCTCAACCACTCGCATATGAAGCCCAGGATCTTATCAAACAGATCATTGCGTCGAAGCGGGCCCGCACGACTCAGCATGTGCGTGACATACCGTCGCACATCGTGCCATTCGTCAAGGCACGCCGTTCTGTGTTCGTTGAGGCTGCCGAGGGTGGTGATGTCGAACTCTCCCTCAGAAGCGCTGAGCGCGAAGTAACTGTTTCTGGCGACCGAGAGGCTGTCCATCGGGTGATCGAGGCTATCAAGGGTACTATTGCAGGCGTCTCGGCTTCTCTTACTTCCCTCAAGATCCAGCTTCCAAAGCGCCAACACAGGCTTCTTGTTGGAAATGCAGTCAACGAGATTCTAGCCTCCAGCAAATGTGTGGTCTCGGCTCCTCCGCCTGAGGATATGAGCGAGGACATCGTTGTCTGGGGTAAGGCAGAAGACTTGGGCAATGGTGTTGCCGCGGTTATGTCCAGGGCCAACTCTCAGTACATTCACGAGTTTCCGCTGCCCGGTCCTATTGCCCTTTCACGCCAACTTTTGACGTACATCAACCTCATCGGCTACGCACGTACACTCGCAGCCACACACCCTGGTGTCTCAGTTTTCACGCCAGAGTCTGCCGCAAAGTCCCAGGCGACTGTATTGAATGTGGATCTCGTCGGTGAAAAGGCTCTTGTGGATGCTGCCGTGCGTCAAGTTTCGGAGCTAATGGGCAAACTTATTGGCGCTACCAAGGATGTTCAAATCGACTGGCTCGTGCATAGGGTTATTCAAGGGAAGCATGCCAAGAAGTAATCGCCATTCTATCCCACTTCGTCGCAACCTGATTTTTTCTGTGCTGCAGGATTAAGCAATACCACGAGTCGCATAACGTCTTGTTTTTCTTCCCTCCGGAATCCGAGGAGCACTCCTCAGTCCTGCTGGTGTACGACCCAACCTCACCATCCGCCTCCCCGTCTCCTGTCGAGAAAACCAAAAATGTTGAGGAGGTCGAGAAAGAATTGCTTAAGTGGGCCAAAGATGCAGCGGATGTCAAGAGCCAGACCATTTCTATTGAAAAGAAGTGGCACAGCGCTGTCATCGGTAAAGGTGGGACCACACTCAATGCGTGAGTTTTCCTTGTGCTGTCAAGGTGATGGGTGTTCATACAGCGTGCGTAGGATTATCGGCGAGGAGAAGGCATTGAGCATCAAGGTTGGTACTGAAGCAGGCGATCAGTCAACGGAAGACATTATCGTTGTCCGAGGTGCAAGCGCTGAGGTCGACCGTGCCGTTAAAGAAATCCTGAAAATCGTCGAGGACGCCAAAGACGATTTGATCCTTTCCAGCTACGTATGTCCATTTTGTCATCCGTCAGCACCCATAGGCTCACACGATGTCGTTTGAAGTCGGTCGGGTTTGAAGTCGACCGCGAGTACGTGGGACGCATCGTCGGCTCGCAGGGATCAGGTGTCAACAAGCTTCGCGAGTCGCTTGGCATAAAGATCGACTTTTCAGATGATGGTGACGAGACTAAGGATGCGAACAAGAAGAGAAAGGGGACGGGTCTCAAGTCAAAGGTTACGGTGCGCAAGACCTCACAACCCGCGCAGGTTGATGACTAAGTTATCGGGCTAGATTACTGGCCGCAAAGAGAACGTTGAGGAGGCCAAGCGCCGCGTTCTGTCCCAAGTGGAGCGCCTGGTACGCACAATCCTTCACTTAACAGAGTTCAAGTTAATTGCGCACCCCTACAGGCGGACGAAACCTCGGAAATCCTGAAAATACCTGCTCAATACCATTCTGGGTTAATTGGCCATAGCGGCAAGTATGTTATCCGGCTCGAGGAGAAATACAATGTCAAGATCACGTTCCCGCGTTCGGCACCCGAGAGCTCAGAGGGTCGGACGCGCGAAAATCTCAAGCCAGATGAGGTGTTCGTCAAGGGTGGGAAAAAGGGTGTCGCTGGCGCGAAATCTGAGCTTCTCGATGCAGCAGAATTCGAAAAGGAGTCCAACAACGTCGTCCAATTCACCGTCCCTGCTCGTGCTATCCCGCGCATTCTTGGTAAAGGTGGTTCCATAATCAACCAGATCAAGGATGATACCGAAGCTGCCATTGACCTGGATAAGGCTGAGGACAGGAGTGAGGCAACTGTCACCTGCCGCGGGAGCAAGAAGGCCATCAATGCAGCCAAGGCAGCCATTCAGTTAATCGTAGACCAGATCGGCGAGGAAGCTACAGAAGTTTTTACGATTGAAAACAAGTTCCACAGAGCGCTTATTGGTGGTGGTGGCCAAGGGCTGAGGAGCCTCATCGTTCGCTGCGGTGGGCCTGCAGACCCGAAGGTTCAGGCCGGACTTGTTCGATTGTGCGCACTTTCCCCCTTTCTCATTACTTTGTGGATATTAACAACGGATATAGCCCACGACCCGGAGAGGAGCCGAAGGACGAGGTCCGCCTGCGCGGCGAACCCTCGCTCATCAAGAAATTGAAAGCTGAGCTTGAGAAAGCTACGGCAGATCTGCGTGACCGCATTGTATTTGGCATTCAAGTTCCTGCAGCAGCCCATAGTGCCCTCATTGGCCGCGGTGGTCGCAACTTGATCAACTTCCAGAATGAGTACAATGTCCAGGTGCAGTTCCCCGGGTCAAATTCTTACAGGTCCACTGGAGAAGCAGAGAACGCTGAGGAGCTCGGTGATGTCGCACCCGAAGAGTTGGTTAAGGTGATGGGACCCAAGGCTGCGGTCGAACAGGCTATTGAGCAACTCAAGGTTCGTAGTTCACCACGAAGTCAGGGAATGTGCTCACACCGCAGCAGGCGCAGGCCAACAATGCCACTCCACAGGAGAGCATCACCGATACCATCTCTGTTCCACTAAAGTACCACGATGCCGTGACGCGACAAGGCTCGATTTTCCGCACTCTTCGTACCTACGGCGTGGAAGCCGAGCCTTCTACACAGCCTTCCCGGTCTGCAACGCCTTCTCGTCCGCCGAACTCTGCGACGCCAGCGGCGCGCGTCGACGATGTCGAAGAGAACGTCACTGAGGCACAGTGGGAGGTCGTCGATAACTACACGGACGCTGAGGAGGGCGAGTCGTCGTGGACCCTGAAGGGACGCGACCAGGGGGGCGTCGATAAGGCCAAGACCACGATCACGCAAGCGATTGAAAAGGCGCAAGCGGCGACCCACGTCGGTTTCCTTACACTTCCGGATCGCTCGAGCTTCCCACGCATCGTTGGTGCCAAGGGCTCCAACATCGCGCGTTTACATGACATGACGGGCGCTCACATCCTCGTTGGGCGTGACCATAGCACCATCACCATAACTGGTACGTTTTACCCATTTATCCATTTCTCATATGGAAGAACCGAAATTTTTGCAGGCTCTGCGTCCTCGCTGGAGGCCGCAAAGGAAGCCATCCTGAAAACGATCCACGGCCCTCCTCGCCAGAGGCGGGGTTATTGATCATCCTACATATGACGACACTACCTATCTATCAGGAGGTATCTTACGGGAACAGATTGGGTCCAGATGATTGGAGGGAAACCCGGTGGTCATTTAAAGTACATCTTCATTGTCATTTAGCATTGAAGAAGCCATGTCATTCTCACGAAAGATGAATTAAGACCATAAGTAAAAGAACAGGGTCATGAGTCTAAATCATCGGTTCCTCACCAGCATCCTCCATCGGGGCTCCATCAATATCGTCATCTAAGGGCGCACCGTCGATGTCGTCCTCCAGAGGCGCGCCATCTATATCATCGTCCATAGGCGCGCCATCGATGTCATCCATAGGCTCGCCATCGACGTCATCAAGAGGCTCCCTGTCGACATCACCCAAGGGCACCCCATCGATGTCACTCTCCTCGTCCATTGGCGCTTCACCGCCATCGTCCTGGCCGGTTGGCGCCTTGGAGTTCTCCACCGGTTCCTCTGCGGGCTTGAACGAAGAGGTTTTGAAACGGGAGACGGGTGCTGGGGCATATTCTTCGACCACGACTGGGGTTTCCTCGACCTTCGGCGCTTCTTCCTGTACCTGCCCTTCGATCCTCTGTCTCAGGTGCAAGGTAAACTCTGGCGGAAACACGATCCAGTCCTCCCAAATATCGAGCACGGTAGTGATTTGGCTCTTGAACGTCTCGGCGGTAATACGACCCGGAAATGAATGATAAATCGTGGAGAAGTGGTCGAAGACGAGACCCAGTCTGCTTTGAAATTCCTGTCGGAACTTCCACGCCATGGGTAACGGTGCAGCCGAGTTGTGTAAGATGTCACAGATGAGATGTAAGCGGGAAAGCTTCCGAGGTACAGGCGTCCCGTCAACGACCAGGGAGGCAACGATGATATCGGCAACCTGAGGATTGCGTTAGGAAATGTACAGAGCGTGTTGATCCCGTCGGTACCTCATTCGCAGCTTCTGCGTGTTCCAAACTGAAGGCCATGCACCGGGCGAGTTCGCCACGGGAGCCACTCAACGACCGAAGCATAGCCTCGAAACGTTTTCGAGCCAATTTCCCAAGCTTTGTCTTGCGTGTACGTTCCTTCTCAGACTCTTCAGCAGAGTCTGTAGAAAACACGCTATTGTAGCCCTTGACACAATGTCAATCCACTTCATACAGACGAGAAACGAACATGTTCTCACCTCGTCCTCAAATTCTGGCTCTACAAAGCCTTCCTTATCCACTAACGACTGATAAAATCTGTGCTTCCTGTGCTGCCAGCTCCGGGCAGTCAGGTAATGTACTGTTGGGGATGTGCGCTACACTCACTTTTGGATTTGTCAGGAAGGAATACCTTGGGTTCTCCTTCTCCATCTCCTTCAAGCTTTCTTCGTATTTTTGGCCATGGCCCTTCACTTCGGCCACGACGGTCCTGATAAAAATTTCCGTGACTTCATCATCGTCGGTCGCATGGCCACGGGGTGAACGGGGATCGCGAGGCGAAGTGCTACGCTTGCTATAACGGCCATATGCTCGCCTCGGAGAGCGGGAATATCGAGAGCCACGGCGAGGAGAATAGGAACGGCTGCGCGAACGTCTATCACGCCTGCGGTCGCGATCGCGATCGTACGAGCGGGAGCGAGAACGACGCCTTTCTGGTACTGGACTGGGAGAGCGAGATCTCTGAGACACTAGTGTATTATGCGGATCAACATATTGGCGCCTGGATAGAGAGGTAGTACTGACCATACATCGGCTTCGCAGCGATTGGAACAGCCTTGCTCCATCCAACTCGGAGTACAGACCCTCCCCAATCGAAACCGTCAAATTCTTTTAAAGCAGCCTCAGCGTCTTTCCGTCTCATAAAAGAGACAAATCCGCTAAGGCCAGAGTTTCTGTTGCGGCGAGCAGCCGTCATATCTGCCCCAGGCCCGATGACGCCGTCGCCGCGTGGCCACATAATTTTAACCTTATGGGCAATGAGCGGAAGAGCATCGAGAGAGACATAGACACTTACCGAGCCGACTGGGCCCATGCGAGCGAAGAAATTTCCCAGGCTTTGCTCAGTAACGTGGGGCGGAAGATTGGCAACAAAAACATTGGAAGTCTGTGCATCTTCAGTCAAGAGAAGATAAGGACGTAATCACCCAATTACCTCTGGGTCACCTCTGTCCTTACTTCCACTTTGCCCTTCATAGGCTAGAAAACTGATGAACTTATATTTTCCCATAACATGCAAGAACAAAACAAACCGGCCATAGCAGTCGCGGATCGGGCATGAGCTTCGGGAAGCAAAGTTAGTATTGACGGTGCAAAACTAGGCGCGAGCTTACAACTTCTAGCAAACCGAGCCTCGCGGTCCGCTTGATCCCTTTGTGACACCGTAATGAGTGGGGTGAATACATGTGCGAAATGCGGTTTGAGCTGACCTCTTGATCTCCTCCAAGAATGCATCCATGGCACGTTTTCCTTTCGGCCTGGGTACCATAGGAGGAGACGGAGACTATAGTCATATAAGCGTGGCTGCCCATATAAATAAATACGGGTTAGCGTACTTTGGACTGTTCAAATGCGCGCATGGAACGGGGTTGCGCGTGTGATCGAGATGGTCCTGATGGTGTGTATGCAGCACCAGAATCTCTTGATGAGCGCACGAAGCTGCTAGACTTCCCGCCTCGCCTTGCATTGCTGCTGTCTTCGGCATCGAAAGCATCCAGGAATTCGGCATATGCTTTGGCCGCGTGCTCCTCTTCTTCTTTTCGCTTGGCCTCCGCGGCCTCTTTCTCCTTTTCCCGTTTTGACTTTCTGACGGTACCTTGAGCGTATTGCGAGAGCTTTTGGTCATCCACGGTCTTTTGCTATTGCAGGAAGGAATAGTGAGCACGAAGGAACGGAAGGAGAAGTTCTATCCGTCGCACTGGAAACGAAGATTCGTCTTCATCGTTGTCAAAGAAAGCGGCGGCCAACCTAGACTTTGTTTTGTCCATAAGTGAAGAAAACGGAGACGACAAGGTTTGCGTTTGCGCCTACATAATTCAAAGCGCCGGGCACAACTGTCCTTGTCACGTGATTGTGTACCAGTAGCTTTCTCACAACCACCGCGCGTACACCCTGCTCATAACGTTCCCAGGCACCCTATATCATCTACGTGGTACGAGTTGGTGTACCACGTCTTCATGGTAGTAAACATAACCACATATGAAAGACACAGAAACTCTTGGGTGCAGTACTCAGACACAAGTTGGTTCCCACAAGCCGCCTGCTAGCTTACTGTCTTGGGACCACCCCATCCTTTTAATGACAACTCTCCTATTTGGCTGAACGCTGAGAACTCTGAAGAACTTCCAAACTGTTAACCCTATGCTCGGTCTCGAATGTGTTGAGCTATACAATGTTCTCCCCCTCGAAATATCAAGTCCGTATGGACACAACTCGAAGTACAGCTTACCCCCACCCCTGAAGGTCGTAATATTCGCAACAGATTCCGGAGCATTTCGGCGAGTCTGGGATACTACCTCGTGCCTCTCAGTGATATGCCATGTGGTGGACCGCTTCCTCGTGCCGCATGATCCCATTGCAAATGACTCTAGTGAAAGCTTGGATCTAGTCTACACTTCGTACGCCTTTCCACCGGAGAGCTATACATGGTCTTAAGCCAAATCCGGGTCTCGCCGTAGTTTCTGGTAAGCAAGAGACGGATTTAACAATACTCCTTGCGCCCTAGGACTCTACCCTCCTGCAGATTACGGGTAGTGGTACCCACCTCATTATGCGCTGGGTCACCTACATAAAGCCCTTACGTCTTTGCGACCTACGCCGCGCCAGTGGGATGGCCTTTTGTACAATATCAAGATTCTCATTATGTACCGGGCGACGGAACGGCATTGGAACACGCCTCGCTCCCTCTTTCAGATACGTAAATGCTCTGGAGGCCATCACAAGATGTGTCGCGGGGAATCTCACCACTGTCTTACGCCAATATATCAGCAGTCTCTGACAGTCTTGAGGCAACAGGCTCTTCATTCCCATCATTCCTCTTTTCTCGCTTGCCAATTTTCGGGTCCCGTTATGTTTCCTTCTACTCTATGATTCGCTGTGTCTAGATTCACAGTCACTCATCTCGACCGCGTTAGCAGGCTTATGAGAATGCAAACCGGCAATCAAGGTCCTCAATCTCGCCGATTATGACCTGTCACATCGGATATCGGAAGCATTCAGGATTGTTTCCGCCTCGTACGTCTCCTTTCTGTTGTTATGAAAGTTGCCTGAGGTACTAATACCGTGTGTCTTTGTGTTGCGGTATAGAGAAAAATATGGTCGTATGCCTGTGACAACAGCATACAGAATCACCCTATGGTTCTCCAACGAGCCTCTTAAGCGCCAATATTTCATAACTGTGTTATCGACATTCACGGGCCCACATTCCGTGAATGAAGCATTGTTATTTGATTAACCTAATGCAAAAGGTCGGACTGGTTACAGCAAGCAATGGAACGGTAAGTCGATCTTCGCCGAATAACTTGTCAACATGACTATACGTACTGGGCCACCTTCTCTTTCTACACGTTATTCGCGTCTTACATTTAGTTTGCCGTGCCTGACCTTTTTAATTGGCTGAAACAACTCTCGATACGCCAGGGGCTCAGCAGGGCCAAATAAGCGCATGTCGTGATATCGGTTTTCCTTGCGGTACATGGATCAGCTCTTTAGGTCCTCCCACGTAAATGCCGGTTTTCCGAACTGGCCAGATTGCGGGTGCCCTCAACACTCTCCTTCAGGGGAGTGGGGCGGTCAGCCAGATTCTTCTGAACGGCATTTGACAACGAGGAAAGCGTCACTCCTTTGAGTGCCCTTCTGAATAGGGGCATGAGTACATGATGCCATGAATTCCGGGTTGACCGCCTTCGTGCTGACATAATGACGCTTCCGTTCAAAGACATACAGTACAAAGTACTTTCAAAGACGTAACCGCTGACGCTACTGTAATCAGGAACATGACCGCCGGAAAGTATGTCCAGAGTAAGTTAGGTTTCAAGGGTACCGCCGTCAATGTTATTCACGTTATCACTCCAATTCGGCAATGGAGCGCGATCCTATGACCATTTCTGTGGGGCGGCTCTTTGCGAATCTTCTTCACGCTCGTCTGCTGTGTCAGCATCTCGGCGCTCTACTGCCTCAGCCTAGAGTTATTTTTGCATCTTCGACTCCGCAGTTCAGTGCTCTGGTAATGTCAAGGGTGTTCTGTATCACGGCCACACAGATTTGAAACAGGATCACTTCCCTTGACTGGCTGCTATTCGCGGATGGGTGGTGAACCTGTGGGCTTCACTCCGTTAACTACCACCCAGAAGGAACTATACTGGCAACTGCGTCCATAATTTCTGCTAGATGATCCGCGTCGTGTTCTAAACTTAAGCCGCAGCTACTCCGCCACCTGCTATATCCTGATCCTCGCACAAAAATAAGGTGTTAAGGTTCGCCCGTGCGTTTCAGTTCGGGATGGCCCGTGAGAACGAATAATCTCCCCCGCCAACACGTGGTGAACCCGATTATTGAATCAACGAGGCCGCGGGAGAAGACTTACACTAGCTATTGAGCTGTACACGTATCTGTCGCTGTTGGCTCTCCATTCAACGGCCCGTACTAGAACAAGTGGGTGATGCAAGAACATCCACCATTACGGAACCCCCACTTCTCGTTCTTTCGCCAGAAATTTTGGTTGAGTTTTGGGCCCTTTCGCCTCCGCGCTAAATTGCGGGCTGCCGGCCAGACGTGTAGGAAACCGCGCGACGTTATAGCCCACTCTCTGTTCCTTCATTATGTTGTGCAGGCGTTCCTGGTGGATGCCCCTCTTCTCGGGAGTATCGATTGCGGAGCGCCCCGCCCGCTGCAATACCCCGAGAATGCCCGGCGCTACCTTGACAATGGATCACACAAGTTGACCGGTGTACCGCCTCGCCCTGGCTGTACTATACGATTCACGACGAGTTTATTTTGGCAGTGCAAGCTGATGGCAACAATCCCCCTGCACAGCCTCTGGTTACTCCTACATTGACATGCGCGTGTCACCTCCGTTTACAAAACTTGGGCTCGACATTACTCAGAACGGTCAGCACTGCTTGTTCGCATTTCGCGGCAGACGGAAATGACCTTGCTGTTTTCCTGACGTGTGATTGCCCTTGGTTTAAAGTGAGCACCAACCCAACTGACATGCGGATATTTTGATAACTGAGATATACCGCTTGAGCTCAAGCCCGAGCTTGTATTGGCTTGCCAGACGAGCCACATGTCCACGTCCCAATCCTCGTGAGTTGGAGAGGCGGGGAAATTGTTGTCTACCTGTCCCGGATGTCGCCTTCCCGAAGTGCCAGATACACGAGACCCCACCACCAGAAAAGGCACCAGTGGGGGGTCTCAATAAGATCGCCGAAAGACCCATTGCACACGTCCCAGACAAACAAAAAATAAATTCAATATTCCTCTCCAAGTGCTCTTGTAGATCTGGTCGGCTAGAGTTTGTCGGTGCACTTGGGCTCACCCTCTTTCCGTGAGCGTGAGCGGCTCGACTCTGCACAAAATGCCTCTCCACACAGAGGCCGACCCGACCTCTACTCATCGCCTGTCATAATGGTCGCGCTTCGCCACCACGATTCCCTTTTGAGGTGACCCAAACGATGCGTAACAGGCAACCAATGGGTGACTAATGACCATGGGGAGAGTTGGGGGCTACTTTCGCCGCAACGAACGTCGCGAGGCCCCATGCTGGCGTATACGCAACGAGCCCGTCGGGCAATACCGGGCAGTACCCGTGCGCGGTGAGTTAACATCCCGGGTCCATCTCGCATAGCGTCCGACACGTTGCGGCACGAGAAACAGGAACTGGGAGATGCTTCGCGACCGCACCACATGGACAGCTCTCCGCGGGCGGCCTTTGTTTCCTCGAATGATGATGTCACGAACCCGTCTTCCCACACAACCCCCCTCCCACCCCTTATAGAGATGTGGTGCAGAGAACTCATTCACGCGAAGACGAGACGCCCCGATTTCACGGCATCTATCTATTTTATTTTTTCGAAGTTGTGCGGGTAGTACCGCCCTTGTCTCTCGTTGCGAACGTGCGTTCGATAATACTTCGCGTTCCCCCCCTTCCCTTCTTTTCGCGTGGAGACTCCGCACACACGCCCTACCCAGGCGCCAATATCGGCGTTTTTTTTTCTTCTTTCCCGTTATCATGGGCATTTCCGAGTCTCTGTCGTTGGGTCATGCATGGTACTTTTTTCCCACCGTTCAGCAGGCACGAACACACTCCGTCCCGTTGAGCAGAGCGCCGAATGGGCGTCACTACAGTAGCGGAAAGTTGCGGGGAGCGTCAAACGGAATACACCAGCAATCTGGTTCTGGCACATCGCTACTAGTGTACAAATAAGGTTGGATAGATAGAGCAACAAGTCATCGTCGTCGTCCGGAGTCATGAGCTTGGTCCGCGGACGGGGGGCGCAGACTGTGATCAATCATGGGAACAGTTCGCTTGGCAGTGGGCCACAAAGGAAGTGACTCATCCCATCCCAAGACAGGGACGGACTGTATTTGTATTTGTAGTTGGCACATCAAATGCATCAAATTCCACATTCCAGAAACAGAAAACTCCGTCACCCACGGGACACAGACAATACGTGGTCCCGGAATCCGGAGAGAAGATTAATGATAACGCAACTGAAGCAGCGCCCGATCAATGGATTTCATGATAGATGTGGCATCTGCCGTATTGTACTGCTCCAAACTCTGCTCCAACCAGCGCTGCGGAACTTTTGCTTTGGGAAGGCCGCTCGGGGATACTTCGAATATCCTCCTACACCCGCCAGAAGTAAGACGGAAGGAGGGGATGGTGATATTATACAATAGCGCTCGTAAGTGGGAAGAGCTATGATAGATATATGACGCGAGTAGCTGCCATACCCGAGTGTACAGTATCCAGTTGAAATCTGCATGGTATGTACAAGATGTAGGACAGCGGGTGAAGGACTGACGAGAAGAGGTGTTAAAGGGAGGAAAGTTATGTGTAGGAAGGCGGTGAAAGAGAGGTGAAGGGAACGAGGCGAACAACCGATGACAGAGATTGAATGGATGTAGATGTGAACGGGGCGGAGAAGATGCTGCGATGGGCCATGCACTGTCACATTGCTGAGTGGAGTGGTGTTTATAAAATATATGCTGTGGTAAAGAGTCCGTCATCGTTCGACATTCGGTGGCTGTCCACGCAGGCAGATGGTGGTCCATGAGTCATGGGCATTGGACGAAAGGGTATTCCTCCACCGGGGTAGCCCGCGATGTGGCGTTCGGTGTGTTGTAGTTTCCATTCTTGGTGTAAAATATGACACTTACAGGGGTGCGCGTGATGTAAAGGAACTAATGAAGGAAATTGATGATGTGAGGAAAGCATCTGTGGTGGAGCGAAATACGCCTGGTCCTTGAGCTATTCACATGCCTCACCATACCAGGTGAGTGCCGGAGTGCGGCGTGGGACAATCACACGTAGTATCTCGCCGTCAAACTCTGCGCGAACCTGGCCGAGGTCGGCATCATACCCAAATGAGATACGTCTTTCGAAGTGACCTGTGTCAACGTTCTGTTCAAAATCCTCGACGATCATGTACGGGTAATGGTAGCTTACCACCATCCGGCTCCCATGAATCAGCAACAACGTGCAACACGCGCCTTCTCCTCGCAGCTAAGGTTCTGAAGAAAGGAAGCAATATCGATTGAATTAGCGAGCAAGCTGACGTCACAAAACCGATAACAGACATTGCATCACGCCTGAAACCCGGCAAACGAGCGATTAGCCTGTACTCTCCCGGTGAGGTCTCCACAGCGATCCAGCTATCCGGAGGTGGTGGCGCATCGCTTAAGAAAGGTTCATGGGGAGCACGAGAGTTGCGGGCTATGCTAGAACGGACAGGTGGCGGATCTAATATCGTTGGGGGGGCCGGAGGAGGCAGGCCGCGAGTTGCAAGAGCCGGGGAGGCTGGCGAGGGGATGCGAGTGACTCCCGAGTTGGGAACAGGCTCGGAAAATGGACGCCGAGAATTTCTGCTAGACAAGGCTTCGGAAGGGGAATATGGGGGAGGCAGAGAAGACCAAGTCTGAACAGATCCGGACGATGAAACTGGTCGTGATGTAACTGCAGTCGTTGGTTCCGCTTGCTGCGTGTTCATGGGCGGCTGATTCTGAGTCCACGAGGAATCATGATCAATGGAGTCCGATGGTATCGAATCCTGATCTGACCCTGAAGGACCCATACGGGAGGGAGTGTTGGAGGGCATTCGTGTGGGCAGGGGGAAGACACCGGTACAGTTCCTGTCAATCCAATCTAGAGAGGAAGGATCGTGAGGTTGCAATTTTCCAAGGGGTCCGACAGGTGGCTGTGAAGTGTCGCCCAGGGAGGAAAACGGTCGATGTGTAGGTAGAATAGTATTGGAATAACTCCGTGCTGAGGAGGGAGGTGTGTTGCAGGACTGAGCCGCAGGATTACTGGTCTCATAAGACTCCGCAGGAGAGACCTCTGTTACTGGATTAGTTGAATGGGTGCCAGCGCCGCTGCTATGGCGATCGAGAGGTGGCATGGGTAAAGGGCGGGATGCACGGGTTAGAGACGAAGGACGAGATGCATTGTTCGGAAGGTGTTCATCCACGTTTTCATAAGCTGGCGGCGGCTGGTCCTGTCGCGCCAGTTTTGCGACATCGACCACGTCTGTCGACGGCTGAGACTTAAATCGTTGAGCTAATTGAGTTGGTTGTTGTGGGGTTGAGTGATGAGAGTGAGCTATGCTTCGTGGCGAGGGTGTCGATTCCAGCGAGAACGGGATGGAAACTGGTTGTTGCGGCGTGTCGGGAGAAGTTGGCGTCTTGGAGTGATCGGTAGACTGGGAAGAGCCTGTGGGTGGAGGGGAGAAGGATGCGTCAATAAGAGGAATGACGGAAAAACGTAGTCAAAAGTAAAAAATAATTCTGAATAAAAGGATCATCGCATGTCATGAATATTTGAAAATAAAAAATTATAAATAAACCCAACCGATCGGGAGATCCCAGATTACGTAGTATCCCCGCGGGTGTACCTTTACGGCTCGGCGCACACCCATGAGACTCCGATGATGCTCTCATAGTTGCCCTCCCGCTCGTATCCTCCACTCACATCAAACAGACTCCAATCAGATGTGTGGCGGGAATGGCATAGCAACTTTGAAAACTATGTTTTAGGATTCGCTCACCATGTACCCCACTCAGTTGCTTCTCGTCCTCGTTCTCGTCCTCCCCTTCGGGCTCCCAGTCATCTAGCATCACGACGTCCTCTTCGAGCCTGTTGATCATAAGCCCCAGTTTTTCAGCAGGATCGTGATGTTCCAGATGTTGGGGGACGGGTCGGGTCACACTTAGATGACTGAGACTACCCCTCTGAGAAGATGTGCAGGAAGAAGAGGCAGAGCTTGTGGCTGAGGAGTTCAATGAAGTGGAGGGAGACAGCGGTGGGGTCGAGTGCCTGTCAATCGTATGATTGGGCAGAGAGGACATAGGTCACGAATGTTAGACGGTGGGTGACCAAGAGAGAAAGGGATGCGAGAGGAGCGTAGAGGAGCAGAGAAGAAAATGAGAGGTGGAGTAGTGCGCCGCAGCCGCGGGATGCGTGGGGTCGGGTTGCTCGCCCATATCGCTCTTTTCTTGGTCCGTTATCCGTGTCGTGACGTCATCCCAGTATGGGACTACCCGTCCCAATTTACTGACTCCAATACCACCTCAACTGTGGCAATCTGTCCTGGTGATCCTTGGTCGTCTAAACTCCGCACCAAAACGAATCCATGGGACCCTATTTCCCCACTTATCTTTGGCACCTTCACCAAGCCAACGATCCGATCCAAGTGCCAGTGCACCCTTTCTCCACCCCTTGATACCCACCCAGTAAAAGGTTTTAAAAATATAACTGATTTAATTAATGGTGAATTCCTTTTGGTGGATTGATTCGTCACTTATGCCAAATCGGAGAAACAGCGCCCGCGCCTGCATGCTGTCCACCGCTCCATTCAAAGCAAAAGTGGGGATACCAGATTCGCAAATTTGTGCAACATGTGCCTTAGCTCTGAACTGCCGATCGAACCTCCTGGGACGACTCCAAGGATTACAAACAAAGGCTCTGTATGCGCATTGATCTGAGGTGAATTCGGGCTACTGTGGGTCTGAATTAACGCTATCAACAGCGTTGTGAGTTGTGAGCGCTGGCCCACTTGGTGCTTATTGCACAACTCTAGCTATTAATGGGTTTGGCGGTCATGCATTATTCCTGAAGAGCACACGGTAAGTAGAGGCAGGTCCGTGATCAGAATGTGATGCTCAGATGTTCTCAACGACCCGTCTTCGCCTTATGACAGCGCCCCTGACATCGACGAGACACGGCCCTCATACCTATCATTTTGCCACGGCAGCAGGTCCGGGATTTATCAGCTCCCACCATGTCTCTAGGCTATCCTCGGCTTTGAAGCGCCAATGGGATAAAAAATATTTGTGGAGTAAACGCTGATAGATAACCATAAAATAGCAGTTACAACCACGGCCATTGCGGCAAACATTTGTGGGTGCCATCACTCATACACTTCCTCGTACTCCATCGGTTCCGCTTTGGGCGCGGAAACGCGGGAGGTGGATATCATCTTCCTGAGTTGGCGGACTATCGGTAAGCGTTAAAAGTTTTTTCTTGCAACAGTCTCTGTGTCTTGGTCACATTGAAAACCCATCCAGTGCACTCTTATCTGGTGAAGTCTACTCTTTTCCTCGTCCCTACTCGCTTGACGTCCAAAGCGGCGGCGATCGATGTGGTATTGGGCAGGTCTGTCAAACTGTTACCCGTGACAACAGCTCACCCAATCTATGGAGTGTCCAGGAGGGCTTTGTTGATAGAAAGCGCTTGACCCGAGGGATTGCTATCATAGAAAAGAGCAACGGAGCCGCCGCAAGAAGGGATCCGGTTCCATTCTGGTATCGCGCAATGGCTTGCGAGAATGTGTCCCCGAAGTAGCTCTCATTTGTCCGCAGGCGCTTGGCGAACCGTGTGCTGCTGCGGGATACCGGAAGCTTCGCTAGGACTCATGCCATCCACCGAATCCTCGCCGCGTGCTTTCGGCAGCTGGCGATCACGTCAGTCGCGATGCCGTTTATCGTAACTCATGTAGGGCAGAGGCGTGCGTGTTGTACACTGGTGCGCATGGGGGTGGATCCTCGTTAACGTGATATGCTATATCTTGATAATTTGAGGCACGAACAAGCTATTTCTACGCTGGCCACTACACCATTTTCCCACAGGAACATGTGTCAACTGGACCCGGGAATTGACTTTTCATGTTAGAACTGTAAAAAATATCCGGTGGGTAAGACAAGTCTACATTGTCCCCTGCCACTGTCCTCTGTGAAAGATTCAAAATATAGCCTCAGTCATCTTGCTTGTAAAAGAACAATTCCCGGACCGGCACTGCAAGGCAGTGTTTTCCGTCAAATAAAACTTGAAGAAAACTCTGTGGAGTGTGAACCACTTATCATAGGATTATTTTTCTGAAAACCCTTAGAAAGAAGAGTTTGAGTCGTCAAAAAAATGAGTTTGAATGTTTTTTCGAGTAACATGATAACTTATTATTGTAGTGCCCGCCAAAAGAGCTGGGAAAATCTCACATGATCTTTTTTGCTCGGAAAATATTCAAACTTTTTTTTGACAACTTGTGCTCATTTTATGACAACTCAAACTCTTTTTTTTTTGAGGTTTTTCAGAAAAATAAACTTCGATAAGAGTTAACACTCCGCAGAGTTTTCTCCGGGTTTTATTTGACTGAAAACTCTGAGGAGGCAACCACGTGATCGTGGTGGGGAAATTATCGTAAACTTGCCATGCTTCCTCTAGAAATAGCCATGATCCGTAGACCCACGGAACGAAGGCGAAGCTGTACTAATACAATGCCTTTTACAGTGTTTGTCAGAGTGGTTCGATCGAAGGTAACCTCTTCTTGGTGGGGAATGATCTATCAATATGTTGTATACTAAGTTAGATTAGAAACCGTACGAGTGTGTATGACATGATCCCTGCTCTGTCGCGCATAGGTTCGCGTGTCAAGACTTCACGGTGCTCTGGTACTGAGGGAGATAAATAAAAGCTTATCGCACCCCAGTGAAAATACAAAGCTCGGGGCTCTTCCGGCGTGGAGCTTGTAGTCCTCACTATGTGCACGCTAAGCCCACAAAATTGTAACGTGTTAATATGACAACGCAAGTCGTCAATATCAAGAGCTAAAGCCTTTGACATTGAGGCATGTAGATTGAACAGACGTGAATGGAAAAGAAAAAGGGATCAATGCCGCTGCCGGTGTAGTGCTGCACTGGCATGTCGTACTAACTTACGCTCGTCTTAGCACCGGCGTCTGATAAGCTCACTGATTGAAGTTAACGTAAACTTGAGCATGATGTCCCTGCCCTGGTTTCAGGTTTTCATGAGCGCACAGGGCTGGTTGAGCGGCCAGGAGCTCCAGTTCCCAGAGGCGAGGGAGGCATGACTGGAATGCGAACCGGCTGACCCCGCACCAAGATGCCCGCCAATTGTCAATTGTAAAACAAACGTTGTCTATTTGTTCTCAGCCCTCGACGTCACATCTTCCCCTCTTCCCCTCGTACTGACCGAATCTACTATACACACTCGTAGACCATGTCCTTTATGTGGCACAAGGACCACAGCAATACTACAGAGCGACAGGGTGATAGGTTAAGTTAACGAGGCAGTGTAAGGACTTGGGTCCTTGGCAAGTTCGAAGGCGGAGTCGATTCCGCAAGAAGGGGAAGGAGGAGAAGAACGGGAGACAACCTATCTGGGGCAGCGAAAATGAGACTAGGACGATAGCGACTAGACTACTTGCTTCACTTCTTGCTTGCTGACCTTCGAGTGTCCATGGTAGGACCTGACCCGAGGTAATTACCACACTAAAGATGAAGGGGAATGGCAACTCGGCACTGATTCTATTCAGCAAGAGAGTAGGGAGTAATGTACAGGAGAGACCAGTGCTACAGGAGAGAGATTGTAAGCAGGGGGAAAAGTGGAGGGGAGTAAGAGTAGAGTGGGTGGCAACGCAATGAAGGCGAAAAAACAATAATGGGAACCGAACGTGTAAGCATAGAGGAAGCCAGACAAAGGCAAGAGCGGAGCGGGGTGCACAAAGGGGTTGCAAGGGAGGGCAAGTGGGGTAGAGGCCCAAAGCCGTGCTGGTCCAAGATGGCTGAGGGAGGTCGGAAATGTGGTGGCCTTACAGCAGATAGATGATGTACCTACTACTTCTAAGGCAAGGAAGATACAAGACTTCTCTGTATGCAAGACTCCGTTGTCAAATGTCATCCGACCTCGGCCTAGAGTCGATGGGAGATAGCGCTATATTATTACCATCAAGAGTTGGATTCCAGGCTCCGTGTTCCGCATCATCCGCGAGCCTCGTTCCAGTCAGTTGCGGACTGTGGCTATATTGTGCCGTATCGGGGAATATCGCTGATCCGGTAGTTGGATGGCCGAGGTCTACTACCTCGAGTTCACTAAACTCCTCAGGGGGGGAGAAGAGGAGAAGTTGAGGTCGGACAATCAGGAATATAATGACATTGATCGCGCCTGAGAAGTTGAACATCATGACAGCAAAAAAGGCAGCCGCCGAGGGCACTTTCTTGTGACTGGATAGCGACCAACGGACAGCCGAGAGCGGTAGGACCACGAGGGAGTACCCAAGTGGGTAGCTGGGAAACTTATGAGCGGCGTTTGCGACAGAGGGGCTACGACTTACAAAAGCATTCCCAACGCAGCTCGCCTCTGTGGGTACCCGTCATCGGACTCGCTGAGGCGAAACTTGTACCACTTCTTAGGGTCGATCGACAAGCGGCCCTTCGTCCAGAAATAGAGTGGGATGTACATTATCACCGAGGTAAATAATGCGATCCAAATCCAGACATATTCCCCGCCTAAGCGTTCCACGTTGTATTTGGGACTAATCCAGCACCAATACTAGCCATACAGCGTCAGTGGTACGACGTGACGGTGAGAAAATCGGAAATATGTACAGGCGAAGGAGTCTCAAAGTTCTTGTGAACGCCATTACCTATACCAACCCAGAGCGCAACGAAAAGAGATGCGAGGGCAACTATGCCAAAAGCAAAGCAACGTGCTTCAATTCCTATTTTCCACAGAGCCACTACGAATGTGTGGACGGTGATTATCTGGTCCGTTGTATATCAGTGCTCTGAGAAGCCAACCACGGCAAAAGAAGGTACCTACGAGAGTGAACAGTGCAACCCCAAGCTCACCGATTTGCTGAATAACGCCTTGTGCGGTGCAATAAGGGCCCCCCGTGACGATCCCGTTGTGGGCCCATCGAACATCGAGGATACCGCCCAAGGCTTGCAGAATATCATACGCAAAAAGGGAAAGCTGTCACAACTAAAATGAGATCACGAGGGGCTGTGAAAATATTGAGCGGACCATGTAAACGTCAGGAGGCACTCGCAGTAACTTCCAGTCACCATTTGGAAGGGCCCTTCGATAACGTAGCACATTTCTCTGCACGGTTCACATCAAGGTGGACACTAGAAAGACAAGCTTGGATATACCCCAATCAAAACAAGGACGACGATTACAGCTGCGAGACTGAGGAACGATGCCTCTGCCGTCAGCTGTGTGTGACTTTAATCTAACCCGTTAAACCTTGCAACAGATAAGAGGACGCTCACAGCCAAGCCGATGCTCTGACCATGTGTCAAGCAAGTGATAGTGGGGTTGTCGGTTACTAGGGATTGTTGATACTGCTGTGCATTACAGACAGTCCCATGGACACCGTCGAGTGCTGACATCCTTGTAGATGGGTTCAGGCGCAAAGGAACCACCTGTTGTTGGGATTAGACTATCGGACCCTTCGAGCTTCCGTCTGATCAGGAGGGGCTGGGATGTCAGAGTGAAGGACATGGGAAGGGGACGTGTTCCGCACATTTTAAAGGGTGGTCGAAGGGCGCGCAGAATCATTTAGATGTCGACGTTGATGTGGGAGCATTTGAAGAAGACATGCATACAACCTAAATCGTCCATCCAAGCTGCGAGCTGTGTTTGTTGGTGGCGGCCTCAGTGGAGGTTTCAGGTTTGGCTTGGCTCAGATAGTTCCTGAACGATAGGGCATTTCTATTAAAATCTTCTCCATGCAGCTTTAGCGGCCTTCGGTGCCGTTCCTGCACAGGCGGGTTCGTCCCCGTCCAACCATCCAGTTTACTGGTGCGACTGGTGCGACCGCCAATTTTGAAGTCGTGGGATCAATCTAGCCTCGTTAGCGCGCAACAGGTACGCTAATTTCTACCTATTGTGTCCTTTATAAACTGACACGTCGGTTCAATTGCAGCTATTTCTAGGCACCACGAATAAGTTTACATCATCGACAAGACGGAAAGCAATCCCGCCCCGATCCATGGCCACCCTGCCTAGGCAGCTGGTACGCAATCACATCCGGGTCTCACCTATGCGAAGGCTATCCCGATGGAACATCGTCATTGTCCAGAGTTTTCAATCTCCAGAAATTCGGCCAGGTCCATGGACATCATCACGAATACATTTTGTGCGGCGCGAGGTTCAGCCTTCTGTTGGTAGTCTGTTTGAACCTGAGGCAGGGTGGGAACGTTCTGGGTAACGGAGCGTGGGTAAATGTCGGGGGTAATCAAGCCACAACTTATGGTGGGACTACCGCCATGAGCCAGAATGGGGGTCCACCTAATCATGATCCGGATGATGGTGAATCGTAAGCCCCTATGGTGATAAGCTTATGAATGGACGATGTGCCTACTAATGGTGGCGGTAAGAATATGTGTAGGAGTCTCGAAGTTCTTATGAACGCCATTAGCTATACCAACCCAGAGCGCAACGAAAAGAGATGCGAGGGCAACTATGCCAAAAGCAAAGCGACGTGCTCGAATTCCTACTTTCCACAGAGCCACTACGAATGTATGGATGGTGATTATCTGGTCAGTTGTAGCATCAGTGTTTTGAGAAGCCAACCGCAATAAGGAAAGGTACATACCAGAGTGATCAGTGCGACTCCGAGTTCACCGCTCTGCTGAATAATGCCTTGTGCTGTGCAATAAGGGCCCACCGTGACGATCCCGTCGTGGGCCCATCGAACATCAAGGATACCGCCCAATGCCTGCAGAATATCATACGCAAAAATGGAAAGCTGTCACAGAAAGATCAGGCAAAGTCCCAAAGGGGAAATCACAGTTTTGGGCAGGTGATCTGGCGGGCGAATCACAGTGACTTCGTCTGTGCCCCGAAAAAAAGCGGAAAAGTCGACGATCACCATAAATGGTATCCCGCGACGACTGCCAAATATGGTATTCCGCGCTCGAGCGCGGGGAAATTTTTCTTTGTCAGACTTCTGGTTGTGGGCAGCAGCGAGCATCCTCAGGCTCGCATTGTGTTGTCGACATCACATCCAAGGGCAGCCGGCCATGTCCTTCAGGTATGGCACCTTGGTACGGCACCACTGTCATCAATCCCGCCCTTTTCCGACTGTCATCCAATCGGCCAGTGAAAGGTGTCGCGGCAACATGGCACCTCTAAGTGCGCTTTCTCCCACCTGCACCGTGCACGACAGCTGGTTGGGACTTTGTTCCGTCCTCAGGACAAGCTTGTGAGGAAGTTGCGGCCAGGGAGCCTGCCTCTGGCCCTGCCCGAACTCAGAGGAGGTCCCACATTTCAGGTGGTGAGCGGTTGAGACTTGCGCCGTCTCGTCGCGCTTCCCTTGCCGACACACCTTCGACAGATGGAAGACGATCTGCATAGTGAGTCGAGGCTGGCTGTGTTACAGGACCTCCCCGTTTTCTGACCTGATTTTCCTCAGCTCGAAGCACTCGGTTGCACTGTTGAAGGACGCTTGCCAGAAGAGGGGCCTCAAAGTCAGAGGAAACAAGGGAGCATTGATCGCTTGCCTCGAAGAGCACGACGCCGTCTCGGGTGCAAGGTAGGTATCTTCTTCCACTCCCTGTCGCCCCGTGCTCATGTGAACTAAAAGTCCTGCCGCTCAAAACAACCACGAGCGCGCACTCAGCCCCGGGCTTGCCGAAAAGGGTGCACGCGAGCTGCAAGAGTCGTTCGAAAGTGCGGCGTGTGGTGAAGATGGAGGTGACGACAAGGAAGACAACGGCAGCGATAACGGCAACGGCAACGACAGCAGTGATGAAGACAAAGACAGGGACAAAAACGGCGAAGGTGACGACGATGGAGGCGGCGTTCCTGCTGCGATGGACGACAAAACGCCGGGTTCGTCCACCTCGACTACTACACCCCTACAGCCCCGTGTCTCTGACACTCCCTGTCTTTATCGCACAGCCTCGTCCTCCAAAGCCTGGGTGAGTGTAGCGTGCCCAGGAAAGTCTGTGACGGCACCGTATATTGACCGGTCTTCCACACGCAGATTGACGAGTATATCCCACATGCCCGGCGAAAGAGTGGGCGCCAGACTGAGAAGAGCGCGCGCTCTCCCTGGAAGGTGAACCCGCCCGCGTCTTGTTTGCTGGATCTGGGACCTGACGGTTCGTTGTCCAAGTGTGGCGACCCCGGAGCGACGACAATGTACGTTGTTCCCATTGATATCACGAGACCGACGGCACGATTCATGGCTTTCACACCAGGCACGACAAAAGTGGTCCCAGTACCAGTCCTTCAACAGGCGCATCGAGGAGAGTGTGACGAACAGCAGGACGGCACTGCAAGCCATCCACGAGCTGGATGACCTGCGTGGCTCCCGAACCCTTCCCCAGCTCCGTCGTGAGCTCCAACCGAAAGGACGGAGGAAGAAGCGAAGCCCTCCAACAAAAACGAACACCATTGCGACTGCAGGAAGCACTGACGACGACCAATCGACAGTGGCGTCCTTCCTTCCTGGGGATGACGTCGCAACGGAGGATTGATACTCCTTTCTCCCTCTCTCTTGCTTTCCAAAACACACTAACTTACCTCTCCCCTCCTCATAGTAGCTAGTGCCCTTACAGCACTCGTATTACAATGCTTTCACATGGTTCTCGTTAAAGTAGGCTACCATCTGTTAATGAATTGTACATCAATGTAATCCTACACGCTTTGATCACCGCCGTCGAGAGAATGCAGGAACATTCGGTGCGCGAGCCCGGCGATGGAGGGCACTGAGTGCGTGCGGCGAAAAAGTGGGCGCAACACGATGTGCGCGCTGGCGAGAATGCCGGAGTTGACGCGCCGGTTTGCGATGGCGTCGGCACGTCAGATTGGTTGCGCGTGCGTGCGTGTGCGCGTGCGCGCTTGGTGGGTGCCACAGAGGTTCATCGACTGCCCCCAGCCATGGGGAGCACGGGTCGGTTGGCGAATGGGGCTGTAGGGGGACGTCGACCCTCCGAATGTAGGTAGAGCTGGAGATGTCCTTAGGAACTGTGTGTACAGGTGATCTTCCGCGAATCTAAAACGGCCTGGCACGATAAAGTGGTCGAGATAGGCTATTTGAGCAGACCAGGTATTCGGATACATCTTAAGAAGGCTTTCGTACGCTTCTTTTATCTCTTCGGGGTCTCCAGAGTCTTCAACAAGTCGTACGAGCTTGTTCCATCCCTCTGCGTTGTGGGGGTTTTCGCACAAGCTAGCTTGAGGTGCATCCCTTTCAGAAACGGGACTGTGACGGGTATGGGCCGCGGCTCCCCCTTCGTGAGTACTGGGGTGGGCTGAGGCTCCGGCTGGGGAGCAAAAGAAGCGGGTTGAGGGGTGGGTGGCGCAATAGATTGGTGCCTCAGATGGGTTGCGCGCGCGCACGAGTGCGTGTACGTGTGCGTGTGCACGCTCGGTGGGCACTCCGGAGGTTCATCGAGTGCCCCACAGACGTGGGGTGCATGAGTCGTACAGCGAATGAGGCATAAGGGGTGGAGGGTGGCCTGGTCTGCACGAGCGAAGAGCAGGGCGATGGCCGGAGGAGGCACAGTCTGGGAGGGAGACAGCTGTGAGGAGGAAGGAAGAGGGAGGGAGGGCGTGGAGGGAGGGGAAGCCCTGGGCTTGCCTTTTGCAGCGGCGGCTGGTGAGGCTGCACGCTGCACGGCCCTCTGCACGTTCTTGCAGAGATGGCGCATCTTGAGCTTCGGCTCACCACCGGGAGAGATCGCTGGCGGCGGCCGGTCCCATGTTCACCACGCGGCGTGCCCCAGGCATATGGGGGAGACATCTCTGGCAGCACATGGAGCGGGCTCGCGGCGGCTGCGAGGGTACAAAAGACGGAGGACGACCAGGTCTGAGTCTCCGAGATGCCCCCCGATCGATCTGAGAGGAAGGACTCATCAGGCAGCGAGACCAGTGCCAGCGATGAGAAGAGGAATGGCAAATCTCGTATGAACGTCCGCATGCTCTGCTGCTCTGTTCCAAGAGAGCGGTTCGGAGGGAGGGAGGAGGGAGAGCAATGAGCTACGACCGAGTCTGGGTGAGCCCCCGATCGATCCGATAAGAGGGACTCACTGAGCGTGGCCGTGGCACAAGCGATGAGAAGAGGAATGGTTGCGAATCTCACACGAACGTCCGCACGCTCGAAGAGGGCGTGAGAGTGACCGTTTGGGGCGAGGAGGCCGCAGGAGAAGTCGGGCGGGCGCCAGGCAAAGTGGGCCTCCCGCCCGCGAAAAAGGCGTGATTTTTTGTGATTCGACGCCTCCAGAGTGTGATCTCGCGGGGCGAAAAGTGTGATTCGAGCGTACATTGCCCGTTCCCACCGGCCAAAAACAGTGATTTGGCGTATTGTTGACCGCGACTTTGCCCGGGCAAACTCCGAGCGCTGGGCGGTGGCCGTGATCTGGCGCGCGCCGTCGGAGCTCGAATCACGCAAATCACACTGAAACCACGTGGGGCTATGAAAATATTGAGCTGACCATGTAAATGTCAGCAGGCATCTGCAGTAACTTCCAGCCACCGTTTGGAAGGGCCCTTCTATAACGTAGAACATTTCTCTACACGGCTCTTGTTAAGGTGGACAGGCACTGCTAAGACGAGATTGACACACCCCGATCAAAACAAGGACGACGATTACGGCTGCGAGACTGGGGAACGATGCCTCGCCGTCAGCTGCGAGTAGCTTTAGTCTAACCCGCCAAACCTTACAACAGATAAGAGGATGCTCACAGCCAAGCCGATACTCTGACCATGTGTCAAGCAAGTGATGGTGGGGTGGGAGTTGTTCAATAGGGATTGTTGATACAGTCGATACTGCTGCGCATTACAAACAGTCCCATTGACACCGTTGAGTGCCGACATGCTTGTAGATGGGTGCGGGCACAAAGGAATCACCTGTCGTTGGGATTAGACTGTCGGACCCTTCGAGCTTCGGTCTGATTAGGAGGGGCTGGGATGTCAGAGTGAAGGACATGGAAAGGGGACGTGTTCCGCACATTTTTAAGAGTGGTCGAAGGGTGGCAGAATCATTTGGACGTTGACGTTGACGTGGGAGCATTTGTAAGGAAGAAGACGCGCATACACCCAACTTATAAATCGACCATCCAAGCTGGGAGCTGTGTGTGTTGGTTGCGACCAGAGGAGGTTTCAGGTTTGGCTTGGCTTGGATACTTCCTGAACGACGAGGCATTACTATCAGAATATTCTCAGCGCAGCTTTAGCGGCCTTCGGTGCCATTCCTGCACAGACGGATGTTTCCCCGTCCAACCATCCAGGTTACTTAGAATTGGAAGGCGCCTCTGGTGCGACCACCAACTTGAGGTCGTGGGATCTAGCCTCGTTAGCGCGCAACAGGTACGCTGATTTCTACCCATTATGTCCTGTATAACGACCTTTTAACTGACACGTCGGTTCAATTGCAACTATTTCTAGGCACCATGAATAAGTTTACATCGTCGACAAGACGGAAAACAATCCCACCCCAATCCATGGCTGCCCTGCCTGGGCAGCCGGTACACGATCACATCTCACCTATACGAAGGCTATCCTGCCAACGGAACATCCTCATTGTCCAGAGTTTTCGACTGCCAGAAATTCGGCCAGGCCCATGGACATCATTACGAATTCATTTGTGCGGTGCAGCGATTCTTCAGCCTTATCTGCCGCTGGTAGTCTGTTTGAACCTGAGGCAGGTGTAGTAGTGGGAACGTTCTCGTTCTTGGTAACAGAGCGTGGGTAAATGTCGGGGATGTCGGGGGTAATCAAGCCACAACGTATGGTGAGGCTACCGCCATGAGCCAGAACGGGGGTCCACCTAATCATGATCCGGATGGTGGTCAATCGTAAGCCCCTGTGGGGAGTTGGTCACAGCATCTACAGCAGTACTACAGAGCGACGGGGTGATAAGCGTATAGACGGATGATGTGCCTACTAAGTAGGAAGATACAAGACCCCTCCATGTACAAGACTCCGTCCTCAGATGTCGTCCAAACTTGGCCTAGAGTCGACGCGAGATAGTGCTACGCTGTTTCCAGGGCCTTCAAGTTCTACCTCAGGTTCACTAAACTCCTCAGGGGGGGAGATCCGGGAGAAGAGGAGAAGTTGGGGTCGGACGATCAGGAAGAGAAGGACGTTGATCGCGCCTGAGAGGTTGAACATAGAGACGCCAAAAAAGGTAGCCGCCGAGGACACCTTCTTGTGATTGAACAGCAACCAACGAGTAATCGTGAGTGGAAGGACCATGAGGGAGTACGCAAGTGGGTAGCTAAGCAACTTATGAGCGGCGTTTGCAATAGAAAGGCTACGACTTACAAAAGCATTCCCAACGCGGCTCGCCTTTGTGGGTACTCACTATCGGACTCGCTGAGGCAAAACTTGTACCACTTCTTAGAATCGATCGACAAGCGGCCCTTCGTCCAGAAATAGCCCGAGAGTGGGATGTACATTATCACCGAAGCCAATAATGCGATCCACATCCAAACATATTCCCCGGCTAAGCGTTCCAATTTGTATTCGGGACTAATCCAGCACCAATACTAGCCAGACAGTGTCAGTGGTAAGACGTGGCGGTGAGAAGATCGGAAATATGTACGGGCGTGGGTGTCACAAAGTTCTTGTGAATGCCATTACCAATACCAACCCAGAGTGCGACGAAAAGAGAGGCAAGAGCAACTATGCCAAAAGCAAAGCGACGTGCTCGAATCCCCACGTCCCACAGAGCCACTACGAATGTGTGGACGGCGATTATCTGGTCAGTCATATGTCAATGTGTGGGAATTCAAAACACGGCAAGGGAAGCATACGAGAGTAATCAGTGCGACCCCAAGTTGACCGATTTGTTGAATAACGCCTTGTGCTGTGCAATAAGGGCCCTCCGTGACAATCCCGTCGTGGGCCCACCGAACATCGAGGATACCACCCATGGCTTGCAGAATATCGTACACAAAAAGGGAAAGCTGTCACACGATTAAATGAGATCACGCGGGGCTGTGCAAATAATGAGCGGACCATGTAAATGTCAGCAGGCACCTGCAGTAACTTCCAGTCACCATTTGGGAGAGCCCTTCTATAACGTAGCACATTTCTCTGCACGGCTCTCGTCAAACTCGACAGGTACTGCTGAAACGGTTGGACATACCCCGATCAAAACAAAAATGACGACTACAGCAGCGAGACTGAGGAGGGATGCTCCTGCCGTCAGCTGCATGTGGCCTTAGTCTAACCCGTTAACCCGCGTAGCATATAAGAGGATGCTCACAGCCAAGCCGATGCTCTGACCATGTGTCAAGCAGGAGATGGTGCGGTGGGGGTCGATTACTAAGGATTGTTGATACTGTTGCTCATTACAAACAGTTCCATGGACGCCGTCGAGCGCCGACATGCTTGTAGATGGGTGCGAGCACAAAGGAATCGCCTGGTGCTGGAATTAGACTGGCGAAAGCTTTCGAGCTTCGGTCTGATCAGGAGGTGCTGGGTACATGGAAAGGGGTCGTTTCCGCACATTCTTAAGGCAGGTCGAAGGGCGCGCAAAGTCATTCGCAGAGTCATTTTTGTTGACGTGAGAGCATTTGTAGGGAAAGACGCGCATACAACAGATATTCGAGGGAAGACCAAATAGACTTTGGTTGCTCATTCAAGCCGCGCGGGCTGTGTGTGTTGAGGAACTTGAGGCGGACTTGAGTGCGACCTCAGTGGGGGTTTCAAGTTTGGCTCGTGCCTGACCTGAATATATCTGATCAACATCCCTCACATCACTACATAGCCGCCACATTCCAGTCCACTCCCCCTTGAACAGACGTTCTAAATCTTCTCAGCGCAGCTTTAGCGTCCTTCGGTGCCATTCCTATACAGGCAGGTTCGTCCCCGTCCAACCATCCAGTTTACTTGGCGTTGGAAGGCCAATGACAACTATGAGGTTATGGGACCTTGCCTTATTGGCGCGCAACAGAAACACTGTCATTTATAACGACCTTTTACAGTAATGATTCGATTTTCCCTTATCATTGCGGGTCGCTACTAGGCTGACCGAGTGCAGATCCGTGCCCCGCCGGGAGGGGAACCGGAGAAGGAAACGGCGCGGAGGCACGGGGGGAAGAGAAAAACGACGCCTCTTTGTATTAGCCGGCGGGAATACTACGAGGCAGTAATGAAAATGAGGGAAAAGGGGGGTAGTGAATGTCTATGGTAGATATGCAAGGGCATGTAGAGACCGGGCGGAAGCACGAAGTGCTTCTCGATCGAAAATGAGGGGTATTTGTGTCCGAGGCGAGGTCGCAACGGGTGGGTGGGACCCCCGGAGCGAACTGATGGACGCGGGACTGAAGGACCTCATCATCGATCCGTTTGGCGGTTTTAAATACCTGGGAGCAGTGGGCGGGCGAAAGAAAATAATTACGGTTCTTTGAACCAGTTGAAGAAATGTGCGGACAGGTGGTGGCACACAAGAAAGAAATGAGCACGTGCCGCCCTGTCCGCTCGCTCAAAGACTATGCTCTAAGCCTCCGTGCATTTCTCGCTCCGCCTCAGACCGGCTATCTACTGTAGTATGCTATGCTAGACCACTCGTTCGGACAGGACCACTCAGTCGGACACTCCGGTGTCACTTGGGGGCTACCGGTACCCGTACCCGCGGAAACCCGCACCCGCAACCAAGGGTACGGGTATGGGTTTCCACGGGTTGGACGGGTGTTGGCGGGTCTGACGGGTACCCGCACCCGCATGGGAATAGAGGGCGGGTACAGGTGTTGGGGATTTGACGGGTCCGTAGACAGGCATAGATGACTGACATTCGCACACTACATGCACGCACACACTATTAATACAAAGCACCTAGTGTAGACATTCGTCCGCCCCAGGCCCACTGCTGCACAATCACACTATTGAGCAGCCCAGTCAGGCTGTTGTCA